>JGI12316J15309_10005649_pt1 | contig 112996 bp, 92 predicted proteins | sample MarCyaLeptolynsp_FD_15309 | JGI IMG/M metagenome (IMG submission 15309)
GTTTCCGCATGCTGATAGAATTGCAGGCCGAATATGTCGTTGCCATTGGCTTCCAGCGCAATGAAGCCATAGAGCGTCGACCAGAGGCCGTAGCCGTGTACCGGCAGAACGACCTTGTCGATCGCGCCTTCTTTTGTGCGCAGCAGATAGACGGTCTTGAAGTTCGACTGCCGGCCGATTCCGGCCGGATCCTCGCTGAGCGCCCGGCTGAGTTCGGGATCATCCGCGGCCGCCTTCTCGTCGAACGTGGCCACATCAAGGGCATCCGTGAATTTGCCCGTCTTCAAATCCAGCACATGCGGTTCGAAAGCCTCGAACGCCTCGCGAATGTTTTCTCCCGGCTCATAGACACCGGCAACCTGGAGAATGTTGATACGCTTGTCGCGCAGCTTGTTCTCTTCCTGGATCGGGCGCAGCGAAACGGCCGCCATGGAGACGATCATCGACGCGAACAGACACAGCGTGACCGCCACGAAAAGCGTCTTTGGAATGGAATCCGTCGGAAGGTTCAGAAACCCTCTAATCAGGCCCTTCTGACCGGTTTTTTCAGGAGTATTGTCAACCATATCGGCGCATCCTGCGTCTGATGTTTGCCTGAACCACGAAATAATCGATCAGGGGCGCAAAGACATTTGCAAACAAGATGGCGAGCATCATGCCTTCCGGAAAGGCCGGATTGACCACCCGGATCAGCACGACCATCACCCCGACCAGGGCGCCATAGAAATAGCGACCGACATTGGTGTGCGAGGCCGAAACCGGTTCCGTCACCATGAAGGCCAGGCCAAAGGCGTAGCCCCCGATCACCAGGTGCCAGTACCACGGCATGGCGAACATGGGATTTGTGCTGGAACCGATAAAATTGAACAGCAATGTCAAGCCGATCGTGCCCGCCAGACAGCCTACGACAAGCCGCCAGTTGGCGATCTTCGTCACAAGCAGAAACGCAAGTCCGATGAGGCAGGCAAGCGCGGAGGTTTCGCCCATGCTGCCCTGCATGAAGCCCAGGAATGAATCCGTCCAGGTGATGCCGGCCGCCGCCAGTTCCTGATATCCCTGCGATGCCCCGACCGACAGCGCCGTGGCACCGGAAAATCCGTCGACAGGCGTCCAGATCGTATCACCCGACATATAGGCGGGATAGGCAAAGTACAGAAACGCCCGTCCGGTGAGCGCCGGATTGAGAAAGTTCTTGCCGGTGCCGCCGAACACTTCCTTGCCGATGACGACACCGAACATGATGCCGAGCGCGACCTGCCACAGGGGCGTGGAAGCCGGCAGGATCAGCGTGTAGAGCATCGAGGTGACCAGGAACCCCTCGTTGACCTCATGGCCGCGGATTGTTGCGAACACCACCTCGCAGATCCCCCCCGCCACAAGCGTCGTGATGTAGATGGGGAAGAAATAGAGCGCGCCGTGGATCATGCACACGAAGATGTTCGACGGATCCAGGCCGATTCCCAGAAATTGCAGCACCCAGATGCGCCAGCCGGTTTCCGACGCCGGACCGAGGGCCGCGATCGCGGTATTGGCCTGCCAGCCGATATTGTACCAGGCAAACAGGATGCAGGGGATCGTCGCGATGACCACATAGGTCATGATCCGCTTCATATCGACGAAGCTGCGCACGTGCGGTGCGTTCTTCGTCACCGTCTTCGGCGTATAGACGAAGGATTCGACCATCTCGTAGATGGGGAACAGCTTTTCGTATCTTCCGCCTTTAACGAACAGCGGCTCGATACGGTCAAAGAAATTTCTCAATCCCAACGGATCAGCCCTCCTTCTCGATTTTTTCAAGGCACTCGCGGAGGGCAAGGCCGTACTCGTATTTTGCCGGACAGGCGAAGCCGACGAGGCCGAGATCCTCTTCGTCGAGCTCAAGCGCGCCGAGAGCCTGGGCGGCGTCCGTGTCCTTGACCAAGAGCGCGCGCAGCAATTGCGTCGGCAGGAAATCCTGCGGCATCAGCTCTTCGAACGTACCGGTTGGAACCATTGCCCGCCGGCCGCCGTTCAGATTGCTGGTCAGCGCATAGGCCTTTCTTGCAAAGGCCGACCCCAGAACCGGCTGGACGGCATACTTGCCAGGCATCGGCCTGATCCAGCCGAGCGGGATCTGCTTGGCGTCTTCCTCGATAAGACTGACCTGGCGATGATAGCGTCCTATATAGGCAAGCGGACCGCTGGCTTCCCGCCCGCTCAGAACCGAGCCCGACAAAACGCGGACCTGGCCGTCACAGGAAATGCCGCCCTCGATCAGGTCGTCTATGGACGCTCCGGCGATCGTGCGGACCAGTCGGGGATTGGCGGCGGCCGGTCCGCAGAGCGAACAGACGATTGACGGATCGAGAAAGCCCGTGTTGGCGACAGCGCCGATCGCGAGCACGTCCTGATAAGAGATCGTCCAGACCGGATTCTCCGTTCTTGGCGGAGTGAGGAAATGCATGTGCGTACCAGGCAGTCCCGACGGGTGCGGCCCGGAGAAACCGACCGGCGTGACGCCCTCCACCGACGCCGCGTCGAAGGAAAGGTCTGTCGACTGGCACAGATAGGTCTGGCCGTCGGTCAGTTTCGCGATCGTGGCAAGGCCTTTCTGAAAATCTTCAGGCCGCTCTTCGATGATCAGGTCGGCATTGGCTGAAAGCGGCTCGCTTTCCAGGGCCGTCACATAAATCGCCAGCGGCTGGCTTGCATGATGCGGAACCTTGGAATAGGGCCGGGTCCGGAACGATGTCCACAGGCCGGCCGCGCAGATTTTCGCGACAATCTCGTCGCGCGGAGCGTTATCGTCGAGCGCACCGATCTCGATGCCCTTGTCGTCCGCGTCGTCGATTTCGATGACGACGCTTTCCAGGACCCGCCTGGCGCCCCGATTGATGGCTCTGACACGGCCCGTCACGGGCGATACGATTAAAGCTTCGGGATCCTCCTTGTTGAAGAACAGGGGCGTGCCGCGTTGCACACTGTCCTGTTCCTGAACAAGCATCTTTGGTTTCAGGCCGATATAATCGAAACCGATCAGGCCAACTGAACGCGATACCGGACCTTTGTGGATCTTTTGCTCTGGAGCCCCCTGGATCGGCAGATCCAGGCCTTTTTTGATTCTTACGATTTCCATCTTCTATCCGCTTCGAATGTCTCGATGGCCGCGGTTTCAAGCGTTTTGCCATTTCGGTGGATTCGACCTGCGCGAATGCGCATTGCTGACTATATCTCATACGCCTGCGACAAAGCACTTATTTGATTGTTGCACCAAGAACAACTGGTGTTTCAAGGATAATGGCGGTATCAGCCTTTTATTAAGGATGTTCGTACGCCTAAGCCGCAAATTTGCATGATAAAGCGCGATTGGAGGGCAAGTTGACGCATCCTCCGCAATTGCCGACCATTCTCCATGACAAGGCTGCACCAGGCGCCATGAAAAAGACGTTCGTCATTCTCGCCCTGTCGACGCTTGCGGCCTGTTCCGGCGAGGAGCCGGCGAAGGTGGTCGCATTGTCCGGCAACACGATGGGCACCACCTACAACATTACCGCGGTCGGTATCCCCGATACGGTCTCCAAGAACCGGCTGTCGTCAGCCGTCGAGACGATCCTCGCGGACGTCAATGCAAAAATGTCGAATTGGGACAAGGCCTCCGAAGTCTCCCTTCTCAACGCGTCTGACGCGTCCAGACCGGTTTCCGTCTCGGCCGACTTCATGACCGTCATGACGGCCGCCGACGACATTCACGCGCTCAGTGACGGCATGTTCGACGTAACGCTTGGGCCCCTGATCGAGTTGTGGGGATTCGGTTCGCGAAAACCCGAGGATCAGATTCCCGCCGACGCCGACATCGAAAACGCCCTCACCTTTGTCGGACAGACCAGAGTGCTGACCCTGGACCGGGGGACGTCGACGATTTCGAAATCGGATCCGAAGGTCGGCGTCAATCTTTCGGCTATCGCAAAAGGGTTCGGAATCGATGCCGTGGCCGCCGGCCTGAAGAAATTGGGAATTGACAACTACCTGGTCGAGATTGGCGGAGACCTCGTGACCGCCGGACACAACCAGCACGGCGAAGCCTGGAGAATCGGCATTGAAAAACCGGAGCCGGGCGAAAAAGCCGTTGAACTGATCGTCAAACTTGCAGGCAAGGGGTTGGCGACGTCGGGCGACTATCGCAATTTCGTCGAACATGAAGGCATGCGTTATTCGCACATCATCAACCCGGTTACCGGCAGGCCGATCACCCACAGAACGACCTCCGTCACTGTCGTCGCCGAAAACGCGATGATTGCCGACGCCTGGGCGACGGCCATGCTGGTGCTCGGCGCGGAGCGGGGCCTGAAGATTGCGGAAGCCAACAAAATTGCCATATACGTCATATCGCGGAAAAAAAATGGAAATGCGGGCGCCTATGTGACAGAGATGAGCAGCGCGTTCGATGCCCTGCTCAAGTCGAAATAGGTCCACGACCGATGTCAGTTGGAAAGTACAGATGGCCACATTCCTGATCGCCTTCATTCTCCTGCTTCTTGTCGTCACCGGCATGGCGCTCGGCGTCATGCTGAAGGGCAAGACCATCAAAGGCAGTTGCGGCGGCCTGAATGCAATTTCTGGCGCCGACAAATGTGTCGTCTGTCAGAAGGATATCGATCCGGACAGTCCGCTGCGCGACAAGCTGCAGTGCCCGCGCGCCCGCGCGGCCCTGGAAAATGGTTGAAAACGGGCCATTCTCTCCCGTGAACGGCAGGATTTTCTCCTGCGCGCCCGCAGGATCTGGATAGGGCGCACCGGTGCGGCTCAAACGGTTTGGCCCGTTGACGCACCCCCGACGACCGACATTTCCTATTTTAGAATCCTGTAGTAGACTTCCCTCCAACAGATGGTTCAAAAATTAGGGAAATCGTCACCATGGCCCCAAGCTCCTATCAGGCTCCGATGCGAGGCGACAAATCCGACAAGCGGACCATGAGCCAGTCCACGCAAACCAATCTCGGATCCACCACAACGACTGTCGCCAACATCCTCAAGAAAAAAGGATCCGACGTCTACACGGTCGCGCCGGGCGATACGGTCACGACGGCTGTCGGACTGCTCCGCGACAAGCGGATCGGCGCCCTGCTCGTAACCAATGAGGACGGTGCGATGGTCGGCATCCTGTCCGAGCGCGACATCGTGCGCAAGCTCGCCGAAACACCGGGCAAGACCCTGCCGCAGAAGGTGGAGAGCCTGATGACCCGTGAAGTGACCACATGCACGCCATCCGACGCGCTGGTGAGCGTGCTCAAGAAGATGTCCGCAGGCCGGTTTCGCCACATGCCGGTAATGGAAAACGATGCTCTGTGCGGCATGATCACAATCGGCGACGTCGTCAATTACCGTATCAACGAACTCGAATATGAAGCCCTGCAGATGAAGCAGATGATCGTCGGCTGACGTGCAGTCTTCGCTCGCGTAAGGTAATTCGAAGGCGGCTGCGATCAGGTTCGAGGCATGAAGGGTCGATCCAGGCACTCAGTCCGGAAATGGCTCCATGGCGTCGGCGCGACAGATAAGACCACTCTGCGCGCCTTGTGATCGAACCCGCGAAAGATTTTGAGACGGTTTAGCGGTCCCTCGCTTCGATAAACCTGCTGGCTTCGCCAATTGCTGTAGTCGATCAGAACACCGGCTCCTGATGTAATCGTGATTGGCGACACAGGAAGTTGAGGAAAAGTGTACGACTAGGCGGTGTAGGCTGTTTTCCAATCAAAACCAGCTCTGTCTGGACGAAACGTTGCGGGTTGCACTGTCCACATCTTGGCCGCTGCAACGTTTCAGGATCAATCAGTCACACGAAAGGCCTCTCCATGGCATCGGCCCCCTCTATGACACTGTCTTCCCCTGTGGCTCTGGCAATCAGTTCACAATCCCGCATCTTCCTGTTTGTGTCATTGATGGCACTGTGCCTGTTCTGGCTCGAGTCAGCGCGGGCGGAAGAACCGGCGACGCTGCCGGACTATGTGATCAAGCAATTCGGCGAACCGCCGGCAGTGCCGAAAGGTCCGTTGTCCGAGAAATTGCAGTCCGCCGTGCAGGTGGCCTTTATCGACTCTATGGAGAATTCGACCTGGGGCCGGGACCAGACCATCGCTCTCGACGAAATCGCGGAGTCGAAAGACCCTCGGATCGCCTGGATTATCGGCGATTTCATGCGCTTTATCACCGAGCGCGGATTGCATACCGCGTTAGCCGATGCGGCTTCCAAACTTTTGGGCGTAAAGTTGGAGGATGACAATCACTGGGGCGGCGTGACCGACCATCTCATTGCCTGGAACATTCCCGCGCCCCCCGATTATCTGCGGGCCAAACGGGCGATTTTCACCAGCATCGTGCCGGGCTGGGACAAGATCTTCGTTGAAGGCGACATAGACTGGCGCCACGTTTCCTGGGGAGGCGTGCTGATAGACAACCGCAAGTACGACACAACCGACGAAGTGTGCAACTGCATCCCCGCCGCGGACAATCCCAAGGTAAGCAGCGCGACGGATGCGACCTGGCTCAAGGACGGGGACATCGTCTTCGGCGTCGAGGTAAACGGGGAATACCGGGCCTATCCGCGGCGTATCATGGAAGTCCGTGAAATGGTCAATGACACGTTGGGCGGGCGCCACCTCGGAATCCCCTACTGCACCCTGTGCGGCGCGGCGCAGGCCTATTTCACCGATCAACTGCCCAAGGGCATCGAGCGACCGATCCTGCGCACGTCAGGACTGCTGATCCGCTCCAACAAGGTGATGTACGACGTCAACACCTATTCCGTGTTCGATACGTTTCTCGGCAATGCGGTGACCGGCCCGCTCGCAAAGAAGAAGCTGAAACTGAAGCAGGCCAGTGTCGTCACCACCGACTGGGGCACATGGAAGAAGGCGCATCCGGAAACGACGGTGCTGGTCGAAGCGCTGGCGCTCGGCCGCGATTTCGATTTCCGCAACGGCCGGGATGCCAATGGCCCGATCTTTCCGGTCGGCAATGTCGACCCGCGCCTGCCGGTTCACGAGGACATAATCGGTGTCGTCACGGCGTCCGGCAAACCGGTGGCGTTCCAGCGCAGCAAGGCGTTTCTGGCGCTGAAGAAAGGCGACGAGATCGCATATGAAAACATCCGCCTGCAACTCGATGCCGGCGGCATCAGGGCCGTCGATGCGGACGGGTCCGATCTCGGCAGCCACCAGGCATTCTGGTTCGCCTGGTCGCAGTTCCATCCCGAAACTGCGCTCTGGAAGGGCTAAGGCAATGTCGGCGCGCTTTGGCCAGGAAGTCATGGCACGTCGCAGCACAAGGTCCTGAATTATGCCCCACACCCCCGTTTCCGGGCACGCTGCTATTTCACCCTATCGCCAATGCCGGCCTGCCGCATCCGCCAGAGGCACATGTCGATCCGGTCCTGGCCGAAAAACGGTTCGCCGTCGAACACAAACAGCGGCGTGCCCCAATGCCCGGCCTCGCGCTGTGCGGCTTCGTTGACCGCGATCCTGGCGTCATAACCCTCCGGATCGGCGGCGATCGCCGCATCAAGTGATGCGAGGTCATGCCCGGACCGGGCGGCCGCATCCTTCAGATTGTCGCCTTCGTCCCAGGCGACGCCGCTGAAGATCAGAGCGCTGACCGCCGCATAGAATTGCAGTCCGTTGCCCGCCTCCTCCGCCGCCATCGTCAGGCGCGTCAGTCGCCTGATATGCGGTTGGTGCGGCGAGATCTTGCGGGTTTCCATGTCCTGGACGATCGGGTCGGGCTTCGGCCAGGCGAATGGAATGCCGTTCATCTCAGACACCCGTGCCGTGTCGCGCACCAGGTAGGGAATCCACAGCGGGTCGTTGTTTTCAAAAAAGTCGGGGATCCGGATCGCGATCGGATAGACCGGCCGGAACCGGATCGGCACATCGACGTCGCGGGCGATTTCCAGCATCCGCCGGCTCGCCAGATAGGAATAGGGCGAACGCAGCGTGACGTAGATATCGAGGGTGTGGTCCATGTCTGTCTCCTGTCTGGGCGTACCACCCTAATCTGGCGGCGCATACCTCGCCAGACTTCGCAACGTGCTTTCCCTCACAATAATCTGACCGACATGCTCTCCGGATCCCATTGCGATGCCGTGCCTATTCGCCCCGCGGAAACCGCTTGCTCTCTTCAAGAACATTCAGATCCATGTGATTGCGCATATAGCGCTCCGACGCCTTTTGCAGGGGCTGATAGTCCCAGGGATAATAATCGCCGTTGCGCAGGGCCTCGTAGACGACCCAGCGGCTGGCCTGGGAATGCCGCACATCCGCATCGAAACGGGCAAGATCCCACCGCTCGCGCACGGCCTGCATGAAAGACGCCACGCGGGCCGCGTGCTCTGTTTCGCCGGCAAGGTTGCGCACCTCTTGCGGGTCGGCCTCCAGATCGAACAATTGCGGCGGATCGAGTTCACAATGGTTGAATTTGAAGCGCCCGTCGCGGATCGAAACGAGCGGCGCATAGGAGCCTTCGGCGGCATATTCCATATGCACCGGCGATCTCCGGGCCTCGCCGGCGGCAAGCGGAACAAGGCTCTCCCCGTCGGTCCAGGGCAGGACCTCGTCGAGATCGACAGAAGCCAGCTCGGCAAGCGTCGGCGTAACGTCGATGGTCGAAACGGGTTGTTCGATTCGTCCCGGCCGGATCCCGTTGCCGGCAATCATCAGCGGCACCCGCGCCGAGCCCTCGAAGAAGCTCATCTTGAACCAGAGGCCGCGCTCCCCGAGCATGTCGCCGTGATCGGAGCAAAACAGGACGATCGTGTCCTCGTCCATCCGGCACCGTTTCAGCACGTCCAGCAGGTTGCCGATTTTGTCGTCGAGATAGGAGATATTGGCAAAATAGGCCCGGCGCGACCGGCGCACATCCTCCGGACCGATGTCGAAATTGCGATAATCGTTGGCAAGATAAAGCCGCTGGCTGTGGGCATCCTGGTCCTCGAAGGCAACCGCCGGCACCGTCGGTTCCAGCGCCGGACAATCCTCATAGAGGTCCCAGAATTTTTTCCGCGCGACATATGGATCGTGCGGATGGGTGAAACTGACCGTCAGGCACCAGGGACGCGCCGCTTCGTCGGTGCTTTCGCGTGACAGGCGATAGAGTTCGGCCTCGGCATGAAACGCCACCTCGTCGTCATATTCCATCTGGTTCGAGGTCTCCGCCACGCCGGCGCCCGTTACCGAACCGAGATTGTGATACCACCAGTCGATGCGTTCGCCCGGCTTGCGGTAATCCGGCGTCCAGCCGAAATCGGCGGGATAGACGTCGGTCGTCAGCCGCTCCTCGAAGCCGTGCAGCTGGTCCGGCCCGACAAAATGCATCTTGCCCGAAAGCACCGTGCGATAGCCGGCCCGGCGCAGGTGATGGGCATAGGTCGGAACCGAGGACGGAAACTCCGCCGCATTGTCATAGACACGGGTCCGCGACGGCAATTGCCCGGACATGAACGAGGCCCGGCCCGGAGCGCAGAGCGGGCTTGCCGTGTAACAATTGGCATAACGCGCCGACCGCGCGGCGAGTGCGCGCAGGTTCGGCGCATGCAAAAACTCCGCCGGCCCGTCCGGAAACAGGGTTCCGTTCAATTGATCAACCATGAGAATGAGGATGTTCGGCTTTCCGCCCATGTCGCGAATCCCGCTTGTCGTGGAGGTCCGGATCGCACCTGTCCACAAATTCTGCTATCCGTTTTGCGAGTGTGACCGATACAAGACGCGCTGTGAAGAAGGGCTTTTACAATGGATGCCATTCGAAAATCGAATGTCAAACCGGATCTTCCGCTTGCCGCCCTGGAATTGTTCGAAGTGGCGGGGCGGGCGCAGAATCTCACGCGCGCGGCCGAAATCGCCGGCCTGTCGCAACCCGCGTTCAGTCACCGTATCCGCGACCTGGAACGCACCCTCGGCGTTACCCTGTTTCACAGGGAACATCGCGGCGTCACCCTGACCCGTGCCGGCGAGGATCTTCTGGCGGTCTGCACGCGCTCGCTCGGCGACCTTCGTGCAGCGCTCGAACGGATCCGCGCGGGACCCGGGTCGAAGGTTCTGGTTGCCACCGACTTCGGTTTTTCCTCCTACTGGATCATGCCGCGGCTGCCGGCAATGCGGCGGGCCACCGGCGACATCGAACTCAATCTGGTTGCCGCCCAGCATCCCACCGCGCCCTCCCTGCGCGACATCGACATCCATATTTTCCTGACATCCGATCTTTCCGAATCGCGGACCCGAAGGCTCTTGTTCGAGGAGGCCGCGGTTCCGGTCGCGAGTCCCGATTATCTTGCAAAAGCGCGAACTATCGAAAAGCCGTCGGATCTGTCGCAACACCCGCTTCTGCATCTCGCCGCGCCGGACGGAGCACCCTGGATGACGTGGCAGCAATGGTTCGCCGGCTACGGGCTCGATTACGAACCGCAGGCGACGGGAACCGTCCTCAGCAATTATATGCTGGTGGTCCAGGCGGCGCTCTCCGGACGCGGCCTCTGCCTCGGCTGGAAACACCTGGTCGACGATCTGATCGCGGAGGGCACGCTTGTTCCCGCCTTCGACCAGGATATCAAGAGCGGACGCGCCTATTGTATCGAGCTCCTTGGGCACCGTTCCGGTGACGCAGCGCAAAGGATTTTTGAGGAGATCGTCGCAGCAGCTGTCGTCGGGGATTAGAAGGCCGCGTGCATTATCCGTCTTCCCCCACCTTGCCGGAGCGAAGAAATCCGGCGCTTGAAGACCGCTTTGCTTTTTCCAGGTCCTCCGCGGTCCGCACCAGCACCTGGCAGGCGGCAAGCAGGGCATCGTCCAAATTGCCGTTATTTGCCTTCAGAAATTCATCGCGAAGGCGTTCCGCTTCAGCGAACATGTGTTCACGCATCGTACGGACCTCGGTCTGTTGGATTGTCTGCGCCCCGACGGAACTAACGCCGTAAACATCTTACGATGGCCTTCGCGAGCGTGGATTGACCGCAACTCTAACCCTTTAGCCAACCATCGGCAAACCGCACCGTCCGGCACTCGGTAAACCGGCCAAGGCGCTCAAGTTCGGCCTCCAGCTTCTTTATCCGGCCGGCGGTCGGTTTCACCTTCGGTTCCAGCCAGAGCGCGGACACATTCAGAATACCCGCGTCGCGCTGACACTTCATGTCGATCCGCCCGATCAGCCGGTCGCCTTCCAGAAGCGGAAACACATAATAGCCGTATTGCCGCTTCGCTTCGGGCACGAACACCTCGATCCGGTAATAGAATCCGAACAGCCGTTCGGTGCGCTTGCGGTCTCGGATCATCGGATCGAAGGGACTGAGAACACGGATCCGTCCCGGCGGGTCCGGCGCCTCCCGTGCCCGGTCCACAATGTCCGGCCGCGCGAACATCTTGCGCGGCGGCGCATCTCCGGCACTTTCGACCAGCACTTCGATCAGGGCGTCATCGGGTTGCGCCGCGCACCAGGCCTTTGCCTCGGCGGCGGAGGCCGAATCCCAGAACGCCGCCAGTTCTCCCGACTGGGCGAACCCCAGTCGGTCGAGCGCTTCATGGCAGGCCCAGTCGACCATTTCGGCCTCTTCGGGGACCAAAGCCCGGTGCTCTTCGGGGACGACGCGTTCGGTAAGATCATAGACCTTCTGGAACCCCTGCCGACAATCGACCGACAGCGCCCCCGTGCGCCACAAATATTCCAGCGCCGTTTTCGAGGGATGCCAGTCCCACCATCCCCCGGAAGATTTCTTCTCATCGCCGCCCATTTCGCGCGACATGCAGGCACCGTTTTCGCGCACATGATTCAGAATGGTCTCGAATTCGGCTTCGAACCCCTCCCGCCGCCAGTCGCGCCAGCGCTCCTTCAATCGTTCCGCCGTGCGCAAAAACCGGGTCTGCCAGTAGGGGTAGAATCGCATCGGAATGATCGAAGCGTCGTGGGTCCAGTTTTCAAACAGCGCCCGATCCTTGTCATGAAGCGCGGCGAGGTGCTTTTTGCGATAGGTCTGGTTGCGGGCGAACAGGATCATGTGGTGTGCCCGTTCCACCGTGTTGATGCTGTCGATCTGCACGAAGCCGAGCTTGTGGATCGTCTCCAGCAAATCCGGTTTTTTCATTTGCACGGCCGGATTGGCCGACAAGGCGTGTCGCTCGAGGAAAAGGCGACGGGCGCTTTTGTTGTCGATAATCGGAAGATTGGATATTGACGGCGGCATTTTGGAGAGTTCCGACAACATGGGGAAGGTCTGGGCCAGGATTCGGCGGCGTGGAACTGACAAATGTAGCACAATCGGCCGCAAAACATGGCGGCAGGCTTCAGCTGCTTTTTGCTCTCTCGCGTCAGATCCTTTTCGCACCAAATGTCAGGACGATCCCTGCATCAGCCCCGCGCCGTCATCGCATTCGGCAGCCACGTGGCAATCTCCGGAAACAGGGTCAGAAGCACAACACCCAGAACCATCATCAGGAACATCGGCAATGTCGCCCGCGAAACGAACCCGATGCCGCGCCCGGTCATGCTTTCTACCAGAAACAGGTTGAAGCCGATCGGTGGCGTTATCAGCGCCATTTCCCCGACCAGGACGACAAAGACCCCGAACCAGATCATGTCGATGCCGGCGGCCCGCACGAGGGGTTCGATCACGGCCATCGTCAGCACGATCATCGAGATTCCGTCGAGAAAACAGCCGAGAAAGATGTAGAACAAAGTCAGGACCGCGATCAGCATTGCTGGAGAGAGCCCCATGGCGCCGATCCAGGCGGCCAGCTCGCGTGGCAGCCCGGTAAAGCCCATGGCCAGCGTCAGGAACGCCGAACCGGCAAGCAGGAGCATGATCATCGACGTGGTCTTCACGGTGCCAAGCAGCGACGTCTTGAGCGTCTCGACACTGAGCGTTCCCTGTGCCGCCGACAGGATCATCGCCCCGATGACACCCAGCGTCGCGGATTCGGTCGGCGATGCGAGGCCAAGATAGATCGAACCGAGCACCGCCAGAATCAAAGCGACGATAGGCGAGAGTTGCAGGACCCCGCGCAGCTTTTCTCCAAGCGACGCCCGCGCTTCGCGCAGGGACCGCCCCTCCTTCGTGACGAGCCCCCAGACGATGATGTAGCCGACGAACAGAGCAGACAGCATCAGTCCGGGGATCACGCCGGCCATGAACAGCCGGCCGATCGATTCCTGGACCGTCACCCCGTAGATGATCATGGTGATCGATGGCGGGATCAGCAATCCGAGCGTTCCGGCACCCGCGAGTGTGCCGGCCGAAAGCGAGTCCGGATAGCCGTGTTTCTTCAGTTGCGGCATCGTCATCTTGCCGATGGTCATCAAGGTGGCGGCGCTCGAGCCGGATATTGCGGCAAATGTCGAGCATCCCACGATATTGACGTGCAGAAGGCCGCCGGGCAGCCGGCGCATCAGCGGCGACAGCCCGGCAAACAGGGTCTCCGACAGTTTCGAGCGAAACAGGATTTCGCCCATCCAGATGAACAGGGGCAGCGACGACAATCCCCACAGGGACGTGTGCGACCAGATCGTGGTCGCCATCGCGTCTCCGATCGGCCGGTCGGTGACCAGAACCATGGCGACGATGCCGGTTGCCAGCAGCGACAGGCCGATCCACAGGCCGGATCCGAGAAACAGGACCAGAACGAGAAGCAACAGGCCGCCTATGACAATCTGGTCCATCGCTCAGTGCCCCGCGCTTTTGCCGGGATCCGAGGCCGCACCCTGCCCGAGGTCGCCACTGACCAGGCCGTTCACGACCGCGTGCACAAGAGCCAGGGCGAAAACCACGAAGCCGAACGCAGTCGGCGCCTGCGGGATCCAGATCAGCAGTTCGTCCGAACCGTCGCTGCGATCTTCGAACAGGTGGGACACATAGACCATGCGCGCGAGGTAATAGGCGAGATAACAGGCAAGAACCGCAGCCAGACCGAGCGCCCAGAGCTCGATTGCGAAACGCGCCCTGCCCCGCAGCCGGCCGATAACCATGGACACCCGGATATGACCGTGTTCGCCGAACGTGTAGGCGAGCCCCAGCGACCCCGCCGCCGCCATGCAATAGCCCGCCCCTTCCGTCATTCCCGGGACAAAAAGGCCAAGCGACCGGCTGACGATATTGATGAGCACCAGAATCCCGATCAAGACAACGAACAGGGCCGCCAGAAGCCCGCAGCCCTGAGTGATTGCGCGGAGAATCGTGTCGGTTTTTGCAAGCATCGGATTTCCAGACCGGGTGCGGTGAAAAAGCGAAGCCGCGACGGTCCGCAGCTTCGCATTCACATGTTCTATTTGGAATAGGCCGCCAGAGCCGCCTTGCCGGCATCACCGGCCGCCTCGGCCCATTCGCCGGACATGACCTTGCCGATCTCCGCAAAGCCCTTGCGCAATTCCGGGCTCGGTTCGATCACTTTGATGCCGTTGTCGGACATGGTCTTCTTGTAGGCGTCGTTTGTCGGCTCCATCGCCGCCCAGACCGCTTTCTCCGTTTCCGCGGCGGCGGTTTCGACGACCGTCCTGGTTTTGTCGTCCAGCTTGTTCCAGGCCTCCATGTTCACCACGACCACGCTCTTGGGAAGCCAGGCATTCACTTCATAGAAATAGTCGACATAGTCCCACATCTTGCGGAACACGCCGATTGCACCCGATGCAATCATGCTTTCGGCCACGCCGGTGGAAAAAGCCTGCCCGATCTCCGTCGCCTCGGTTTTGGTCGGCACCGCGCCCATCAGGTTGGCGAGCCGGGTCGTTCCCGCGTCATAGGCCCGGAACTTCACGTCCTTCATGTCGGCGACACTGTCGATCTGCCTTTTGGAGAACAGGCCTTGCGGGGGCCAAACAGCGGTAAACAGCAGTTTCATGCCGCGTTTTTCCAGCGCTGCCGCCAGCTGCGGCTTCGAGGCCTGATAGAGTTTCCAGGCTTCCTCGCCATTGGTGGCAAGAAACGGAACCGTATCGATGCCGAAAATGGCATCTTCCTTCGCATGAGCGCCGATGTAACGGCCGCCGATCGCAACCTGTCCGGACCGCACGGCGCGCAATATCTCCGAAGCCTTGTAGAGCGATCCCGAGGGGTGAACCACAATCTCCAGGTCGCCGTTTGAATTGGCGGTGACGGCCTTTGCAAACTCGATATAGGCGCTGGTGATGAAGTTCTTGGCGGAATAGCCCGCCGGCATATCCCATTTTTCCGCGGCCGGCGCCGACGATACGCCAAGGCCGAGACACAGAAGGCCCGCCGCCGCAAGCGCTGACGGTCGCGGGTGAAGTGGATTTGCAATCATGGTTTTCGTCCCCGTTCGGTTGGATTGTTGAAGTGGCGTCAAACGTCGATGACAAAGAGCTTGCGCGGAAAATCGGTGATCGGCTCACATCCGGTTTCGGTCACACGAACACTGTCGCTGAAACACATTCCGAAGCTTTCCAGAAACAGGGTCGGAATCACGTGGAACGTCATGTTCGGCTCCAGCACCAGCGGATCCTCCGGACGGATGGCGTAGATATGTCCTTCCGACCAGTTCGGCGGCAGTCCGATGCCGATGCCGTAGGCGGACCGGCTCTTGAAATATTTGCCGAGACCGCGGCGTTCGACGACCTCCCGGCAGGTCCGGTCGACGTCGCCCGATGTCAATCCGGGTCTGATTGTTTCGATTGCCGTTTCCAGGACACCCTGAAGGGCATCGGCCGCGTCCCGGTGCTCCCGTGTCGGCTCGCCGACGACAACCGGACGCGACAGCATCGCGTGATGCCGGTCGACGCAGCCCGCGGCTTCCAGAAGAACCACATCGCCCTTGCTGATCTCGCGCCGTCGCCACATGGCAAAACACAGGGCTGTGGTCTCCCCCGCCACGACCAGCGGCGGATGCCCGAGATATTCGCTGCCGGCGGCAATGTTGGCCTGAAACATGGCGGCGGCTATGTCATTTTCGGTCTTGCCCGGCGCGATCGCATCGATCGCCGCTGCAAGACCGGCTTCGGCACACCGCGCGGCGCGTTGCATGCTCCCGATTTCCGCATCGCTCTTGCGTGGACGCAGCGGTTCGATAACCCCGTTCCATTCGGTCATCGTCAGGTTGCAGGACTGGCAAAGCCGGAGATAGTCCTTCACGGCCAGGAACGTCGAGCGGGTTTCCAGGCCAATCTCCCGGCCTGATGCAACCGTTTGACTGAGGAATGCCGCAAGCACATCGATGGGATCGGCCGTGTCGACGACCGCCTCGAACCCTCCGATCGTCGGATGCGCGAGCGCCAGATCGCGATTGACGATCCTGCCGATAATCGTCGGCGCTCCGATCTCACCGATAAACAGCGCCTGAAACGTGAAATAACCGATCGTCTGGTAACCGGTCAGCCAGAACATGTTTTCCGGATCGAACACGAGAACGCCGGCGAGATTGCGGGTACGGACATCCGCCTGGATGCGCTGAAGACGGTCTCGATAAACATCGACGTCGAAGGACAGCAATGACCAGGGATCTTCGTTCGCCATGCCGGTCGTCCTGTCCATTGCTCCAAGGCCCTTCCTATGTCCCGAGTGCACGCTTGCCTCAGGATAGGCCAGCCCTTACCATATCCACCAATCCCGTTTTTTGGCCCTGCTAACAAAAAAAGTTATGGCAAGACTTCATAGATGACAGCTCTCAACATCCGCCAGGTCGAGGTTTTCAAGGCGATCATGGAGACCGGGTCGGTGACAGCCGCCGGCCAGAGCCTGAACGTCACCCAGCCGTCGATCAGCAAGCACCTGAAACACCTGGAGGCCGCGCTCGGCGTTTCCCTGTTCGAGCGTACCGGCAACAAGCTGATCTCGACAGCCGAGGCCCGCGCCTTCTACGACCAGATCGAACGGACCTATCTCGGACTTGATCATCTCAGCCGGTTCGCCCGCGATCTCAGCAACAACCGGCACGGTGAGATCCTGCTGGCCGCGATGCCGCTGATCGCCCATTCCTGGCTGCCGGATATCGTCGCCGGATTCCTGCGGGATCACGAAACCATCTCCATGTCCCTGCCGGTGCGGAGTTCGCGCTGGATCGCGGAATGGGTCGCGGCCGGCCGCGTCGATTTCGGCATCGGGCTGTCGGCCGGCGATGAAGCCGGAATATATCAGACCATGCTGATGCGCGTCCCCCTCGTCTGTGCACTGCCGGCCGCACACGATCTGGCCGGCGAGACCGAGATCGAACCGTCCCACATCGACGGCGAGACGCTGATCTCCCTGTCCAATTTCGACAAGTGGCGATCGACCGTCGAAAGCGCCCTGGAGGGACACCATGTCAAGCCGCTCCGGCGCATCGACACATTCACGACCTACACGGCCTGCGAACTGGTCCGGCGCGGTCTCGGGATCGCCATTGTCGACGCGATCACCGCCAACAGGCATGCCGGTCCGGATCTGGTCTGGCGGCCCTTTCAACCCGACCTGGCGTTCGAGATCTACCTGCTGCGCCCGAGGCACTGGCGGGTGCCGCGACTGGCAACGGCGCTGATCGAGCGGATCGAGAAGGAGGCCGAAAACACGTCCCGGGACCTGCTCCGGTCGCTCTGACCCGGACCTTACCGGCGCTGACGAAGGCTCGACAATAGCCGCGTCGCGAAGCCGGACTCGCGCTGGGCGATGTAAAGGCCGGCTACGGCAATGATCGCGGCCCCGATCAGGGTCGTGGCGCTCGGTTGCATCTGCCACAGCAGGATGTCGAAGCCGACCGCCCAGAGGATCAGACTGTATTCAAACGGTGCCAGGATGGCTGGAGACACCATGCGCACCGCGTTCACCAGGGTCCATTGCGACAGGCCGCCGAAAACGCCGACCAGCACCAGCAGCAAAAGGTCGGCCGCGCCGGGCGTAATCCAGACCCAGGGCATGACGGCAGCGGAAACCAGGGTCCCGGCAAGGCAAAGGTAAAAGAATATGACGCCGGACGAGTCCGTGCGCGAGAGGATCCGTGTCGCGATCACCATCGAACCGTAGAGCAGCGTCGAAGCAAGCAGGATCAGCGACGCCCATTGCACCTCGCCCGACGGTGCCACCATGAACAGGATCACGCAGAAGCCGCCGAAGACCGCAATCCACCGGCGCGGCCCGACCCTGTCGCCGAGAACGAGGGCGCTCAGGGCGGTCACGAACAGGGGCGAGGTAAACTGGATGGCCGAGGCATCGGCGAGCGCAACGTATCCCAGCCCGAAGAACAGGAGAAGATTTGACAGGAGCGCAAACGCGTTTCTGACGAAGTGCAGCCCGGGACGGGTCGTGGAAAGACGGTCCAGACCGCCGCGGCCGACGACGACAAGAAACACGATGGGCAGCGGGATCAGGTTGCGGAACAGGATGATCTGCCAGGTCGAATAGTCTCCGGCAAGGAGTTTGACCGTGGCGCTCATGGAGGAAAAGAACCCGACACACAAGAGCATCAGCGCAATTCCAAGGCCAAGCCTTGGAACGGCAGTGCCTGAATCGAGGGGGTTTGACTCTTGCGAACGTTCGGCGGGATGATCAGTCATCAAGACACACAGTGTCATGGGATCGCCGATTGGCATAGTGTCAAATGGACATGAAGGCTTGCGGCGACCGGCAATCGTCTGGCCCGCGTCGGAACGGTCGGCGCGCCGATGATTTTTGCTTGGGAGTCCGGAAAATGAAGAAAAGAGGATCCAGCCATGAGCGCACTTGACTTTGCTCCAGCCCGGGTCGAACGCATCGACAATCCAGACGGATCATTCACCTTGCGCTCGCCGGATCCTCTGAAGTCCTTTCCCGACACGCTTGCCGTCCACCTCGATCACTGGGCAGACAAGACACCGGATTCGACATTCCTGGCCGAACGCGACGCATTCGGTGCCTGGACCCGAATCAGTTACGGGCAAACAAGAAAAGCCGCGCGGGCCGTCGCACAAAGCCTGCTGAACCGGCACATGTCCGCCGATCGTCCGATCATGATTGCCAGCGACAACAGCATCGACCACGCCCTTCTCACGCTCGGCGGCTATTATGCCGGTATCCCTGTTTCTCCGGTTTCTCCGCAATACGCGCTGTTGTCGAAGGATTTCGGCAAATTGCGGCATGTCTTCGGCGTTTTGAACCCGGGCATGATCTATGTGCCCGATGGCGAGGTCTATGCCGCCGCGTTGAACAGCCTCGATCTGGACGACACCGAAATCGTGGTCTCCCGCGCGCCATACAGCGGCCGTAAGACAACGCAATTTCAATCCCTGCTCGAGCCCCACGCCACGGACGAGGTCGATGCGCGGCAGGAAGCCCTTTCCGGCGCGACGATTGCAAAGATCCTTTTCACTTCGGGTTCGACCGGTCTGCCCAAGGGCGTCCTCAACACGCACGAAATGCTGTGCTCCAACCAGCAGGCACTCGCCCAGGCCTGGCCGTTTGTGCAAGAAAAGCCGCCAATTCTCGTCGACTGGCTGCCCTGGAGCCATACGTTCGGAGCCAACCACAATTTCAACCTCGTCCTGCGCAACGGCGGCACGCTCTATATCGACGGCGGCAAGCCGGCGCCCGGGCTTGTCGACAGGACAATCGCCAATCTTAGGGATGTCGCTCCCACGCTCTATTTCAACGTTCCGCGCGGATACGAACAGCTGATGCCATTCCTCAGGCAAGACGAAGCGTTGCGGAACCACTTCTTTTCAAGGCTCGATACGGTGTTTTACGCCGCCGCCGCGCTGCCGCAGACGCTGTGGTCGGAATTGAGGGAGATGGCCCGCGCGGCGCGCGGCAAACCGGTCCCGATGACGTCGGCGTGGGGGTCGACGGAAACGTCGCCGCTGGCGACAAGCGTGCATTTCGACATCGACAGGGCCGGCGTGATCGGCCTGCCCGTCGCGGGGACCGAGCTCAAGCTCGTGCCCAACAACGACAAGCTGGAAATCCGGGTGCGCGGACCCAACGTGACCCCCGGCTATTATCGGCGTCCGGACCTGACGAAGGAGGCGTTCGACGAGGAGGGATTCTATCTGATGGGCGACGCGGTGAAGCTTGCGGACCCGGCCGATCCGGCGCGCGGGCTGGTTTTCGACGGACGGGTCGCCGAGGACTTCAAACTCCTGACCGGCAGCTGGGTGAGCGTCGGGAGCGTCCGCGTCGCGGCCCTGTCCGCGGCGGCCCCGCTGATTCATGATGCCGTGGTCACCGGTCACGATCGCGGCGAAATCGGATTGCTGATGTTTCCCAATGTCGTGGGACTGGCGTCGGTTTCGGGCGATCCGGCGGACACACCGCTGGCCGATCTGGTCACCAGGCCAAGCGTGCGTGAAACCCTCTCGCAAAGCCTTGCGCGATACAATCGGGAAAACCCCGCCTCCAGCCAAAGGATCGGCCGCGTTCTTATCCTGACCGTTCCGCCCGGTCTGGACGCAAACGAAATCACCGACAAGGGCTATATCAACCAGCGCGCCGTGCTCGAAAACCGCGCCGATCTGGTAGAGCGGCTGTACAGCGACAGCGAAGATGTCATTCTGGTCTAATGAGGGGTGCAGGCGCAAAAAGCCAAGCGCTGTGCCAACAGCAGCGTCAGCGCTTTTCCTGTTCAAACGGACTCGTCTGAACCGGTAAGAAATGCGAAATACGAGGATCTTGAGCTTTTCATTGTTTCCGTGAAATTGTGAAAACCTCATGGGGGCGGATGGGATCGCGGCGTCGCGCAGGCACTTGGAGAGTTCGATCATTCATGGCGGGAAAAACGACAGAACAAACCAGATCACGCGATCGCGGAACCGGCACCTCGCTGGTTTATGAACGCCTGCGCCAGGACATTTTGACGATGGCCCTGAAGCCGAGCGCGCCGCTGGACGAAGTGCGGCTGTCGGAACGGTTCCAGATGTCGCGCACGCCGATCCGCGAAGCGCTGGTGCGTCTTGCCGGCGAAAACCTGGTCATGACCCTGCCCAACCGTTCGACCATCGTCGCGCCGCTCGATTTCAACGATGTTCAGGCCTATTGCGACGCCCTGGCCCTGTTGCAACGGGTCGTCACAAGGCTCGCCGCCCGCAATCGCGACGAAGCGGACCTCGCCAGGATAGCTCAGACGCAGGCGGCGTTCGCCGAAGCAGTGACCGCCCAGGACCCGTTCCGGCTGATTGTGACGAACTGCGATTTCCATCTCGCCATCGCACATGCCGGTCGAAACAAATATTACACCGGCTTTTACAACCGCCTGCTCGATGACGGGCGCCGGCTGCTGCGGCTGTTTTATTTCTACCACAACGACGCGCTGCCGGACCGCTACGTTCAGGAACATGCCGCCATGATCCGGGCGATCAAGAACCGGGACGAGGATGCAGCCGACCGCTTTGCCCTGGAACACGCGCAAAGCACGATCGAATGTCTGCAGTCCATGTTGCGGCCCAGAGAGGGCGTGGAACTGGATCTGGCGGCGATTTAGCGCTTTTCCCGCTCGATCGATTCCGCCCGAACAGGAGAAACTCTAATCCTGCGGTCGCGGCAACACGCCAGTCATCTTGCCGCGCACCATCGCACCAAGAATATTGGAATAGTCGTCGCTCCATGGTGGCGAATCCGCAGTGGCGGGCAGAGGGAACCAGCGATCGCTGGACGCAACCAGGCCGAGACCTTCCCTGTCTTTCGCCACAACCGCCACCAGCGGCATGATCTTGCGTTTCTCGGCATCGGCGCCCCAGTTGCCGTCGGCCACATTGAAGTAAGCAAGCGCGCCCTGTTGTCTGGCCGTCGCCGAAACGACGCTGGCCAGTTCCATGTACCGGTTGGAAATGTGGAACACCAGGGCGCCGCCCGGTTTCAGTTTCCGGAAATACAGTTCCAAGGCTTCCTTCGTCAGGAGATGCACGGGGATCGAATCCGATGAAAATGCGTCGAGCACGACGACGTCGAATTTCCGGTCCGCTTCCTTTTCCAGCATGATCCGGCCATCGCCGACAACGACGCCGCCGCTCTCGCCGCATTCGCTCAGGAAGCTGAAGTAGCGCGGATCCCGTGCCAGAGTGACGACGTCCTTGTCGATTTCAAAAAACCGCCAGGATTCACCCTCCTGGCGATGGCAGGCCATTGTCCCGACCCCGAGACCGATGACCGCCACGTTGTCCAGCCCGCCCTTGCCCCGGCGAACCATGTCGACGGCGACCTGCAGCGGTCCACCGACATAATAATAGGTCAGTGGATCGGGCTTTCCCTGCGTCGGCTTGCCATCGCCATCGAAGCGTTTTTCCGCGCCATGCAGGGTCGAACCATGTTTCAGAAGATGAAACTGACCATCCTCGTCGGCGAGAACCGCCATGACCCCGAAGAAGCTGCGCACCCGCGTCACCACGTCATGATGCAGGGTGAAGCCCATGATCAGCACCATGCCGGCCGCAACCATGCCGGTTTGCAGAAACGGCCGATGGCGCGAAAGCACGATTCCGGCGATGGCGATTGCAATGCCGGGATAGACCAGCATGAGCACGAGGTCGCGCGTAATGTCGGAGAATTGCGCCAGGAGCAGAAGCACGGCGGCGGCAAACGGCAGAATCGCGCGCCAGTCACGCTTTTGCACATCCTCATAGACCTCCCTGCGGCAGAAGAACACTGCCAGGATCAGGATCGGATATTCCAGAACCTGGGTGAAGATATGGGGCGCAACCAGGCTGACCAGGACACCGCCAAGCAGGCCGCCGAAGGACATGAAGAGGTAAAATTCGGTCAGGTGTTCCGCATGCGGGCGCCTGCGCACAAGTTCGCCGTGACAGACCATTGCGCTGAGGAAGAAGACACCCAGGTGCAGCGGCACCATGAACAGATCGAGCGATCCGTTGAACATCAGGATGACCAGCGGCGCCACAGCCAGACCATGCAGTTTGAGAACCTGTGCATGGGGCAGGATCGGGTTTCGCTGGAAGGTGATGACGAAGGTCAGGAGAAACAGGGCAAGCGGCAGGACCCACAAGAATGGCGCGGAAACCAGGTCGGTTGTAATGTGGACGGTCACCCCGACCAGGAGCCCCGACGGCACCATGGCGAGCCCGACCCAGACCGCGCGATCGGACCAGGTCGGTGCCGCGATTGCTGCACCGGACCGTTCGGCGGACGGTTCGACCTCGGCCTCGGCGGACGGCCGCACCTGCCACAGGACAAGACAACAGACCACGATGCAGGCAACCAGCACCGCATATCCGATGCTCCAGGTCATGCTCTGGGTTCCAAGCGCCATGGTCGGCTCAAGCACAAACGGATACAGGAACAGGGCGCAGAAACTGCCGACATTGCTGGCGCCGTACAAAAAATAAGGATCGGCGCTGTGCGGGTGGCCGGTTTTGGAAAACCAGGACTGAAGCAGCGGCGCGTTGGCGGAAACGGCAAAAAACGGCACGCCGACGCCGACCGCAAACAGTCCGAACACCCAGAACAACAGACCGGAATTCGGCGGTTCGACCCACCCCAACGGGTAGGCGACCGGCAGCAGCAGCGCCGCCAAAGTCAGCGTTATCAGATGAATCAGCACGCCGGTGCGCGGTTTGAACCAGTGGGCCAGCGCATGCGCATAGGCATAGCCGATCAAAAGCACGCCTTGAAAGAACACCAGAGCCACGGACCAAACGGCGGGGGACCCGCCCAGTTTCGGCAGGACCATTTTCGCAAACAGAGGCTGCAGGCCGAACAGCAAAAGGGCGCTCATGAACAGGGTCACGGCAAACACGGCAAGCACCAGTCCCTGCCGTTGCAGGAGCGAGCCGGATACCCGGATCCCCGAGGAGTGCAGCATTGACATACGAATTCTCCGGAAAGTTCTGCGGAGATCGTAGGGGAACAATTTTAAATTAGGTTTATCAGTTCGTTGACGCAGGAGCTTGCAGACCCGGCATCGGCGTTTTCGTTCCGTTTGGTTAACCCGGGGTTTTCAATCCCCGACGCCCGCCTGGACATGCTGGCCACACCCCATAGGAATGCTTCCGAATTCCGTTGCTTTGGGACAGTCCGGTCGGTGCGCACTTCGGCGGGCATGCCCGTGTCCACAACTATTTAAGCGCAAAGACCAGACATCGGCCAAAATCCGGATCGTCAAATCCGGTCAGGCATTCGAATCAGGCTTTGAGAAATGCAGCCTGGGCAGTCTTGTTGTGTATCGTTGAACACAGCCCGGCCAGTGTTGTTCGCGGCGCGCCCCAAGATCGGGACGCGCCTAGACCGTTATGCGATCACGTGCTCGGCAGAGAGGGATCGCTGCCCCATTCGGCCCAGGACCGATGGTAGGTCCGGACACGCGGAAAGCCGAGCACCCGCAGGGTGAAGTATGTATGCGCCGATGCTTCCCCCGTCTGGCAGTGAATGATCACATGATTGCCCGGCGCGATTCCCTTAGCGGCGAAATGCGCCATCAGGTCGTCTGCGGACTTCAGCATGCCGTTTGCAGCCAGGTTCTGTTTCCACGGAACGTTTTTTGCCCATGGAATGTGTCCCTTCGCGAACATCTTTGCCGGACGCACGTCGACAACGACCGTGTTCTTGTCGCCGCGATGGTTCAGGATCGTGTCGGCGCTCGCAAACCGGCGGGGCGATTGCGTGATCGAAAACACCGTCACTTCGGATTCGCCACCGGCTTGGGAGACATTCGCCGACAAGGACCCGTCCGATCGGGCGAGCTTGAGCCCGGACCCGGTCCACGACTGGATACCGCCATTGAGCATACTGACCTTGCGGTGCCCGTAATATTCAAGGAGCCAGAACAGGCGCGCCGCGCGGAATCCGCCCTGATCGTCATAAAGCACGATCTCGGATTTCTGCCCGATGCCGTTCCGGCCAAGGAGGTCGGCCAGTGCCGCGTCCGATTTGAGTGCGCCGGCAACCGCGGCGTGGGGATCGGTCAGATCGGTATAGGGAATATTGATCGCCCCGGGGATATGGCCTTCACGATAATCTTTCGGCATGCGAACATCGATGATCCTCGGCACGATAGACTTTTCCGCGGGTTTGCTCGCGATCATGCCTTCAAGCGCCTCCACGGATGTCAGGAGTTCCGGATTGGCATAGTCCATCGCAAGGGCGTCGGAGATGTGGAATGCCAGCGACAGCAGCAACGCGATGGTGGTGTTTCGGATGGATAAGTGTTCCATGATCTGTTCCTTTCAGGGTAATTGTTATGCATCAGGTCGGCTGCGGCACGACGCGCATGTAAGGTCTTGGTGCGTTCCAGCCGTCCGGGAAGAGCGTCCGGGCTTCCGAGTCGGAAACGGACGGAACGATGATGACGTCTTCGCCCTGTTGCCAGTTGGCAGGCGTCGCAACCTTGCGATCCGCGGTAAGTTGCAGAGAATCGAGCACGCGAATGATCTCCGCGAAATTGCGCCCGGTGGTCATCGGATAGGTAAGCGCCAGCTTCACCTTTCGGTCGGGACCAATAATGAAGACCGACCGCACCGTTGCATTGTCCGCAGCGGACCGGCCAAACGATGTGTCACCGGCATCATCCGGGAGCATGCCGAAGAGCTTGGCAATCTTCAGTTGCGGATCCCCGATCAGCGGATAGGACACGGGCTCTCCCATGACCGCCGCAATATCGGCTTTCCACTTCATGTGGCTTTCGACCGGATCGACGGAAATTCCGATGACCTTGCAGTCGCGGGCGGCGAATTCGTCCATCAGACCGGCCACGACGCCGAGCTCCGTCGTGCAGACCGGCGTAAAGTCTTTCGGATGGGAAAAGAACACGCACCAGCTCGTGCCCATCCAGTCATAGAATTTGATTTCGCCTTCGGTGCTTTCGGCGACGAAATCGGGTGCGACGCTTCCAATCGTCAACATGGAATTTCTCCTCAAGAATGGTCGGTTAGAGTTCCGCACATGCGATAAGCATGCGGGGTGTGCGCCTTAACTAGTGAAGGCGCTTCCGCCGGTCCTGAAGGATTCCAAAAGGTTTTCTGAAATGTGCGCGGCCACGCCGACGACGCAAGCTAACTGTCCACAGCCCCTAAGCCACTTCGAAGTGGTTTATCAGTTTTTGATAAGTGGGCTCGTGGGCCAATCGGCTTAGTCCGGGATCATGGCGCAACCACCCGGATTGCCGGTAGCCCTCGTCGACCATGCGTTCCAGGCCGCGGACCGCGTTCGTATAGTCGCCGGCAAAGGCCAGTGTAGATGTCTCATAATAGAGAATGTTCTGTCCTCGAGCCTTCAGACCTTCGATGATCTCGAGCGCCACTTCCGACTGCCCGCACCACGCCAGGATGGCCGCAAGCGCGTTCAGCGTGCGTGGCTCTTCGGGATCCAATGCCAGCCGGGAATTGAGCCTCGCCTGCGCTGCATTCAGGAGTGTCCGGGGGCGGTTTTCGACGCCCAGGGCCTGGTACGCGGCAGCAGCCACATAGAGGGGGCGATAATCGTCGGAAAGCAGCACACAGGCGCGTTCGGCTGCGCGGGCGGCGTTCTGAAGTTCTCCGAACCCAAACAGAATACGGGCGCATTGAAAAAAGGTCTCCCCGTCGCCGGGGCCGAGCGCAAGGGCGGTCTGCAAGGCGTACCTGGCCTCGAAACGCTTGTTCAGTGCGCCTTGCACAACGCCGAGCGCCAGATGGCCGTCCGGGAGGTCCGGCCGCAATCGAACAGCACTCTCGGCCATTTTCAACGCCTCCTGCAATTGCGAGCCCGGCATGCCGCAATAAAGCGTCGACAGAGCCACCGTCGTTGCGAATTCGGCGCGTACGGCCACACATTCCGGCATTGGCGCCAAAGCGGATTCACACAATGACAGGGCATGCTCATATCCAAGCGGCCCGGCGCTCTGGCGCAGGCGCCGAACTTCCTGGCAGATCAGCAAGCCGTCGAGATCGAATCCGGTCACAGATGGAACCGACATCGGCAAATCCACCGGCACTGCCTCGAAAGATACGGGAAGAACCACGCGATAGCCTGCCCTTTGTACGGTTTCGATGACCTTGGCCGACCCCCGCTTCTCTCCGAATGCGCGGCGCAATTCGGAGATCGCCGTGGTGACGGATTCCTCACCGACCGTGACATTCGGCCAAACCCGATCGAGCAATGTCTCGCGGGTGACGACTTCACCTCGAGCCTCGGCGAGAATGTTCAGGACAGCCATGGCACGCGGCGAAAGTTTACGTGCCCCTGTTCCGTCTTTTATCTGTCGGATCTCAGGATCTGCGGTCCAGGGTCCGATTTGAAATGATCCAGTCATACAATCAGCTTCCCGCGCCGAAGCGCACGGTCAAAATTATCGCTACCGCCCAATATCGTTACCGCCTCGGTGGTAACGCGACCGCATTTGGTCATCGGCATCGTTGCAATGATGCGTGCTGACAAGAAAGTTACGATCGCGACCCGTTCAAGGCAGCCGTGTTCACATTTCCTTGAAGAGCGGGGCTTGCCGGTTCATCATTCGGATTCGGAAAAAACCCTGAACGCGCGGATCACGAACTGCCCCATGCCCTGTCCATAGGCATCGAAACTGTCCCTGAATCGTTTGTCGGCTTCGTACATTGCGGCCAATCCGCCAATCTGCTCCGCACCACAGGGATAGAACCAGCGCGCCACCATATCCGAATAGGCCTGAACCTGCTGCTGGACTTCCGGCGCGTCGGCGCACAGACCTTGCTCCATGAGGAGGTTCAGAGCCTGGCAGATCGCGTCGTTTTCCCGACGGTAGGCGGACCAGTCGGCCTCGGTGTATCTTGCGGTTCGTTCCCTGGAACTGATCCAGGCAGACGTTTTTCCCCAGCGCGCCTCGACTTCATTCTCGAACAATGTCGGATCAAAGCCCTCGAACAGACGTTTCATGTCGATATCCTTTTCACTCGTGCTTTCGATAAGGGCGATAGCCTCATCGATGCCACGGAGCAGGGCTTTGCTTTGTGCGATCTGGCGTTCGACCGCCGCCCGTTGCGACAGGAGCACCTTGCGCCGGTCGAATTTCGGGTCGTCAAGCACCCTGCGGATGTCCTCAAGCGCGAGGCCGAGAGTCCGATAGGTAAGGATCTGCTGAAGGCGCAGAACGCTGTCGGTGTCGTAAAGGCGGCGCCCGCCTTGCGACCGGGCCGGCGGCTTCAGCAGGCCGATCTCGTCGTAATAGTGCAGGGTCCTAATCGACACGCCCGAGCGTTTTGCCAGCTGTCCAACGCTGTGAAGTCTGATCCGTGACATGACCCGCTGCATAGAACCTCACGTCCCGTGAGGTTCAAGGCCTTTTTTCAATCCGCGCCCGCTTTTTCCGGAACCCGAGGCGGCAGGGGCCGGACGTCGCGCCGCCAGGCCTTCGGCCCCAGCGCATGCACCGACGATCCGTTGACATCGACGGCAACCGTAACCGGCATGTCCCGGATCTGCAGTTCGCGGATCGCTTCCATGCCGAGATCCTGATAGGCGACAAGCCGTGACGACGTGACTGCCTTCGATACCAGATAGGCCGCGCCCCCAACGGCAATCAGGTAGGCAGCCCTGTGTTTGCGGATGGCCTCTATTGCTGCCGGTCCGCGTTCGGCCTTGCCGATCATCACCTTCAGTCCGGTCGCCGCAAGCACGTCTTCGGTGAACCGGTCCATCCGTGTCGCCGTCGTCGGTCCGGCCGGGCCGATGATCTCGTCGCCGACCGCGTCGACCGGACCGACATAATAGATCGCCTTGCCGGCCAGATCGACAGGCAGCGGCGCACCGGCCCGGATCGCCTCGACCATCCGTTTGTGCGCCGCGTCGCGGCCCGTATAAAGCGTGCCTGACAAAAGCAGGGTCTCGCCCGGTTTCCAGAGCGCCACCTCGTCGTCGCTCAAAGTGTCCAGGTCGACCCGTCGCGCGGCTCCGTCGGTCTGCGCGATCACGATCTCCGGCCAGTCCGACAGGTCCGGCGGCGTCAGGTCTGCCGGACCGGTGCCGTCGAGTTCAAAATGCACATGCCGCGTCGCCGCACAATTCGGAATGAGGGCGACCGGCAGCGAGGCCGCATGGGTCGGAAAGGTCCTCAGCCGCACATCGAGCACCGTGGTCGTACCGCCGAGCCCCTGTGCGCCGATGCCAAGGCCATTGACGCGCTCGTAGATTTCAAGCCGGATTTCCTCCGACCGGTTCGACGGACCGGTCCTGATCAGATCGGCCATGTCGATGGTTTCGTTCAGGCTCTGTTTCGCCATCAGCATCGCCTTGTCTGCACTGCCGCCGGCACCGATTCCCAGAACGCCCGGCGGACACCAGCCGGCACCGAGTTTCTCTACGGTATCGACCACCCAGTCGACGAGGGATTCCGAGGGTTCGAGCACGGCGAATTTCGCCTTGTTCTCCGAGCCGCCGCCCTTTGCCGAAACCTCCAGCGAGATCGTGTCGCCGGGCACCATTTCGACATGCAGCATACACGGCGTATTGTCGCCGGAATTCTGCCGCCGGCCCAGCGGGTCCGTGACGATGGAGGCCCTGAGCGGGTTCCGGTCGTGAAGATAGGCCCGCCGCACGGCCTCGTCGGCAAGCCCCTGCAGCGACCTGTTGCTGAGCACCCTGGCGCCCATTCCCATGCGCACGAAGATGTTTGCAGTGCCCGTATCCTGGCAGATCGGTCGCCGGCCGAGCGCGCACATGCGGGAGTTGACAAGAATTTGCCCCATGGCGCTTTTCGCAGACGGGCTTTCCTCCCGCTCATAGGCGGCTGTCATGTGACGGATGAAGTCGGGCGGATGAAAGGTGGAGATGTATTGCAGTGCATCGAAGATGCTGTCGACAAAGTCCGCCTCACGGATATCCGCCATTTCGCCTACCCCTTTCTCCAGTCTGCGCTCGCCGTGGATTGCATGCGCGCGACAAGCGATACTGCCCGCTTGTAGACCGGCAGATCAACCATCTTGCCGTCCACGGCAATTGCGCCCCGGTTTTTCAGCAGACCCGCTTCATAGGCGTCAATGACCTTGTTCGCGTGCTCCAGATCCGCAATCGAAGGCGAAAACTCCTGATTGATTATCTTGATCTGGGCCGGGTGAATGGCAAGTGCCCCGCGCCCACCGCACTGGCGGGCATAGCTCAGTTTGGAGCGCAGTTTCTCCAGGTCCGTAAAATCGGCGATCGACCCGGGGAACCCCAGCAAGGCGACATCCATCGCGGAAGCCAGAACCGCAATTCTGCGAAACACGGACAGGATCAACACGCTCTCGGGATCACATCCAAGCGTTGTGGCGAAATCCTCCGTTCCCGGGCAAACGGCAAGCACGCCGGGATGAACGGGACAAAACCGCCGCTCCAGCTCCAGAAGCGCTTTTGCGTCTTCGATCAGACCGATCAACCGGGTTTTGCGCGGCCCTGAATTCGAACGGTGTTCCAACAGGCCGGCCACATGGTTGAGATGATCGACATCCCGCACCTTCGGCAAGACCACGGCATCGCAGCTCGCAGGCAGCGCTTCCAGATCAAGCTCGAACAGACCGGGCTCGGAGTTGATGCGCACCATCGCCCATTTGTCCGAGGCCGCCGCAGCCTGACATCCGGCGGCGAGATTTTTGCGCGCTTCGGCTTTCGCTGCGGCGTCAACGCCATCTTCCAGGTCCAGACATATGGCTTCGGCCGACCCCTCGGCCGCCTTCACGAAGAGATCGCGTCGGCTGGCCGGAACAAAAAGGGTCGAACGGGGAACATCACAAGTCATGGTCGCACTTTCCATCGGGCCGGACAAAACCCGGAGCCACAATTCCTTTTCGTATCAAATCGTGCGCCCGCCATCGACTTCGAGGATGACGCCCGTCAGGAATTCCGCCTCGTCCGAAGCCAGAAACACCGCCGAATTGGCCATGTCTTCGGGTTCGCAAAGCCGTCCCAGCGGAATGGTGGAAATGAATTTCTTCCGGTTTTCCGGTGTGTCCTCCATCCCCATGAACGTTTCCAGCAACGCCGTCGCGCCCATTACCGGCGCCAGTCCGCAGACCCGGATCTTGTCCGGCGCCAATTCGACCGCAAGCGATTTGGTCATGAGATTGACCGCCCCTTTCGAGGAATTGTACCAGGTCAGGCCGGGGCGCGGGCGAATTCCGGCCGTGGATCCGACATTGATCATTACGCCACCATTGCGGTCACGCCAGTGCGGCGTCACGGCATGAACCATGTGGAAGATCGACAGGACATTGATGTCGTAGACCTTGCGAAAAGTCGCCTCGTCCGTTTCCAGCAAGGGCTGGTTCGGATGCGACCAACCGGCATTGTTGACGACGATATCGACACCGCCGAAAGCGGCGATCGTTTCCGCGACGGCCCGGTTGACATCCTCGCCTTTGGACACATCGCACCGGATCGCGACGGCAGCCTCTCCGAGCGACGCCGCAACCTTCCGTGCCCCCGGCTCATTGAGGTCGACAACCGATACCTTTGCCCCCTCTGCGACGAAGCGGCGGGCCATCTCCCGGCCGAAGCCGGAGGCCGCTCCGGTCACAAGCGCACGTTTTCCTGTAAGCCTGTCGGCCATCGGTCTCTCCTATCTGTAATCCTGAACAACGGTCTTGGTCTGCGAAAACTCATACAAGGCGGCAAATCCCTTCTCACGGCCGTGCCCCGACTTGCGCACACCCCCGAAAGGCAGCTCGATGCCGCCGCCGGCGCCATAGCCGTTGAGAAACACCTGCCCACACCGCATCGCCTTCGCCATCCGGGTCTGGCGACCGGCATTCTCGGTCCATATACCGGCGACAAGCCCATAATCGGTATCGTTGGCAATACGGATTGCATCGGCTTCATCGTCAAACGGGATCAGCGACAGGACCGGGCCAAACACCTCGTCACGCGCCAGTTCATCATCCTCGTCCACCGGGCCGAACAGAGCCGGAGCGACGAAGAAGCCGTCCTCGCTGGCGGCTTGCGAGACCGCGCCGCGTGCAATCAATTCCGGTTTGGCCCGATCGATGAAGGCGCGCACGCGGGCACACTGCTTTTGGGAAATCAACGGTCCGAGATTCCGGTCTTCGGCATACGGCGCCGCGGTGAGCGTTTCGAACCGAGCCGTCACCCCCGCGACCACCGCGTCCCAGATCGAGCGTTGAACGAGGGCGCGCGAACCCGCCGAACAGGTCTGCCCGCCATTCTGGACAATCGCACCGACCAGAACGGGCAGCGCCTTGTCCAGATCGGCATCTTCGAAGACAATCTGCGGAGACTTGCCGCCAAGCTCCAGCGTGCATCCGATATGATTTTTCGCCGCCGCCATCTGGACCAGCACGCCCACTTCCGGCGAACCGGTAAAGGACAGAAAGTCGACGCCCTTCGAGCGCGTCAGGGCATCGCCGGCCGTTTCGCCATACCCCGGCACGACATTGATCGACCCGGCGGGAAAACCGACCTCCATGGCCAGTTCGGCAAGCCGCAAGGGTGTCAGCGAGGCCTCCTCCGCAGGTTTCAGGACGACGGCATTTCCCATCGCCAGCGCCGGCGCAAGGGAGCGGCCGAACATCTGGGCCGGATAGTTCCAGGGAATGATATGCCCGGTGACGCCATGCGGCTCATGCCAGACCTGCACATTGTAGCCGTCGAGAAACGGGACGGTCTCGCCATGCACCTTATCGGCTGCTCCGCCGTAAAACTCGAAATACCGGGCGGTCGCCACCATGTCGGCACGGGCCTGCGTCAGCGGCTTGCCGGTATCGCGGGCTTCGGTTTGCGCCAGTTCGTCGGCATTGGCGGTGACCGCATCCGCCAGCCTGGAAAGCAGGCGTCCCCGTTCCGTGGCCGTCAGTTTCGACCATGCACCGCCATCGAAGGCCGCACGCGCCGCAGCGACGGCGGCATCGATTTCGTCCTCGCCGCCCGCCGCAAGAACCGCAAAGACTTCCCCTGTCGACGGATCCAGCACCGGGATGGTATCGGGCGTGGAAATCCACTGTCCGCCGACGAGACATCCCCTGGCAACCGGGTGTTTTGTCGAAATGTTCATGCTCACTCCACGTTTTGAAGGTTGGCCTCGCGCAGCTCTCCGCGTTCGATTGCAAAGGCGCGGTCGGCGAATTTTTTCAACAGACCCGGGTTGGACTCCGTGATGATCAGGGTGACGTCGCGGTCGGCATCGCGGAGCGTGCGCAGGGCTTCGGCGTAGCGCCGGGCGAGTGCCGGAGCCAGCCCCTGAAACGGTTCATCGAGCATGATCAGTTTCTTGCCGATCATCAGGGCACGCCCCAGGGCGATCATCTTGCCCTGGCCACCGGATACGGATCCGGCCGGACGAGACGCCATCTCCTGCAATTCCGGCAGGATCGAGTAGACCCGTTCCATTCCCGATTTGAGTTCGGAGGCGGTCATTCCGGCCACCTGCCCCGGCATCAGGATGTTTTCCTCCACCGTGAAAGCGGAGAACAGGCGGCGATCCTCGGGCGCATAACCGATGCCCAGGCCGGCGCGCTCCGAGGATTGGACATCCGAGAGTTCGCGCCCCTCGAAGGTAATTTCGCCGATCGTGTCGGTAAACCCCATGACCGACCGCAGCAAGGTGGTTTTCCCGGCGCCGTTGGGGCCGATCAGGGCAAGCGTTTCCGCCTTCCCGACCTTGAGGTCGAAATTGCGGAGAATGCGTACGTTGGCGATGGAAACGGAAACCTGTTCAAATTCCAGCATCAGATTTCCTCCCCGATGACATCGCGCTTGACTTCCGGATGGCTGAGGATGTCGTCGGGATTACCGCGGTGGAGGATCTGGCCGCGGTTCCACACGGCGACCTCGTCGGCGAAACGCTCGACGATGCCCATGTCATGTTCGACGAAAACCGAGGTCACCTTCGATTCGGCCAGCGCCTTGGCGATAATGTCGAGCACGCCGAATTTCTCCGACGACGCGACACCGGACGTCGGTTCATCCATGAACAGAAGTTTCGGTTTCAATGCCAGGGCGATGGCGATGTCGACCAGTTTGCGCTGGCCTTCCGGCAATTCGACCACGGAACGGTCGGCGACGTGGGCGCAATTCACCATCTCCAGCAGATGCATCATTTCTTCGCGTTCGGGGATCTGGCCCATAGGTGTCAACGGCGCCCAGCGTTTCTGACGCGCGGCGGCGGCGATCAGCAGGTTTTCCAGCGCCGTATGATCCGTAAAGAGCTGCGGGATCTGGAAGGCGCGCGCAACCCCCATCCGGGTGATCTGGCGCGGGGATTTGCCGGTAATGTTCTGCCCGTTGAAATGCACGGTTCCGCCGGACGGTTGGAGATACCCGGTGCAGATGTTGAGAAATGTCGTCTTGCCGGCACCGTTGGGCCCGATGATGGCCAGGTTCTTGCCTTCGTGAATCTCGATATTCACATCGCTCGCGGCAACCACTCCGCCGAAGCGAATTTCCAGCCCGGCCGTTTCCAGAAGCGCACTCATTTGCCGGTCGCCTCCGCTTTTCGACTGTCCGGTGGAAGATCACGTCCGGGATCGTCGTCCATGCCGTCCGGCTTCTTCGCGAACAGGCCGGTCGCAAGGCCCACCAGGCCTTTCGGTGCATACAGGATGATGGCCAGGAGAAAGAATCCGAGGATCATCTGCCAGACATCGCTTGCAAACGCCGAGGCATAGGTCCGCACGGCTTCGTAAATGAACGAGCCGACGAAAGCGCCGACCACCGAATGTGCACCCCCAAGAATTGCGATGAACACGAGTTCGCCGGAACGGACCCACCACGTATATTCCGGCGTCACGATGCCTTGTGCGACCGCCATCATCACGCCGCCCAATCCGCACAGGACGGCCGAAACGAGATAACCCGTCAAGAGGACCCCACGCGCCGACACGCCGATATATTCCAGGCGCGTCTCGTTGCTTGCGATCGTCTGCATCATGTGGCCGATCGGCGAATTCAGGAAGCGGTGCACCAGGAGCGACACCACGACAGCGATGGTCAGACCGCCATACAGCAGCACGAATTCAAACCCGGTTCGGTCCATCTCGATACCCAGAACCGAAGGGCGGGCAACCTGGATTCCGTCGGAGCCGCCGGTGAAATGATAGAATTTCTCCAGCACCGAAAACAGGATCATCGAAAAAGCGAGATTCAGCATGCCGAAAAAGATGTAGCGGTAGCGGACCACGAAAAGCCCGACCAGCAGACCGATCACCAGCGAGGACAACACCCCCATCGCCACCATCGTCAGCAGCTCGCCGCCGCCCAAGGCGCGACCGAGAAAGGCCGCCGCATAGGCGGAGACGCCGAAAAACAGGGCATGGCCGAAACTCACCTGCCCCGCATGCAGGAGAACCACGATCCCCAGCACCGCAAGCCCCTTGGCCACGGCGAGCGTAAGCATGACCTTTGTCCACGGCGCAACGACGGGCAGCACCACGACCACAACCAGAAACAGCGCGACACAGGCTGCATGAAAACGCGAATTGTTCATAACAGCCTCAGATTTTTCTCGTCTGCGCAATGCCGAACAGGCCCTGCGGCCGCCACAACAACACCAGAAGCATGATCAGGTAGGGAACCAGAACTTCCAGTTCCGGCATCATGTAGACCGCGAGGCTGCGACCGAGCCCGATCGCCAGGGCGACCAGCGCCGCGCCCTCGATCTGCCCGAGACCGGCGGTGGCGGCCACCGCGAAGCTGAGCACGATCATGTCCGCCCCCATTCCCGGGACGACGGATGTGGTTGCCGAGGCCAGAGCGCCGCCGAACGCCGCAAGCCCCGCGCCGATCATGAACGTCATGAGGTAGATGCGGTCGGAATTGATGCCGATCGCCGTTGCCATCTCACGATCTTCGGTGACGGCAAGGATCAGTTTTCCGGACAAAGTATGCCGCAGGAAATATCGCAGGCCGAACAGCACGGTCAGTGCGATCGCCGGCAGCGCGATAAGCTGATAGACCGTGTAGGTCACGCCGAACAGCGACACGGTGCCGAGTTCGCGCAGGATCGATCCTTCGAAATAGGGCTGAACGCCCCAGACCAGCCGCTGCACATCCTCCAGGATCATGAACACAGCGAAGGTGACGAGCAGTTGCAGCACTTCGGCCTTGGCGTAGATGCGGCTGAGCAGAACCCGTTCGATCATGCCGCCGAGCACGATGCCGACAAGCGCCGCTGAAACGATCATCAGCGGAAAGGCAAGCCATGGCGACCAGCCCGCCGCGAAGATTGCGCCGCTGATGCTGACGACGATGTAGGCGCCGATGGCATAGAACGAGCCGTGGGCAACATTCAGGATCCGCAGCACCCCGAAAATCAGGGTCAGTCCGACGGCCACCATGAACACCAGGGCCGCATAGGCTATGCCGTCGAATGTAGCCAGGGCGATCAGTTGCGGATTCATGGCTGGGACCGTTCTGTAGGGGGCGGGCAGATCTGAAAACAGCAGACGCCCGGTCAGATTTCAACAACCTGACCGGGCGCGATCGTTCGTCTTAGGAGCCGTGCTCGAACTTTTCGACGGCAACACCGTTTACAAAATCCGGTTTCAGGCTGCCCATCCAGTCAATGGATTTCTGTCCAACCGGCGTTGTGACTTCGTCGCCGTCAAACATCATCATGTTGCCGAGGACAGAGAAACCATATCCGTCGGCCCGGATGGTCGTGCCCAGCAACTGGTCTTCCACGCCCTGGCCGTCTTCGCGAATCCGGACTTCGCGTCCCAGCCCCTTGAAGGTCAGGCCCTGCATGGCATCGACGACCTGTTCGCGGTCCGGCCATTCGCCGTTGTTCGCGGCGATCGCCTTCTCATAGGCGCCCTTCAGGGCGTTCAGCGCCTGCGACATGTGAAACACCGGATAGATCGGATAGGCGCCGGTCTTCTCCTTGAACATCTTGACGAAATCGTTGAAGGCCGGGTCTTTCTTGCTCTCGGGATGCAGGAAATAATGATCTCCGCGGGTCCCGACGATATGGCCGGCCGGGAGGGCATCGCCCAGACGCTCCAGCGAGCTTTCGGCGAGCGGCAGCACCAGCGTTGCCGAATTGGTCAAACCGCGTTGCGAGGCCTGGCGCACGAACGTATCGAGATCTCCGCCCCACGACGTTGACAGGATGACGTCGGGCTGCAGGGCCTGCAGGCGGGAAATCTCCGTCGAGAAATCCGGAGCGCCGAATTTCGGGAAAAACTCCGCCACCACCTCCACGTCCGGCTTCATGGCTTTCAGCGCCGTCGAGAAAATCTCCCAGCTGTCGCGGCCCCAGGAATAATCCTGGTTCACAACCGCGATCTTCTTGAAGTCCGGCTTCGTCTTCAAGAGATACAGCACGGTCGCCAGCATTTCCGGCGCGGCGTTGGCCTGCGTGCGGAACACGTAGCGGTATTTGTTTTCCTCGAAGATGCGCTGGGTGCCGCAATCCCACATCAGATTCAAAATCTTCAGATCTTCAGCAAGCGGAGCGACCTTGTTGCAATTGCCGGACGAAATGGAGGCAAACATGGCGTCCACCTGGACGTCCTGTACCATGCGGCGATATTCCGACAGAACAGCTTCGCCGCCTGCGCCTTCATCGATGAATTGTGCGGACAATGGAACACCGCCGATGCCGCCTTTGGCGTTCATTTCCTCGATCATCATTTCAGCCGCGGCCTTTGCCGGCTCGCCGAACACGGATGCAGGTCCCGACAGAAACGCCGTCACGCCGATTTTGACTTCAGCGGGTTTTTCGGCTGCCATTGCATAGGTCAGGGCACTCGTGCCGAACAGTCCGGCAACAAGCACACTCTTCAGAAAATTCTTCATGTTTCGCTCCCATTCGTATTCATTGCGCACCGCCTTGATGGCAGCTGGGACCACTTGGTTAGAAGAAGGGCGGACAAGTCGAAAATATGCTTTTGAGATTGCAACCATAGGAATTACCTATAGCGTATCGAGATCTTCGGCCAGAATGCCCGGCCAGATCCCGCGCTCGATCAGATCCTTGATAACCGCGATCGTCATTCTCGCCACCTCGCGGGTGGCGCGGCTCATCACCTTCTCGGGATTGTGAACGAGGTATACCGGCCTGCGCATAACCGGTGAGACGATCGGCGAGCTGACGAGTTCACCGGACGCGACGGCGTCCTGACAGGCCGCCGGAGCCAGGATCGTATAGGCGCTGCCCCGCGACACCAGTGTCTTGATCTGGCTCAGCGAATCCATTTCCACGACCACGTTCAGATCGATGCCGTTGGTCTTGGCGAACCGTTCTATCATGATCCGCAAACCATGATTTTCCGATGGCAGCACGAGGTCGAGATGCGCCAGATCTGCCAGTTTTACCGGAACGCCGATCGATGTCTTCAAAGGCCATGCGTCATGTCCGGAATAAAAATGCAAATCTTCCGTTAGAAGAAGTTTTGTATGCATGTTTCTCAGGGCATTGATTTCATAAAGTATACACAGATCTATCGAGTGATCCTGGAGCCAGTTGCTGATGTAACCGCTCATCGATTCCACGGCTCGAAGGTTTATCTTGGGTGCTTCTTGCCGCACGGTTTCTGCCAGCGGCACTGAGAGCACCATGGAAACCGAACTCGGAAGTCCGAACGATACCTTGCCGAACGGCTCCGAGCCGAGCTGGCGAATGTCCTGCTGCACCTGATCGACATCCGCAACGATCCGCCGTGCATGGTCCATCAGCGCCTCGCCGGCATCGGTCGCCGTCACGCCCTTGCTGGTTCGCACCAGAAGGTCGACGCCCAGTTGTTCTTCCAGATTCTTCAGGTGTTGGGACAGGGACGGCTGCGCAATGCCGATCCTCGACGCGGCCGCGGAAATCGAGCCATCGTCTACGATCGCAATGAAATACCGTAATTGCCTGATGTCCATGCGCGACTGCCTCCACGTTGCGAGGATATTGAAAAATCCTATCGCACGTCAAGGAACAAGCTATTTGCGGGCATGGGGTCCCCTGAGCAAAAACAGCCGGGCAAACCGCCATCCCGCGTGCTTTTTCATTGTCGGGGATCGATTTCAACTGGAGCGCTTCGGTATCATGCAAGACCTTGAAGGACTTCTGGTTATCTCCATCGAACAGGCCGTCGCTGCGCCCTATGCGTCGGGAAAACTGGCCGATGCCGGAGCCCGGGTCATCAAGGTCGAACGGCCCGAGGGAGATTTCGCACGCGGTTACGACCGGCACGTCAACGGTGGGAGCGCCTATTTCGTCTGGCTGAACCGCGGCAAGGAATCCGTCTGTCTGAACCTGAAGGATCCCGGCGACCGCACGATTTTGTCACACATGCTGGCCAGGGCGGATGTCTTCATCCAGAACCTGGCGCCCGGCGCGGTCGACAGGATCGGGTTCGCGCCCGCCGCGCTGCGCAAGGACAATCCGCGCCTGATCACCTGTTCGATATCCGGCTACGGCACCGACGGTCCCTGGAAGGACCAGAAGGCCTATGATCTTCTGATCCAGGCCGAAAGCGGTCTGTGCGTCATCAACGGAACCGCGGACGCGCCGTCGCGCGTGGGTATTTCGGTCTGTGATATCGCGGCCGGCATGACCGCGCATCAGGCGATCCTGCAGGCGCTCTATGTCCGTGAACGGACCGGACAGGGCCGCGAGGTCGACGTCTCCCTGTTCCATGCGCTCGTGGACTGGATGAACGTGCCCTATCTGCAGCACCGTTATGGCAACGCCACACCGAAACGCCTGGGTCTGCGTCATCCCTCCATTGCCCCCTACGGAGCGTTTACCTGTTCCGATGACAAAATTGTCCTGATTTCCATCCAGAATGAGCGGGAATGGAAGAACCTCTGCACCGAGGTCCTTCAAAGGCCCGAACTTGCCGTAAAGCAAGGATTCGCCAGCAATTCCGATCGCGTCAAAAATCGCAATATCGTCGACGGCATTTTTGCCGATTTCTTCGCCGGGCGCGACCGTGAGGCAAACATCGCGCTCCTGAAAAAGGCCGGCATCGCCTATGGCCGACTGTCCGATCTCGACGATTTGATGAAACATCCGCAAAACCGGTTCATCCGGGTCGAAACCGGAAACGGGGAAGTGGAACTGCTTGCGCCTGCCGCAGTCGTGGCCGGCCGGTCCGAGCAATACGGACCGGTTCCCCGGCTTGATGAGCACGGACAATCCCTGCGTTCGGAGTTCTCCGGCCCGCCCAAGGCCGGTGCGCGATGAAGATGCTGGGGTCCAGGACAGGGATCAGGGCGCAACAGCTCTCGATCTTTGCGCTGGGTGAGCTTCAAAAAAACGGACCGGATATCGAGGCCCTCGGCAATATCGGATCGCGGCTGGTGGTATTCGGACAGCGTCTGCAAACCATGAAGCCTCCCCTGACCGAAACCGTTTTGTGGGAAGATGCGGACGGCACGTTCGAACTCGTCCTGCGTCCCGTCGGACCCGACGACGCGTCGGGCCTTGTGGAATGCCATGACACCTGGGCCATCTACACGCCCCGGCAGGGCGTCGTTTCGTTCTCAAAAAACGGTCGGCCCGCCAGCGAACTCCATGTGAACGACATTGACCATGCGAAGTCGCAAGACAGGATTCGGATGCACGCTGTCGGCAGCCATGCCCTGGTTCTCTGCCTCTATGGAATTTCCCGCAAGCATCTGCCCTGACGACCGGACGCCGGATCGGCGCGTCCGGCCCATCGATATTCCGGGCAAATCATCGAAACCGTTAGCCGAACGTTTAGGTCCGGCTGATAAGATCGCGCCGGAATGAAGGGGAGGTGCGCGTGGCATCGCTGAGGTCGGGGCAAAATCCGCGGCAAGGGTCTCGTTCGGCAAGCCGGGTGCTCATGCCGGTCTACATACTGGCATGTGTCGTGATCGCGATTTTCGCCGGATCCAACTGGTATGTGCTGCATTCCGCCAGCGCGGTCGCCGTCGATGTCCGCAAGGGCGTCGAGCGAAAATTGCTGCGCAACGAGATCGCCCGGCAGATCGACATTCTCTCCCAGGACCAGTCCCAGATTTCGCACTGGGACGAGGCCGTCGAAGCGCTTGGAAAGCAGATCGACGAGGGTTTCCTGCGCGAAAAGGTCGCCAACTGGCTGTGGGAGGATTTCGGCGTCCAATATTCCATTATCGTGTCGCCGGAACACGGATCCCGCGCCGTCGTGTTCGAACACAAGCTCCTCGATGCCGAACACGGTCAGGCAATCGTCGACCAGAACCGGGACCTGATTGTCGAAGCGCAGGAAAAATACATGCGGCACCGGATTGCCCACGGTGACGGATTCAAACTCGCCGCGCACCCGGTCAGGTCGGAGAAACCGATCCACATCAACGGCATCCGGCGCATTGACGGCCAGCTCGGATTTGTCGCGGTCCAGGCCATCGTGCCGCACGAACATGCCCGACTTGGCGACGGCCTGCCGCAGACGCTTTTGACCTTCAAGCCCCTGCGCGATGCCGAGATCATCCGGATCGGAAGCAAGCTCGGCCTTCCCGACCTTGCGGTCCTGCCGGCCGGGGGCAAGGCCGTTTACGACGAAACACTGTTGTTGCCCGACGACGGCGACAGAAATCACTTTGCCGCCGGCTGGAACGTAGCCTCGCCGCGCAAGTCGATATGGGATCGCACGACGGCAATCATCATGACGCTGCTGATCGGCGTGACCGCCGCCCTGATCTACATGACATTGCGCCACGGCCGAACGCTGCTGACCCTGCATCGCAGCGAGGAGGCCAACCGGTTCCTGGCCATGCACGATCCGCTGACAGGGCTGGCGAACCGGCTCCAGTTCGCTCAGAAGATCGAGGAATTTTTCGAGACCCGCAAATCCGGTTGCCTGACGGTGTTGTGCATTGATCTCGACCGGTTCAAGGCGGTCAACGACACCCATGGCCACAAGGCCGGCGACATGGTCATCCAGGAGGCCGCCCGTCGCATTCAAAACGTGGTCGCCAACCACGGCCTTGTCGCCCGTATCGGCGGCGACGAGTTCATTGCCCTGTTGTGGGACGATCTCGACCCGGATCATGTGCAATGGCTGGCCGACAGCATGATCGAGGAGGTGTCGAAGGACATCCGGATTGAAGAGGGCGTGGCCCGTATCGGCGCCAGCATCGGCATTGCCTACCGGCCCGGCGACGCCATGACGGCCGACAGTCTCGTGCAATGCGCCGACCGCGCGCTTTACGACGCAAAGGAACAAGGCCGCGGCAAGGCCTGTTTTTTCAACCCGCGGGAACCTAGCGGGACACACCCTCTTGCGCCCGGGCGGACGGTTGCGGCGTGAAGGTATCAGGACGCCTCTGACTGCCTAAAGGTCCAATCCAACATTTTCGGGGTGACGTACCCAGTCGCCCAAATTAGCACTGGAAGAGAACCCCATATAATTACACGCGCATGCGCATAATCGCTTCAAAACGGTGCGGATGATCCCGATCCTTTGAAAGGACCGGTTTGGCCGCCCGGTCTCTTTGCCCTACACTGACCGTGCGGCTGATAATGGATGTGCGGGGGATGGCGAATGGCTGCGCTATGGGCCGGGTTTTGCAACGCGGGCGCCCGGACCGCAATCGATCTGACAACAGGCGCGAGTCACACCCTTTCGCGCAGAAGTGTGGCCGGATTGCTGCGCCGCCTTGCGGGCGGCCTGGTCGGTTGTGCGATGGCCGGCAGCGCCCATGCCGGAAGCGACGACATTGCCGACCTCAACAGGGCGGCCCGCGATCTCGCCAAGCGGACGGTCCAGGAGGCCTTTGCAAGCGGGCATCCGATCTGCGTCCCTGAAACCTACAGCGTCTCGATCATTTCCAAGGCCCAGGTCAACGCTGCCGTCCAGTATTCCTGCGAACGGACATCGCAGACCAACCCTCGCAACAAAAGCGGGGTGTCCGTCTCAGCCCGGTTCCGGGGGGTCTCCGTCCACCATCCCACACAATTGCTGAGCAGGGAAAAGAACTTCGGAACCAACACCGGCACTCCCTGGAAGAACGGTGTGGTCGGAACATTGAGATGGACCAGATGGCACAAGGAGGGACCCCTTGTTCTTCTGGCCAACCATCGTCGCGAGGAAAGAGACCGAGCCGGCAGCAGGGACCGGTACCGGGTCAATGTTCGCGGCGAACTCGACCGCGCCTTCGACACTCTGCTCGCCGACGGAATGACCGACTACCTTCATGTCGGCGGCAGCCGGGCCAGGGGGCCGATCCGCATCCAGGCCCTGGTCTCTGTCGATATCTGGGGCAACGATCTCGAAGCGACGGCGTTGAACTCCGATGCCCTGGCCGTGGACATGGCGCGAAAACTGCTTCGGGGCATTGAAGCCTTCAAGCAGGAGCCGGCCGCCGCGCTTGTCGGACTTGACGTGCTTGACGCCAACCCTCTCCATTCCGGCTCCGGCGACACGCTTCCAAAAGACCGCAAGCCCTCGGATCTGATCCGCACCGGGACCACCCGTGTCGGAACGACGGCCGACGGCGTCAGTCAAGTGTTGTTGAGGGCCGAGATCAGCGATCCCGTTCCCGTCACCTTCGCGCTGAAGAATTCCGGCGACGGCACCCTGGAACCGCTGCTTGAAGGCAGGACTGTCGCGCTTGGCGGCAAACATTTCGCCTTTGCGCTTTATACGCCGCCGGCCACATTCGGCGCGGCGCCGGATGGTGAAGCCTCCCAAAGCCCGCTGCACCCGCCCAGGGCCCGATTGGGGGACATTCTGCAGATTCGCCGTGTGCCGGTCAGCCTGGAAATCGACGGCGCGGACGCAGTGGAGAAGACGTTCATCCTGGCACAGCCCCCCGTCGTGCTGGTTCACGGCCTGTTTTCCGATCCTATCCAGACCTGGGTCAACACGTTCAGCGACGGATCGAGCATGGCCGCCCTCCTGGAACGGGCCGGGTTCCTGCCCTTCATGGTCAATTACCAGGACAGCAACGGCACGGAAACGACCGGATCCTGGCTGACCGAGGATTCAAAAAACGCCACGAGCGCGTTTGCCCACAACAGAAGTGTCGTCTGGGACAGTCCACTGGTGGACTACCGGCCGGTCAGATACGAATACGGCCTGCTGCGGGAACAGCCGGTTCGGTCCGAGCTGCAGAAACCCGAAGGTTCGCGCATCGGCGGCATCCGTCAGGCGCTGCGCTTTTATCGCGACGAGCTCGACCTTGCCGCGACCCAGGCCATCGTCATCGGGCACTCCATGGGCGGTCTCCTGGCCCGCGTCTGGGCTTCGGACGCCTACAATCCGGACTATCGGCGACCGGAAAACTTCATGCAGGGCGATATCGACCGCCTGCTTACCCTCAACACGCCGCACCATGGCAGCGAGCTGGTCGAACTGAAGGACGCCCTCGCAAAGGCCGTCATCGACGACGAGGGCTGGATTGCCTGGGCCCGCCGGCGTCTGGTCAATACAGTGGTCTGGTGGTTCCTTGACCCGGAACCGGGCGCCGTCACCGACCTGCGCCCGGGCTCGAACGCCCTCAGACGGATCGGGGCAACCAGAGTTCCTTCCTACGCAATCGCGACCACGGCAAGTTCAGCCGAACTGGGCGCCGACCGGGAGGATCCCTTCCAGCTCTACAATGCGCTCTATTCCTTTGCCGGCATGGTGTTCTTCAACAACCGGCCGCTGCTCGACGACTTTGTCGAAAGCCGCTTTCTGCGCTGGCGCAATACGGCCGCACCGTTTCGAAAGGACAGCGACTGGCGCGGCGGCGCGGCAGAGGACCTTTCCGTTGAGGCCAACCGTCTGAAGTACCGGCGGACGATTGCCCGCAACATGGATGAGAGCATCTATTATTGGGCGGCACGGCGCGACGCCGACTATCGCGACGATCTCGAAAGAACCATCAAAAACGCCGTGATCGCGCCTTTCGGGGCGTTCGCACCCGGCATGGGCAATGACGGCGAACTTGATCTGCTTTCGCCGCAGGTGATCGCCAGCCACGCACTGACCGGGTCCGACGTGTCGCGATTTTTCGACGAGGCCAGGTCGAGCGATGTCCCCGACACGTTTCTCGCTCTGCTGCGAAATCTGGTCTTTCATCAGGATCACGCGACCGATGGCGCGGTGCGCGTCGTCAGTCAGACCGGCGGCCTGAAGGAGGCCCGGCACGAAATCATCGAACGGGTTGTTCACTCCTATTCCCCTTGGGATTACCGGGTTCAGCGCCGGGTCCTGTTTTTGCTGAAGCAGGACAGCGCGTCGTTTGCAAAGGATGGATTTCCAGCCGCAGGGCAATTGACGCCGCGCTACATGCCCTCCGGTTCGTTGTCCGCATCGCGTGTCGCCGGGTCCGAAGCCATCGCCTGGTCCGGCATGGTTCCCGCCCACGCGGAAGCCTATCGCCGCGTGGCGGATGCCGAAAATGTCCTCATACTGGTCCGTCCGGTAAACCAGAGTTCAACAGGCCTGCTGGACAGCGTGGCAGCCGCCAAGGGCATGAACATCAAGGGCAAGAGTTCAACCTGGGGCCCGCACGTCGGATACATTCCCGTCGACCAGCGATACAGCAAGCTGTGGCGCGTGGTCAGGGATCCCGAACGGCGGAAATCGGAGATTGCCAAATACAATCTGGAAACCCTTGAAAGTCTCTCCGGGATCCATCCGGAAAAACCGGGCCGCACCTATGCCGTCAAGCGAACGCTCACCAAGACCACGATATACGGCGAATGTGCCGTCCTGACCGACCCGCAGACGGCTGACGCCGAAAGCGCCATCCTGTTTCAATGCGGCGATCGATTCTACGACTGGCGCAATGGCGAACGCGACGACCTACCTGTTTTCGACCCGAAGGCGGAACTCGCCGAAGTGGCGGTCGATGCCGCGCGCCGGGACCGGCTGCAGGCCAATCCGCTGCAGGTTCTTGCCGACAATACCAGCGATCTCGACCCGCGCCCCTATCTGACCGCCGATTACGATCTCCTGGCGATCGGCTTTCCGTTCGAGGCGGCCCAATGCGGACAGGGCAGCACCGCCGACTGCAAACCGGCGCCGCCGTCCGGTGTCAGAAACGCCGACTACGATCCCTTGCGCGGATATGTCAGCCCCCGGCAGAAAGGCTTGCTGGAAAAAATCAACAATGCGGTGCGCGACGAGGTCGGCTTCCCCCGCGGACTGGTCACCCATCACGGACCGGAAACCCAATATCCGAAATCGCCCTATGTTGATTACCCCGTCCTGGTTTTCGATCCGGCGGGCGCGGAGGAGGCAAAGGCCTACCTGGTCATGCAGGGACCGCCGGGCTTCCGCGACATTCACCTCAAAAGGTTCTTCACCGAACAGAACCGGCTTGGCTACAATCTCTGGCCCAATCCGGTTTCCAGGGCCTGGCGATGGGAAGCGCGCCGGCCTTTCGACATGGAGCGCGGCTATGATCCCCGCGATGCCAGCGACCTGCCGCCCTATGTGGCGCAGGCGCCGAAACCGGTCGTCGACGACGCACCGAAAAGATTGCCGGATACATCTTCCAAAACGGAAGCGTCGAGTGAAAAAGCAGCAACGTCCAAGCAGTTCATCGCGGCCGAACCGGCCGCCAATGCCCGACAATCAGTGGCGCGGGATAGTGTCGGCAGCGGCAGCGCGCCCGGAACCCTGAAGGCGACGTCAGCGGCAAACCGGCAAGGGCGGCAAAAACCCTCCGACACTCTGCAACCCGCGGAAACCGCCGGTGAGCCACGCAAGACCAACCGGTGCGATGAGCTCACCGCCTCAAGATGGGATGATCGAAACAGAACCGGGATCGACGTCAACGAATGGCAATTGGCGAAGCATGTCGAAGAAGCCATCGCGGCATGCCGCCGGCAGGTTGCCGACACGCCGGACGATCTCCAGAGCCGCTTCCAACTGGCGATGGCGCTGCTTGCGTCACCGGAGGATCCCGACGAAGCCATCGAGATCCTGCAGTACCTGTCTGACCGTGCCTATCCCATGGCCATGGCCTTTCTGGCCAACAATTACTTGACGGGGTACAAGGTTGAGAAGGACAAGGACAAGGGGCTTCGTTTGCTGCGCGCCGCGGCGGACGCCGGCAATCAGCTTGCCAGTGTCGCTCTGATTGCCCAGCGCATCGAAGGCAAGGATGATCCGAAACGCGTCGACAAGGCGATTTCCGACCTCCAGAGCGCGGTGAAAAACAACAATCCTCTCGCTTATCTGTTTCTCGGCATGATTTATTCAGACGACAAGTACAAGCGGAAGGTCCCGAAACTTGCCCTGAAATATCTTAAACTGGCCGAAGCGAACGGCCTTGCCATGGCAAGCGTCCGGATTGCCGATATCCATGAAAAGGCAGACGGCGCTGAAAGGAATCTGACCGAAGCGCTGCGGTGGCGCCAGAAGGCAGCGGATGCCGGTCACAAGAGAAGCCGGGATAAACTGGAACGCCTGCGCGAAAGGATTGCCGAGGAAGCGGTGTCTTCTGCGGACACATCGCCTGTAAAATCGGATGAACGGGGGGCGAAAAACGGCAAACCGCTTGGCGCGCCCACACGCTGCGACCGGCTTGCCGCGCTGGCGCACGACCCGCAAAACAGGACCGGCATCGGCGTTTCAACCCGCCAATTGATGCGGGGCGGAAACGTGGAAGAGGCCATTGCCGTCTGCCGCCGCGCCCTCGAAACGGGATCCGGTTCACAGCAGACGGCCTTTCAACTGGCGCGCGCTTTGCTGTTGACCTTCGGAACCAGGGAATCCGCGGAAGCGCGGCGGATCATTGAAGATCTCGCCGCCACCGGTTATGCCGCTGCCATGACCGAAATGGGCAAGATATTCGCAGAGGACGGCAAGGAGCCCGACCGGGCCGCGACCTGGTTCCTGAAGGCGGCGCATCTGGATGACCCCGAGGCAATGGCCGAATACGCGCTGCTCGGACTGGTTCACAACACTCCGTCGGTCGACAAGGAGGAAGCGTTCCGACTGTTGAAGATCAGCCTGAAAAGGAAGTTCTGGAAGGCCTTTCTGGTCAAGACAGCCATGCACTATTCCGGCACCCGCTTTGAACGGAGCGACCGGCTGGCAGCCGAGGCCAGCATTGCAGCCCTGAAGAGCGGCGGCGAGCGGGACGCGGCGAGCTGGGTCAAGGTCTTTGTGGAAAGCTGGAAGCCGGAATACGGACAGGAAGTCAGGGATCTGCTGCGCGCCGAGGGCGTGCTGGACGGGTCGGCTGACGGCGACGCGGGGCTGGTCGAAAAGGCCATCGACGCATTGGCGTTGCGCCACGCGACCCTGCCGGAGACCTCCACAAAAGGGAGCCAGGCGCCGGCCAAACCTCCCGCAAGGGTTCAAAAGCCGAAGCCATCCGAACCTGCCAAAGCCGCCAAGCCCGAAAAACCCCGCGAAGACCCGGGCTCTGTTTGGGCTGTCATCCAGAACACAGGGTCGATTGCTGTCCTGGAAGAATTCATCCGGCACTATCCCGACAGCATCTATGCCAGGCTGGCCAGAGCGCGGGTTACCGAGTTGAAGGCCGCAGAATAGCGGTCAAGTGGCTCGTGAATCATCCATTGCGGCTGGAAAATCGAATAGGTCGAATCATGTATATGCATTCTGCACGCATAATAATTCCCTGGATCGACTGAACGATACTTACGAGTGCGGCCCCCAGGGCGCTTGCAGGAGCAACTGGTTTTCCTGTTTCAGGATCAGCGGCCGGATCTTCCCGGCAAAGGCCATGAAGTCCTCGTCCTGGAACAGCCTTCCCCAATGGTCGCGCCGGTCCGCATCGTCGTCGAATTTCCACAGATGCACGATTGAATTCAAAGTCCCCACATCGGAGGTGAAATAACCGACCAGTTTTTTGTCGAAACCGCCCTTCTGCAGAGCCGGCCAGGCGCTTTCCTGATAGTGGCCGACCGCTTCCGCAAGTTTGCCGACATAAAGCGTATAGGTGCGCAGTTCGTAGATGGGCATGCAGGCTCCTCCGATGACACGATATCGCGAACGGCGACGATAGCGCTTGCCCGTGCGAGGGCAAACCGTTCGTGCGCAGACCTGCGGCGTCGCGCTGCCGGGCCTCTACAATGTCACGGTGCCCTCGATCAGGATCTGCGTCTGGCCGCCAATCAGGACCTTGTCACCACCGTCCGGATCAGGCGTGATGAAAACCCGGCCTTTCCGGTTGATTTTCGTGCCCTGGGCGACGACGACCGGTCCCGGCAACCGGCCTTCACGCGCCATCCAGTGCGCGATTGCCGCGTTGAGGGACCCGGTGATCGGATCCTCGCTCATGCCGCTTGAGGAGACCAGCATACGGGTCTCAAAATCGGCGTCGGATCCCGGCCCATGGGCGCCGATCACGCCGACACCCTTGAAGTCCGGCCAGTTGATTTTCGACGAGTCGAGCGCCAGCACGTCCTCCGCGCTGGCCAGTTCCAGCACCTGCCAGAGCGGGCCGTTGTCGAGATGGGCCGTACGCACGATTTTTTGCCGATCGATATCGAGGGCCGCGACGATCGCCGCAAGAGCCGCCTCGCCGAGGGGATCGATCCGCGTCGGCGGCGCGATGAAGGCCGGGACGTCGCCGCTGACATCGATTTCGACGATGCCCACGCCGCATTCCTGACGCACCACACCGTCTTCCTTGGCAATTCCGCCGCAACGCAGCCACGCCGCGCAACTGCCAAGGGTCGGATGACCGGCAAACGGCATTTCGCGAGCCGGTGTGAAGATCCGCACACTGTAGTCGGCGGACGGATCGGTTGGCGGCGACAAAAAGGTTGTTTCGGCGAGATTGGTCCACGCGGCGAACGACCGCATCTCCGCTTCGCTCAGGTTTTCGCCGTCAACGACAACCGCCAGCGCATTGCCTTTGGTCGGCACCGCGGTGAAGACATCGCATTGGATGAAGCGCCTTTGTTGCACGTCGTTGCTCCGGGTTTCATGGACAATGGTCGGCGCTGCGCAGAACCGTCAGCAGCCGGAAGCAGTCAGGCGCGCTCAAAACGGATCGTCGATGGTCCGGCCCGGCTCGGTAAACCAGTTCGGGCCGGATTCGTCCATATAGACATGATCTTCAAGCCGAACCCCAAAAGCTCCGGGCACGCACAGCATCGGCTCGATGCTGAAACACATGCCCGCATCGAGAATCGTCTGGTTGTTCTTCACCAGATAGGGTGCTTCGTGAATGTCGAGCCCGATCCCGTGCCCCGTCCGGTGGCCGAGACCGGGCAATTTGTAGTCCGGGCCGTAATTCTCGCTTTCGATGAAACGGCGCACCGCATCGTCGACGGAACCGCAGGCCGCTCCGGCTCTGGCGGCGTCGAAACCGGCCTGTTGCGCGGCGCGTTCGTCACGCCAGACCTTTTCTTGATGCGGCGTCGGCGTGCCGAAACTGTAGGTACGGGTTATGTCGGAAATATAGCCGTGCAGTTTGCAGCCCGTATCGACCAGAACCAGGTCGTCGGCCTCAAGCGGCTTCGGTGTTTTAACGCCATGCGGAAACGCGGTGTCGGGCCCGAACAGCACGATGCAGAAATATGACCCCGTCGGAGATCCGACGGCCTTGTGGGCGGCATGGATGAATTCCGAGACTTCGCCGGCACTGATCCCCGGCCGCAGGATGCGCGCCGCCGACCGCTGGACTTCCATGGTCATGTTCATCGCCTGCCGGATCAGGGCGATCTCGGCCGGCGACTTGCGCATACGGCAGGAATCCACTGCGTCGCCGGCGCCGACCAGGGCGCGGCCAGTGCCGGCGATGGCCTGCCGGATCCCCTCGCTGATGAAAAACGGCGCGGTTTCATCGATGGCCAATGCGGCATTGGAACGCCCGCCCCCAGAAAGCAGCTTCGCCACCAGGTCGAACGGGCTCTCATGCTCTTCCCAGCAATGGATGGCGCCCTCGATCTGCAAAAAACCCTGCAGCGTTCCCCGTTCGAATTCCGGCGCGACATAGTCGATCCCGCCATCCGCCGAGACCAGCGCGCCGACCAGCCGTTCGCTCGGCTTCCATTCCACACCGGTGAAATAGTGCAGGTTGGTGCCGGCATACAAAAAGGCCGCATCCTGGCCCTTCGCCCGCATCAGGCCCCGCAACCGGTCAAGCCGGCTTTCATGTTCGGCCGCGCCGATCGGCACGGCCCCGCCGGACATGTCCGTCAGCTTCGACAATTCCTGTTGTGCGGTGGATCCGCCGATTTGCGCGCTCAAATTGAATGTCCTCCGGAACAGTTCACCGTCTTTAAAAACAGTGACCGGCTCTGATTCCCGTTTTGAGCAAGTCTAGCCGTACAGACGGATCCGTCCAGACAGGAAAAACGCTAATACCTCTGCACAGTGATTTTGACGTTTTGACCGGCTTGTCCAGGTTTTTGGCAAGGCGCGCTGTGCGGGGTACTAGACGAGATAAACATTCATGTCGCCAAGCGACTGGCGCTCGATCATGGCCTGTTTGATGATATTTTCCACCTGTGTGCGACGCTCCCCGGAAAGCGGCCGGCGCGGCATGCGGGTGCGTTCGGTGGAGCCGATGGCGAGGGCTTCCGCAAGCTTGATGTTCTGCACCAGATAGGTGCTGACATCGAGATCGAGCAACGGCCGGAACCAGCGATAGATCGCAAGCGCCTCGGCGTGGCGCTCGGCCTGCATCAGACGGTAGATCGCGACCGTCTCCTTCGGAAACGCGACGACCAGACCGGCGACCCAGCCGACCGCGCCGACGGCAAGCGCTTCAAACGCCAGGTTGTCGACGCCGGTCAGGATAGCGTAGCGATCGCCGAGCCGGTTGATGATTTCCGTTGTGCGGCGAATATCGTCGCTGGATTCCTTGATGGCCACAAAACGCGGATCCTCGGCCAGTTCTTCCATGATATCCGGCGTCACATCCACCCTGTAGGCGACCCGGTTGGAATAGATCATGACCGGCAAGTCGCCGGCTTCGGCAATCGCCCTCAGGTTGGCGACCGTTTCGTCCCGGTCCGTGTGATAGATCGGGCTCGGCACGATCATCAGGCCGCTGGCATTGGCTTTTGCGGCCCGCTCCGCCAATTGGCAGGCTTCCCGGGTCCCGGCTTCGGCGACCGTCATCAGCACCGGCCGGTCACCGGCGGAATCCTGTGCTGTTTTCATGACATCGAGGCGCTCGTCCTGCGACAGCATCGAACCTTCACCGAGCGAACCGGCAACGATCAGCCCGTCGCATCCGGCATTGATCTGCAGATCGAAGCAGCGGCGCATTTCCGAATGATCGAGCGATCCATCCTCGGTGAATTTTGTCGTGACGGCGGGAAGCACACCTTTCCACATGGCGCGAGATCTCCTGAAGAGTCGGGATGAGTTTCGGAACGCGGCCCCGCGTCCCGTGAGCGACTGCGGGATTTAAAATCACATTGTATTCATTTTGTCGACAGAAAAGTTTCACCGCGATAGCGTCCATACTGTGCAGCGCACTGGACACGGGACCGCCCAATGCCGTACCGGGGATGATGTTCAAAAACTTCAAGACGTTCAGCCACGATACGGGCGAGGCACGGATTTACGGGGTAACCGGCGGCACCGGCCCGCCGCTCCTGCTTCTTCACGGTTATCCGCAAACCCACGTCATGTGGCACAGGATTGCGCCGGTCCTGGCCGGGCATTTCACCATCGTGGCCGCGGACCTGCGCGGTTATGGCCGGTCATCGAAACCGCCAACGAGCGCCGACCACAGCCCCTATTCGAAACGGGCCATGGCCGCCGACATGGTTTCGGTGATGCAGTCGTTCGGGCACCGGAGGTTTCGGATAGCGGCCCATGACCGGGGCGCGCGGGTTGCGCACCGGCTCGCGCTCGACTGGCCGGACCGGGTCGAAAGGCTGGCGGTTCTCGACATCGCTCCGACCCGGGAGATGTATCGTACAACGACGGAGGGCTTTGCCCGCGCCTATTGGCACTGGTTCTTTCTGATCCAGCCGGCGCCGTTTCCCGAACGCATGATTGCCGCCGACCCGGACGCATACTGGATCAAGAAATGCGGATCGGGATCCGCCGGCCTGTCTCCGTTCACGCCGGCGGCGTTCGATGACTATCTCACCGCCTTTCGCGATCCGGCAACAATCCACGCGAGCTGCGAGGACTACCGCGCCGGGGCCGGCATCGACATCGCCCATGACGATGCCGACGGTGACCGCAAACTCGCCTGTCCGGTTCTGGCGCTGTGGGGCAAGACCGGAGCGATCGAGGCCCATTTTGATTGCCTGGATCTCTGGCGCCGACGTGCCGAACACGTCTCCGGCGAAGCCCTGCCGGGCGGTCATTATCTTGCCGAGGAATGTCCGGATCTGGTTTGCGGGCGCTTTCTGCAATTCTTCAGGTGACGCGCCAGCCGGTCGGCACACATGCCAGGTCAGTGCATTTCTTGCGAAGCTCTTACGGGATCCGGGCTTGTGCCAACTCCAAAAATCGACACCCTTAGCGGGATAATGTTCAAAACTGCCAATCGGCAGAACAAAAAGGGCTGGGGAAACAATGAGTAATACGTGCAATCGATTGGTTTTGGGTGCTCTAGCAGTCGGCCTGAACCCCGGCGACGACGCCCATCCTCTGCTCGGCACGACCGACAAGAGATACAATGCCGAACGCGTAAAAAGACTGGCGCGGAAGAACCCCGACAGGACCGCCAAAATGCCGATTCCGACCACGTCTTCGTGATGAAACTGGCCATGCGAAAGAGCACGATCTACAAATAGACAGCAGACTGCAAAGAACCCGGTGGCTGCTTCCTGCCACCGGGATTTCGAACCTGTTCAAAGCACTGAGCCAAGCCGTCCGCGAATGATCGTTTCGGCTTCGCCCATCATGCGATCGATCAGGTCCGCGCAGGTCGGGATGTCGTGGATCAGGCCGGCGACCATACCGCAACTCCATGCGCCGGACTCCATGTCGCCTTCACCCATCACCTTGGGATACACGCCGGAAACCAGATCGCGGATGTCCTCGATCGCGAGCGTATCGCCGGCCTCGCGTTCGATCTCCATCACCCGCTCGACGGCGGAATTCATCATCACCCGTTCGGTATTGCGCAGCGGCCGCATGATCAGCCGCGTGTCGAGCTCGCTGGCGGCGACAAGGGCGTCCTTGACGTTCTGGTGCACGGGAGCCTCTTTGGTGGCGATGAAGCGGGTGCCCATATTGACACCGTCGGCGCCCATCGCCAGGGCGGCGACCAGTTGCTGCGCGTTGCCGATGCCGCCGGAAGCGACGAACGGCACGCTCAGTTCCTCCGCCGCGCGCGGCAACAGGATCATGTTCGGAATATCGTCCTCGCCCGGATGCCCACCGCACTCGAACCCGTCGACGCTCACCGCATCGCAGCCGATTGTCTCCGCCTTCAGCGAATGCCTGACGGAGGTGCACTTATGGATCACCTTGATCCCGGCATCCTTCAGATAGGGCAGGTAGGGTTGCGGGTTGCGGCCGGCGGTCTCGACGATCTTGACCCCGCCCTCGATGATCGCCTTGATATATTCCGGATAGGGCGGCGCGGCAAAGGACGGCAGGAAAGTCAGATTGACCCCGAACGGCCGGTCGGTCATGTCCTTGCACCGGGCAATCTCATTGGCCAGATCGGCCGGCGTCTTCTGGGTCAGGCCGGTAATGATGCCGAGACCACCGGCATTCGACACCGCGGCCGCCAGTTCGGCAAAGCCGACAAAATGCATGCCGCCCTGAATGATGGGATGTTCGATGCCGAACAATTCGGTAATCCGGGTTTTCATGAGAAAGGTCTTCCTGCGGGCGTTTCGGGGATAGCGGGAGTGAAGTGAATCAGACCCGATCAGTCGCACGGCCTGTGTGAATCGTTCAAGCCTGTTTTTGTGCGGCGATTTCGTCTTCCACGTCCTGCAACCGGTCCTTGCCGAAGAACATTTCCTCACCGACGAAGAATGCCGGCGCTCCGAAATTGCCGCGTGCCACCGTGTCGTCGGTGTTTGCCGCCAATTCGTCCTTGACCGACTGGTCCTCGATCCCGGCGAGAATCGCATCCGCGTCGAGCCCGGATTCCGTCAGCGCCGCGGCGATCACGTCCGGGTCGCTCATCAGTTTCGGATCTTCCCACATATGGTGAAAGACAGCGTCGATATAGGCCGGTCCCCACCCTGCCCGGTCCGCGACGATCGCGCCGCGCATGATCTTGATTGTCGCCACCGGAAAATGCGGGTTCAACGTGAAATCCGTCAAGCCGTGTTTGGCGACAAAGCGGCGGATCTCGAGACGAAAATATTCCATCTTGTTTTTCACGCCTTCGAACTGGGCGAACGGCGGCTTGTTGTTGGTCAGCTTGAAGATGCCTCCGAGAAAAACCGGAACATAGGTGAACGTCGCGCCAACCCGCTCCTCAACTTCCGGCAGGAGTTTGTGGACGAAATAGGAGTTCGGGCTTCCGAAATCATAGTGGAATTCAAGCACGCTCATGCTGCGGACCCTTTCGCGATTGCATGGCATACGGAGCCCGATTGGCACCGCAAACATGCAAGTTAAGTTTCATCATGAAACTTTGAATAACCAATCGAGTTGCGTCACGCAACTGAATTTCCTATGACGTACGAATGAAACTGAAGAAATTCGATCACATGAATTGCTCGCTGGCCCAGGCGCTCGACATTATCGGCGAACGCTGGACCCTGCTGATCCTGCGCGATGTGTTTTTCAGCATCAGACGTTTCGACCAATTGCAGGCCAGTCTGGGCATTGCCCGCAACATTCTGACCGATCGCCTCAATCGCCTCGTCGAGGAAGCTATCCTGGAAAAACGGCCCGCCGAGGGCGCCCGATACGAATATCGCCTGACCGAAAAGGGACAGGACCTGCAGACGGTTCTGTTGTCGATCACCCATTGGGGCGACAGACACAAGCCCAATCCCTTGGGACCAAGGCTGACGTTCGTCGAAAGGCAAACCGGCGAGCCGATTGCGCCGATGGCGGTGCGCGCAAGCGACGGGCGGATCCTGGGCCCGCGCGACATCAAGGCCGTTCGCGGCCCGGGCATGGCTCCGGCCCCGACGTCTGATCCAAAACCAGATTAGGCACCAACGGGCGCGGCCCGGCTGCCGGGCCGGTCGGCCGGCAAGAACAGCGCAACCACAAACACCACCGACACCAGGGCCGCGAGCATGAAGAACAGGGACTGGAATCCCGTCGCCTCGTCGAACAACAGGGCCACGAGTTGCACGCCGGCAGGCCCCGCGACAATGGCGATGCCATTGCGGATCCCGTAGGCGAGTCCGCGCCTGCGGCTGGTGGTAAATCGGGCGATCAGCACGTTTTCCACCGGCGCCGCCACATCGAACACACACAGAATCGCAATGGCGACGATCACCACCGGCCAACCGACGATAAACGGCGCGGTCGCCAAGGCGACGAATTTGAGCGCATAGCTGATCACATAGATCTTCTTTGCCTCGCCTCGGTCGCAGAAATACCCGCCGACAAACTGCGCCAGCGAGGCGATCAGATAGACCAGACCGACAAGCGCCCCGATCGCGACAAGATCCTCGCCCGCGCCCAACCCCGAGCCCAGATGCCGCTCGAACCATTTCGGCAGCAATGTCGTGATCGCATAGTAGGCGGTCGTTGTCATCGACATGGTCACGGCAAGCACGATGAACGCACGGCGAACGTCGCGCCGCGTCGGCTCGGCTTCCGCCTCCGCGACATCGGTCCTGCGTTCCCGGACGTGTCCGAGAGCGATCATCGCCGCAAGCACAACGCCCGGTGCAAGCGTCACAAGACCGGGAACGATAAAGGCGGCGCGCCAGCCGAATTGATCCGCCAGCAGCGCTGCGATCAGCGAGGCAAACGCCGCCCCGATCGATCCGCAGATCCCCAGGAACGCGATCGATTTGCCGCGTCGGGTCGCATGTTTGACGACCCATGCAGTACCGACGGGATGGTATATGGCACCGAACAGCCCCATCGCGGCAAGGCCGGCGGCCAGCATGGCCGGACTGTCCGAAAGCCCGCAAACCACGCAGGCGAGCCCGATACCGACGAGGTAGACCGCCATCAGCTTGGCTTCGCCCCAGCGATCGCCGAGCCAGCCGGCCGCCGGCGCGGCCAGGCCGAGCAGCAGCGCCCCTGGCGTCCACAGCGCAATCAGCGCGTCATAGGACATCAGCCATTCCGGTTCCAGCACCAGCACAAGCGTTAGGAACAGAGCCACCAGCACATGAAACGCGGCATGGCCGAAGCATGCAAAGAACAGGATGATGCGGAAGTTCGTCGGGGGCATGATCACACCGCTGTTCGGCAAACCTCGGAACGAGGTCTGCCTCGGAAATTTTGACGATAGAGCGCCGGAGCCCGAAAGAAAAGGCCGCCATGGATCGCTGGCCGGGACGGCCGCGTCCGGCTTGTCAAAGCGCCGGTCAACCACTACGACAGTGTCAACCGAATTGATCAGGCCCGACGGGCCTAAAATGAACGAGGCCGCCATGCGCAAATACCTGCAGATCGATCTTGAAAACCAGACCGTGGAAGCCCGCGAACTCGCCGGCACCGAACTGGCCGAAGCCGGACGCTATTTCATTGCCCGCACCCTGTTGGACGCTGGCGCAGCAACCGTCGACCCTCTGTCGCCTGAGAACCCGCTGATCTTCTCCGCCGGACCGTTCGCCGGCACCAACTTTTCCAACGCCAACAGGCTGAGCGTCGGCTGCAAGAGCCCGCTGACCGGCGGCATCAAGGAAGCCAATTCCGGCGGCACTTTCGCCTTCGCGATGGGACAGTTGCAGATTGCCGGCTTTACGCTCAACGGCGCCTCCGACGACTGGGTCGTGATTCACATTCCCAAAGAGGGTCCGATCACATTCCAGAGCGCCGAACCCTATCTCGGCAAGGGCAACATCGAAGCCGCCCGCATGCTGCATGAAAAGTACGGCGACAAGGTCAGCCTCAGTCTCTGCGGACCGGTCGGCGAATATCTCGGCCTGATGTCCGGCATTTCCTTCAGCGACGTGGAAAACCGCCCGGTCCGGCTTGCCGCGCGCGGCGGCGTCGGCGCAGTGATGGGATCGAAGAAGGTCAAGGCGATCGTCATCGAAAAGGACAAGATGCCGCCGATGCATGACCGCAAGAAGGTCATGGCCGGTGTCAAGGAATATGGCAAGAAGCTCGGCGAACAGCCGGCCGTGCAGAGCCTGAGCAAGTTCGGCACCGCCATGGTCGGCGATTTCACCAATACGGTCGGCGGCCTGCCGGTGCGCAATTTCTCAGCCGGCCAGATGACCGCGCCCGAGGACGGTCCGTTCAAGGCCGGCGGCAACTATATCCACGACCTCAATTCGTCGCGCGGCGGCACGGTTTCGCACGCCTGCATGCCCGGCTGCCTGATCAAATGTTCCAACATCTATGTCGACAAGGACGGCAACGATATCGTCTCGCCGCTTGAATATGAAACACTGGGCCTTCTCGGCACCAATTGCGGTCTGACCGATCCCGACGACATTGCCCGCCTGAACCACGTCGCCAACGATCTCGGCATCGACACGATCGAGGTCGGTGCGATGCTGGCCACCCTGATGGATGCCGGCCAGGCCGAATTCGGCGATGTCGCCTTCATGGCTGCGGCATTGGAAGACATCCGTGCCGGCAACGAACGGGGCCGCATTCTCGCTTCCGGAACGGCCCGCGTCGGCGAGCATTACAATATTGCCCGCGTGCCGGTCATCAAGAAGCAAGCCATCAGCGCCTACGATCCCAGGGTGATCGAAGTCACCGGCATATCGATGATGTACACCGCCCAGGGCGCCGACCACACGGCCGGCAATGCGCCGTCCTATGAGTGTGAAGGCAAGTCGATTTCCGACCTCGCGGCGGTCAGCTATCAGATGCAGGTCAATTCCGCGGTCGCCGATTCCCTCGGCCTGTGTGTCTTCGGCCGGACGGTCACCGACACCAACCTGCAACTGATCGCCGACGCCATCAACGGCGCCTACGATCTCGATCTGAAACCGGACTTTGTCTACAATCTCGGCCGCGAGGCAATTCGCCTGGAAAAGGAATTCAACCGTCAGGCCGGCTTCACCGAATCCGACGACGAATTGCCTGACTTCTTCCGGACCGAAAACCTGGCACCCGCCAACAAGAAAGCCCGGCTGCACGCCGACGAGGTCAATGAAGCGCTCGGGGGACTGGTCGCGGCGGAATAGGGGTTGCGGCCACCAACATTCGCGGCCTCAGGATGGGGCTGTTGGGTTTCATTGTTCCAGTGAACTTGCCACCGCACCAATCAGCGAACCCTACAGCGTGTCGCGTGAAATCGGATTCACGCAACACGCAGCAGACCTATTGTCGCGCAAATCATTTTCGTTTGATCTGAGGCAAATCAAACGCGACATGCGTTAAATCCGAGCACTGGCCTGCTTACGACAGGATCCAGCCGCCATCGACGTCGATCGTCGTTCCCGTGACAAAATCGTTTTCGATCATGAACACGATTCCCTGCGCCACCTCGTCGGCGGTTCCGGCGCGCGGAATGACGTTTTCGGCCGTCATCTTTTCATAAAGCGCGTCACGCTCCGCGCCCTGGACCGGCACCATTGGGGTGTCGATAGTGCCCGGCGAGACGACGTTGATGCGCTTCGGTGCAATTTCCGGCGCAATGCCGCGCACCAGGGCCTCGACGGCGCCGCCGACGGACGACAAGGCAATCTGGCCTGGCTTGCATTTGCGCGCCGGCGCGCCGGACACGAGCACGATCGATCCGTTCGGGCCCATATGTTCAGCCCCGAACCGCACCACATTGGCATAGCCCCACAATTTGTCGAACGATGCGCGATAGCCGTCCATGTCCATGTCCAGGAACGGGCCGATGGCCCGTGCCCCGCCGGTCGCCGCGCTGACCAGGATATCGAACGGCGCACATTCCTTGAACAGGGCCTGCATCGCGTCGCGGTCGAGCACATCGCATTTTTTCAGGGTGATGCCGGCGGGAACGTCACCGGCCTTGTCCGGATTCCGACTGATCGCAATCACCTCCGCGCCCGCGGCCGCGAGCCGTTTCGCCGTAGCGAGCCCGATGCCCGATGTGCCGCCGAAGATAATCGCCTTTTTTCCCGCTACATCCATTGATCCGTGCCTTCCAGGTTTGTGTGCCAAATGAATTTGGCCGAACTCTATGCGGCGTCACCGGGAGGCGCAATAGGGCAATTGGCGGGCACGGTATGTGGAGATACGCCCTGCGGCCCTGTCAAAGCACGTCGACGATCCTGACCGGCGTGCCGTTCGGAACCTTCGACCAGATCTCCCGCATCTCCGCGTCGGTCACGGCAATGCAGCCCTGTGTCCAGTCGCGGAGGAGGTGCAGCTTGCCCAGAAATCCCCATCCGTTCAAAAGCCCGTGGATCATGATGTTGCCGCCGGGATCGACATTTCTGGCTTTCGCGTTCGCAACGTCCTGTTTGTTCGGATAGGAGATATGCAGGCTCAGATGCGCGACCGAATTCGGATTGCGCCAGTCGATCCGGTAACGCCCTTCGGGAGTCCGCTGATCGCCTTCGCGCATCTTGTGCCCGCGCGGAGCGCCGCCAAGCGAGATTGCATAGCGTTTTATGGTTTTCCCGTCCCGCAACAGATGCAGGGCGCGCTTCGATTTGACAATCAAGACTTCGTCCGCCTGATCGGCCGGAGCCGCCATCGCAGGTGGCGCGCCCGATCCGACACGTTCCATGAGGTCGGTGTAAACGGCAAGTCCGGCAATGATTGCAATGAGGACGGTAAAAAGTCCGATTGTCAGGCGCATGAGGCTACTCCGGAAAAAGTGGACCTGCCTTAAATCATCCTGTCATGCAGTCGACGTGCAGATCTTCCGGCATTTTCCAGGAGATTGTAACGCATCGTGCATTGAAGGCTGCTCGGAGGAGAAAACCCCACAGCCAAACCTGTTGCGGCCGCTCCTGTGGCGACCCTTCACGCCAATATTGCCAGCGTCACAACCGAAACCATCGTGGAATAAACGATCGCCTTGGCAATCGCGTCCGGGCGTACGCCATATTGCAGCGCGAGAACGAACGGCATGGCGCCGCACGGGCCTGCCGCCACGAGCATCGTGCTGTCACGCCACACACCGGCGCCGGGGTTGCCGAGCCCTCTGAGACCGATCCACAGGAGCGCCGGAACCGCAGCGAGCTTCAACAGGGCAATGACGACCGCCACCGGTTCGACCCGTTCCGCATGCGACCGCGCCAGAAGCACCCCGAGCGCGAACAGGGCCGCCGGCGCGGCGGCGGCCCCGGCAAACCCGGTAAAGGTATGCACGCCCGACGGCATGGCAACACCGCTCAAATTGACCAAAAGCCCGGCGCTGATTGCCAGAATCATCGGGTTCTTCGCCATAACACGGACCACCTTGGCCGGATTTCCGGAGCCAGCCGCCAGCACTTCGAGCGCGAACACGGTCATGCCGAAGATGAGCGCGGAATCGAGCGTGATGATCGCCGTGATCGGCACAGCGGCCTCCTCGCCGTAAAGCTGGATCGCGATCGGCAGGACGAACAGGATATGGTTGGAAAAACATGCGGTCATTCCAAGAAGCAGCGCCTCCGGCCCGCGAAACCCGAACACGGACCGCGCGATCCAGGTGCCGGCGGCATAGACCAGCACTTCGCTCGCCAGGTAGGTGCTGACCACGCCCCACTGGAAATCGCCGAAATCCGCACGGATCAACACGCCAAACGTCAGTGCCGGCACAGCGAGGAAAAATACGAACCGGTTGATCGACCCGGCATCCTTCGCGTCCAGGATCCGGACAAGCGACAGGACGAAGCCGAGAACCAGAACCGCGAACACCGGCAGAACCGGATCGGACATGACGACGAGGATACGTTCCATTCAGGGGCCGTTCGTGGGGCGGATATTGGGCGGGTGGGGTGCGGATGTGCGTTCGGTTCGGGTTGATATCACACTGTCGAAGCAGAGACGTGTTCAAATATCAAAAGCACGGACAGAGATGGTTCTCTCGACCTCGTCCTGAGGCGGAAGATTCTCACAATCGGGTTCCCGTGAATTCAATGAAAAGCTGATCCTGACCAGGGCAGCCTGTCGCCCCCTCACCCGCCAGCCGATAATCGCCGTCCCGGCCGCCAGCCCGCCGCAAGCAGGATACCGCCGGAGGCAAGCAACAGCCCGGCCCAGGCAAGCGCGCTCGGCCATTCCCCGAGCACCGGTATCGCCAACAGCGCCACCATTCCGGGCACCATCGCCATCATTGCCGCGGTCGAGGTCGGTCCGATGGAGCGGATCGCGGCGGTGAACAGTAAAGCCGCGACCACGCTTGGCCCAAGCCCCTGATAGGCGCCCTGCAGCACGATTTCCGACCAGGGCGCGGCGTCGATGGCCTTTGGCAGGAAGGCGAGATAAAGCGGACCGAACCAGAACAGATTGATGGTCGGAATCGAGACAATGGCCTGCATCGGGGTCAATTGCCAGACCTTGGTGCCGACCATATTGATGGCGACGAACACCGAAGCCAGAACAAACATCAAATGCCCGATCCAGACGTCCGGCGCAGTGCCGACCGTTCCGCGGTCCCACCCGATCAGGACGCATCCAACGAGAATGACGCTCATCCCGGCGACCCGCCAACGGCCGGGCCGGTCCTTCAGCCAGACCCAGCCGAGGATTGCGGCAAACACCGGCAGGGTGCCATTGATCATCGTGCCCGCATGCGAGGCCGGCGCGAATTGCAAACCGGCGAAGGTAAGCAGCAGGTAGGGCGCGCCCTGGCCGAACGAGATCAGAAGCACCTGCCACCAGCGCAAATGTCGCGGCCAGAACCGCCAGACAAAAGGCGCCACGGCCACACTCGCCACCACGAAGCGCAGCATGACCATGTCGTGGATGGTCAGGGTCTGGACTACACCGAGGCGGGACACGACCACCCAGCCGGACCAAATAAACACAACGCCGGCCGCGGCGAGCCATCCGTAAAGGGGGCGCGTGGAATCGATCATGGGGGGAGGGAGAATCCTGAGAGTGGTGCGGGTGTATTAGCTTTGTTTCGTTTCTTCAGCAATGACGTTCTGCAAGCCGCTGGAAGCGGGTTTGCGGGGCGTCCGGCCAATTCGCGTCCCGTTACGATTTGCAGTCGCGCCATCCGTCCGAATTGAATAGGCTAAACCGCAAGATCCTTGCAAAAAAGCCTTGCCATGACTGATGCGATCTATGCCACGTTGGGACCACGGGACACCAACCATGATCGTGTCTTGCAGCGATACCTGGCGAGGGACCGGCATGGTGCCCGTATTGTCCATGCCCCGAGCGTGTTCGAAGTGCTGGACCTTTGCCTTCAGGGAGATGCCACACACATGATGATCTGTGCCGCCCATCCCGCCGCGGCCGAGATTGTCGCAAGAGCCCAGTACGATCACGGCATTTATCTGGTCGATGCCTTCATTGCAGAAAGCGAGGCGTTGGCGATCATCTGTCGTAAGGACACGGTGCGTCCCCGAAATATTGCATTGCATCCAGCAACACGGCACTACACTGATCTTGCAGGATTTGATGAAGTGATCGAGGTCGATTCAACTGTGGCCGCGTTCGAAGGATTGCTGAAGGGGCAATGGGAAAGCGCGCTGACGCAGAGCCGCTTTCTGGCCACCCAAGACCTGCGATTGATGCAACCCATTGAAGCGGCGCGAGATGCCTGGCTGATTCTGTCGTGCACGTAGATATTGCCGAAGGTCCATAAGAATGATCCATCTGGCCGCTTCAGGTTCCCCGGCAACTGTTCGCAACACACAGCGCATTGGGCCATTATGAATATGACGGCCCCTCTTGGAAAACTTCTTTGACCCGAGGGGCGACCGGCGAAGCCATTGGATTGCGTGCCGCTTGCCGCTGCCATTGCAGGTCATGAACAGGAAATTTGAATGACGCGTGTCGTGAAAGTGTTTGCCGCCTGTCTGCTTTTGATGGCGACCGGAGCGCGTGCCGAAATTCCTGACCTGACCGGCGCATTATGGTCGGTATGCGGATGGGACGGCAGGTCCACCTGGCACGACACGCGACTGGTTTTTACAAACCAGAGCTCGGCGGGGGATGGCCATCATCTGGAAGGCTATTTCGACTGGCGCGGCAGTCGCGGCAGTTTCGGGCGAGAATACTTCCAGGGAATACTGAATTCCGATGGCGCGCTTTCGTTGCAGGGTGTGCGGTTGGAAGAAAGCCTGAACATCGTGCTTTCTCGCTACCGGGCGAGACTATCCAAGACTGGCAAGACATTGATCGACGGTGTCTGGCTCGACGGCATTCCAGGCATGTGGGCCGCGGTCCGTGACGGTGGGCGTGGAACAGCGGCGAAGCTGTGCGAGGCGCCAAATCTTTCAGTGTGATCCCAGCGATCGCAACACGCGCTCAACAACAGGCTCCATTCGGTTGTTGCGTCGCCCCGGTCCTGCCATCGGCCGGTTCGTCACACATTTACCTCCGTCATTCACATCCGGCCGCATGCTCGGGTTGGTCCCAGTGGGCGGGCCAAAGGGTGACGAGACCCGGAACATCGTGTGCGCTCTTTGTGCCGATGTAACACGTGATCCGTCCGTAATTGCCCCTGTCGACCTGATAGTCACAGGCAACCGGCCAGGGGCCAAGCATGCCCGAAAACTGTGCCTCGTGTTCGTCCCTGTTCGCACCGGCTTTGAGGTCACCGGTCCCCGTTCGACAGGCACTGATCAGCAATCGATCCCCCTCTACCGTGATTGTTACCCAATCCTGAATGGGCAACCCCCCGGAACCCGGCGCGCGGCCCAGCATCTCGTATTTGCCGGCAAAGAATTCCAGCGGCGGGCCGTCAGTCGCAAAAACAGGCCCGGTTGCCAATGCCAAAACCATCGTAAAGACCCAACGGACCATCAGATTTCCCTTTTCGAAATAAGTCCCGGATTGACAATCAATAGGCCCGAAAACCGATAATTCAACGGCATTCGCAGGATCCGATCGAATGTGACAGAACCTGGCGGTCCGGTTCAACCGCGTCGATCTTCCGATAGATTCAGCAGAAGGTCCCGCAAAACGCCCTTCAACGTCTTCCCGAGAGCGCTCTTGGGCAGGGCGTCGACCGTACGAAATACGCGCGGGATCTTGAAACCGCCAAGCCGCGCTCGACAATGGGCGACCAACGTTTCGGGATCGACGCGGGCCCCCGGCGCCGCCACGACAATGGCCGCGACGCGCTCGCCCCATTTCGGGTCGGGCAGACCGATCACCGCAGCCTCCGTGACAGTGGGATGTTCCAGAAGAACTGTTTCCACCTCGGTCGAATAAACGTTTTCGCCGCCCGTGATAATCATGTCCTTTTGCCGGTCGAGTATGTGCAGGAACCCGTATGCGTCAACGCGGGCCACGTCGCCGGTGCGAAACCATCCGTCCACGAATGCGGCCTGCGTGTCCGCCGCCCGATCGAGATAGCCCGAAAACACGTTCGGACCACGCACCGCGAGTTCCCCGGCGCCGTTTTCATCCCGGTCCAGAAGCCGCATCTCCACGCCGGCAAGCGGCCTGCCGGAAGAGTGCAATGCCTCGGGTGCGTCAATGGCACGAGCTTGCGGCAGATGCAGGAAGCTGAGGATCGGCGCGGTCTCGGTCAGGCCGTATCCCTGGATCAGGGCCGCGGACGGCATCTGCGCCGCGGCCGCATCCAGCAGGTCGAAAGGCACCGGCGCACCGCCGCAGATGAAAATGCGCAAGGCATCAAGCCCCCGCCCTTCGGCAAGGCCGCCCCGCACGATGCCGTCGAGCAGGACCGGCGGTGCCATCGTCATTGTCGCCTTGCGCGCCTCAAGCGCTTCGACAATCGCGCCGGGCGATGGTTGGGCGAGATAGGTGTGGCCGCCGCCGGCAAGCGTCACCGCCGTGCCAAGCAGGTCGGCGGAATGAAACATCGGCGCAACATGGAGATAAAGATCGCCCGGCCCCGCTCCCAGTGCGGCCACCACCTGAAATCCGTTGGCGACCACATTGTTGTGGGTCAGGGGAACGCCCTTGCCCTCACCGGTCGTACCGCCGGTGAAATAGAGGATCGCCTCGTCGTCAAGCGCGGCGCGGACAGGGTCCGAAGCTTGCGACCGGGTGGCAAGATCTTCGCTTCCCTCGACGCCGTCGTGCCCCTGGCCGACCAGAAGCACCCGGCCGTCCCACCCGTCGGACTTCAGCTTGCGGGCCGTGTCCAGGAAAACCGGCGCTGCGAACAGGATCTTCGCACCGCTCTTTTTCAACATGGCCGAAAGTTCCGGCACGGCGAGCCGGAAGTTGAGCGGCACGGGGATGCAGCCGGACCAATAACCGGCATGGATCAGACCCGCCTGTTCGACCGAGTTCGGCGAAAGCACGGCAAACCGCTTCGACGGCGACAGGCCAAGATCGCACAGACTGCCGGCAAGCCGGGCGACACGGACACAATGGTCCGCCCAATCTTCCCGACTGCCATCCTCCCCGATCATCGCAACCGAGCGGGGAAAGTGTCGTGCCGCCCGTTCCAGAGCGACTGTCATCGGGAACATTTGATCAGCTCCGCTCACGCTTCGGCATGTACTTCTTCGTCACCGAGGACAATCCCCGCCTGGCATAATCGCGACAGGCGCGATCCTTGAACTCCAGCGCCTTCTGCCATTCGTCCAGCCCGTAATATTCGCGTTCGGCGATGCAGCGGATCTCGCGTGCGGTGAAGACATCGAGCCCGAGGCGTTCGGCGATCTCTTCGTCCGACAGGCCGGGCCGGCGTTTTTCCGGGGGCAGATGTTCGGGATAGTTGATCTGGATCGACTGGGACAGGTCCAGGACCCGGTCCTTGAAGGCGCGGTAGGTTTCGGGATCGACGAAATAGCTCATTGCAAATCCTTATCGAAGCGCGCGGGTGCGCGCGTCCACGGGACAGACCCGTACACATTCGAAACACTGACCCTGGCTGATATTGGCATAGGTCATAGACCAGAGCGTGCGGGTGAAGAGCCCGGAATTCAGCATCATCTTGCGCCGTTCCGCGTCCGGTTCGTCGAGCGCGTCGGTCAGCACCTTCTGAAACGAGGGGATCCAGTGGTTGTAGACCCGCGCCGTACAGCGCGCCGCGTCATAGGACCGATGCGTCCAGCGGCCGTTTTCGATCCGCCCCGACAGGCATCCGTCCTCGGTCGCGTCGCAGACCTTTGTGCAGGGCGTCCGGCCCTCGTCTTCGTACAGGGCAACGCACTCAGGCGCCGGGCAGACGGGCGTCTCCAGAGGCCGGTCGCACGGCAGCGGCAACGTCGTCAGCAAGGCACCGAAATAGACAAATCCGTGTTCTTCATGCAGCACCGGTCCGGCTAGGCTGCGCGTGCCGCATCCCGCGAGCTCGGCAGCGAGCGGCAGGCTCAGGAACGGTTGCTGGCCCTCATCGACGCCGGGCGGAACCGTAAGCGCATAATAGCCGAACTCGCGTTCGATCAGGTTCGCGATCTTCATGGCGAGCGCGGTGACCCTATCGTTGGTGGAACTGAGCTCCATGTGCCGGAAATCGGCGCTGGCCCAGTCACCGGCCCGCGGCTTGGCGCCGCCGACGACGATCACCGAACGGGTGCCGGGAAGCAGGTCCTCCGGCCGGTGCCCCTCCGGCGCGGCGGCGAACCCGGCGGGATCGGCGACACCGAACACCAGCGCCCCGCCCTTCATCGCTACGCCTTCGATCATCTTGCGGGCGGCTTCCAGGGAGACGGCGGGGTTCTGCTCGTTCATTTCAATTTCCTTTCCTGCCGCCCCACCGGACACACCCGCATACATTCGAAACATTGCGCCACGCTTTCCTTGTAGAAGGCGACGCCGGAACAGGACCGCGAGAAGAAATCCGACTGCGCCTTGGCCCGGCGCACCTCCGGATCCTCCTCGGTCGCGAGATCGACCAGGACCTTTTGAAAGGTCACCGGTCCGAAATTCATCGCCCGCGAGACGCAGCGCTCCCGGTCGTAATAGACCTCCTCAATCCGTCCGTCTGCACCGATCGTCCCGTCGAGGCAGCCGCCGCCATCGGCCGGACAGGCCGCCATGCAGGGCGTGCGGCCGATATGTTTGTAGGTCTGGACGCACATGGGCGCCGGGCAGACGTCCTGTTCCAGCATCGGATCGGCCGGAAGCACCAGCGTGGTGATACAGGCGGAATAATATAACAGGCCATAACGTGGGTTGAGCACGATATTGGCCGCGAACGATCGTGTGCCGAGCCCGGCAAGCACAGCCGCCAGCATGTAGCTGAAGGGCGGCTGATGACCGGCGACCGGCAGGCCCGGCGCCTGGATCGCCAGGTGTCCGGTCTCGGTCTCGACCCAGCCGGTCAGGGCGGCGATCGCCCTGTCGTTGGCGAAGTCGAGCCCGAGCACCTCCATCACCCTTGGATTGGGGCTGCGCCAGGCGCCTGCGGTCGGGCCACGCGTGCCGACAACAATAACGCTCTTTGCTCCTGGAAGCAGATCGTAGGGCCGGTAGCCTTCCGGCACAAAATCATCCCAGCGCTCGGCCGGTGCAATCCCGACAACATCGGCGCCGAAGCCGGCCGCCGCGGCCTTGATCTGCTCGGCATAGGCCTGGCCGGAGTCGATCGGATCATCGGCGCCGACTTTTAATGGCGCTCCGTCACTCGGTTTAGGGGCATCCGTTCCAGGGTTATCTGTTCCTAGGGCTTCGCCCGCGTCGGCCATAAGCTGTTCCTTGCCATGGTTGACTGGAATGACAGCATCTCTTTACAAAAAGCGTGTGTCAACACGAAAAACATATAAGGTTTGCTCGAAGTGTCCAGTCAATATCGCAAACGAACGCCGCGCGAGGCCTTTTCTTGAACAAACCTCCCCTTCTCATGACCGGCACGGCGGATGTCGAACGGCTCGCGGCAAGTGTCGCACCGCGCGCCAAGGCTCTGATCATGACCTTTTGGGGCGACATGCTTCTGCCCTGGGGCGGGCGGGTCTGGCTTGGCAGCCTGGTGCAGGCGATGGCGCCGCTGGGCCTCGACGAACAGACAATCCGCGCCGCGGTAAACCGGCTGATCCGGGAAGGCTGGCTGACTTCCGCGACCGTTGGCCGACGCCGCGAATTGTCCATGCCACCGCCGCGCCTTGAGGAATTGCGCGCAGTGCAGGCCCGCATGTACCGCACCGAACCGCTGGACTGGGATGAGCATTGGCGCATAGTCGTGGTGCGGCCGGCCTCGCCTGCCCGCCGCGAGGCGCTGCGACGGGAATTGCGCTGGCAGGGTTACGCCACGCTCGCCCCGAACACGATGATCCACCCGCGTCAGGACTGGGCGGAACTCGCCCCGCGCCTGAAGGCACGCGGACTGGAAGACGAGGTCGGGCACGCCTTTGAAGCGCGCAGCGTCTTAGGGACAGCATCGCCAGCCGAACTCTGGCCTTTACGGAACATCGCCGCTGCCTGGGCCCGTCTTCACGGCCTCGTCGCAGACCTTTCCGTCGACCTGCCCGTGGACCCGGCGACGGCGTTCCGAATCCGACTTCTGCTGATCCACGCCCTGCGTCTCACCGTGCTGAAAGACCCGGCCCTGCCGCACCGGCTGTTGCCCGTGGACTGGCCCGAACAGCCGGCACGCAAGGCCCTCGCCGATATCTACGCAAGAATCGCGGAATCGGCACAGACGCATCTGAAGGAGATCGTCCAGTGCGCCGACGGATCCCGTCCCGTATTCGTCCGTGGCGAAGAGGATTGGCGGTTTATGGGGTGACGCCAGGCGTTCTCGAGACTGACAGGAAGTGGTTCATTCCCCGGATTCCGCACCCGGAGATGCAAATGGTAAACCGTGCGTACTCGCAAACGCATTCAGGTCATCAATCGAATTCAACCGTGTAACAATCTTACCCTTTGCCGCCTGAGCATCGCAAAGGGCTCTGAGCTCCGGCATCCATTCGCGGTCGATGGTCCAGATTATTTCAAAGAGCCTGCCCGTCGGCGGCATGTCGCGTATGCCTGCAGGAGGATTCCTGATTGTCCCGTTCGACCAGGCCATCTGACGTTCCGCCGCAAGCCAGAAGTGAACCCAAAGCGGCATGTCTACAAGAATTATCTCCGTCGCGCGCTCGACACGATCCCGAACCGAAGCGACGTCGCCCCCTCCGTCGACAATCCATTCCGCCTTGCCGACGATTTCAGCATGCTTTCGCTCGTAGATATCGCCGGGCACGGCAGACCAGTCCGGCTGCCAGTAAAGGCTGTCGATCTCAAAGTATGGCAGACCGCGTTTCCCGGCGAGCTGCCGGGCCAGCGTGGATTTTCCGCCGGCCGCATTCCCCAATATCGCAATCCGCGTCATCTGCGTCGCGCTCCCAATCTGCCGTACAGGGTCGCACGGGACCGAAACCGCCGCAACGGACAGGAAATCGCAGGCGCTCACTTACGCCCTTTCCATTCACACCCTCACAGCCTCGAGGCTCTTCCTGCGGACCAGCCAGACCAGAGCCCCGCCGGCCAGAACCAGGAACGGCACCATGGCGATATTCACCGCGCTCCAGCCTTCGACCGGGCTCCCGCCGGAACAGTTCATCAGGCCGCCCGAGGCGAGACTGGCGAGGGTCACACAGCCGAAGACCATCATGTCGTTGAGACCCTGGACCCGGCCGCGTTCATGCGGGCCGTGGGCGGTTGCCAGAAGGCTTGTGGCTCCGATGAAGCCGAAATTCCAGCCCAACCCAAGGAGGATCAACGACACGAAGAAGTTGGAAAGGGTCACGCCCGCGATGGCAACAACACCGGCGAGCCCGAGGATCACAAGCCCCGCCGTCACCACTCTCGGCGCGCCGAAACGGACGATCAGGTGGCCGGTGAAGAAGGACGGAATGAACATGGCCAACACATGGGCCGACACGATGTCGTTGGCATTGTCGGTAGTAAATCCGCACGCGACGACCGCCAGCGGCGAAGACGTCATTACCAGGTTCATCAGCGAATAGGCCACCATGGCGCAGATGATGGCGACCAGGATCACCGGATCGCGCAACAGGTCCCTGCGGGATCTGCGCGGCGCGGCCATCGCCTGCGCCGGTTCCGTCTTTTCGCCTTTCGGCAGGTCGAGAAGCAGGAACAGGAACATTCCAGCGAGGTTGACCAAAATGATCGTCAGATAGGTCCCCAGAAACGGAATGATCGAGGCATCGAACACCAGCTTGTTCAATTGCGGACCGAAGATCGCCGACAACAGGCCGCCGGCCATGACGTAGGAGATCGCTTTCGGGCGGAAAGCGTCCGAGGCCGCGTCCGCGGCAGCGAACCGGTAGAACCCCTGCGCGGACATATAGATGCCGGTGAAGTAGGAGCCCAGCAGCAGGATTTCAAAAGACGCGACGTAGAGGCCGTAGGCCGCGATCGCCGCGCCCGCCGCGCCGCCGAGGGCGCCGACGAAAAAACCGAACCGGCGGCCCCTGCGCTGCATCAGCGGCGACAGCCACGGCGCGGTGGTCATCGACCCGAACACGATCAAGGAAATCGGCAGCGTGGCAAAACACGGATTGTCGGCCAGCATGCCGCCGGCAAGGCCGCCAACAACGAAGATCATCGGCATTTGCGCGCCTAAGATGGCCTGGGCGGCAACCAGCACGACAATGTTGCGCTTGGCGCGGGCATCATCCGTTTCGGTCATCGGGTCGTTCCTTTGAAGACGCACGGGTTGCGTTCAAAAATTGTCGCCTGCGCGGGTCGGAGGTTCATGTCAGGCGGCTGCCGGTTTCCTTTTGGTCGCCATGAACACGCCGAGACCAGCGAGAACCATCCCGGCCCAGGCGGCCGGCGGCATGATCTCGTCGAGCACGATCCAGGCGACTGCCGCCGCCATCGGCGGCACGAGAAAGAACAGGGCGGAGACCTTGGAGACTTCACCGGCACGGATCATGGCGAGCAGCAATCCGATGGCGATCAGAGAACTTGCAATGATCAGATAAACCAGCGATCCGATCAGTTGCCAGGTCCAGACGATTTCCATGGTTTCGGTGGCCACCATGAACGGGATCACGCCGAGCAGACCGGTGCTGAAACCGACAAGGTTGGCGGTGACGGGGTGATGCGACACGCCGAAGCGCTTCTCCCACAACGATCCTCCGGTAATCCCGAAAAGCGCCAGCGAGGCAAACAGGAAACCGATGGCCGAGGGAGCGGCGATTTCCGAGCGCGCGGTGATGACGATGACAGCGCCGGCAAGACCGAGAATCAGGCCGGCCCACTGGCGCCAGCCAACGCTCTCGCCATTCCAGCGCGGCGCGATCAGGCCGACGATGATCGGCTGCATCGCAAGGATCAGGGCCAGTGTGCCAACCGAAAGCCCGGCGGTAAAGGACATGTAACACATGCCGAAATACATGGCCTGCAGGAGGAATCCGACGATCGCCAGATGCGTCCATTCGGACCGCGATTTCGGGAGCGGCGGGCGAATGATGGCAAACAGGACCGCCATGATGACCACCACGCAGGCGAACCGCAGCGCAAGAAACGTCATCGGCTCGATATAGCCGAGACCGAACTTGGCGGCGACGTAGCCGGTGGACCACATGATCACGAAGATCCCCGGTGCCATGACGAGCCATGCTGGTTTGTCACTGCTCACTGATTGGATATCCCTGTTGGCTGTTGCGTCAATGTGAACGATGTGGTTTCATTATAAAAATGAATTGATGCGAACGATCCCATGAACAAAAACGAACGCACATTCACCGACAGCACCCTCCTGAGAGCGTTCGTCGAGATTGCCGAATGCGGCAACCTGACCTTTGCCGCCTCCCGATTGAACCGCAGCCAGTCCGCAATCAGTGTGCAGATCCGAAAACTGGAGACGGAACTGAATGCCTCTTTGTTCGTGCGGGAAGGCAAGGGCATGTCGCTTTCGGCCGCCGGCGAAAAGCTGCTGCCGGTGGCGCGCGGCGTGCTTGCGGAGCTCCACAAGGTCCAGTCGCTGTTCAAGACCCCGCTGAACGGCAGGATCCGGGTCGGCATTCCGGACGATTTCGACGAAGGCGTGCTGGAAAGGGCCCTGACCGATTTCACCCAGAGCAATCCCGGCGTCGAGGTGTTTGCGACATCCGGCTGCACGGCCGGCTTTCCAGGCGCCATCCGGGCAAACGAACTCGATATCGCGGTCTGTTCCGGGCCGGACATCGGCAATGAAGAGATCTTTCTCCAACAGAAGCCGGTTTGGGTCACGAGCCAGTCAATGGTCCTCGCACCCGGCGATCCGGTTCCGCTTGCCGTCGTCAACCACGGCTGCTGGATGGGGGAAATGCCGAAGACCTCCCTGGAGCACCATGGACGGCCTTACCAGATCGCATTCAAGTGCAATGGCATCATGAGCCTCAAATCCGCGATCCGCGCCGGATTTGCAATCGGGATTCTCTACGAAAGCAATGTCGAACCGGACATGAAGATTCTGTCGGCGAAAGACGGTTTTCCGGCTCTGCCGACCGCCAATCGCTCCATCATCATCCGACCGAACGCTCCCCCGGACCTTGCCGGCGCCATGGCCGACGCGATCAGGCGAGCGGTGTAAAACCAGTGACGGTTTCGGACTCTTTCAGGCCGTCCACACATCGATTGACGTCTCGCGACCCCGCAATTTCACATTTTCCCGTGCCTGGAAGGCCGCCTGCTCGGGATGTGCCTCCCCATTTGGCGAAGCGGCGCGTTGCATGAGGGCGCCGCTGATCACGCATTGGCATCCGAGTTCCCGCGTCGCGGCCTCGAGCCGGCTCGCAACATTGACGGTATCGCCGATCACGGCAAATTCCAGTCGCCTGGAGGGCCCGATATCTCCCAGGATAACCGGCCCGTAATGCACGCCGATGGAGACCCGGACCGGATCGACGCCATTGGCCCGGCGATCGTCGTTGAAGGCTTTCGTTTCTTCGATGATCTGCATGGCCGCCTTCAGGGCGTTGGCCGCGTCGTCGGGCCCGGTTTCCGGCGTGCCGAACGTCGCCATCACGCCGTCGCCGAGATATTTGTCCAGCGTGCCGCCGTTCTGGAAAATCGACCGTTCGACAAAGGCATGATAGCGCCGCAGCAAATCCATCACGTCCTTTGGCGAATGCTGTTCGGCAAAGCGGGTAAAGCCGACTATGTCGGTGAACAACACGCCCACTTCCTGGATGCGAACCGCCCCGATATCGTGGTCGGTCGACGCCAGCACGTCGACGAGATTGGAAGGAAAGTAGCGCGACAGGTTTGCCCGTTCCGCGGCAATATCGGCCTGGCGCAACAAAAGCTGGTTCGAGCGCCAGCCCTTCAGCGCGAGAATGGCGGCGACGATCAGGAACACGACCATCTCCTGAACCCGAACAGACGATTGAACCCCGTTCGGATCGAGTTCGCCGGTTACGATGCGATGCCCGTCGAATGCCCGCGCCGCCGCCTCGCTGAGTTCCGGCATTTCGTGCCCGAACCAGGAGACGAAGAGAAAACCGAACAGCCACAACAGCGCGACCCAGGTGCCCATCGCCCAGACAGTCCTCCAGGAATAGGCCAGCGTTCCGACGGCAAGGATGATGAAGAAATAGATGAAATTGTCGAAGCGATAGATCATTGCCGTTGGAATCTCTTCGCCAAGAAACGGATTGGGCGTGACGAAGAGGATTGTCAACAGACCGACATCGGCCAGAATCAGCAAAAGCTCGGCTCTCGAATAGCCGACGCTCGCCATGCGCAGTTGCAGCCATCCGAGTGCAATGAACAAAAGCACCGCGACTTCGTAATACAGGACATTCAGGTTCGGATTGAGGAACGGCAGCAGCAGTCCGACCAGCCCCAAGGCGATGGTGCGCGCGATGACTGCAAGCCTGTGCCCTTCCCGTTTCTCGTTTTCCAGGGCCTGGGTAAGGAACCGGTTCGACTTGACCTGTTGGTCCTCCAACGCCCGCAACTGGCGCAGCCGCGCGAAAAATCCGGGAAGCGACGGCACTTTCAGAACTGACATTGTCTATCCGTTGAATTGGTTTCGACCGACGATAGCACGCCTGTGCGCACGAGTGCCGAACGCCGTTCCAGTCGGCCAAAATCAGGTGTCATGCCGGCCGCACTCTCGGCAAGTCCGGGATGCATGACCGGAAATGTCGCGCGTGACCGTCCAGTCGTGATATCATTCTTTCTCAGAGATGAAGCCCGTTGGAGAGCCGGAATGTTTCGATCCCTGTTGTTGCTGCTGTTCTGCCTCGCGGTGACCGCCGCGCCAACGGCCGGCGCTTCGGATGCTTCAAATGCAATTATCGATGAAGCGCGGGATATCTGTCGTTCGTTCGACAATGGCGTCCTGGAAGTCGGCTCAGGCGCCGTGACCTCCGTCGATCTGACAGGCGATGGAAATCCGGATGAGGTTGTCGACCACGGCGAATTCATCTGCTCAACCGCCCTGTCCCTGTTTTGCGGCACCGGCGGTTGCTCGATGACGGCGATCGCCGACGGAAAGCCGTTTGAATTCCTGACCAAGGCCTGGAAGGTCGTGGACTGGGACGGCCAGCCGATCTTGCTTCTGGTCGTTCACGGCAGCGAATGCGGTGGCGACAATCTGCGCCGCTGTTACCGAGCCGAAGTCTGGAGCGAAAACGGCTTCCGGAGCGTCGGGCGCGAATAGCCGGCACCACGACCGTTCTCGCCATCCTACAATTCCCGCGCCGGGTCGATCAGTCCCTCGCGCAGCGCCAGCGCCATCAATTGCGTCACCGAATTGACGCCAAGCTTCTGCATCATGCTGGTCCGGTGTTTTTCAACCGTCTTCACACTGATGCCGAGCCCGTCGGAAATCTCCTTGTTCGAGCGCCCGGCCACGATCATGTTGAGGGTCTGGCGTTCCCGGTCGGTCAGCACCGGCCGCTTCGGCTGCGCTTCCAGAGCTTTCAGAAACGGTTCGGCAATGAACCGCCCGCCCCGGAGGATGTCGGGGAGCTTGGCATACATGGTTTCGTTGTCCGAAGCCTTGGAGAACAGGCCGTCGACTCCGACCTCGACAAGTTCGCTGACCAGGCCGACCGCCGATATGCCGGTGAAGACGACGATACGGGTCTCCTTCGACCAGCGCCGGCATTCGATGACAACCTCGACACCGCTGGCCAGCGGCATCGACACGTCGAGCAGCAACAGGTCCGGGCGATGCCGGCGCACGGCGGCAATCGCCTCCAGCCCGTTTTCCGCTTCCGCGACGACGTGAATGCCGTCGGGCTCGATCTGCCCGGGTTTTTCCAGCGCATCGCGCAGCCCGGCCCGCACTATTGCGTGATCATCGGCAACGACTGCATTATATCTCGCGTCAGGCAACAATCCCGTCCCAGCTTCGTTCCAGAGTCAACCGTCATCCCAGAGCACATCATCGTCCAGGAGACCGTAATCGTCCAAGAGTCCGGCAAATGTGCATGATCGCACGAACGATTTCCAGAACAATCGCCGGTCTCCTGAAAAGCCTGCCGGTCTTCGGGCTCATCCTGTGCGGGCACCTTCTTTTGCCGCGGCCGGCAATCGCCCTGGACCTTGTTCCGGGCAAGGCGGCCGGGGACTTGCGGCCGCACTTGTCCTATCATCGCGCCGGGGGACAATCCCTCGCCGACGCCGTAAGGGCCTACAGGGATGGCCGGTTTTCCGACCGGCTGCGGGAAGTTCTCGACGGTGCCGCCTATGGCCGCGATGTCTGGGCGGCTGTCGATCTGGTCAACCGGTCGGCTGCCGACGGCCGCCCTGCCGATCGCTGGATCCCGGCTTCGGCAACGGAGTTGATGCGCACACTCGACATCCATCTTCTGCGCGTCGACGGCCTGACCGAGACGCTCCTGACCTATGCTTTCGACAGGCCGTTCAACCCGGATCAGCACAGCATCATCCGCCTGCGCGGCGCCCCGCTGGAGCTGGCGCAGGGAGAGCGCGCCACCCTGTTCTTCCGTCTCGGCTTCGGACCCGTCCAGGCGGTTTCGCTGACGCTTGAACCGGAACAGGTTTTCAACGCCTACGCGCTGACCGAAGTCATTGCCCTGACCGCCTATTTCGCCTTTGCGCTCGCGACCCTGGTGTTTTTCGGCGGGTTTCACCTGTCCATGCGCAACTGGGTCGGCGTCTGGTACTGCCTGCCGTTTGCGCTGATGCTGGTGTTCATCGCCAACATGGACGGAATGCTGTTCCGGTTTTTCTATCCGGAAAGTCCGCACTGGCAGACCCCGATTGCCCTGATCCTGCTGTTTTCCCTCTCCGGATCCGGATTTATGGTCGCGGGAATGTCCATCAATCCGGCATTTGCGGACGCCGAGGCCCGTCAGGTCAGAGACTCCACAAAGATCTCTCCGGCCCCGGCACATAGTCTCATGGTATTGGCCGGCCTTTCCGTCGCCGGAATGCTGGCGATCCCGTTTGCGCCGCCGGCGCTTCTCGGCCAGATGTCCTACGGCCTCATCGTGCTTGCGGTGCTGGGGCAGGTTTACGCCGCTGTCTGGTGGCGAAGACACGGCGGCAAGGTGCACGACATCGCCCGCGGCACAAGCGTGGCGCTTGCCGTCATTGTCAGCATCCTCGTCGTGATGGCGCTGACCGGATGGGGCATGGAAGCCGTTTCGATCGGCTGGATCGTGAAGGGCATCTACGTTCTGTTGGCGACGACGACCATGGTCGGGTTGACCGCCCACATCATCAACCTGCGCCGACAGCATCGCGCCGCCGTCAGAAACGAGAGACAGGCGCTGGAGGCGGAAGCCCGGCGCAGCAGGGATCTGCTTGAAGCCGAAAAGAATTATTCGCGCGTACGCGATCTCGCCGCATTGCGGCAGCGACAATTGGCAAGCGCCAGCCACGATTTCAAACAGCCGCTGACTTCGATGCGGCTTTTGTTCGACGCGATGTCGGAAGATCTCGCGCCGGACGTCAAATCCCGGCTGCGCGAGACCTTCGATTACATGGAGAGCCTGTCGAATGACTACCTCCGGGAAACCCGGCCCGGCATGGAGGCGGCGCGCATCGAATCAACACGCGAACCGGCGGACACGGCAACGCCCGATATCGAGGCCTATCCCCTTTCCCTCATTCTGGATACGGTCAGACAGATGTTTTCCGAAGAGGCGGCCTCCAAGGGCCTGCGGCTGAAAACAAGTGCGTCGTCCGCAATGGTTGCGGTCGCGCCCATCGTTCTGATGCGCATCGTCGGCAACCTTGTGTCAAACGCGGTGAAATTTACCAGGACCGGCACGGTGCTGATCGGCGTGCGCCGGCGAAACGGTCTGGCAGTACTGCAGGTGATGGACACCGGTCCGGGAATGACCGATGCCGAGATCCGCGCGTTTTCGAAATCCTATCAAAAAGGCGAAACCTCGACGGGCGAAGGTCTCGGCCTCGCCATCTGCTTCGAACTGGCGCGGGAAAACGGCATGTCCCTTGAGGTTCGTTCCGAACCGGGCAAGGGCACGACCTTTACGTTGGAAATCGCCATGGCGCCCGACATCCCCGCGTAACGCCGTGCAGGCCTGCCGCAATGCCTCAGCGCGACAATTACGGATGGTCCGGGGGGCGCAAATGATGATAAATCATTCCATTGCCGCAGCGACCACGCCGGGAGACGGAATTGACCAGTTCGAACCACCATCTGATCGACAATCTGCAATATGCGAACTGGTCGGAAAAGATCTTCGATCAGATGGGCGAAGGCGGCGTCGACGCGGTGCATGTCACCATCGCCTATCATGAGAATTTCCGCGAAACGGTTCAAAATTTTGCGGCCTGGAACCGCTGGTTCGAGCGCCGGCCGGACCGTATCTTCAAGGGTCTGACGGCCGACGATGTCCGTCTGGCCAAGCAGACGGGCCGTACCGCCATATTCTTCGGATTTCAGAATCCCTCACCGATCGAGGACGATATCGGCCTGGTCGAAATCGTGCACACGCTCGGCGCACGGTTCATGCAGCTCAGCTACAACAACCAGTCGCTGCTCGCCACCGGCTGTTATGAGGCCGAAGATCCGGGCATCACCCGCATGGGACGTCAGGTGATCCGCGAGATGAACCGGGTCGGGCTCGTCGTCGACATGTCCCATTCCGCCGAACGCTCCACCCTGGAGGCGATCGAGCTGTCGGAACGACCGATCGCAATCACCCATGCCAATCCAGCCTTCTGGCATCCGGCCTTGCGCAACAAGTCGGACCGCGTCATGCGGGCGCTTGCCGAAAGCGGTGGCATGATCGGATTTTCGCTTTATCCCCACCACCTCAGGGACAAGTCCGATTGCACATTGGACAGCTTCTGCCGCATGATCGCCGACACGGCGGAGCGCATCGGCATCGACCATATCGGGATCGGCAGCGACCTCTGCCAGGACCAGCCCGATTCGATCGTCGAATGGATGCGCGTCGGACGCTGGACCAAGGAGATCGACTACGGCGAGGGATCGAAGGACAATGCCGGTTTCCCGCCGATGCCGGGCTGGTTTCGCGACAACCGCGATTTCGGCAATATCGAGTGCGGCCTGGCCGAGGTCGGACTTTCCGCGGAGGAGACCGGCAAGGTGATGGGCGAAAACTGGCTGAAATTCTACGAAGCCGGGTTCGGCCCGATGGCCAGCGACGATAAGGCATCACAATGAGCATTGCAGCCGAACGCAAAGTCGCCACGCCCGGCCTGCGGCCCCCCGAAACAGTGATGCGTCTCGCCCGCATGGGCGCGTTCCACCAGACCCGCCTGTCGTTCATGCGCACGTTGCTGCGCCGTCTGAAGCGTGAAAACTGGACTTTCAAACGCACAAGGTGGGATGTCGACGACAAGGGCAACGGCGTCGCGGTTTACGAGGCTCGCGGCCCGCACCGGACCTACAGCCTGATCGCCTTCGCCAACGATCTCGATCCCGCGAAACGGTCCGACCGGGTGATTGCCGAAGAGTGGGACGCAACATTCACCCTGTTTGACGGCGTGCCGGATGCAGGGGATATCGAGCGCCTTTCCCAAAACGTTCCGCTGCAGGAGGCCGGCCGCATTTCCGGGCGCGAATTGTCGCTGTCGCGCGCCAACCGCTCCGTGCGGCTGTTCGACACGATCCGCACATGCCTTTCACAAGGTCGCCAGCCGGATGTCGGCGACCTTGACAAGGTCGGCTACATCATGCGCACCACCGCCGTCTACGGCAACGCCAAGTTCGGGGCCAGCGACCGCACGGCGATTGCCGATCGTCCGGAATTCGCCGCGCCGTTCCAGGCGGAATTGCTGTCGGTCTACATGACCCGGACCTTCACCTTCGACATTGTCGAACATCTGGCCAGGGTCGACGCGCCGGACCTGGCAGTGCCACTCGATCCGGACCTGCGCCGGCGCCTCGGCGTCGGCAATTCGACCGGTCTTGGCATGGCGCCGTTCATCGTCAATCATCCGGTCTTGCTGAACAACTGGATCCTTGCGCGGGAAACCGCACTGGCCCGCATCCGTGCCCTGCCCACGGCAGACCCGGAGGCGGTGCAACGGTTCCGGGACGTCGTCGCGCGACAGACCTACGGTGTTCGGTTCTGGTTGACCGATCATGACGGCCAGGCCGCCCGTATTCGTCAGTATCAGCGGGATATGAACCGGCTCAGCGACCATGTCTGCGACAAGGCGGATTGGGCGAATGCGCCGAATCCATGGGATACACTCTACAAATGGGGCGAGGCCACGCTGTCGCTTGAAGGCCAGGAATCCCTCGTCGGGCTGCTGCTTGAGCCGTACGCCGCCCTCGTCGATGACCTGACGGAGACAATGAGTGCCGACGAGGATGCGTGTTTCGGCATCGACGGATCAATGGCAATCGGCCGCGTTCGCACCATCCTGCGCAACGTGCACGGCGATGGCCTGGAGCTCGACTTTTCCGACCCGGCCCAATCAGCCCGCTTCTGGTACGCTTCTGAGGAAAAGCTCGAGCCGCGCCTCGGCGAACGCTACGAAGAAGAGGGCAGTGAACGTGAGCATCCGCTTGCCACCCTGCGCGACGCGGCGGATCTTGCGCGCGCACTCGCCCCTCAGAGCGCCGATGCTCCGATTGCCGGTTTCCTGCTGCGGCATCCCGAGCATCGCCACACGGTGCGACGCGCACAGATCGCCGAGACCCATCCCTATTCGGAAATCCGCGACAATCTGATTGCCGCCCATGTGCTGCCGATCGACCTCCTGCGCTGCAAACTGTCGTTTTTCGGCGCGATCAAGTTCGATCCGCGGTCCGACCGCTGGGTGCGCATCACCCTGTTTCAGCACGCGCCGCTGCCCGACGATCTTGCAACGTGCGCCAACGTGGCCGCCGCCGACGACTGGGCCTATGCACCGCTGGACTTCGCATGATCAATGATCGGACACCCGATGGTGCATCCGGCGACTATTCCATCGGTGAAATCGCCGGACTGATCCACAAAGCCTATCGCGGCCTTGGCCGGCCCTGGGGCCTGGCCGAGGAAGCCGGCCGCGCCGCCGCCTGGTTGGCTTCGCGCGGGCTGCCGGGTCCCGACATGTTCGCAATTCTCGCGAGGCGTTTTGACGGCACCGACTGCGCGGACTGCACGCCTGCCGATCTGACGAGCCCCTGGAAGGCCGTGGGCGGCAGGCTATGTCCGATTGTCGCAGGCAGCAGTCTTTGCGACGCGCCGGCCTGTATTCGCGAGCCGGGCGGATTGTCGATGCATGCCATTGTCGCGCCGCTCCTGATCGTTCCCTTCGCGGCGGCGGTCGCCAACCGGACAGGTTCCTGCCTGACTGTCAAATGGCGCGGCGTGCAGGCGGATTGCGCACCGGACGGCCACAGGATCTCTGCACCCCCGAAGGATCTTGCTGCCGACATGGCAGACGTGATCGTGTTGCCGGCCGAAGGCATTGGCGAAATCGGCGGACAGAACCGGCAAAGGGTCCAGTGTTCGCAAACAACATTCAAGACGCTCGATCAATTCGCCCACCGCACCTATGTGCCGGAAACCGAACTCTCGCGTTTGACGGGTGCCGGTGCCGGACTGACGGACAACGATTGATCCAATCATCTGTGGAAATTGCCTTGATTGACACATTAATGTTAAGGAGCCGGATCCGGTTTGCATAGCCGCGCGTATGATCCGGTGGTGGGCATTGCCGATGTCAGGCCCGTTTGTCGTTTGCACGCAAGATTGGCAAGATCGAATGGTGTCCGCGACACGTGTAGAGCCGAATAGCGCTGGTAGATTACCCGGGACACAGAATGCAGCCTTTGGCTCAGCCCTTTGAAACACTCCAGGCGGACTACGATGCCGTCATCGTCGGATCCGGGTACGGCGCAGGCATCTCCGCATCGCGCATGGCCCGCATGGGTCTGAAGGTCTGCGTTCTGGAACGCGGCCGCGAAGTGTTGCCCGGACAATTCCCGACGACCTTGAAACAGGGAACCGGCGAATTGCGGGTGGATACGTCGTTCGGACGCATCGGTCCGGACCTCGGCCTGTTCGACCTGCGCGTGAACCGCGACATATCCGTGATGGTCGGCTGCGGCCTTGGCGGCACCTCGCTGATCAATTGCAGCGTCATGATGAAGCCGGAAGCGCGCGTCTTCGAGGACTCCGCATGGCCGAAACAGTTCCGGGCGGAAATTGCAACGGCTCTGGCGCGGGGTTATGAGCGTGCGGAACGCATGCTGCAGCCGGTCACCCGGCATGGCGCCAGCGCGCCGAATAAGCTTCGGGCCTTTGAAGCCGCGGCACAGGCCTTGGGACAGACGGTGGATCGTCCCTCTCTCGCGATCACATTTCAGGCGGATCCGAACGGCAATTATGCCGGAGTTCGCCAAAGCGCCTGCATCCAGTGCGGCAATTGCGTTTCCGGATGCAACGTCGGCGCCAAGAACACGGTGTCGAACACATACCTGCCCGATGCCCGCAACCACGGCGCATCGATCTTCACCCGGATCAGGGTGGATCGTATCGAACCTCATGACGGCAGGTGGCGGGTCGTGTGTTCCCATGCCGGCGAAGACGGCGAGACGACACACCGCACGGTCACCGCAACTTCGGTCGTGCTTGGCGCCGGCAGTCTCGGCTCCACGGAGATCATGCTGCGCTCGGCTACCCACGGCCTCGCCGTCTCGCCTCGGCTGGGCGAGAATTTTTCCGGCAACGGCGATGTTATCGGCTTCGGCTACAACGGCGAGCATCCGGTCAACGCCGTCGGCACACGATGCCTGGCACCCGGTCCGAACGGCGCCGTCGGCCCGGCTGTGTCCGGCATCATCGATCTGCGCACGGATGGCCCGCTCGAGAACAATATCATCATCCAGGACGGGGTGGTTCCCGGACTGTATGCGCCAATTCTGCCGGCCCTGCTTGCCGGGGGGTCCGCCTTCGTCGGACGCAACACGCCCACCGGCTCATATCTGGTCAGGGCCCGCAGGGCGCTCGAAAGTCTGCTCAAGGGCTCCTATCGCGGCGCGGTCAGGAACACGATGACCTTCCTGGTCATGTCCCACGACGGTGGCGGCGGCACGATGACCCTTGAACGCGACCGGGTGCGGTTGACCTGGCCAAATGCCGGCAAGAAACCGGTTTTTGAACGGATTAACGCCCTCCTGCGCAAGGCGACGTCCGCCAGTCTTGGAACCTATGTCAAAAACCCGATGTGGAGCGGCCCGATCGGCCGCAATCTGATCAGTGCACATCCGCTTGGCGGATGCGGTATGGGCGATACGCCGAACCAGGGTGTCACCGATCACGCGGGCCGGGTATTCCGGCCCGATGGCGGCGTTCACGAGGGATTGTATGTCATTGACGGCTCTGTGGTGCCACGGTCGCTGGGTGTGAATCCCGCCCTGACCATTTCGGCGATCGCGGAACGGGCCATGATGCATTTTGCACGGGACAACGCGCTGAGTTTTGACGACAACGCCCCGGTATCTGACAATCGGGCGACAGTATGCGGCGTTGGCGCAACGACAATGGATGCGAAGGTGCCGGCACTTGCGGGCGCAGCGCTGGCTTTTGACGACGGGCGTCGCTAATGGAACACTTTGAGCTGGTGGTCGGGTTCAGTCATCGCATCCGATGCGCCTCGCCAATTGCAAAGTCTTGCGCAGGAAAGTCGTATCCTTGAAGGCAAATTCCGCCCTTATGCTTGGTGTCGAACGGATCGGTCTCCTGGTCCTGCGCGCACCTGTCCTGACGGTCGTCACCATGATCGTTCTGGCGGGCATTGCCATGCTCGGACTGGTACAGTTGCGGGTTGACGATGCGCTGAAGGACCTCCTGCGATCCGACACGGAGGAATTCAGAACCTACGAAAAGCTGGGAGACCTGTTTCCCACCGACGAACTGGATGTGGTCGCCATCGCCACGATGCCGAAACCGTTCTCAAGCGAGCAGCTCGCCGATCTGCGCGAGTTCCATCTGGATCTCGGCCTCGCCGATGGGGTCTTTAACGTCATTTCCATGTATTCGATCCACCGGCCTGTGACCGGCAATGGCACGGGAGACGAAGCCGGCGAGGCCGTTCCGGTCATTCCGGAAGAGCTTCCGACCGGAGAGGCCTTCGATGCCTTGAACGAACGCCTGGCCACCGACGACCTGATCGCCAACCGGTTTCTGGCGCGGCTTCCCTCCGGCGAGACCCAGGCGCTCCTGGTTATCGAGCTCGACCCGGACAGCGTTGACGAGTCGAGTGTCGAGGCGGTCGTGACCGGCCTCCAGGCGGAGATCGACGAACTGATCGACGGCACCGATATCCGCATCGGCCTGACCGGCGCCCCGGTGATGAAAACCGAAATTCTGGCCGCCAGCCGGCGCGACAGCCGGTTTTTCAACATGGCCGGCTTCGTGATCGGACTGGTGATCAGTTTCGGGTTTTTTCAGAATTGGCGCTATGTGGTGGTGGTTCTGGTTCCCACCAGCCTTGCCATCATCTGCTCTCTCGGCCTGCTCGGTTATGCCGGGATCCGTCTCAATCCGCTGATGAACACGATCATCCCGCTGATCATGGTGATCGGGTTCACCAACGCCCTGCACCTGGTTTTCGACATCAGGCGCAGCCTGGACGAAGGCAAGTCGGTCGACGAAGCGGTGCGCTATGCGGTGTCGACGGTCGCGCCGGCCTGCGTTCTGTCCGCAATCACCACCGCCATCGCCTTCGCTTCGCTGATGCTGGCGGATTCCCATCTGATTCGCGTCTTCGGCGGTGCCGCGGCGGCAGCGACCACGGTCAGTCTCGTCGCCGTCACCATCGGCGTCCCCTGCCTGTCGCTGATGTTGCTGCGCGCCGGCGACACCAGTCCGAAAGCATCGGTGCTGCCCCGATTTTCAAGCGGTCTCGACCTCCTGTGCCGCTGGTTTTCCCGTGTCATCCTGCGCCGTTATCGTCCGATCGCCATCCTGTCGATCCTGCTGATCGCCGGCTTCACCTACGTTCATCTGCAATTGCAGCCGCGCTACCGGATATCCGACATCATTCCCGAACGCGGGCAGGCCGGCGATGTGGCCCGCGATCTCGACCGCAACTTCACCGGCCTCAACCCCGTACATGTCCTGATTTCCTGGCCAACGGACCTGGAGACGGCCGAAGATGACGTATTCCCTGTTGTCGGAGCCGTACATGAGCTTCTCGACGCCCATCCCGATCTCAACAACACACGGTCAATCGCCGCGATCCGGCGCAGCATGCACGGCCCGAGCTCGGACCTTGCTCTGACGGAATTTCTGGAGGATCTGCCGGAAACCCTGGCCGGGCGTTATATGGGGACGGACGGGCGCACGACCCTGGTTTCGGCCAATGCCCGCGACCTGGAAGCCGACGCGATCAATGCGATGCGTGCCGATATCGAGGCCGGGTTGCAGGACCTGCGTGCCGAACATTCCGACCTCGGCTTCGCAGTGACCGGACTGGCGACCGTCTCCGCAGCGCGGGCGCTCGACACGATCATCAACCTCAACCGCGCTCTGCTGGTGGCAATCGGCATCGTTCTCATCGTCGTCGGCCTGTTGTTCCGCTCCGTTCAGGTCGCGGTCCTCGGCCTGTTCGCCAATGTGTTTGCCGTCGTCGCCACGGGGAGCTGGCTGTTCGTCAACGATATCGGGCTGCAATATGTCAGCGTCGTCGGCCTGACCGTGGCGTTCGGTCTGGCGGTCGACGACACGGTGCATTTCCTCAACCGTTACTGGCTGGAACGCCATCGCGGCCTGGCCGTCGCCAAGGCTGTCGCGGAATCGGTGGAGCGCATCGGCCCGGTCCTGATCCTGACGACAATCATTATCGTTTTCGGCCTGGCCGCGACCCTGACCAGCGACGTGCCGCCGACCCGCACCTTCGGCGCCCTGTGCATGGCGACCCTGTGTTTCGCGCTGATCGGCGATGTCGTCATCCTGCCCGCCATCATCCTCCTGGCGCAAGACATCAAACGCAAGCTGTTCGGCTTGAAAGATGACGACGCAGACACCATAGAATCGGGGAACAGACCAGTCGCCCCCCCATCCCCCCCGATCGAGGACAGAGCCCAGTCATGACATTCGGATCCGGATCTGCCCGCACCACGGGTGCGTTCGCCGCCGCCGCCCTCTGCCTGTTGCTTTTGACGCCGCACCTGCAGGCCGAGGAAGGCGCCATTGCCGGGACTTGGCGCGGCGCCGGCACCGTTATCGACAAGAAGGGCGTCGAACAGAAAGTCCGCTGCAAATTCTCCGTCGGCGAGGAGAAACAGAAGCAGCACAAGGTCAGCGGCAAATGCACCAGCGTCAAGGGCACGTCACGCGCCAAGGGCCAGGTAAAAAAGGTTGCCGCCAAACGCTATTCCGGCACTGTCAACGGACGCAAGGCCGATGACAGGGGCGAGATCGCAATCGTGTTGAAGGGCGGCGGCGCCGTGCTCCAGGTCAGCGGCAGCCGCGGGGAGTTGCGGGCGACACTGAAACGCTGAGTTGGCTGCGTTTGACGATCCATGTCGGCTCCGGCAAGCGCGCCGTGTGCGTTTCGGTTTCCCGCGTTTCCACCTGTTCCGGCATGTCCGTCCAAACAGGAAAATTCTACTCCACGAAATAGACGTCGGATGTCTCGAACCAGCGCGCGAATATGATTTCACAGTTTTGTTTCAGCGCCTCGCGTGAATCGTCCTTGATGAGGATGTCGTCTATGCCCCGGTAGGAGGCGGAATTCATGATGTTCTCATCGGCCCCCGTCGTGAAACCCAGAACCGGACATTGCGAGAACGTCTCATTTCGCTTGAGCTTTTTCACGAAGGCCAGGTTTTCCACCATGTTTTCATCGAGATCGATGCCGATGACATTCGGCATGGTGCTTTCGTCGAATCTGCTCGCGTTCCGGATAAACTCTTCGGGGTCTCTTACGACATAATACAGTGTGGAAATGAGCGATATCCTGGACATCAGTTCAAGGGTTCTGACGTCCTGTATCGTGCCGCAAACAAACAATATTCTGATATTGGCTTCTGTAAATTGTTTGGGAAGAATAATCATTTCTAGGTATTTTTCCAAATCACCGGGTACATGCAAGCCATATGTCGAAAGCACGTCGAGAGACGGTCAAAACCAACCGCAGAAATCAAGGGTTTCCAAGCGTAGGTGTCCTGTTTGCAACAACCCTGATCTGCATCAATTAAACGCAAATGCTCGAGCCAGCCGCTTCGTCCGGTCTCTTCCTGCCGAATTCTATGATAACCCCGGCGAATCCCCGTAAGAACCCCAATTCAGCGGTTCTCCACTATCCTGATTCTATGGTTCAGGTGACGGGCTCATATGCGATTCTGGAACATCTTTGCAAGCGGCCTCGGCAGCCATTCCGCAAGGACCGGCCCGGCGTCCCTGCAATACCGAAAAAGGGTAAACTATCCTCCGATCCGGTCCGCAATCGAAACAATGCGGTGCATCTCGCGCAGAACCGGCTTTTCGATCAGTTTGCCGTCGATCACGACGAGTCCGGTATCCGCCGCCGCAAACTCCGCAATGATGCGTCGGGCACGGTCGATCTGATCATCCGACGGCGTGAACACGTCATTCAATGCAGCAATTTGTTTGGGGTGGACCGATCCCTTGCCGGCAAATCCCAGAGCGCGCGCGCGCTCTGCCTCGACACGCATTCCGTCCGGATCGTCCAGGTCCAGGTAAGGCACGTCGATCACATCCAAACCGGCTCCAGCTGCCGCATGCACGACGCGGGACCGGGCATAAAGCAGAGGTTCCCAGGCATTTTCGCAGCGTAGTTCCGCCGCCATGTCGACACCGCCGAAGAACAGGGCCTCAATGCGAGGGCTGCAACTGGCAATATCGTGGGCTGCCTCCAGTCCCGCATTCGTCTCGATGATCACGTGCAACCGGGTGGCATGGCCACGCTCGGACAGAAGCTGATCCAGCATCACGACCTCATCGGGTGTGCGCACCTTTGGCATCATCAGGGCCGGAGGCGGCGTATCGGAGGACAAGACGGCTTCCACGTCGGCGATCCCAAACCCTTCGCGCATGGAATTGATCCGAACGATCCGTTCCACGCCGTCGTCTGCTTGCGGCGTCTCGAACAGCTTCATCGTATTTGCCCGCGCCGTCGCCTTGTCCTTCGGCGCGATCCCGTCTTCAAGCTCGACACAAACGATATCGGCGCCCGATGCCAGCGCCTTGGGGAACATGTCGGGCTTCAGACCCGGTGTAAAAATGAAACTGCGGCGGGGACGGGCCATACGGTCGGTCATGCTTGTTTTCCACTTTCATTGCCTCAAGGGACGTCATCCCGTCCTAACGCGGATCCAATGACAAGGGAACTGCATCTGGTTTGAAACGATCCACTCGGCGTTTTCCGGTTCGCAAGACCTGTTATCGGTTACGGCAAGGGGCAGCATCCTCACGCGAAGCGATGCGGCTTGGAAGATTTCCCGCGCCGCATCGGATCAGGCGAAGTGTTATTGGATTCTGATCTCAACGCGCCGGTTCAGCGACCGGCCATTGGCCGTGGCATTGTCGGCGACAGGGCGGCTTTCCCCCATTCCGACAGACGCGAGCCGATTGTCGGCTATGCCTTGCGAGACCAGCCAGTTTGATACCGCCACCGCTCTCTTCGACGACAGGGTTTGATTATACGCATCGTCACCTTTGGAGTCGGTGTGCCCTTCGAAAATCACCGTTTTCGACGGGTTCTCGGTCAGCCAGGACAGCACATCACCGAGCGTGCGTGCCGATTCCGGCTTGATGACATCGGAATCGAAGTCGAAATAGATTCCGTAAAGGCGCGCGCTGCCACTGTCGTCGAGGGATTGGGCGACATGCGACTTGGCCGGCGAGATGAGGCCTGGAGCGCAAGCGGGCCGTCGCGAACCGTCTGCGGCCCGCTGCCCGGACCAGGTCCCGCGCAGGGCCCCGTCCACATACCAGAAGCCGTTGAAAGCCGATCCATCTTCGCTGATCGCCAGCACCGCGCTGCCGGTCTGATCGCCGTTTTCGCGCCATTCGATGTTCATCACACCGTCCACGTCTGCGCCGGCGAACCGGCCATTGTCATGGTCGTAACAGCCGCGCAGCTCGCCCTCGTCGTGGGTCAGAAAAAACGGTCCCCAGTTCGTGTTGAAAACGGCCTGAAACGACTGACCCTGCAAACGGGGTCGCGTCGGCGCTCCGAAGGCGGAGAACTCCATCAGTTCCGTGTAGGGGCCATAGCCGCCATTGTCCAAAATTGTCAGGCTGATCCACCGGGCAGTCACTGGCTCGCCGATTTTTGCGGAGGTCACGTCTTGTGCCCCGATAGGGCCATTGAAGATTTCAACGAAGGAGTTTGCGGCCCCGGTAGCCGAGACAGAGACCGAAACCCGCCGCGCGGCAATCCCGGGATAGCTCGTCTCCTCGGCATAGCGATTGTCGAAGGCAAGCGACGAAAGCGCATAATCCGTCGCCAGTTCAAACAAAAAGGTGTTCGGTGCCGCTTGTCCTTTGGCACTTGACCACCCCACGGTTTCACTGCCGTCAATGAGAGCGAGAGCGATCCACTTGTCGCTCCCCCGGCCGCCATATTCAGACGTATAGCTCCGTAAGACAGCGCCCTGTTCGAGGGAAACGGCATTGACTTGTTCCGCACGGACTTCGTGAACCGAACGTGTGGTCATCAAGCAAATAACGGCAATGAGGATGGCGGCTGGCAGTCTGGACATTATTTTTCACCGTTGTTGTTAAACATCTGCGCGGAGCAAACAGGGATCATCCGCATACCCTGTTCAGTCGCGTAACACGGGAAGAAAGTTCAAAGAAAAACAAAACTCCGTTTACGGGCAAAAGACGCGAACGGTGTCGCACGGACAGCCGAAGGGTCCGCAACAGCCACAGAGCAGCATCTACCGGGCAACGCTGCGCAGGACCGTTTCCTGGTGCGGAAAGATCTCCCAGATCGCGTTTGAGACGAGAAAGTCCTGCAATTCCGGCAAGGGCAGCGGGCGACTGACCAGAAACCCCTGGATTGCCGTGCAGCCATCCGACGTCACGCGTTCCAGCTGGTCAAAGGTCTCGACACCTTCAGCGGTGATCTCCATGCCCAGTCGACGCCCGAGATCGACAACGGTTCTGATAATCTCCCGGGACGATCCGTCCACCGCGGCATCGCGCACGAAGGTCCTGTCGATCTTGATGCGATCAAAGGAAAACTTCTTCAGGTAACTCAGGGAGGAATATCCCGTGCCGAAATCGTCCAATGCGATTTGAACGCCCAGCGCGCGCAGCTTGTTGAGCGTTGCAATGGTCGACCGGCTGTTGTCGAGCAGCACGGATTCGGTGATCTCAAGTTCCAGCCGACAAGGAGGCAGGCCCGCGCTGTTCAGAGCATTTGCGACCGTTTCCGCCAATCCGGTTTTGTAGAATTGAGCTGCGGAGACGTTGACGGAGATTTTGAGGTCGTCCGGCAACCGGGCAGCATCCGTGCAGGCTCTCGCGATTACCCAATCGCCAAGCGGCACTGCCAGGCCGATCTCGTCGGCGATCGGCACAAATTCCGCCGGCGAGATCAGACCTTTCTCCGGATGGTTCCAGCGGACAAGAGCTTCGACGCCCTGAATTTCCGGCCAATCCGCACTGGCAATGGGTTGGTAGTGCAACTCGAATTCATCCGCGTTCAAAGCCTTGCGCAAGTCGCGCTCCAGAATCCGGCGCTCCTGCATGCGCTTGTGCATGGATTCATCAAAGAAGCGGAAGGTGCCGCGCCCGCAAGCCTTGGCGCGATACAGAGCCATATCGGCTTTTTTCATCAGGTCTTCGCTGTTGCTGTCGCGACGATCCGGAAAGGCAATTCCGATGCTGACGCCGGCGAGGACCTGATGACCCTTCAACTCGAAAGGCTTGGTCAATTCATCGATCAGGCGTTGAGCCAGTGACGCCGCACGCTTGTCACAGCATTTGCCTATTTGCAGAACGACAAATTCGTCTCCGCCCGTCCGCGCCACCACGTCTCCGCTGCGCACACAATCCACAAGCCGTTCCGCGACAGCAACCAGCAGGGCATCTCCAACGTGATGACCGAGCGTATCGTTGATTTCCTTGAACTGATCCAGATCGATGCAGAACACGGTCAGACCATCCCCGTCGCGGTTCTGCTGCAGCACCTGTTCAAGCCGTTCGCTGAGCTGGAGCCGGTTGGCCAGCCCCGTCATGGCGTCATGGTAGGCCAGATGTTCGATGCGGGCTTCCAGGCGCCGTTGCTTGGTGACATCTTCGGTCGTCGTGACAATACGTCCATCGGTTTCGCGTCGGCGCCTGATATAATAGAACCGCCCGTTTGCGAGTTCCTGCGTTTCCGATTTTGTATTGACGAAACCATCCATCCAGTCTGTCGAATGCGAGTCGAAATTGACCGTTCCGAAACAGCCGTTTTCATGCCGGTAGCGGATCAGTTCGGTAATGCTGGTGCCCGGTTTTCGATGTTGATCCGTAAGACCGTAGAGCGCGCTGTATTGCGTATTGGAGACAATCAGCCGGTGCCGCTCATCGAACATGGCAACGCCATGCGGCATGGTTTCCAGCGTAGCATTCAGGTTCCTGAGGCTGCGACGGATCATAGACATGGAATATGTCAGCAACCCGACCAATATCGTCAGAATGAGAAGCGGCCCCGCAATGAAGTGTGCCCACAGCCCCGCATCGGGCCAGTGCGGAAGTGACGGGACAATGAAGATTGTCAACCAACCGACTGCCGTTGCATGGCCGGCGACGAGAACCGGACGCGGATGCGCTCTTGTGGTCCGCAAACCGATCAAAACGATCGACCACATCATGAACACGTCAAAATGGAATTCTGCCAGGGAACCCGGACCGGCATATTGAGTACACGCCGCAAGCGCCAGAAACGCCGCGACATCGACGAATGTCAGCGCGTCCAGGCAAAGGTCCGGCAGTTCATTGCGTGTAGTCAGGATAAATCGAAGCGTCGAGCTCGCGACCACGACAAACAGGGCCAGAGCGATGATTGCAGTCAAATCGCCTGAGCCGGATGTGAGACCGGGGGCGAGCTCCACGGCGACAATCAGAAATGCCATGACCGCCTGAGCGATTGCGATAAACCGCTCCGCATTTTGCTCATGATGCATGGGAAGCGTCTGAAAATACCGCGACCTGGACGCAGGCCCGTCTTTTCCCAGCAAATTCGAGATAGATTGGACGAATTCGAACGCGAGCCAAGAATGGATTTTGCGCAGCATAATCGGCATCCTGTCCTTTCAGTCCGAAAAGCGGTGTCTTTCCATCAGCACATCGTGCGCCCCGGAGGGTGCGTTTGGCCGGTTCCACGTCCACTTACACGCTCCGGATTGGTCGCAGCCGCATGCATCGACAGATTGTCATACAAAAAGGTTATCAAACTGCACAATTCGATGTCTTGGCCGCCCGATCCAGCCGCAAGAACACGCCAAATCAGGTGTTAAAATATTTCGAAGCACAAATTTACTAGGTAACATGACCGAATATACAGAGATATATGCAAATAAATAAATTTATCAATCATGATTCTTTTTGAAATTAACTAATTTTAAACCCAATTTTTTGATTTTTATACTAAAGAACCAAACAGGAATTCGATTTAATATTTAAGGAATATCAAATCTGTCAGTATTTTTAGCTGGCGAAACACAACCTGTCTACACGCTGAGTCGGGAAAAATCGCCTTATCCGCGACACGATCATCATCAAAAATACCGATGCATACCCCGGCCGCGGTCCGCGGCGCTTCCAGAGAAGCGCCGCGTTTCATCGGCATGGTTTCCCGATCACGTTCCGGGACGCTTTTAGCCGTTGAACCACCAGCGCTGGTAGGAGCGTGCGCCATCCAGTTCCCAGTTGCCGGCAATGTTGGGGCCATGGCGAAGGTTCTTGCGCCGCGCACCGACCCGGTTACGGAAATAAGGCACGATCGTGCCTCCGTCATCGTGGCAAAGCTCCTGCATCCGGCGATACATTTCCGTCCGCCTCTCCTGATCCAGTTCCGCCTTGGCTTCCAGGAGCAGCTTGTTGAATTCCGGATTCTTCCAGTGACTTTCGTTCCACTCCGCGTCGTCCTTGTAAGCGAGCGAGAACATGACATCCGGTGTCGGGCGCGCCCCCCACTGGACCATGACGAAGGGTTTCTTGAGCCAGACATTGGACCAGTATCCATCGCTTGGCTCGCGCACGACATCGATTGTGATGCCGGCCTTGGCCGCACTCGCCTGAAACAGCAGCGCCGCATCGACCGCGCCCGTATAGGCCGCCTCGGATGTGGAAAGCTGGACCGACAATCCTTCAGCCCCGGCCTTCTTCAGGTGGTGTCTGGCCTTGTCCGGGTCGAAGGCGCGTTGCGGCAGATCGGCCCAGTATGGAAGGGACGGGCCGATCGGATTGTCATTGCCGATGGAGCCGTGGTTGAACACGATCTTGTTGACGATTTCTTCCCGGTCGATGGCATATTTAAGCGCGAGGCGAACATCGACATTGTCGAACGGCGCGGTATCGCAAAACATCGGGATCGTGACATGCGCTCCCGAAGCGACTTCGTCGATTTCAATTTGCGGATTGCGCGCCAGCAGATGCAGCGTCTTCAGATCCGGTTCGGTGATGGCATCGATATCGCCGGTGCCAAGCGCCGTCTGTCGGGCGTTGACGTCGTTGATAACCAGCATCTTGACCCCGTCAAAATGGGCTTCGTCCGACTTGTGATAGTTGGCATGCTTCACCAGTTCGGATCCGACACCAGCATCGTGTTTTTCGATCTTGTAGGGCCCGGTACCGTTCGGGCTGTTGGCATCGACCTTGCCTTCTGCGTCAGCCGACATCATCACGAGATGATAGTCGGACAAAAGATAGGGCAGGTCCGCATTGCCCGACTTCATTTCTATGACAACGGTCTGATCGCCATCCGCCTTGATGTCGGCCACATCCGTCAGGAGCGCCTTGGCCGCGGATTTGCTGTCCTCGCCCCGGTGGAAGTTCAGCGACGCCACGGCATCCTTGGCCGTGAACGGTTTGCCGTCATGGAATTCCATTCCCTTTTGCAGATTGAAGGTCCAGGTTTTCGCATCCGGTGTCGCCTCCCAGCTTGCGGCAGCGTCCGGGCCAACATCGTTGGTATTGGTGATCTCGGTCAGATAACTGCGAAAAGCATGATTCATCTGAATCATGTAGACGCTTTCCGTCGTCCCCGGATCCAGACTGTCGGTCGTATTGCCGTCGTGCAGGCCAACCCGATAGGTTCCGCCTTTCTTCGGAGTTGCCGCTTCGACCCGTTCCGACCAGAGCATGGATGCGCCGGACACTGTAAGGCCAAGCGCCATGGACCCTTCCATGAAGCGCCGCCGCGACACTTTGCCGGACAACGCGTCGCTTGCCAGGTGCTTCAGGCGTTGGTCCTGATTTGAATCTGTCATCTAGGGGATCCTCCGGTTTTATCTCGTCCACCGCGATACCATCGGTACAAACAACGGCTCATTCCGCGACCGTACCCGGCAACTCCAGCACACTGTAGCCGGAAATCCGGATGGATGGTGAAATTTTACGATAGCTCGTCATCTGGTCCCGGCGATGCCGTCAAAAACCGTCACCAGCGCATCCCGAAGAAACGTTTCGAAATCATGGTTGAAGGCCGCGAATTGCGGTTCGGCCAGCAGGGTCTGCAATTCTCCGGTCGGGTTCGACATGGGCCATTGACCGGCAACCAGTGAAAACACCAATTGCGTCGCATGCAGGCCCCGCTCTTCGGGAATGTCGGGAAACGCCGTACGCAGACATCCCGCCGCCCGTCCGCCGGCGGCCAGCAGCGCCATCTTGATGTCGCGCAACACATCGCCGGTTACGTTTCTTTCCAGTGTCGTCGACAACTGGCTGATGAATTGGCAAAGGCGTGGCCGTCGGGCGAATCCCTTTGCGAACAGCGCGGCCACCTCGGCCACGGAAAACGGCTGCCGGATGGCCTGTTCGAGAGAATCGAGCAAATCGTCCAGATCTCTCAGCATCAGTCGCAGCAGGATCTCCTCCCGGCTTTCGAAATACCGATAGATGTTCGATTTAACCATTCCGGCTTCGACGGCGATGGCATTGAGACTGGTCGCATCGAACCCGTCCCGCGCCAACACCGCTGATGCCGCGCGCAGGATTTCATCACGCCGCTGCTGCTTGCGCTCCGGGCTCCTCGCCCTTTGAAAAAGCTCTGTCGTCAATCCAGTCTCCGGAATCCGGCGTAAACCCGACAGGTTGGATCAGCAGCGCACCGCATCATCAAACCCCGGGATCAAATTCATAAGAAACCATCAGTCTCTTATTGACAAGTGCTCCGATCATGCCATTTATATGACCATCGTTCTCTTAACGCAGCCAAGCGTGACGACCATCTGCCAGGAGGATCCCCGATGAAGTTGAACATCAACGGCAAGGATATCGAATTCCAGGCCGATCCCGACATGCCGCTGTTGTGGGCTTTGCGAGACCTTCTGGACATCAAGGGACCCAAATTCGGATGTGGCGTCGGGGCTTGCGGCGCCTGCACCGTTCTGATCGACGGCGAGCCGGTGCGGTCGTGCACCTATGCGGTCGGCGACGTCGACGGCGACGTTCTGACCATCGAGGGTCTGGCCGACAACGATGTTCTGCACCCGGTTCAGCAGGCCTGGATCGACAATCAGGTGCCGCAGTGCGGTTACTGCCAGTCCGGCCAGATTATGGCCGCGGTCGCACTCTTGAGCGAAGTCGCACAACCGAGCGACAGCGATATCGACGACACGATGTCAAACCTGTGCCGCTGCGGCACCTATCCGAAAATCCGCGCCGCCATCAAGGACGCAGCAACCCGGTTGGAGGGCTGAGACATGGGCAGACTGGCAAAGATTACGCGGCGCTCGTTTCTCGGCGTCGGCATCGTCGCCGCCGGCGGCCTGGCGGTTGGCTATTATTATTATCGCAAACCCTATGAAAACCCGCTTGAGGCTTTGCTCGCCGAAGGCGAAAGCACATTCAATCCCTTCGTCAAGATCGCGGCTGACAATACCATTACGCTTTACGCACCGCGCGCGGAAATGGGCCAGGGTGTGCAAACGACCCTCGCCGCGCTGATTGCGGAAGAACTGGATGTCGATCTGGACAGGGTCCGCGTGGAACACGGGCTTCCAAGCCCGGCTTATTACAATGCGGCGATGCTCGAAGAAGGGTCGCCGTTTCCTTTCTTTGACGACAGTTTCACCGCCGAAATGGCGCGCTCCGCCATGGGCGTGGTCGCCAAATTTCTGGCCATGCAGGTCACCGGTGGATCCTCGGCTATGGCCGACGGATACGACAAGATGCGCCAGGCCGGCTGTGCGGCCCGCCATGTCCTCCTTGCGGCGGCAGCCGCGCGCTGGAACGTCGATGCGGCGGGATTGAAGACCATGGACGGCGGCGTGACCAATCCGGCAACCGGAGAGCGCCTGACATATGGTGCGCTCGCCGCCGATGCGGCCAGACTGGAGCCACCCGCCGACATGCCCCTGCGGCCACGCTCCGAGTGGCGCGTGCTCGGCAAATCGCAGAGCCGGGTCGAAATTCGCGACAAGGTTACCGGCGGGCCGATTTTCGGGATCGACGTGCAATTGCCCGACATGCTTTACGGAACCGTGAAGATGTCGCCGCGGTTCGGCGCCGGCGCAAAATCCGTGGACACGTCCGCTGCGCTCAAGGTCCCCGGCGTGCTTGACGTGGTGCCGATCGAAACCAGTACCGGCAAGGGCTTCGGGATTATCGCCGAACACACCTGGGCGGCATTCAGGGGAGCAGAAGCGCTCGAGGTCACCTGGGACAAAGCCAATTATCCACCCGATACGGACGGTCTCGTCACGCTCTACGACAAGGCGCTGCAAGGTGAAACCTCGTTCACACTCGGCGGCGCCGGCGACGTCGACGCGGCCTTTGCCGCAGCTCCCGACAGCGAGATTCTGGAAGCCGAATATTTCGTCCCCTTTCTCGCCCATGCGACGATGGAACCGATGAATGCCACCGCGCATTTTGCCGATGGCGCTTTGGAGATCTGGACCGGCACCCAGGCGCCCGGGCTCGTACAGATGAAAACCGCGGACCTTCTCGGTATCGACAAGGACGCCGTCACCGTAAACACAACCCGGCTCGGCGGCGGTTTCGGCCGCCGCGCTGAAATCGATTTTTCCCTGTATGCCGCCGCGCTCGCCGCAAAAACCGGTGGCAAGCCGGTCAAGGTAACCTGGACCCGCGAAGAAGATACGCGCCACGATGCGTACAGGCCGATGGCCAAAGGCCGGTTCCGGGCCCGCATAAGCGGCGGCAAGGCGGCGGCGCTCGACATGACGGTCGCCGGCCCCTCGATCATGGCCAGCGTTCTTGAGCGGACCTTCCCGGGCCTGACACCAATGGGTCCTGACAAGTCGATCCTCGACGGCACCTTCAATCAACCGTCGACCGTCCCCGACCGGCGCTATTCCGCGGCTGTCGTCGACTACGATATCCCTGTCGGTTTCTGGCGCGCCGTCGGCAACTCGTACAATGGATATTTCCACGAGGGATTTGTCGATGAAATGGCCCATAAGGCCGGGCAGGATCCGCTGGCGTTCCGGCTGTCGATGCTGAACGATCAGGCACATCGCCCGGCTCGCGAAGTTCTGAAGAAAGCCGCCGGGATGTCCGGCTGGGATACGCCGCTGCCACAGGGCAAAGGCCGCGGTATCGCCCACGTCCTGTCGTTCGGCACCTGGGTCGCCCAGGTGGTGCAGGTTGCCATCGACGATGATGGCGTAAAGATCGAAAAGGTCTGGTGCGCCGCGGATCCTGGCATGGTGCTCGATCCCGGTATCTTCCGCGATCAGATTATGTCGGGAATCGTTTTTGGATTGTCCCAGGCGATCAATCAGGAAATCACGTTTGCCGACGGCGCTGTCGAACAGGGTAATTTCACCGACTACGACGCCATGCGGATGAGCCAATGTCCGCAGATCGAGATTGCGCTGTTGGAAAACTCGCCGCGGCTTGGCGGCGCGGGCGAACCGGGAACCCCGCCGGCGGCGCCCGCGCTGGCCAATGCGATCTTCGCGGCCACGGGCAAACGGATCAGGCAAATGCCGTTCAATCGAGACATCGATTTCGCCTGACGGGATCCGGCGATAAACGCGCGGGGACAGTGCGCGTTTATCGGGGACCGGTCGCAATTGGGGCGCCTCGCGACCGATCGGTGTCTGACAATCTTCCGACTTCCCTTACGGGAATTGGAATGCCCGCGCGGCGTGCGTCAGACTGCGGGCAGATTAGCGGGCAGCGGTTGGCCGACGGTGCGCAGCACGCCGGCAATGCACTCGATTTCGTCCTTGATCCGCAACCGAAGCCGTTTCAGTCTCTGTGCAATCATCGGATCCGGCAATGGGCGCTGCATTTCCGTATCGATCTCTTCCTGCAACTGGCCATGCCGCTGCTTCAGCACCATCAGCTTCGCCATCAATCCTTCGCCAGGCCGTCGCTTCGATTTCCGGCCGTTTTTGGGGACTGTCTTCACCAGGACCCTGGAGAGCCCGGAACCATCGCCTGAACCAGCAGGCCGGGCGTCAATCCGGGGCATTGAGGACCGGACGCGTTCGAGGTCCGGCGCCATCGATCGAGACGACATATCCAAACTGTCAAATTGCGCCCGGTAGTCCTTGTACATGGTCAACTCCTGTGCAGCGGGTGATGAGGTATGCGTTAAAACTGTAAATGGGGTTGAAAATTCAGTTGAAAACGGCAATTAAAGTCTGAGTTTCGATTGGTTTTTCCTATCAACAGGATTCGATTGCGAAACGATGATGCGGTCGGTGTATCAACTTAGCGCTTAGTTTTTTCAAAATGAGGAGCCATTGCAATGGCCACCCATCCATTGACTTTGCGGCAATTGCGCTACCTGGTTGCGCTTGACGACACACGTCATTTTCGCCGTGCCGCCGAGGCCTGCCATATCAGCCAGCCCTCGTTGAGCACACAGGTGCAGACAATGGAAGCGGTCCTCGGCGTGCAATTGGTGGAACGCAGTCGTTCAGGCGTTGCCCTGACCCCGATCGGTCGGGAAGTCAGCGAAAGAGCCAGAAGAGTGTTGGGTGAAGTTCAGGATATTGTCGATCTGGTCTCCGGTGCCCACAATGGTCTCGTGGGAACCATCCGGCTCGGCGCCAAACCGACACTCGGCCCCTACCTCCTGCCCTATGTCGTCGCCAGTTTGCACCGCAAATATCCATCCCTCAGTCTTTATGTGCGCGAAGGATCGCCGCGTGAACTGGAACATGACCTCGGTCGCGGCCTGCACGATGTCATCCTGGCCCAGTTGCCGGTAACCGGCGCTGAGTTCCATACCCAGCGCCTTTTCCGCGAACCGCTTTACCTCGCGCTCGCCTCGGACCATCCGCTTGCCGACAAACCGGAGCTTTCCACCGCCGACCTCAAGGATCTGAAGGTCCTGTCCCTCAATCCGCAATACCATCTGCATGACCAGATCGACGCCATGACCCAGGAATTCGGCGCAACCGTCTTGCGCGATTATGAGGGCACCAGCCTTGACGCGCTGCGCCAGATGGTCGGCATGGGCATGGGGGCAACGTTTTTGCCGGAACTCTATATCCGCTCGGAGATCACAGCTCGCAGCGAAGTGGTGGTAAAGCCTCTGAAGGACAGAAGCATTACCCGCACCATCGGCCTGGTCTGGCGGCGCAGTGCCGGGCGGGCGGAAGCATACAAGGCCGTCGCCGATGTCGTGCACACGGTCGCCGCGAAGACCTTCAAGTCCCTGATCATCGAATCCTGACGCAAGCAGCCCCTTCCATAGGAAAATCCTATCAAAATTGATAGCAATGATTGATTGAGTTACGGAATCGTTTCCCCATTTCCGTCGCGACGGGGCGGTCGGCCGGAGCCATCGAGCCCGGTGCCTCGACACCTTGTCGTGCCAGATACGGAGTTTCGCCATGCAACACGCAAAATCTCTTCTCGACCAGTTCCTCGGTCAGGTCCAGACCGGTGCAGCGCCCGTCGCCTCGGGGACGCCGGCACCTCAACAACAGGCCGGGCAAGGCGGCTTCAACCTTCAGGACGTTCTGACGGGCAAGGGCGGGCTTGCCACCGGCGCACTCGCTGGCGGCCTCGCAGGTCTGCTGCTCGGCGGCAAGAAACCGCGCAAGCTCGCGGCCTCCGCCTTGAAGGTCGGCGGCATTGCCGTGGTCGGCGGGCTCGCCTACAAAGCCTGGAACGACTGGCAGAACAACAAGGCGGCCGGTCAGCCGGCGCCTGCGCAACCGCCGGCTGACACGTCGTTGTCGGGCACGCCGTTCCTTCCGGCGGCCTCAAGCGAGCAGGAGGATCTGAGCCTTGTGCTGATCCGCGCCATGATTTCGGCCGCAAAAGCCGACGGCCATGTAACCGACCAGGAACGCCGGGCCATTTCAACCCAGCTTGCGACCCTCGGCCTCGACGGCCAGCACCGTGCTTTCATCGAAGAGGAATTGTCGAAACCGCTCGACATCTCAGCGGTCGCCGACAGCGCACGCAGTCCGGAACAGGCCGCGGAAATCTACGCCGCGTCCCTGCTGGTGATCGATCCGTCCGGAGCAGCGGAACGCGGATACCTTGCCATGCTGGCTGCACGTCTCGGCCTTGAACAAGGTCTCGTGGAACACCTGCATGCCGGCGTCGACGGAATGACCGAGCGGCAGGTCGCATGAAACGATGAGGGTTTGCCGTTCACACGCTATCGTCTGAGCACACAGAAAACGTCCAAACAAGGAATTCGCCAGCGCTCAACACCCGGCAGCAAACGACACTTCGGCATCGGGACGATCTATTCTGCCGCGATGCCGTAAGCCATTAACGGATCATCCGGATTTTCGTCTGCGAACAGATCCATCGCATCGTCATCGCCGTCGTCACCGGACCTGGCCACGCGCACCTGATTGCGTCCGCACCCCTTGGCCTCGTAAAGGGCTTCATCGGCCGATTTCACCAGCGCCTGCGGCATGTCCCCGTGATCGGGATAGATCGCGACGCCCGCCGATATGGTAATACGCGGCAGGGCATGATCACCATATCTGACGACAATCGCCTCGATAAGCTGGCGTAGCTTCTCCGCCCGTTCGTAGGTTTTGCGGTCATTGAGGCCAGGCAGAAGGACGGTAAATTCCTCGCCGCCCGTGCGGAACGGAAGATCGTTGCCCTCGAATTCCCGCTCCAGCGCCTCTCCCACGGCCCGCAACACCATGTCGCCGGCATCGTGACCGTGGTTGTCGTTGAACAGCTTGAAATGATCGATATCCAGCGAGATCAGGCCGAATTGCTCGCCTCTGCGGTTGGCCGCGGCAATTGTCTTGCGACAGGAATCGTTGAAATGCCGCCGGTTGTAGAGCCCGGTCAGGGAGTCCCGGATCGACTGGCTGTGCAATTGGTCGCGCAATCTGACATTGGCAATCGCCAGACTGATCTGCTCCGCGCACATCAGGGCAAGTTTGCGCTCTTCGGCGGCCATGACCCGATCTGTTTCGATCTCCGGCGCAAACGCATCCGACACCAGATGCAGAAGGCCGATCGTATCGCCATGCGCGACGATTGGGATACAGATGTAATTGTTGGCATTTTTTTCGTCCGCATGGCTGCAGATGAAATCCAGTTCGTTGGCGCCATGTGTATAGGCCCGTCCGCGTCGAAGTCCCCAGCAATCGTCCGGCCGGATCTCGTCTTCCAGTTTGCAATCATGCCAGTTGCAGGCGCCTTCCAGCACATCGCGGGAATTGGAATATACGTAGAGGCTTCCCGAACTTTCCGGAAAAACGCGCTTGAGAATGGAGCTCACCATCCCGAACAATTCGTCAAGCGACTTGCAGGACTGGAGCCATTCATTGAGCTCCGAAAGCAGGCGGACTTCGCGGCTCCGGCGGGTTTCGTATTCAAGAATGGCCTGCTCCTGTTTTCGCCGCCGATTGGCCAGGTCCTGATTGCGCCGCTTGAACAGGACGACCGAAAGGACCGCAATGCCCCACATCAAGGCCAGGGCCGCCGCCACGATTGTGGTCGCCACCTGGAGCCTGAAATGGCTCACAGCCAACCGGTCGGTAATGTCGCGGTAATGTTCGACGATGCCGATCAGCTTGTTGTCGATCACGACTGGGGCATAAATTTCCGAGACAGTCCGCGCGGCATGTTCGTCATAGCTCGTGCCGAAATGATCCTCTGCAAACCCGTCGACAGCACGCGCCTCGCGAATCTCCGTTTCATGGAAGATCAATCCTTGTACGAGATTGGAATGGAAAAACGGCCGTCTGCTGATATCTTGTTGATCGATGTCGCGAGTGCCGTTCGTCCCGCCGGGTTCCGAAGACCAGAACATTTTCCCGTCATCGTCGAACAGCCGCAAACGAAAGATATCGGAGGATGCGACGAAATAAGTGAGGGCCTGCTCATCCTCGGCGCTGAGCTTGGCGTTGGCGAATGTCTGGTTGCTGTTGGTCAACAGGCGCAACACCCGATTCTGCCAGATCGCGGCGTCCCGTTCGGTTTCCGCGATGACAACCTGTTTCGCCATGAAGTCCGGAATTGCAATGAAGCCGGCCGCGATCACAGCGAAAATGACGAGAGAGACGGCGATCAGGCGCTGTGGCCCGTGGTTGACATGTTCCGGTTCGCGGCCCATGGCCAACGTTTCCGACAATTGCTGATTTCTCATGATACCCCCATACCCGGCAGGGATCATCGGCAATTCAAGTTAAGGCAGAAGAAACATTTGCGCCGACAGCTGCGAAAAATTGTCTTGTTGTGCGCGTGGTAAAAAAACCGTTTCGCAAACGGCCCCGGGCTTCAATAAACTGAAGACTGACCTCGACCGATGGATTGAAAAGCCCGTTCAAACACGACGGACTCTTCCCGCTCGTGCCAGGAATGCCAGCCCACAGCCGGGGATGCCGATGCCGGACGGGAAACCAGTTCGACACGCCGTCCGGCAGCTGTTTCAAGCTTTCTGTCAAGCCAGAGGAAAGCGCCCAGATTCTCCGGTTCCTCCTGCACCCAGACGATCTCTGCCGCCGGGTAACGCGACAGGACGGCGCGTAGATCGATGCCGGGGAACGGGTAGATTTGTTCCAGCCTGACAAGCGCGACATCGCGTTCCATAGCCAGTCGCTTGCGTTCGGCATCCAGTCGAAAAAAGACTTTCCCGCTGCAGACCAGGACCCGTTTCACCTCTTCCGGACGGTCGATACAATCGTCCAGAACACACTGAAAACCGGTGCCCGGCCCGAAGTCCGACAGGGTCGATCGGCAATCGGCGTATCGCAGCAGGGATTTCGGCGACAATACAATCAAAGGTTTTCTAAAGTCCCGCTGCAATTGCCGACGCAACACATGAAAATATTGAGCCGGCGTCGACGCATTGACGACCTGCAGGTTGCCTTGTGCACAACGGCCAAGCAGCCGCTCCAGATGGCCGGTCGAATGATCCGGACCACCTCCGTCCCAGCCATGCGGCAAAAGCATGACGAGCGCGGAAGAAAACAGCCACCGCTGCTCGCCCCCGGCAACATATTGATCGAACATGGCCTGGCAGACATTCAGGAAGTCTCCGAATTGCGCCTCCCAGATCGTCAGGCCTTTCGGCGTTGCAAGGGAATGGCCATATTCGAATCCGAGAACCGCATTTTCGATCAGCGGTGTATCGAACAGCTCGACCGGCGCGTCGTTTTCGCCGGTCACATCCGCAAAAATCGAATGTTGACGATCCGTCACCTGATCATGGATGAACAGATGACGCTGTGAAAACGCGCCGCGCACGGAGTCCTGCCCGCTGAACCGGATCCGGTGGCCATCAGCGGCCAGACTGGCGAGCGCCAGTGCTTCCGCGCCGGCCCAGTCGATGCCCGATCCGGCCACGAAAGCATCGCGCCGTCTGGCAAGAAATTGCTCGATTTTTCTGTGCGGCCGCAAACCGGCCGGTATCGCGACCAGACGTCTTCCAATCCGGCGCAGACGGTCCATGTCCACGCCCGTCACCACAGCACGACACATGCGTTCTTCGATATCGGCGGCGAGGCCGGACGGTCGGGTCGCCGGTTCACGCGCCGCCTGGTTCGTTTCCGCGCGGAATGCGGCATCGAGCCGGTCGCGGAACCCGGCATCGTCGGGCAATCCGGTGCCGATCCGGGACGCGTAAGACCGCGAAAGCGGCGGCATCGCGTCGATGGCGCGGTAGAGTTCCGGCAGTGTAACCCGCGGATCTTCGACTTCATTGTGTCCCGGCCGACGGAATCCGATGACATCCAGCACCACGTCGGTGCCGAACCGGGCTCGGTATCGTGCAGCGGCCATCGCCGCGACTTGGACGGCATCGACGTCGTTGCCGTTCACATGCAGGATCGGCGCTTCGATGATCTTGGCGAAGTCGGCGCAGGTTCGCGCCGTCCGCGCCGAGCGAGCGTCGGTGGTGAACCCGATCCGGTTGTTGAGAATGACATGCACGGAGCCGCCGACGTCATAAGAAGGCAGCCCGGATAGCTGCAGCAGTTCCGCATTCGCCCCCTGTCCGGCAAAGGCGGCGTCGGTGTGCAGCATCAGCGGCAGGCTTTGATCCCCTCGCCCCCGAACCAGTCCCGCGACAACGCACGCCGACAGGGAAAGGTGCGACGGATGCGGCGCAACCCAGATCCCGACACCATCTTCGCGAACCCCCTCCCACCCCAGATGGTAGGGCACATCGGAGGACATGCCCCAGATTTCGGGCATATCCGGCACATCCCGGCATTCGGCAATCAATCGATCAAGCGGTTTACCGAACAACAGCGCCATCTGGGTCAGACGTCCGCGGTGCATGCCGCCAACGCAGACATTGTCCGCGCCGCATGTCCTGATCACCTGATCGACGGCGACAAGAAACCCCTCGCACCCGGAAAGGCCGAACGTCTTTACCGTCGGCAATCGCCTTGCGAGCGCATTTTCAAACAATTCCGCTTTGACGATCAGGTCCAGCGCCCGCCTGCGATCCTCCTCCGCTGGCCGTGTTTCGGCTTCCGCGCAGGCGGCAAGCCAGTCGAATTTTTCAAGATCCTGTAGATGGCCGAACTCCCAGCCGATCGAACCGCAATAGATCCTGCTCAAACGTTGCAGATCCGGTTCCTCGAAGATCGGAAGTGCCGGATCCGGATTCGGGGTCCGCCCGTCTTCGCATAGCGGATCAAGGCGCGCGGACAACCATCCCCGCCTCCGGATGAGATCTGAAAATTCCGGACTTCGTTTGTCGACAAACCTGGAAAAGGCTGCTTCGATCGCGCTGGGGTCGCCAGCATTCAGGAAGTCCCAGTCCCGCAATCCCGTCTCCATCACAAGGCAAGACCAGATCCATCCCACCGATACACTTGCGCGTTTGCTTCAAGCCGGTTTCAACCCCGAACTTGGTGCGGTGCGAGCCTGCGACACATACCCGATGGGACCGGCCGAATGGAAGAAGAACTTCCAGGATCGACGTCAAGATCCCGAATTGTCGGCGATCATCTCGTTACCGTCGGAGCCGCTGTTGAGGAGTTCGGCAATTGCTTCACCGGGCTGGGGCTTGCTGTAATAGAAGCCCTGAATCTCCGAGCACCCTTCAATCCTGAGATAGACCAGCTGATCGCGGGTTTCCACGCCTTCCGCGGTCGTATCGATGCCAAGGCTGCGTCCCAGACCGACGACCGCCCGCACAATAGCCGCGGCTTCGGCGTTGGTGCCGAGATCCGACACGAATGAACGGTCGATCTTGATCTTGTCAAACGGAAAGCTGCGCAGATTGCCGAGCGACGAATATCCCGTGCCGAAATCGTCCATCGCAATCCGGACCCCCAATCCCTTCAACCGATAGAGCGTCTCCATTGTTTCCGCCGTATTGCGCATGAGCACGGTTTCCGTAATCTCAAGCTCCAGCCGGTTTGGATCCAGCGTGGTTTCCTTCAGCGTTTTGGAAATGAATTCGACCAGTTTGGTCTGTTTGAATTGCGCCGGCGAAATATTTACCGCGACCTTGACCGGGGCGCTCCACTTTACCGCTTGCTCGCACGCCGTTTTGATAACCCATTCTCCCATGGGAACGATCAGACCGGTTTCTTCCGCAATACTGATGAAGTCGTCCGGGCAGACCAACCCGAGCTCGGGATGGTTCCACCGTACAAGAGCTTCGAATCCGGCAATCTTGTCGTCGCCGGTATTGACCAGCGGCTGGAAATACAGCTCCAGTTGCTCGCGTTCAAGCGCAAGCCGGAGATCGATTTCGACCTTGCGGCGGGCCAGGGCCGACTCGTCCATCTCCTGCTTGAAAAAGCGGAATGTGTTGCGGCCCTCGGTTTTGGCCCGGTAGAGCGCCAGATCCGCATTCTTTAAGAGTTTGTTCGGATCAGACGCATCCTGCGATAGAATTGCCAGCCCCATGCTCGCGCCGGTTACCGTTTCGTGACCGTCGATGGAAACCGGCAAGCCGAGCGATTTCAGAATGCGTTTGGCCACGCCTTCAAGGTATTTCTCATCCTTGAAATCCGCCAGCACGATGGCGAATTCGTCTCCGCCCAGTCTGGCGACCGTATCTCCGTCCCGGATCTCCTTTTGGATGCGGGACGCAACGGCGCACAAAAGGGCGTCCCCGGCCGGGTGGCCAAGCGTATCGTTCACGTTCTTGAAGTGATCGAGGTCGAGACACCCGATCGCGACCTTCTTTTTGTCGCGCTGGGCCCGCTCAATCGCATCCTTGACCCGTGAATGAAACAGCACCCGGTTCGGCAGACCAGTCAATGCATCATGGTGGGCCATGTGCTGAATGCGTTTTTCACGGCGTTTGATCTCACTGACATCGGTGTACAGCAAAACGGTCTCGCCGCCGGACGTCCGGTGCTCATTGATCATGATCCAGACATCTTCGCACAATTGCCGTTCGACGACATAGCCGGACTCCGACTTGCGCAAGGCCACGCGATCTTCGAACGCCTTCTTCTGTTCCGCGTCTCCAAGCGCTGCATCGAGTCCGGAGCGCAGTTCCGCGCGCAGGATCTCATTATAGTGCATGCCGGGCACCACAATCCCGGCCAGCTCAGGAAACAATTGCATAAAATGCGAATTGATCAGCGTCAGCCGGTCATCGCAGTCGAACAGAAGGAATCCCTGGGACAGAGATTCGACAATAGCTTCACGGGTACGGGCCTCAGCAACCGCCGCCGCGATTTCCGCTTCCTTGATCCGCGTGGCATCCAGAATGACGCCGGTCCACAGGACCGAGCCATCCGCCTGTTTCTTGGGATTGGCGATGGCGTGTGTATATTTGACTTCGCCGCTCTTCGTGACGATGCTCGCCTCGACATCCCAAGTCGATAGGGTTTTTGACGCCGCAATCAGCTTTTCGCGGAAACTCTTTGCATATTCCGGCGCATAGGTACCAAACAGCGCATGCGGGTTTGTCAGAATCTCTTCCGCAGAAACGCCGAACAGGCCTTCGGCATTTTCACTGATATAGGTGTAGCGGATGTCGCCCTCAGGCGTGACCACCCGCTGATAAACAACGCCGGGAATCGAACTTGTCAGCGACGCAAACCGATCGTTGGCGGATTTCAGCGCAGCTTCCTTGCCCGCGGTCCCCGACACCAGGCGAACAATGGGCGAAACCGCCTTGAGAACCAGCTTATCACGTGCCGACGGTGCACGGTTGTCATCGAACAGAAGAACCAGAACGCCATCGAGTTTTTCGTCTTCCGGCGCTTTCATATCCTCCGACCAGAACGTCCCCGTCAGGAGAAACTCCGGCGAAGGATTGCCGTTGCATGGGACCGCATAGGCACCAACAGGCGGCAGCAAGCCATCGGATGAGGAAAAGTAGTCGACGATCGACTGCTCCACATCGCCTGTTGAACACGTATAGTTTCCGAACGTGCTGTCATTCTTGGCGGCCGACGAAATCACGATTGCACCGTCTGCCGAAAATGCCGATTTGATGCGGTCGATGATGGCCGTCAGCGGATTTTCATCCCCGGTCTTGTTGACGATCAGGTCGAAGAGTTCCGACTGCAGGTTCACCAGCCGTTTGAAATTCTCGTCTTCCAGCTCAGGACCTGACGCACAGGAGGCCGGATTTTCAACTGCGTTCGCCGCGTTGTTTGTCTGTAAAGTCATCGACCATCTGCCCCGAAATATGCCCACACACTTAATGCTAGAATTTTATTTTTCTATTCATTCTAAAGTTTAGTTTCCAGGCGCCCGGTTTCGATCCCTGGAGGCCGAAGCCGGGATACGCCAAAGATCAGTTCAGTTTGATTTTGCCGTCTTCGCGAACGGTATTGCCGTCGTAGTCGTAGATGAAATTGGCGCCTTCGACGAAGCTGAACGGCATTTTCAACCCGATTTCGCGAACCTTGCGGAAGTTGATCGCAATGTCCGGAGGCGACACGACCCCTACCTTCAGTTCGCTCACGGCGGCTTCTCTTTTCAGGACTTTCATGCCGTACAGCGCCGCGAGATGCGCATTACTCTGAAAGCTGATACCGATGGAAAGCGTGGCACTCGCATCGCCTTCCTTGACGACTTCGGGAACAACAGAGAGGACCGGAATTCTGTCGGCATGCGCATTGATCGCTTCGATCTCGCGGAACACCGACGTGCTGCCCGTGACCCAGAAAAGGCTATGTTCCAGGTTGACGTCGTTCTTCTTCATCGATTTCACCGCACTGCTGACCATCTCCGACAGTTCGGCCGCGGCATTCTCGGTCTTCTGGACTTCCAGACGAAGCACGCGGACACCGCGCTTCCGGGCTTCCGATGCCATTGGACGCGCCTGCGTCTGCATGGCGCTGACATTGTTGGAATCCACCAGGATAGCAAGGTTCTTCAGCTCGGGCCGCAACTCGGTGAGATAGGCCATTTGAGCTTCAACCGGCATGTTGAGCGACGTGAAAGCGAAATTCGTGCCGCTGCCGCTGTCGTAATCTTCGGCCTGGCCGAGCATGACCGGGTCTTTCGATGTTACCGAGACAACCGGGATCGCACCATTGCGATAATTCTTCCACAACCAGGCCGTCGACTGAGAGCCCATCGCGTAGATCAGATTGACATTCTCCAGCGCCGCGTGCTCAAGCGCGTTCTGCCCGAACTCGTCTTTGCGCTTGAAATTGATGACCGTGAACTCAGCCTGAATGTCGCGTCCGCCAAACACATTGAGAATCTTGCTGATGGCAACGTCGTAGGCCGACGACGGGCGCGGATACAAAACCATGACCCGATACCGTGGCTCGGTTTCGATTCCATCCTGCGCGAATGTCCCCTTCGGCCGAATGACAACCCTGTTCTCGTCATCCTCAGACCCGATGAAATCCCAGTTTTCAGCGACCTCATCCTTATAGCGGAACCAGGAGGAGTAAGCCGGCTTGCTCTCGCTTGCCACCTGACTTGATTCCGCCTTGGACAGGGATGCCATCGGCACAGCCATCAGGGCGCCGGCGATTACCGGAGCGATCATGCGAAGAAGTCGTTTCGCCGGGCGTGCGCCCTTACCGTGTTCAAAATAGTCTGCCTGGTGTTTCATGATCGTACTCTTTACTCGTTACAGGGTCCGAAAACGGATTGTTTGATTGACATGATGCGGTCAGTTGGACTGGACAGGCGCATCCGCTGTGGGATGGCTTTTGATGAATTCACGGCGCTCGGGATCGATTTCATAGGTTACCCGATGATTGTCTTCCGACGAGACGATGAAGATCACACCGAAGGCTGCGATCACCCCGCCCAATATGGCGACAGCGCTCCATTCGAAATTCGTCCAGATCAGCAACTGGCCTACGATAACCGGTCCCGCCACATGCCCGATCCGTTCCAGGAACCGGTAGGTCGCGGTCGTGGTGCTGGTGCCGATTTGCTTGGACAGTTTCGAGTCGGCAATAAAGGAGACCACCGGGGCATTGATGAACCCGTGTGACACACCAACCATGATCACACCGAGAACCAGGAGGATCGTGGGCAGATACTCAGCCGAAGTGCTCGGATCCAGAGTGCCGCTGACGGCGGCCAGGGCCAGGCCGGCAGCCGTCAACAAAGCGCCCTGAAAGAGTACGCCCCGCGCTGTACCGACCCGGTCTACATATACCGAGATGAACCGGTTCGCACACACCACGCTGATCGCGTAGATCATGATGATCTGACCGATATCTTCCTGCGCATAGCCACCCTTGGCAAGCAACAGCGGCAGGCCGAACGTCACCACGCCGGTCAGCACAGCCTTCGCCGGCAGACCAATCGTGACCATGGTCTTGATGAACTCGAAATTCTTCAGGGCCTTTCCAAGGCTGGCCAGGAGATCTTCCTTGGAATCAGCAGACGCCGTGCTCATCACTTCCGCGGAAATCCGCGGCACGGCAACCATGGCATAGAGCGCGGCAATCACACCGATTCCGGCAGCCAGCATAAACACACCATCGGCGCCCATATAGCCGACGAGCAGCGAACCGACCGCCATGCCCGAGATCATTCCGCCCTGGAAGCCGAACACGATGACGCCCGCGGCCTGTGTTTTCTTGCCAGCCGGCGCGACGGCCAGCAGGTAGGATTGGATCCCGATGAACAGCAATCCCTGGCCGATGCCCGACAGGCTGCGCGCGGCCGTAACCATCCAGAAATCGGGATAGATCGCAAGTGCGGCAAGACCGCCTCCGGCCATCAGAAGACCGATATACATCAGCGGCTTGGGGCCTATCTTCTGAGCCATGTAACCGGCGGGAATAAGCGTCAGTGCAAACAGCAGATAAAAGCCGACAAACGGCACCGATGCATAGCCTGCCGAGACACCGGCATCCTGTGTTGCCTGCTGCACGAATTGCGGCAGAAAGGCGTAGGTCAGGTGTTCGAGCAGCACGCCAAGGAAAAACACCGGCTTGACGTAGGACAGCATCCATTCGTGGCTGACCTCCTCTCCGTCATCCGGCGAGATCGACTTGTCGGCCATCGGACGTCGAACTGTGCCACCCAGTTGGAAGAACAGGTGCGCGAGGAACGCGGATGCAATGAACAGAGCGGCAAAGTTTTTCACACTGCGCATGATCTGCTGCAGAACCACGTCGTTCGGGAGCTCAACGACAACCTGAACATTGCGGCCACTGCCTTTTGGCGTCAGGTCGACAACATATTCGTAGTGTCCGGCGGATTTGGTCCAGACTTTTCCGACCTGGGTCTTGTCCGTATGAATTCGGATCTCGCCGTCAACAGTAAGCGTGGCAGCGCTGATGTCCGGATTGAGTTTCAGATATTCGCCGAACGTGCGGTCCAGGCCCTGAATCTCATCGATATTGATGTTGAAGGCAACGACGTCGCTCAAGCGCTGACCAAGTGATCCGGCAAGGGCACGCGCCTTGGATTGCGCTCCGTCCGAATACAGCGCGATCAGCGTGGCGACGACACCGGCCGAGGCCGCCAGAAAGACCAGACTGAACCCGAGCTGGGCCCAGGGAACGCGACTGCGCGACATGGCCGGTCCGAACAGCCCGATGACAAAGGCAAAGAACAGCGCGGGAATCGGAGAGGCATAGACGATCGGCTCAAAGGATTTCTGCACCCGGGACGTGACGACCGTTTCCGACATGGTGATCGCAAGCGATCCGACCTGTTCGAATTTGTTGCGCAGCGGCACCGTGATTCGATAATGGCCGTTCAAACGCTGCAGCGAATAATCCTTGCGGTCCGCCCGTTTGCGAATGCTGGCGGCCGATGGGAAGCTGCCTTTCTTTTCGGGAGCCGCAACATGTTCATCGACCGTCATCGGAGGCGGCAAACGATCGACAATTGTCGGGTCGCCCGCTTTGAAGACGACATTGCCGTCAGGATCGTAGACCACCAGGGATTCAACCGTTGGATCCGACGTGAAAATCGGGTCGGTGAGCGTGTTGAAGCCAACGAATTGCCGCAATGGCAGTCCCGAACGAAGCGGGGTCTGCATGGCATTCTGCACCACGTGAACCTGGCCCGACAACTTGTCGCCCTGGAACCGTTCATACGTGAGCTTCGCCTCGCCATACGCCACATAGATAAGCAGCAGCAGCGAAACAAACATGACGACAAACATCGTCAGTGCATCGGCAGCACGTTTTCCGATTGGATACTTAACAGTAGCCATGACTATTCAACCCCACACACAATACCCAGGCCGTAGGTTAACGACCTAAGCTTCACAATTCGTTAAAAGCGTCCGCAGATGATCCGGTGCCCCGCGGCCACGCCGCAAGATGATGTCCAGACGGTCCGCAAGTAGAGACAAGATTAGGTCGTCGTAAGACATTCCATATTGGCTCAATCCTGCCGCAATCAGGCTTGTCACGCCGTTTTCAACCGGCGCTTTCAGATCCGGCTTCGGATTCGCCTCAAGCACATGCAGCCGGCCACTGATGTCCGCCCGCACATCAAGCCGAACCAGCGTTTCCAGATTGAGTTCTTCGAAAACCCGGCGCGCCAGGGCATGCAGTTCGTCGACAACCGTGCCATCGGACGCCGAACTCATGGAACGCACGCGTGTACCCGTGATCGGACGCTTGTCCATGGAGGTGAAGATACGCTCATCTTCATCCAGCACACGTTCAACGACGGCGAACGTAAACGGCCCGTCAAGACGTTCCAGGACACCGTCCACGGCAATCACCGGGCCGCAGGCCGCAACGCAGTATTCGCGCCCACCCAGATATTCCTCGATCAGCACATGACTCTGCGTCACATCGAAAACATGCTGGGCAATATCGGCGATTTCATCGATACTTTCCGTATATTCGACATGCAGGGACGCTCTGCCGGAAACCGGCTTGATAATGAACGGACCGTCATGGTCGCCGAAAGCATGCAGGAATTCGAAACTGCCACGCGGATTGAGGCGTCCCTTGGAAGCATGCCAGGTCATGAAACGTCCG
>JGI12316J15309_10001135_pt1 | contig 111259 bp, 96 predicted proteins | sample MarCyaLeptolynsp_FD_15309 | JGI IMG/M metagenome (IMG submission 15309)
ACCTTGGCCGGCGGCACCTTGCCCGCGGCGGTGATCTGGCCGGTGAAGAAGCGGCCGAAGTTGTTGCCCGCCTCGATCACCGCGCGGTAGCCCGCGATATTGGCCATCGAGGACAGCGCGTCCATCTTCTGCGCGCGGCTGATCCGCGGCACCATTTCCATCGCGATGACATTGGCGCCCTTGGCCCTGGCGGCCTCCATCCCCTCTTCATTGCCAGCCGGATTGAAGAAGGAGATCAGCGTCTTGCCCCTGGTCAGCCGCTTCAGCTCGGTCTCATTGGGCTGGCGCACCTTGGCGATGATGTCGGCCGTCTTCCACAGCTGCGCCGCGGTCTTGACGATCTCGACGCCCGCCTCGGCATAGGCGGCATCCGAAAACCCCGCCGCCGCCCCGGCCCCGGTCTCAATCGCGCAAGCGTAACCCAGCTTCTGCAGCTGGCGCGCAGAGTCAGGCGTCAGCGCAACGCGCGCCTCTCCATTCGCCGTTTCCTTCGGCGTTCCAATAAGCACTTTGATGTCCTCCCGTTGCACGGTGTTCCCAGCGGGACCGGGACGCCGCGTTTGCCGGAAAGTATTTGAGCGTTTTACTTAGTAGTCAATATTTTTTGGAGATCATATTTTTTGCAGTTTAAAAACAGCCAAGTAGATAGGCGAATTTGCTGTTTGCGGTATTTTTTTTGATCTAGTGATAAAAAAATATTTGACAGCTGAGGCCCTCCTCCACAGTCTGAGAGACACAGGGAGGACCCCATGAACACTGAAATGCTCAGCACAGGCACGGCCTGGGCGGAGACCGGAGATCTGCATGCCTTGATGCGGCGTGCCGCCCGGATCCGCGACACCCACTGGGGGCGCACGGTCACCTATTCGCGCAAGGCCTTCGTGCCGCTGACCAACATGTGCCGCGACACCTGCGGCTACTGCACCTTCGTCAAGCACCCGGATTCGCCGGAGGCCAACATCATGACGCCGGAGCAGGTGCTGGCCACCGCCCGGAAGGGCGAGCGCGAGGGCTGCAAGGAGCTGCTGTTCAGCCTCGGCGAGAAGCCGGAGCTGCGTTATGAGAAGGCGCGCAAGGGGCTGGAACGGCTGGGATATTCCCGCCTGACGGACTACTTGCGCGACATGTGCGAGCTGGTGCTGGAGGAAACCAGCCTGCTGCCGCATGTGAACGCGGGCACGCTGACCGACGACGAGATCGACGTGCTGCGGCCGGTCTCGGCCTCGATGGGGATGATGCTGGAAACCGTCAGCCGCCGCCTGACCCGCAAGGGCCAGCCGCATTACGCCTGCCCCGACAAGGTGCCGGTGCAGCGGCTGCGCACGCTGGAGCGGGCGGGGCAGAAACAGGTGCCCTTTACCACCGGCCTGTTGATCGGCATCGGCGAGAGCTTTGCCGAGCGGATCGAGGCGCTGCATGCGATCAACGCGGCGCACGCCCGCCACGGCCATATACAAGAGGTCATCATCCAGAACTTCCAGCGCAAGCCGGATATCGAGATGGCCAACCACCCGGAGCCCTCGCTGGAGGACATGCTGCGCACCATCGCGGCGGCACGGATCATCCTGGCGCCGGAGATCAGCCTGCAGGCGCCCCCGAACCTCAGCGCGCGCCACATCGCCTATCTGGAAGCGGGCATCAACGACTGGGGCGGGATTTCCCCCGTGACCATCGACTTCATCAATCCCCAGCATGAGTGGCCGGAGATCCGCGCGCTGGCGCAGTCCAGCACCCAGGCCGGGTTCGAGTTGCGCGAGCGGCTGACCGTCTACCCCCGCTACCTGACCCGCGATCAGGACTTCATCAACCCCGCCATTCTGGACCGTGCCGCAGGCATGGCCGGGACTGGCGGGCTGGCCCGCGATCAACGCCACATCGGAGAGACAGCATGACCCTTCAGCCCGCATCCGAGAAGTTTGCCGCCCCGCCTGCCGCTCTGCCCGCGGCCGTCGCCGGGGCCTCTGCTCCGATCCGCTCCATCCTGGAAATGGCGCTGGAAGGCGGCGAGGTGTCCGAGGCGGAAGGCGTCGAGCTGTTCCGCGCCAGTGGCGCCGATGCCGAGGCGGTCTATGCCACCGCGGATGAGCTGCGCCGCCGCGCCAATGGTGACCACGTCTCCTTTGTGGTGAACCGGAATATCAACTTCACCAACATCTGCTACATGGGCTGCCGTTTCTGCGGGTTTGCCAAGCGCACCGAGGACAAGGACGCCGAGTGGCTGGAGCCTGAGCAGATCGTCGAGCGCGCCCAGCAGGCCTGGGACCGCGGCGCGACCGAGGTCTGCATTCAGGGCGGGCTGCACCCCAAGATGGAAGGCACCTATTACCGGGACATCGTGCGCGCCATCAAGGCGGCGCTGCCGGACATGCACATCCATGCGTTCTCACCGTTTGAGATCTGGTACGGCGCGTCCAAGACCAAGATGTCCTATCGCGATTTTCTGGCAGATCTGAAAGAGGCGGGCCTTGGCTCGATGCCCGGCACCGCGGCGGAAATCCTCGATACCGAAGTGCGGATGCAGCTCACCAAGAACAAGCTGAGCGCCGAGAAATGGGTCGAGATCATCCGCGCCGCGCATGAGGTCGGCATCCCGACCACCGCCACCATCATGTACGGCCATATCGACGCGCCCGAGCATTGGGCCGCCCACATCCGGCTGCTGCGCGACATCCAGAAGGACACCGGTGGCTTTACCGAGCTGGTGCCGCTGTCCTTCGTGCACACGGAATCGCCCTTGTGGTCGCAGAACCCGGACAAGGTGCGCCCCGGCCCCACCGCGCTGGAGGTGGACCTGATGCACGCGGTTGCGCGCATCATGCTGCATGGCTGGATCGACAATATACAGGTGAGCTGGACCAAGCTGGGCGCGGCCCGCGCACAGCAGATGCTGTCACGCGGCGTCAATGACCTGGGCGGCACGCTGATGAACGAGAGCATTTCCCGCGCGGCAGGCTCTGCCCACGGGCAGGAGATCACGGCGCGCGAACTGACGCAGATCATCCGCGCTGCGGGCCGGGTGCCGGTGCGCCGCAACACCATCTATGAAATCCGCGACATCTATGATGACCACGACCCGGAGGAGCTGGCACCGCTGGTGGACCGTCAGGGCCGCAACCCGCTGGATTTCCTTGATATGTTCCCCGAACGCAGCACGCTGGAGGCGGCGGAATGAGCGGCGCGGCGAAGCATAAGGTCACCCTGCTGGCGGGCGGCGTTGGCGGGGCCAAGATGGCCGAGGGGCTGGCGGCGCTGCCGGATGTGGAGCTGTCGGTGATCGGCAATGTCGCCGATGACGACGAATTTCACGGACTGTGGGTCTCGCCCGATATCGACACGCTGACCTACAGCCTGGCGGATGTGATCGACCGCAACCAGGGCTGGGGCGTGGCGGATGAAGGCCACCGGGCGCTGGACACGCTGACAAGGCTCGGCAATGACACCTGGATGTCGCTGGGCGACCGCGACTTTGGCCTGCACATCCACCGCACCATGCGGCGGCTGCGCGGCGAGCGGCCCAGCGTGATCGCCCGCGACGTGGCACGCGCCTTTGGGGTCGCGGCAAAGATCCTGCTGCCCACGGACGACCGGGTGCAGACCCGGGTGCGGACCGATGCGGGCTGGCTCAGCTTTCAGGAATATTTCGTGCGCGAACGCTGCGCGCCGGAGGTGCGCGAGCTGGCCTTTGACGGCATCGAAGAGGCCCGCCCCACGCCCGAGGCGCTGGCGGCGATCGCCGGGGCGGATCTGATCGTGATCGCGCCCTCCAACCCGCTGGTCAGCATTGCGCCGCTGCTGGAGACCCCGGGCATCCGGGACGCGGTGCGCGCCGCGCCCGCCTTCAAGGTGGCGGTCAGCCCCTTCATCGCGGGCAAGGTGGTCAAGGGGCCGGCCGACCGGATGATGGCGGCGCTGGGGCTGCGGGCGGATGCGGCGGGCGTCGCCGAACGCTATGCCGGTGTCGCGCAGACCTTGGTGATCGACCATCAGGATGAGGGTCTGGGCGATGAGATCCGCGCCCATGGCATGACGCCGATCTGCGCCCATATCCTGATGAAGGACAAGGCCGACAAGGCCCGGCTGGCGCGCGAGGTGGTCGACCTGTGCCTGGCCCCCGCAGTAGCGGAGGCCGTGGCATGAGCGCCGCGGCCCGCAGCGGCAAGCGGCTGGTGGTGATCCCGATGAAGGATCCTGCCCGCGCCAAGACCCGGCTGGACCCGACGCTGAGCCCCGAGCGGCGCGCGACCCTGGCGCTGACCCTGTTCCGCGCCACGGTGGCCCGTGCGCAGGAGGCGCTGGCACTGCTGCCCGGCGGCGGGGTGGAGATTGCAGTTGTGACCTCCAGCCCGAAGATCACCCGGCTGGCCCGTGCCATGGGGCTGATCCTGATCGACGAGGGTGCCCCCCGCGGCCTGTCGGAGGCGCTGGAGACGGCGGCGGACTGGGCTGCGGGCCGCGGCTACGGCGCGATCTGCGTCCTGCCCGGTGATCTTGCGTCCCCGAAACCGGCCGAACTGGCCCGGCTGCTTGCGCATGATCTGAGCGGCGGCCAGATGGTGCTGTGCCCGGCCGAGGATCTGGGCACCAACGCGCTGCTGGCGCCGCTGCCCTGCCCGTTCCGCTTTGCCTACGGGGTGAAATCCGTGGTTGCCCACCGGCAGGCGGCCGAGGCCGCGGGCCTGTGCCCGGTGATGCTGCCGCTGGCCAGCCTGCGGGCGGATGTCGACACCGCTGACGACCTGCAGCACCTGCTGGCGCATCAGCCGCAGCTGCTGATGCAGGAGGCCGCGCGATGAGCCTGTCCGTATCCATCACCGCCATTCCCGGCATTCCCGACATCCAGGACGGCGACGATCTGGCCGCGGTGCTGGGCGACTGCATGGAGCAGGCCGGGCTGGTACCGCAGCAGGGCGACATCCTGTGCATCGCGCAAAAGGTCTTCTCCAAGGCCGAGGGCTGCATCATTCCGCTGTCCACGGTCACGCCCTCGGCTGAAGCGATCAAATACGGCGAGGAGCTGAACAAGGATCCCCGCAAGGTCGAGATCGTGCTGCGCGAAAGCACCCGCGTGGTGCGCGCCTTCCGCCGCCCCGATCAGGTCAGCGGCACGATGATCTGCGAGCACCGGCTGGGGTTCATCTCGGCCAATGCCGCTGTGGATGAATCCAATTTCGGCGAGGAGGACGCCGCCATGGTGCTGCCCGCCGACCCGGACGCCAGCTGCGCCCGCATTCAGCAGGCCTTTGCCGAACGGTTCGGCGTGCAGACCGGCGTGGTGATGACCGACACCTTCGGCCGTCCCTGGCGGCTGGGCCAGATCAACGTCGCCATCGGCCTCAGCAAAGTGCCCGCCACCATTCAGGAACAGGGCAACCTCGACGCCTGGGGCCGCCCCCTGATGGTTACGGAACCGGCGCTGGCGGATGAGATCGCCGCCGCCTCGGGGCTGGTGGTGCGCAAGAACGGAAAAACACCGGCGGTGCTGCTGCGGGGGCTAGAGTGGCAGCCGACCGACAGCCGCGGCGCCGACATAATACGGAAAAAACAGGAGGATATGTTCAGATGAAAATCGCAATCATTGGCGGCACCGGGCCGCAGGGCCAGGGTCTGGCGCTGCGCTTTGCCCGCGCCGGGATCGCCGTGGCGCTGGGGTCACGCGATGGCGCGCGCAGTGCAGGCATCGCCGCCGACCTGATGGCCAAGCTGCCCGAAGGCGCCGCGAAGATCGAGGGGCTGGGAAACGAGGCCGCCACCAAGGCCGCCGATGAAATGGTAATCCTCGCGGTGCCGTTCTCGGCCCATAATGCCACGCTCACGGCGCTGAAGCCGCATCTGGCCGACAAGATTCTGGTCGACATCGTGGTACCGCTGAAAGAGGGCGACCCCAAGAAGGTGGACATGCCGCCCGAAGGCTCCGCCACCGAGGCTGCGCAGGCGCTCTTGGGCGATGACATCCCGGTGATCGGCGCGCTGCACAACGTCTCGGCCACCACGCTGAACAACCTCGACTGGCCGATCAACTGCGACATCCTGGTCTGCGGCAACAGCCTGCCCGCCCGCAAGAAGGTGATCGAGCTGGTCCGCGCGCTGGACGTCGAGGCCTACAACGCCGGCGACGCCGAGGCCGCCCGCTGCATCGAGGCGATCACCCCGATCCTGATCCGCCAGAACATTTCCAAGGCAGTGCCCTTTACCCACGCCGGTATCCGCATCTGCCCGCCCGAACACTAAAATTCCAACAGGGAGAAAACACAAATGGAATTCGGTATTTGCTTCAAAGGCTTCGTTGAGCCCGACCGCGCCCGCGCCCTGGTCCGCCAGGCCGAGAACGCAGGCTTCACCTACTGCTGGTTCTACGACAGCCACATCCTGTGGCGCGAAAGCTTCGTCGCCATGGCGATGTGCATGGAACACACCAAGAAGATGCGCTTTGGCCCGCTGGTGACCAACCCGAACTCGCGCGAGTGGTCGGTGGCGGCCTCGCTGTTCGGCTCGCTGGCGAAACAGTCGAACGGCCGCTTCGACATCGGTCTCGGCCGCGGCGACAGCGCCGTGCGGGTGATGGGCAAGAAGCCCTCGACCATCAAGCGCATGGAAGAATTTACCCATGTGGTGAAATCGCTGATCCGCGGCGAGGAAGTGCAGTACGGCGAATGCCCCGAGCCGGTGAAATTCCCGTGGGCCCAGGGCTATGAGCTGCCGGTCTGGATCGGCGCCTATGGCCCCAAGGCGCTGGCCTCGGCAGGCAAGGTCGGCGACGGCGTGGTGCTGCAGATCGCAGAACCCAAGATCGTCAAATGGCTGGCAGATCAGGCCAAGGCCGGCGGCGAAGCGGAAGGTCGCGACATGTCGAACTACCGCGTGATGGCGGCCGCGCCCGCGCACACCGGCCCGATCGAGGAAGGTATCGAGAAGACCAAGTGGTTCCCCGCCATGGTCGGCAACCATGTCGCTGACATCGTGGAGAAATACGGCACCGACGGTGACCACGTGCCGACCAGCCTGACCGACTATATCAAGAACCGCAAAGGCTACGACTACTCCAAGCACGGCCAGAGCGATAACCCCTACCTGGACTTCATCACCGAGGACATCGTCAAGAGCTTCTGCGTGCTGGGCACCCCGGACGAGCATATCGCCAAGATCCGCGATCTGGCCGATGCCGGCACCACCCAGTTCAACATCTACCTGGACAGCGGCGACGAGGAAAAGATCATCGCTGACTACGGCGAAAAGATCATCCCCGCTTTCCGCTGAAGTCTCTCCCTCCTGCCCGGACAGATCCCCGCCGGGCAGGGGCATCCGGCGGGCAGCCCCCACTGCCCGCCGCTTTTACCGGCCCCGGGACACCGGCAAAGATGATAGTTTAGTGATATCGCCCGCCTTCCCGGCGCAACCGCTGGCACTGGGATTTGACTTGTGCCAATAGGGCGCCACACTGATTTTTTGAAACTGGCGGATTTTGCATGGCGCGCATGGCAGCTGAAAAGCCCAAGACTCGGATCCAGCGGAAGAAGACCGAACAGATCCTCGCCTCTGCGCTGGAGGTATTTGCCCAGCATGGGTCGTCCGGCGCGTCGATCAACCTGATCGCCAAGAACGCCGGGCTGACGACGCCCAACCTGCTGTATTACTTCGAGAGCAAGGACGCGATCCGCCGCGAGCTGCTGTCGCGCACGCTGCAGCTGTGGATGGCGCCGCTGAACATGCTGAGCCCGCATGGCGACCCGATCGACGAGATCCGCCAATACATCCGCCGCAAGCTGGAAATCTCCAAGAATTTCCCCAAGGAAAGCAAGTTCTTCGCCAACGAGGTGCTGAGCGGCCTGCCGCAGTCCCACAGCGAGATCTTCGGCCCGCTGAAAGAGCTGTACAACGCCAAGATCATGGTGCTGGAGGACTGGATGCGCGACGGGCGGATCAACACCACCGACCCGCACCACCTGCTGTTCTCGATCTGGGCGACGACGCAGCACTATGCCGATTTCGATGTCCAGATCGAGGAAATCGCCCCCGCCAAGGCGCAGAACCGCTACGCCGAGGCCGAAAGCTTCCTGCTGGAAATGTACGGCAAGCTGCTGACGCCAACCGACACCTGACCCCGGCTGCCCGGCCCACGGGCCGCGTCAGGGGATGCGGGCGCGGTCGATGAACTTGCGCAGCGCAAAGCGCGAGCGCACGGCGCGAATGCCGGAAATCCTGAGCAGCTTGGTCTGCAGGAAGGTCTCGAATTCCTCCAGGCTTCCGACCACGATCTCCAGCAGGAAATCCTGCGCCCCGGTCATCAATGTGCCGGTGATCACCTCGTCGAAGCGGCTGACTTTCTTCTGGAATTCGGCGATCTCGTCACCGTCCTGGCGCTCCAGCTCGACCGAGACAAAGGCGGTGATGCCAAAGCCCGCCGCCTTGCGGTCGATGCGCGCCATGTAGCCGGAAATCAGCCCGCTTTCCTCCAGCCGCTGCAGACGCCGCTTGCAAGGCGTCTGCGACAGGCCGACCCGCGCCGCCAACTGCACGAGAGACATCCGCCCGTCGTCGCGCAGGGCACGAAGTATCTCCCTGTCGACCTCATCCGTAGATATTTTCGCCACGGTTTTCGCCTTTCGTGGTGATTTTCACTCTAATTTTGCTCTGCTACCCCCGGATTCGAGATTTTTCAACCAGCCGGGTTTGCTAATCTGAAAGGAACGGCGCAGGTGCGCGCGGTTCGCCGCGCGCCCGCCCCGGATGCATCCAGAGCAAAGAGGATCCGCATGAGTGATGACTTTCCGCCGCTATCGCTGAATGTGCCAGAGCCGGGCTGCCGTCCGGGCGACACGCCTGACTTTTCCGATTTCGAGATCCCGCGCGCCGGCGCCGTGAAGCGCCCGCCGGTCGATGTCGAACCCGACGAGATCCGCGAGATGGCCTTTTCCATCGTGCGGGTGCTGAACAAGGACGGCGAAGCGGTGGGCGACTGGGCCGGGGCGCTGACCCCCGAGGAGCTGCGCGAGGGCCTGCGCCACATGCTGACCCTGCGCGCCTTTGATGCGCGCATGCTGATCGCCCAGCGCCAGGGCAAGACCAGCTTCTACATGCAGCACCTCGGCGAGGAGGCGATCTCCTGTGCCTTTGCCACCGCGCTGCAGCCGGGGGACATGAACTTCCCCACCTACCGGCAGGCGGGGCTGCTGATCGCCGGCGGCTATCCGATGCTGACGATGATGAACCAGATCTACTCCAACGCCGAGGATCCGCTGCACGGCCGCCAGCTGCCAATCATGTATTCCTCCAAGGAGCACGGGTTCTTCTCGATCTCCGGCAACCTCGGCACCCAGTTCGTGCAGTCGGTGGGCTGGGCGATGGCCTCGGCCATTTCCGGCGACACCAAGATTGCGACCGGCTGGATCGGCGACGGCTCGACCGCGGAGAGCGACTTCCACTCCGCCATGGTCTTTGCCTCGACCTATGACGCACCGGTGGTTCTGAACATCGTCAACAACCAATGGGCCATCTCGACCTTCCAGGGCATTGCCCGCGGCGGCGTCGGCACCTTTGCGGCACGCGGCCACGGTTTTGGCATCGCCTCGATCCGGGTGGATGGCAATGACTACCTGGCCGTGCATGCGGTGGCGAAATGGGCCGCCGAACGCGCCCGGCGCGGCCATGGGCCCACCCTGATCGAACACGTCACCTACCGCGCCGGCGGGCATTCCACCAGCGATGACCCTTCCGCCTACCGCGACAAGAACGAGGCCGCCGCCTGGCCGCTGGGCGATCCGATCGAGCGGCTGAAAAAGCACCTCATCACCATCGGCGAGTGGAGCGAGGAGCGTCACAAGCAGGCCGAGGCAGAGGTGATGGACACGGTGATCGCCACCCAGAAAAAGGCCGAGGCCATCGGCACCCTGGGCGATGGCCAGGCCCCCAGCCCGCGCGACATGTTCGAGGGCGTATATGAAACCATGCCGCCGCATCTGATCCGGCAGCGCCAGGAAGCGGGGTACTGAGATGGCCAGCATGACCATGATCGAAGCCATCCGCGAGGCCCATGACGTCGCCATGGCAGCGGACGACCGGGTTGTCGTCTTTGGCGAGGACGTCGGCTTTTTCGGCGGCGTGTTCCGCTGCACCGCGGGCTTGCAGGCGAAATACGGCAAATCGCGCTGCTTTGACACGCCGATCAACGAATCCGGCATCGTCGGCACCGCCATCGGCATGGCCGCCTACGGGCTGAAGCCGGTGATCGAGATCCAGTTCGCCGACTATGTCTATCCCGCCTATGACCAGATCGTGTCGGAGGCGGCGCGGCTGCGGCATCGCTCCAACGCCGATTTCACCTGCCCGATCGTGATCCGCATGCCCACCGGCGGCGGCATCTTCGGCGGCCAGACCCACAGCCAGAGCCCGGAGGCGCTGTTCACCCATGTCTCCGGCCTGAAGGTGGTGGTGCCGTCCAACCCGCGCGACGCCAAAGGGCTGCTGCTGGCCTCGATCGAGGATCCCGATCCGGTGATCTTCCTTGAGCCCAAGCGGCTCTATAACGGGCCGTTTGACGGCTACCACGACCGCCCCGTCACCAGCTGGAAGAAACACCCCAAGGGCGAGGTGCCGGAGGGCAACGAGATCGTGCCGCTGGGCAAGGCCAGCATCACCCGCGAGGGGTCGGATGTGACGGTTCTGGCCTATGGCACCATGGTGTACGTGGCCGAAGCCGCCGCCGAGGCCACCGGCGTCGACGCCGAGGTGATCGACCTGCGCACGCTGCTGCCCTTGGATCTGGACACCATCACCGCCTCGGTCGAGAAGACCGGCCGCTGCGTGATCGTGCATGAGGCGACGCGCACCTCCGGTTTCGGGGCCGAGCTGATGAGCCTGGTGCAGGAGAGCTGTTTTTACCACCTCGAGGCGCCGATGATCCGGGTGACCGGCTGGGACACGCCCTATCCGCACGCGCAGGAGTGGGAATATTTCCCCGGCCCGGCTCGCGTCGGCGAGGCCTTGAAAAAAGTGATGGAGGGCTGACACGATGGGTGTTTTTGCCATGCGCCTCCCCGATGTGGGGGAAGGCATTGCCGAGGCCGAGCTGACCGAATGGCACGTGAAGCCCGGCGACATCGTCCAGGAGGATGACATCCTTGCGGCGGTGATGACCGACAAGGCCGCGGTCGAGGTGCCCTCGGCCGTGGCTGGCAAGGTGCTGGAGCTGGGCGGCGAGATCGGCGAGATGATGGCGATCGGCTCGGTGCTGATCCGCATCGAGGTCGATGGCGACGGCAACGAAAGCGCCGATGCCGCCGCCGCGGCGCAGGCCGCCAAACCTGCCGCCGCCAAACCCGCCGCCCCGGAGGAGGCCGGGGCAACTCCGGAGCCGGAGGACAAACCCGCTGCCGCACCCGCAGCCCCGGCCCCGGTTGCCGCCCCTGCGGCCAAGAAACCCGGCCACCGGCTCCCGCGCCCGGAAGGCGCCAAGCCGCTGGCGGCTCCCTCGGTGCGGGCGCGGGCGCGCTCCGAAGGGGTGGATCTGCGCCACGTGCCGGGCACCGGCCCCGGCGGGCGCATCAGCCACGAGGATCTCGACAACTGGATCGCCTCGGGCGGCATCCAGCAGGGCAGCGTCAAACGCGGCCGCAATACCGGCGTCGAGGAAATCCGCGTCATCGGCATGCGCCGCAAGATCGCCGAGAAGATGGCGCTGTCGAAACGGCAGATCCCGCATATCACCATCGTCGAAGAGGTCGAGATGGGCGCGCTGGAAGACCTGCGCGCGGCGCTGAACAAGAAGCACGCGGGCGAGCGCCCCAAGCTGACGCTGCTGCCCTTCCTGATGCGCGCAATCGTCGAGGCGGTGCGCGAGCAGCCCGGCCTGAACGCGCGTTTTGACGACGAGGCCGGGGTGATCCACCGCCACGGCGGCGTGCATATCGGCATTGCCACCCAGACGCCGCAGGGGCTGAACGTGCCGGTCGTGCACCACGCCGAGGCGGGCAGCCTGTGGGACAACGCCGGTGAACTGGCCCGCCTGGCCGAAGCCGCGCGCGAAGGCTCGATCAAGCGCGAGGAGCTGACGGGCGGCACCATCACCATCACCTCGCTCGGGGCGTTGGGGGCGATTGCCACCACGCCGATCATCAACCACCCGGAGGTGGCGATCGTCGGCGTCAACAAGATGCAGATCCGCCCCGTCTGGGACGGCCAGCAGTTCCAGCCGCGCAAGATGATGAACCTGTCCTGCTCCTTCGACCACCGCGTTGTCGATGGCTGGGATGCGGCAGTGTTCGTGCAGAAACTGAAAACCCTGCTGGAATCTCCGGCAATGCTGTTTGTCGAGGGCTGAATGACTGATCTGAAATGTAAACTGCTGATCATCGGTGCCGGGCCCGGCGGCTATGTCTGCGCCATCCGCGCAGGCCAGCTGGGCATCGACACCATCGTGGTGGACGAGGCCGCCCCCGGCGGCACCTGCCTGAATGTGGGCTGCATCCCCTCCAAGGCGCTGATCCACGCGGCCGATGAATTCCACAAGATCGTCCATGCGGGCAGCGGCCCGCTGGGCATCACCGCAGGCGCGCCGCAGATCGATCTGGGCAAGACGATGGCGTGGAAAGACGGCATCGTGCAGCGACTGACCGGCGGCGTGGCCGGGCTGATGCGCAAAGCCGGCGCCAAGCTGGTCGAGGGCCGCGCCCGCTTCCTGGATGGCAAGACGGTGCTGGTGCGCAACGGCGAGACCGAGACCCGCATCCGCGCCGAGCGCATCGTGATTGCCTCCGGCTCGGCTCCGGTTGAGCTGCCCTTCCTGCCCTTTGGCGGCGACATCCTGTCCTCCACCGCGGCGCTGGCGCTGACGGAGGTGCCCAAAACCCTCGCCGTGGTCGGTGCCGGCTATATCGGGCTGGAACTGGGCACGGTCTTTGCCAAGCTCGGCACCAAGGTCACCATCGTCGAGGCCGAGGGCAGCATCCTGCCCGCCTATGACAAGGCGCTGACCCGGCCTGTCGCCAAGCGGCTGGAAGAGCTGGGCGTCACCGTGCTGACCGGCGCCAAGGCCAGCGGCCATGCGGACGGCGTGCTCGCCACTAGCGCGGGCGAGGTCGCAGCGGAGAAGGTGCTGGTCACGGTCGGCCGCCGCCCCCGCACGGTCGGCATCGGCATCGATGAGCTGGCGCTGACCCTGAACGGCCCCTTCATCCGCATCGACAAGACCTGCCAGACCTCGATGCGCGGGATCTACGCGATTGGTGACGTGACCGGCGAGCCGATGCTGGCCCACCGCGCCATGGCGCAGGGCGAGATGGTTGCCGAACATGTCGCGGGCCACGCGGTCGAATGGGACAAGCGCGCGATCCCCGCGGTCTGCTTCACCGACCCCGAAATCGTCACCTGCGGTGCGCTGCCGGGCGAGGTCGAAGGCACCAAGGCGACCGACTTCCCCTTTGCCGCCAATGGCCGCGCCATGACCACCGAGCGCGAGGATGGCTTCATCCGCGTCGTCTGGCGCCAGGCGGATCATGCGGTGCTGGGCATTCAGGCGGTCGGTGCCGGGATTTCCGAGATGTCGGCGGCCTTCTCGCTGGCCATCGAAATGGGCGCCTGCCTTGAGGACATCGGATCCACCATCCACGCGCACCCGACCCAGTCCGAAGGTCTGCAGGAAGCCTGCCTGCGCGCCTTGGGTCACGCGCTGCATATCTGACGGGAGCCGCAGCTGCCCGTCCATGGAACGAGGCCGGGGCGCTGGACTGCGCCCCGGCCTTTCTTGCTTGCATAGACCCTGTTACTCGCCCGGAACCGCCTGCAGCTCCGGCTCTTCGTGATGGTGATGCGCCTTCACCGGCCGCATGAACAGGTTGGCGAAGAAGGCCACCACCAGCAGCGCCGCCATGCAGTACATTGTGGTGTTGTAGAGGCTCGGCGTCGGATCGACGGTGCCCGCGGGGGCGATCTCCATCAGCTTGGCGATGGTCACGGTCTTGGCCGCCACCAGCTGGTCCAGCTGCGTCACCGGGGCGCCGAACTTCTCGGCAAAGGCAGCGGGGTCGATCTTGGCGGCCAGGTCCTGCACCGCGCTGTTCACCGACATCTGCCGCAGCGAGGTGATCGCCAGAGGCCCCAACACGCCCGCGGTCGACCAGGCGGTCAGCAGGCGGCCGTGGATGCCGCCCACATGCATGGTCCCGAACATATCCGCCAGATAGGCCGGGATGGTGGCAAAACCGCCGCCGTACATCGAGAAGATCAGCATCGTCGCCAGGTAGAAGCCGCCGAGATACAGCAGCGAGGGATTGGCCGCCGCCGCCGTGGCGAAATAGGGGATCGACAGGTACAGCGCCGTGCCCAGCACGAAGAAGCACATGTAGGTCGCCTTGCGCCCGATGTAGTCCGAGGTCGAGGCCCAGAAGAACCGCCCGACCATGTTGAAGACCGAAATCATCAGCACGTAGGTCGAGGCAAAGGCCGCGGTCGCCACCAGCGGCATGACCGAGCCGAAGATCTCGGACATCATGGTCTTGGCGACGCCGATCACGCCGATGCCGGCGGTCACGTTGAAGCACAGCATCACCCACAGCTGCCAGAACTGCGGCGTCTTCAGCGCCTGGTCGATATGCACGTTGTTCTGCGTCACCAGTCCCGAGGCCGCGGGCTTTGGCGCCCAGCCTTCAGGGGCCCAGTCCTTGGCCGGAACCCGGTACTGGAAGGCGGCCAGGATCATCACCACGAAATAGACGATGCCCAGCGTCATGAAGGTCTGCGCCGCACCGGTGCTGCCGGTGCCGACCACATAGGCGCCCGCTTCGCCGCCGAAGGGGGCCGCCTGCGCGGCGCTGGCGATCACCACCTCGACCTTGCCCTGCGCGGTTTCGGCAAAGACCCTGCCGCCTTCGACCACGGTCTGCACCGCATCCTGCGCGCCCAGGTAGGTCGGCGCGGTGGAAAACAGGTCCAGCAGCCAGCCCTTGACCGGGGCCGCGATCATCGCGCCGCCGCCAAAACCCATGATCGCCATGCCGGTGGCCATGCCGCGGCGGTCCGGGAACCAGCGGATCAGCGTCGACACCGGTGAGACATAGCCAAGGCCCAGCCCGCAGCCGCCCAGCACCCCGTAGCCGAGGTAGACCAGCCACAGCTGATGGCTGGAAATGCCGAAGGAGCCGACGATGAAGCCGCCGCCCCAGAGGATCGCCGCCACGACGCCGACCATGCGGGGGCCGACTTCCTCGAGCCACTTGCCCGCAAAGGCGGCCGCGAGGCCGAGGCAGACGATGGCGACCGAGAAGATCCAGACCACCGAGCCGAGGCTCCAGTCATCGGCGCTGGAGGCGACAACGCCCAGCTCGCGGGTCAGCGGCGGGTTGAACACCGACCAGGCGTAGACCGAGCCGATGCACAGGTGGATGGCGATGGAAGCCGGCGGCACGCGCCAGCGGTTGAAGCCGGGTTCGGCGATGATGTGGCGTTTGTGCAGAATGCCCAGCCCGCCGGGTGATGGGTTGCTCATGTCGTGTCCTCCCTAGTGCTTGCAGCCGCCGCTGCCGTGCCCCGCGCTCTCCCAAAGCGGCATTTCAGGGACGACATGCGACAGCGTGCTGACGCTTGACAAAGGCGGGGAAGGGCCCAACATGTCAATAAATAATTTAGTGATAACAATGGCTTATCGTGACAATCCGTCCAGCAGAGGGGACGCGGAACAGCCCCGATCGGGACATTCTGTCCCGCCGCGGATCAGCCGCCGTGCCGAATTTGCGTCAAAATGTCCGGATCAGCCCTGTTCGGGCTCTGGCAGAAAAATTTCGAAGCGACTGCCCTGTCCCGGCTCTGAACGCACGGTGATCTGGCCGCCGGCCCGACTCAGCAATTGCTGGCTGATCGACAGGCCCAGCCCGGTGCCGCGCGCCTGTTTGGTGGTGAAGAAGGGATCGAAGATCCGCCCCAGCACATCCTTGGGAATGCCGGTGCCGCTGTCCTCGACCGCCATCAGTACGCCGCCACCTTCCGCGTCGCGGGCCTCCAGCCGCAGGGTGCCGCCGCCGGGCATCGCCTGCACCGCGTTGCGGATGAGGTTGACCAGGACCTGCTGCAGCTCGGTCCGCGACATCCGCACCTGCCGCTGGCTGGGCAGATCGGTTTCGACCTCGACCATTGCCTGTTCGATCTGGTGGCGGGTCAGCACCAGGCAGTCGGCCATGACCTTTGCCGGGGAGATCAGCGCCGAGGCACCGGAGTATTCCTCGGGGCGGGCAAATTGCAGCAGTTTCGACACAATCACCCCGATCCGGTAGACCTGATCGTCGATCAGCCGGAACTCCTCCTCGACCGGTTTGGCGTGCTCGCCCAGCGTCATCCGCGCAACGTCCAGATTGCCCTGGATCACCGCCACCGGGTTGTTGATCTCATGCGCGACCGAGGCGGTGATTTCGCCCACCGCCGCCAGCTTTTCCGAGATCACCAGCCGCTCGGTGGTCTGTTCCAGCCGCCGGTTGGCCTCGCGCAGGTCGCGCGTGCGCTCCTCCACCTTGGCTTCCAGGCTCTCGCCCCAGTGGCGCAGCTGGCGGTCGCGCTCCTGCAGCTGGTCCAGCAGGTCATCCAGATGCGCCGCCACCTGGGCGATCTCGCCGCCATCGCGGGGCTGGGCATTGCGGGCGGTCAGATCACCCTGCTCCACCCGCGCGATGGTGCGGGTCATCGCCTCCAGCGGCCGGAAGATGCGGCCCGCCCAGCGCAGGAAGATCGGCACCGACAGCGCCGCGATCAGCAGGAAGGCGGCGGTCAGGCTCAGCACCAGCTCCTGCCGGGCCTGGCGGAAGGGGGTTTCCAGGAAGCCGACATAGAGCATGCCAACGCGCTCCCCCCGGCTGTCGAGGATCGGCTCATAGGCGGAGATGTACCAGTCGTTGACCACGAAGGCGCGGTCGAGCCAGATCTGCCCCTGCCCCAGCACCTGCGCGCGCACCGCGGCGGAGACCCGCGTGCCCAGCGCCCGGACGTTTTCGAACAGGCGCACATTGGTCGAGATCCGGACGTCCTCGAGGAACAGCGTGGCGGTGCCCTGGCTGCCCTCGGGCAGGCCCTGCTCGCGGTAGACCAGCGCGTTAATGGTGTCGATGAAGTCGAGGTTGCGGTTCAGCAGCTTGCCGCCCGCCAGCAGCCGCAGCTGCCCGTCCGGCAGGGTCACTGGCGCGGCGGAGTGGATCACCAAGCCGCGGGTCTCTGCCGTGCGGTCCGTCGGCACCGCGGCCTCGGTCGGCACCAGCGGGATGGCGGCGCGGGCGGCAAGGCCCGGCGCCAGCGCGTCGAGCTGGGGGGCGGCAAAGATGTCCACCGCGCTGTGCCACTGCCCGTCCAGAGCGCGGCGCAGCACCGGCCAGTCCGCCGGATCAAAGCCCGCGCGGCCCTCCGGCCCGGCCAGATACAGGAAATCAAGCCCCAGCCGGAGCCGCTCCTGCTCCAGAAACTCCTGCGCCCGCCCGGAGGCCAGCGCCGTTTGGAAACGCACCGACTGGGCCACCGCGTCCAGCTGCTCGCCCGAGGTGTCGACCAGCCGGGCCAGATACTGGTCGGCGATGGTCAGATCGCCGGTGACCTTGCTGACCAGCAGCCCGTCGACCTTGTCCGACCAGCGCCACATGGTGCCGCCCAGCAGCAGCGGCAGCAGCACCAGCATCGGCAGCAGCGCGATGACCAGCAGGCGCACCCGGACGGACCGCAGCATCTGCATGGGCCTAGAGCCCCCAGGCGGCGCATTTGCGGTCGATGGTCTTGCGCGAGACCCCCAGCTGCCGCGCCGCCTCGCTGCGGTTGCCACCCAGCGCCTCCAGCGCCTGCAGGATTTCGCGGCGCTCGACCTCCTCCAACGGAGTGATGCCGGAGGGCGGCGGCGCGGGCGCCAGCGTGTCCAGCGGGAAGCTGCCGAAGATCAGCGAGCGTTCGATGAAATTGCGCAGCTCGCGGATGTTGCCCGGCCAGCCGTGGCGCAGCAGGGCCGATTTGACCGGCGCGGTCAGCTCCAGCGGCGGCAGCTGCATCTGGGCCGCCAGCTCGCCCAGGAACAGCTCCGCCAGCTCCAGCACATCGGTGTCGCGCTCGCACAGCGGCGGCATTTCGATCTCGACCACGTTGATGCGGAACAGCAGATCCTCGCGGAAGCGCCCCTGCGCCACCGCATCGGTCAGAGAACGGCTGGAGCTCATCGCGAAGCGCACGTCCAGCTGCACCAGCCGCTCGGTCCCGAGCGGGCGGATGCGACCGTCCTCCAGCACCCGCAAAAGCGCGGTCTGGGCATTGGGGCTGAGCTCGCTGATCTCGTCAAAGAACACGGTGCCGCCCTGCGCTGAGGCCAGCAGCCCCTCGCGGCCCGCAGGCGCGCCTGGTACCGCGCCCGGCGCGTGGCCGAACAGCTCATACTCGATCATGTCGGCGGGGATGGCGCCGCATTGCACCGGCACGAACGGCCCGTCGGCGCGGGGGGAATGCGCGTGCAGATGCCGGGCCGCGACTTCCTTGCCGGTGCCGGAGGCGCCGGTGATCAGCACCGGCGTCATCAGCCCCTGCACCCGGCCCAGCAGATCGCGCACGCGGCCGATCGCCGCCGACTCGCCGATCAACTCCCGCCGCCGCCGCCGCCCCAGGCCGACGGTCTCCAGCTCGCGGCGCAGCAGCATGTTTTCCCGTTTCAGCCGGGCGGTTTCGATGCAGCGGCGCAGCGCGTTCAGGATCTGGTTGGAGCGGAACGGCTTGAGCACGAAGTCCGAGGCCCCGGCGCGCAGCGCATCGATCGCCGTCTGCAGGTCGGCATAAGCAGTGATCAGGATGGTGTCGGTGAACCCGCCCGCGCTGCGCTGCTCGGCCAGCCAGTCCAGCCCCTTCTGCCCCGGCATGATGTTGTCGAGTATCATCACGTCATACTGCTGCGCATCGAGGCAGGCACGGGCGGCTTCGGTGTTCTCGGCCTCGTCCACGCGCTGGCACAGGGGGCGCAGGGTCTTGACCAGGAAATTGCGCATGCCCGGCTCGTCATCGACGATCAGGATGCTGGCCTGCGCCAGCGGGTCGGTAAGCCGTGCCAAGTCTGCCTGTGTCATGCCTGTCGTTCTTTGATGGGACGACCGGGCCACGTGCCCCGCCTGCTGCGCATATTTATGAGAAGCCGAACCGGTTTCGTAAAGGTCGCACGTCACGGGCCCCCCAATAGCGTGCCGCGCCCGGAACTGGTCGCATTCGTTCAGTCCCTGTTCATCGCCACCTGCTAAGGCGGGCGGAACAGGTCCGAACAGGGCCGGACGTATCCAGCCTCTCCGCAGGTCGGCGGCCGACGCTGAGGCATCTTGCCACTGCAGGATGGCTTGCAACCCGGTCCACCATGGTATACAGCCGCATACAATCAGCTTCCCGGACCTGTCAGCCCGTCTGCGGTCCGGGGCTCAAGCTTCATCTAACGCTTACTCGCCGGGATAGCCATGAGCCTCTATACAGATTATTTGAACGAGATCGAAACGCGCAAGGAACAGGGACTGAGCCCCAAGCCCATCGACGATGGCGCACTGCTGGAGGAACTGGTTGCCCAGATCAAAGACCAGAACAGCGAGCACCGCGACGACTGCCTGAAGTTCTTCATCTACAACACCCTGCCCGGCACCACCGGCGCGGCCGGTGTCAAGGCCGCCTTCCTCAAGGACATCATCCTGGGCAAGGAAGAGGTCGCCGAGATTTCCGTCGAGTTCGCTTTTGAACTGCTGTCGCACATGAAGGGCGGCCCCTCGGTTCGGGTGCTGCTGGACTTGGCCCTGGGTGAGGATCAGGAGATTGCCAAGCAGGCCGCCGATGTTCTGAAGACCCAGGTCTTCCTCTACGAGGCTGACACCGACCGCCTGGAAGAAGCCTTCAAGGCAGGCAACCCGATCGCCCGCGAGATCCTGGAAAGCTACGCCGAGGCGGAGTTCTTCACCAAGCTGCCCGACATCGAGGAAGAGATCAAAGTGGTCACCTATATCGCCGGCGAAGGCGATATTTCCACCGACCTCCTGTCGCCCGGCAACCAGGCGCATTCGCGCTCGGACCGCGAACTGCACGGCAAGTGCATGATTTCTGAAAAGGCGCAGCAGGAAATCGAGGCGCTGAAGCTGCAGCACCCCGACAAGCGCGTGATGCTGGTCGCCGAGAAAGGCACCATGGGCGTTGGCTCGTCGCGGATGTCGGGCGTCAACAACGTGGCGCTATGGACCGGCAAGCAGGCCAGCCCCTATGTGCCCTTCGTGAACTACGCGCCGATCGTCGCGGGCACCAACGGTATTTCCCCCATCTTCCTGACCACCGTCGGCGTGACCGGCGGCATCGGTCTGGACCTGAAGAACTGGGTCAAGAAGACCGGCGAAGATGGCGCGCCGATCCTGAACAACGACGGCAACCCGATCCTTGAGCAGAAATACTCGGTCGAAACCGGCACCGTCCTGACCATCAACACCAAGACCAAGAAGCTGTACAACGAAGACGGCACCAAGGAACTGGTCGACGTGGCAGGCGCCTTCACACCGCAGAAGATGGAGTTCATGAAGGCGGGTGGCTCCTACGCCATCGTCTTTGGCAAAAAGCTGCAGACATTCGCCTGCGAAACCCTCGGCATCGAGCTGAAGTCGGCCTTCGCGCCGTCCAAGGAAGTCAGCCACGAGGGTCAGGGCCTGACCGCCGTCGAGAAGATCTTCAACCAGAACGCCCGCGGCACCACGCCGGGCAAGGTACTGCACGCAGGCTCCGACGTGCGCGTCAAGGTCAACATCGTTGGCTCACAGGACACCACCGGCCTGATGACTGCCCAGGAACTGGAAGCGATGGCCGCCACCGTGCTGTCGCCGACCGTCGACGGCGCCTATCAGTCCGGCTGCCACACCGCCTCGGTCTGGGACCAGAAGGCGCAGGCAAACACGCCGCGGCTGATGAAATTCATGAATGATTTCGGTCTGGTCACCGCCCGTGACCCCAAGGGCAAGTATCACGCGATGACCGACGTGATCCACAAGGTGCTGAACGACATCACCGTGGACGACTGGGCCATCATCATCGGTGGCGACAGCCACACCCGCATGTCCAAGGGCGTGGCCTTCGGCGCCGACTCCGGCACCGTGGCGCTGGCGCTGGCGACCGGCGAGGCGTCGATGCCGATCCCGGAATCGGTCAAGGTGACCTTCAAGGGCAAAATGGCCGACCACATGGACTTCCGCGACGTGGTGCATGCCACCCAGCTGCAGATGCTGGAACAGCACGGCGACAACGTCTTCCAGGGCCGCATCATCGAGGTGCACATCGGCACCCTGCTGGCCGACCAGGCCTTCACCTTCACCGACTGGACCGCGGAGATGAAGGCCAAGGCCTCGATCTGCATTTCCAACGATGAAACCCTGATCGAAAGCCTGGAGCTGGCCAAGCACCGCATCCAGATCATGATCGACAAGGGCATGGAGCATGAAAACGGCATGCTGCACCGCCTGATCGGACTGGCCGACAAGCGCATCGCAGAGATCCGCTCGGGTGAGAAGCCCGCGCTGGCGCCCGACGACAACGCCAAGTATTTCGCCGAAGTGGTGGTCGACCTCGACAAGATCAACGAGCCGATGATCGCCGACCCGGACGTCAACAACGCCGATGTCTCCAAGCGCTACACCCACGACACCATCCGCCCGATTTCCTACTACAAGGCGGAAAAGAAGGTCGACCTGGGCTTCGTCGGCTCCTGCATGGTCCACAAGGGCGACATCAAGATCGTCGCCCAGATGCTGAAGAACCTCGAAAAGGCCAACGGCAAGGTCGAGTTCAAGGCACCGCTGGTCGTGGCCGCGCCGACCTACAACATCATCGACGAGATGAAGGACGAGGGCGACTGGGAAATCCTGCAGCGCTACTCCGGCTTTGAATTCGATGACTTCATGCCCAAGAGCAAGGCGCGTACCGAGTACGAGAACATCCTCTATCTCGAACGTCCGGGCTGTAACCTGTGCATGGGCAACCAGGAAAAGGCCGCCAAGGGCGACACCGTTCTGGCGACCTCGACCCGCCTGTTCCAGGGCCGCGTGGTCGAAGACAGCCCCGAGAAGAAAGGCGAGAGCCTGCTGGCCTCGACCCCGGTCGTGGTGCTGTCGGCGGTGCTCGGCCGCACCCCCACGCTGGAGGAGTACAAGGAGGCGGTTGAAGGGATCGACCTGACCAAATTCGCTCCGCCGCTGGAAATTCCGGGAACCACCCGCTCGGTCCACTTCTGATCCCGCGCGGCGGCGCCCCGATGCGCCGCCCGCCAAGCGAACAAACGAAAACCGGGCAGATGACACCACCTGCCCGGTTTTTTCTGCCTGTTTTTTTCCGTGCCTCGCGCCGCCGGTCGGAACCAGGTCTGAACCGGGAAGGACGCCGCGGACGGCGCCCCGGATCGCCTAGGAATACTTCTTCTGCGACTTGCCGCGGTAGGCGCGGGTGCCCGCCTTGCCCGCCGTGGAACGGCCGCGCGACTTGACCGCCGCGTCCGAGGCGGCCTCGATCGCGGATTGCCGCGCCAAAGGGTCGTCGGAGATGGCCAGGTCCACCGCCTCCAGCCGCTTGATCTCGTCGCGCAGGCGGGCGGCTTCCTCGAATTCCAGGTTCTCGGCCGCCTTGCGCATCTCCTCGCGCAGCCCCGCCAGATGCGCCTCCAGGTTGGCACCATGCATCGGCTTGTCGACGGTCGCGGTGACGCGGTTCATGTCGACATCGCCTTCGTACAGGCCCGCGAGGACGTCCTCGACGTTCTTCTTCACCGTTTCCGGCGTGATGCCATGCTCGAGGTTGTAGGCGATCTGCTTTTCGCGGCGTCGGTTGGTCTCGTTGATCGCACGCTCCATCGACCCCGTGATGCGATCGGCATACATGATGACCCGCCCCTCGGCGTTCCGCGCCGCGCGGCCGATGGTCTGGATCAACGAGGTTTCCGAGCGCAGGAAGCCTTCCTTGTCGGCATCCAGAATGGCGACAAGCCCACATTCGGGAATGTCGAGCCCCTCGCGCAGCAGGTTGATGCCGATCAGCACGTCAAAGGCCCCAAGACGCAGGTCGCGCAGGATCTCGATCCGCTCCAGCGTGTCGATGTCGGAGTGCATGTAGCGCACCTTGATGCCCTGCTCGTGCAGGTATTCCGTCAGATCCTCGGCCATGCGCTTGGTTAGCGTGGTGACCAGCGTGCGGAAGCCGTTGGCGGAGACCTTGCGGATCTCGTCCAGCAGATCATCCACCTGCATCTCGACCGGGCGGATTTCCACCTCCGGATCCAGAAGCCCGGTGGGCCGGATCACCTGTTCAGTGAACACGCCGCCCGCCTGCTCCAGCTCCCAATCCGCCGGGGTGGCGGAGACAAAGACCGACTGCGGCCGCATCGCGTCCCATTCCTCGAACTTCAGCGGCCGGTTGTCCATACAGCTGGGCAGGCGGAAGCCGTGCTCCGCCAGGGTGAACTTGCGCCGGTGGTCGCCCTTGTACATGCCGCCGATCTGCGGCACGGAGACATGGGATTCATCCGCAAAAACAATGGCATTGTCGGGAATGAACTCGAACAGGGTCGGCGGCGGCTCCCCCGGGGCCCGTCCCGTCAGGTAGCGCGAGTAGTTCTCGATCCCGTTGCAGTGGCCGGTCGCTTCCAGCATCTCGATGTCGAAGTTGCAGCGCTGCTCCAGCCGCTGCGCCTCCAGCAGCTTGCCTTCCGCGGTCAGCTGCTCGAGCCGCTGTTTCAGCTCCTCCTTGATCGAGATGATCGCCTGCCGCAGGGTCGGCTTGGGCGTCACGTAGTGCGAATTCGCATAGACGCGGATCTGGTCGAAGCTGCCGGTCTTCTCCCCCGTGAGCGGGTCGAACTCGGTGATCGTCTCCAGCTCCTCGCCGAAGAACGACAGTTTCCACGCCCGGTCTTCAAGGTGGGCCGGGAAGATCTCCAGCGTATCGCCACGCACCCGGAAGGAGCCGCGCTGGAACGCCTGGTCATTGCGCTTGTATTGCTGGGCAACCAGATCCGCCATGATCTGGCGCTGGTCGTACATCTCCCCCGCCTTCAGGTCCTGCGTCATCGCCGAGTAGGTCTCGACCGAGCCGATGCCATAGATGCAGGACACCGAGGCGATGATGATCACGTCGTCACGTTCCAAGAGCGCCCGGGTGGCCGAGTGGCGCATCCGGTCGATCTGCTCGTTGATCTGGCTTTCCTTCTCGATGAAGGTATCCGAGCGCGGCACATAGGCTTCCGGCTGGTAGTAGTCGTAGAAGGAGACAAAGTATTCCACCGCGTTGTCCGGGAAGAAGCCCTTGAACTCGCCGTACAATTGCGCCGCCAGCGTCTTGTTCGGGGCAAGGATGATCGCCGGGCGCTGGGTTTCCTCGATCACCTTGGCCATAGTGAAGGTCTTGCCGGTGCCGGTGGCCCCCAAGAGCACCTGGTTGCGCTCGCCCTCCAGCACGCCCTGCGACAGTTCGCGGATCGCGGTGGGCTGGTCGCCCGCCGGTTCAAAAGAGGTGTGCATCACGAAGCGCTTGCCGCCCTCCAGCTTGGGCCGCTGCTGCGGCGCGCGCTGGGTCATCATCGGCATCGACTTGTCGGAATGGGCATAGGGCATAAAGTGTCTCCGTGGGGCTGGCGCAGATTTTGGTCTGTTTTTGTTCCGGTTCAAGGGCCAAGTGAAGAAAACCCCGGCAAACAGCTGTGGCGCCGCTGCAAATCCCGCCAAACCGCGGCATTTGCCACCTTGCCGCAGGGCGGCTTCCAGCGCATAAATGCGCGGACATCAGGACTCACCGTTGCAGATCATCAGGAGACAGCCCATGCAAGCGCGGATCTACCGGCCAGCACGCAATGCCATGACCTCGGGCATGGCCAAGACGCGGAAATGGGTTCTGGAATTTGCCCCCACCTCGGCCCGCGAAGTCGACCCGCTGATGGGCTGGACCTCCTCCTCCGACACGCAAAGCCAGGTGCGGCTGCGCTTTGACACCAAGGAGGCGGCGCTGGAATATGCCGCCGATCACGGGATCGACGCCCAGGTGATCGAGCCGAAGACACGCAAGCCCAACATCCGCCCCGGCGGCTATGGTGACAACTTCGCCACCTCGCGCCGCGGTCCCTGGACGCACTGAGGGGTACACCCCCGCGCCGACCTGCGGCCGGATGGGCCAGAGCTCTCGGTCGGCGCAGGATCGGTCAGAGATGTCGGAATGACACGCAAGGGCGCCCAGCGGGTGCCCTTTTTGCTGTGCAGTGCAGATCGGGCAATCCATGGCCTGACGAACGCCGCGGATGCACATACGGGAAAGGGCAGCACCGGGTGCCGCCCTTCCTTCACGTTTCGTGATGCCTCAGTTCCGCAGCGTGAGCGCCGGATTGTGAGCGAAGAAGTTGAACGGCATGATATGCACCGTCTTCCATTCGGTCGACATCACCGGCCAGTCCTCCATCCGCGGAATATGATGGAACCCGGCCGTGAACCACGAGACGATATCCTGCCCCATCAGCGACTTGTCTTCCTTCACCCACTCCGCCAGCGTATCGGACCCGTCGCTCTGCACCGCGTATTTGCCACCGGCATACCGCTGCTCGGGATCGTAGACCGTGGTCCAGGAGGAATACTCGATATAGGCGTTGCGCTTCATCGGCGGGTCGTTCTCGAAATCGAAGGGACCATAGGCAAGCGAGCCGTGATGGATCATCCAGCCCGGTGTCTGGCCCAGGTAGCCTTCGCGCTGCGGGTTGGAGATATGGACATGCTTGGGTTTCATCGAGCTGAACCGGTAGCGGGCGTCCATTTCGCTGTCCGGCATCACGTGTTTCCACGTCCACATTGACCGGCGCGGGCTGTCTTCGAGCACTTCGGCGGGGACGATCTCCATGGTTCCGACCTGGTTGATCGGCTGGTCAATGTCGAAATCGATGCGGAAGTTGAAGTAGTGGTCGTGATTGGCCGCAACCAGGTTGGGCGCGATCAGGGTCCCATACCGGGTGTCCTCGGCCGCGGTGGCGTCGTTCATCGAGGTCGAGGCCACGCCCTTGACAGCATCCAGGCCGGTGGCTCCGATCTTGATGAAGATCTGCCCGTCCTGCTTCAGGCGGTAGTCGATGAGATAATCATAGTTGCCGACCTCCGACGCGGTGCGCACCACCAGTTCGGTTTCCGGCCGCCCCTCGGTCGGCACGAATTCCTCCGGGGTCTGGGCGAAGATCTCGAAATGCCGCCAGGCCGGGTCGCCAATGTTCCGCTCGAAGATGCAGATGGCGTCCGGGATCTCCAGCGGGTTGCCCGCGTCATCGGCAATCAGGGCAGGCAGGAAGGTGGCGTATTCGGGACAGTCCACCCCGGCCCGCAGCGGGGTCAGGAACAGGCCAAAGCCGTATTCGCCGCTGTCCATGTAGGTGCGCCAGTACCAGCCTTCGGTCGGGTCCATATAGGGCACGAAGACTTCGGACAGGTGGGTTTGGTAGATCACCGAGCGCCAGTTGCCCTGGTCGTTCACGTCCAGGTTGGAAAGCACCAGCCCGGGGCGCTTGTCGATCCGGTAGTTGAAACGCCAGATATCCCATTCCACGTGGCTGCCAGTGATCTTGAAGTTCGGATCGCCCTCCTGAACGAGCTTGGCCGGGTTGCTTTCCGGGCGCAGTGGCAGGCGTTCCGCGACTTCCGCCTCGGTATAGCCCCAGGCGTCCTGTGGCACCGGAACAACCCCGGTGTCGACCACGTCGACCACCTCCTGCTTGCCGATGTCGTAGACCGCGAACAGACCTTCGAGGGGCTTGGCGTAGAAATTGGAGCCGGTCGGGTTCTGGTAGCAGGGCACCTTCATCAGGCGCGAGCCGTCGAACTCGGGCGTCAGGAAGTTCCCGGCGGTCAGCGGCAGGCAAAAGGCATCCTCGGGGGTGAGCCCGCGCGCGGACAGCGCTTCAGCCATGTCCGGGTGGCCGAGCGCCCCTTCCAATGCGCCGATGAACTCCGCAAAGAGAACCATCGGCTGGCCGGATCCGGTGATGGCGGCATTGCTTTCGACCACGCCCTGGGTGATGTTCACCACCGCTTCGCTGAAGCCATCCTGCGTGGTGAATTGCACCGTCGCCTTGCGGTCCAGCGCATCCCCCTCTTTCCACGCAAGAACCTCCGCCTTGGGCGGCTCTTTCAACTCGATGAGCGGGAACAGCGTCTCCTTCGTGACGGTGCCGCTCTCCTTCAGGATTTGATTGATCTTCTGATATTCTTCGCCGGTCAGCCCATCCAGCGGATGCGCCAGCGCGCCACCGGCGAGAAGCGCCGCCAGGGCGCTGGATGCAATAGTCTTGTTGAACGACATGTTGCCTCTCCTGTTTGAATTATTGTTCAGCTGAAAACCGTCTGAATGTCGGTGTATTCGGCCAGGCCTTCCTCTGCGAACTCGACCCCGAGCCCCGAGGATTTCACCCCGCCGAATGGCGCATTCGGCTGGATGGCGCCATGCTTGTTGATCCAGACCGAGCCGCATTCCAGCTGCAGGGCCACCGCCTTCGCGGCCTCCGGGTCCGAGGACCAGACCGATCCGCCCAACCCGTTAGGGCTGTCATTGGCAGCGGCAATCGCCGCGTCGACATCGCTGTAGCTGATCACCGGCAGCGCCGGTCCGAACTGCTCTTCATCGACCAGCGGATCGCCGTTCTTCAGACCCGAGATGATGGTCGGCGGAAAGAACAGGCCCGCGCCCGGCGCGCCCCCCAACAGCACGGTGCCGCGCTCCTTCGCATCGGCAACCAGGCGGCTCACCTTGTCGAACTGCATGCGGTTCTGCACCGGACCGAGGATGGAAGTCTCGTCGCGACCATCGCCAACCGGAATGTTGCGGGCAAATTCCACCAGCGCCGCGCACACCGCATCATGAATGCTTTCATGCACGTACAGCCGCTTCATCGCCGCGCAGGTCTGGCCATTGTTGATGAACGCGCCCCAGAACAACCCTTCGGCGATCGCCTGCGGGTCCGCATCCGGCAGGACGATGCCGGCATCATTGCCGCCCAGTTCCAGCGTCAGCCGTTTCATGGTCTGCGCCGCGGATGCCATGACCTTCTGTCCGGTGGCACAAGAGCCCGTGAAAACGACCTTGCGGATGTCCGGATGCGCGGACATCGCAGCGCCGAGGTTCTCGGCCTGATCGTCGCCGGTCACCACGTTGACAACACCGGCCGGCAGCACCTCGTTGATGATCTGCACCAGCCGCAGGGTCGACAGCGGCGTATTGGGGGAGGGTTTGATGACAACGGTGTTGCCGGTGCGCAGGGCCGGCATGATGTGCCAGATGGCGATCATCACCGGGAAGTTCCACGGCGTGATGGAGCCAACGACCCCCAGCGGCTTGCGATGCAGCTCGACCCGGCCCTCGGCATTGTCCTGCAACACCTTGACCGGCAGCGACAGGCCAGCGGTGTAACCGGCCCAGGCCGCCGCCCCTCCCATTTCCCAGCGCGACCCAAGCCCGTTCAGGGGCTTGCCCTGCTCGGTGGTGATGATCTGCGCCAGCTCTTCGGCATGCTCCCCGATCTTGGCGGCGACGGCTTCGCACATGGCCTGCAACTCGGCATCGGGTTTGCGCGACCAGTCCCTGAAGGCCGTCTTTGCCGCGGCAACGGCCGCGTCCAGCTCGGCCAGTCCGGCATTCGGCGCCAATCCGGCGGCGGTTCCGGTTGCCGGGTTCATGACCTCGAAACGGCGCGCGGTCTTCACAGGCGCGCCGCCTATGGTCAGATCGAATTCGATCATCTTAGTCCTCCCTGGTGATCAGAGCCTGCGCTGTTGCAGGCGGCTCCTCAGGAGGTAGAATAACTGACCGCGCGGTCGAATCTTGGACGGGAACGCCAGAGGTTATGGCTCAGAGCGCCACGTTCTTCCGGACATCCCCGGGAGACGCGCCAAATCTTTCGCGGAAAGCCCGGTAGAAATAGGAGAGATCGTTGAAGCCGCAATCATAGGCCACTGCCGCGATGGTCTGGGTGCCCGGTCCGTCGCCGAGCGCATTCAACCGCGCCCGCGCGGTCTCGAGACGGACGGATAGAATGCGTTTGCTGGCCGTCTCGCCGATCTGGCCAAAGTGCCGCTGCAACGTCCGCGGCGAGACCTGCAACTGATCCGCAAGCTCCTGCGGGCCAAAAGCAGGATCATTGGCGTTGCGATCAATGACCGCCAGCGCACGCGACAGGACCGAGTTGGCGGCGGCGCTGCTCTTGGCCTCCTGGTGCTCAACACAGTGGAAATAGGCACCCAGCAGGCTCAGGAAGGCGTCGCCCAGGCTGGGGGCCACGGCCGCGCTGTCCTCGGTGAAAATCTTTGCCAGCACCGCGCGCATCGACAGGAACAGGGGATCGGAGCGGTCAATCCCGATCCCGCCAAGGCATACGTCACCGAATCGGTGCAGCATTTCCTCGCGCGGCAGATGGATCGAAATCTGCCGTGAATGCATGCCGTCGTAGAAGAACTCGGAACTGCGCGAGCTATCCACCAGATACATGTCGCCCGGAGTCAGGAGCACGGTTTCATCGTTCTGGTGGATCCGGCACCGCCCCTTGTCCTGGATCAACAGGAACAGATGCTCGCCCGGGTCGGAACGGATCATCCGCCTGTCGCGAAAAACCCTTTGGGCGTCGAGGGATACGATGGCCGTCTCAAATCGTGACACGCGCATCGTCGAGACGTCTCCGTCCACCTGCCCGCGCGCCGCGGCAACCGGTTCAACCGCAAACCGGCCGCAAACGGTTTCAATGTCGCGCGCGAAAGACTCGACGGCGCGGGGCCTCGGGTCTGCCCGGCACAGCGGTGCATTGGAGAGGCCTGCTGTGGACTGATACATGTGGGCGTCTTCTCCTCCGCGAGCCGCTTCAGACCAAAGGTTAGCCAGCTTTTCGCCCAACGGTAAAGGATTGCGCGCGGCCGCAGCGCCGCTCCCTGCATCACACTGCCACCGGCTGCCGCCAGTTTCCGATCAAGGCTAGCGGCCTGTGCTGGCGTGGTTTCCGGGCCGCGGGGGGCATGCCGGTTAATACCGCCGCCGCAAGGCCACCGGCGGCTTCATGCCCGATCCGGGTCCGCTCGCGCCGCGGCTTGTTTCAAGCCCCCATTTGCGATAGGATTTATCATTGAAAATCAATGGAAAACGCAGGAGATTGGCGCCACCTTGCCCCAGACACCCACGATGAATGGTTTCGAGATCCGCCGGGCCAGCCCGTCCGATCCCGCCGCCGCGGCGCTGATCCGGCGGCACCTGTCGCAGATGGCGGCGCAATCGCCTGAAGACAGCTGCCACGCGCTTGACGCCAGCGGACTGGAAGGCCCGGATGTGCGGTTCTTCCTGCTCTACCGGGGCACCGAGGCAGTGGCGATGGGCGCGCTGAAACGGCTGGATGCCGCCAGTTTCGAGCTGAAGTCGATGCACACCGCCGCCGAGGCCCGCGGCAGCGGTGCCGGACGGGCGATGCTGACCCATCTTCTCGACCTTGCCCGCGCCGAAGGCGGCACCGACATCTATCTCGAGACCGGCTCCACCGCGGATTTCCTGCCCTCTCGCAGTCTCTACGGCTCGATGGGGTTTCGCGAATGCGCGGCTTTTGGCGACTACGCGCCGGATCCGTGGTCCGTCTTTATGCACCTCGACCTGCGCGGCACCGCTTGACCCCCGCAATGCGCATGGCATAACAGGCTGCAAGCGGTCCCTTAGCTCAACTGGATAGAGCAGCTGACTTCTAATCAGCAGGTTGAGGGTTCGAGTCCTTCAGGGATCGCCAGGCTCCATTCAACTGTCAGGACGTGTGCGCCCCGACCGCAGCCGGACGCATCAGCCCGCGGGTTTGGCTTCGGGGTCTGTGCGGATCTGCCGGGCGGGAATATCTTCAAGATCGCCCGGATAGAGATCCGCAAACCGGGTGGAGACCACAATGTCGCTCTGCTCGGTCTTGCAAAAGCTTTCCAGCCGGGCCACCTCGTTCGCCGCGGGGCCGATGACGGTGAAATCGAGCCGCCGGTCGGTTCCGACGTTGCCGTACATCAGCGTACCCGCATGCAGCGCGATGCCGAATCTGATCTCGCTCTGCCCGTTCTGCCGCCGCGCGCGGTTTTCGCCGGAAGTGCGCGCATGCGCCTCCCGCGCCGCGCAGAGGGCCGCGCGGCACATGTCCTCGGCCGGCCTCTGGCTGTCCTCAAACGGGAAAATTGCCAGCACGGCGTCGCCGATGAACTTCAGCACCTCGCCTCCGTGATCCAGCACCGCCCCGGCGGTGCAATCGAAGTAGGTGTTGAGCAGCGACAGGTAGTCATCCATGCTCAGGGATTCTGCAAGCCGGGTCGACTGGCGCAGATCGGACAGCCAGATCACGCAGTCGATCTTCCTGCCGCTGCCGCGTTCGATCAGCCCCTGCAGCACCCGCCGGCTCGAATGCGCGCCGAGATAGGTCTGCAGCAGGGTGCCCGTCAGCATGTGGCGCGATTTGCTTTTTATGACCATGCTGAGCACGGTGGACAGATTGAACAGATGCGCGATCTCCCGGTCGTGAAAGCCGCTGGTGCGGCGGGTCGCAAAGGATCCGAGCGCGCCCTCCATCCCCTGCGGCAGACCGTTCCACAGGCTGAGGTCGCGGCGCCCGAAATCACGGTAGAACACCAGGTAATCGGTCACATTGGACGCGCGCAGCTGTTTCAGCAGAGGGTATTCCCCCGGGTCCGCCGCCTGGTCGAGACGGAAGCGCTGGTATCTGATCCCGTGCAACGCGGCCTGGAAAAAGGGCGAGTTCCGGAATTCAGCCGAATCGAACTTGCTGCGCGGCTGCACCGTTTCCGTGACCCGGTCGGACTGCGAGTCCCAGGCGGTGTCAATCGCACCAAAAACCGGATGCAGAAACAGCCCGCCGGTGCTGATCCGGTGAACGGGCACGCCGCCGGCCAGCAGCCGCCGACCCAGCCCTCCAAGAATGTCGCCGAAAGCGGCATCGCCAAGGCCCTCTTCGATCAGCCAATTGGCGATCCCGTCGAACAGCTGCGACGGGGCGCAGGCCGCAGGCGCCGGAATTTCCGCGGCACGGACCTGGTCCGCCGCCGGTGCGCCCGAAAAACCGTCAGCCGCGGTACCAGCCGCGCTGGCGCGGCCGTTCCCCGTCCCGATGTGTCTTTCCGCGGCCATCGGCGCCCCCGCACCTATCCGGCAGTCGTGCTGCCTCATTCTTCGGTGGGCCGCAGCGCCGGTGCGCCGCGACCTCCGCAAGCCAGCCTATCATGCAAAGGGGGATTTGTCGCCTCGTGCCCTCTCCCCGCGTTTACAGCGAGGCCGGGCCGCCGCCTGCCGCCGCGGGATGCGCCGGACGGCAGGGCAAGGACGGGACGGGTGCGGGCTCAGGCGGCCTGGTCCACCACCTGTTCCAGACCGGTATCGACCAGTGCGCCGTGCAGCACCTCGATCGCGCGGTCGGCGTCGTCGCGGGCCACCGCGAACTGGATATCGACGTTGCGCGGGGTCTGATGGGCGGCGATCACCTCGATGCCCGCGCGCTCCAGCGCCTGCAGACCGCTGCTGAAGGCATGCAGCCCGGTCAGGTCGCGGCCGATGGCGGACACAATCGCCATGCTGCGTACGCTGATGTCGGCCGAGGGATAGGTCTTTTCCAGCTCCGCCACCACGCGGCGCACCGATTTCAGCGGCGCCTCGACATAATGGGTGATGGTGTTCGCGTTCGAGGTCTTCGACACGATCCGCACGTTGAAGCGGCGCAGCGCCTCCAGCGCGTTGGCGTCATAACCCTTGACGCCGACCATGTCCTGCTCGAACAGCTCCAGCGCCACCACGTTGAGGCCGGTGACGATCTCCACCGCCGGGGTGTCCGCCGGGGCGTCATCGATCAGCGTGCCCGGATCATCCGGGTCAAAGGCATTGGTGACGCGCAGCGGAATACTCGCCTGGCGCAGGGTCTTGGCGGCATTCGGATGGATCGCCTCCATCCCCATGTTCGACAGCTGGTCGGCGACGTCATAGTTCGTGTGCCCCAGCTTGCGCACCGCCCCTTCGCCCACCAGGCCGGGATCGGCCGAGGACAGGTGGAATTCCTTGTGGATGATCGCCTCTTTCGCGCCGGTGAAATCCGCCAGCGACGAGAAGGTGACCTCGGAATAGCCACGGTCGTACTCCTGCATCAGCCCCTCGCGGCACTGGGCATAGCCGGTGACGATGGGCAGCTCGCGGGTCAGATCGACGCCGTCCATGGCGCCGGCGATGCGTTCCTGCAGGGTGCAGTCGGTCTCGTCGCGCCAGCCGGACAGGTCGACGAAACGCGCGTTCACGCCCTTGCGCTGCAGCAGCAGCGTGGTGACGAAGGCGGAATGCGCCTCGCCAAGCCCCGACAGCAGCTCGCGCACGATCTGCATATGCGCCGACAGGCGGAAATGCCCGTAGGAGCACAGGCGGCGCAGGTCGAACAGCACGCTGCGCGCGCCCTCAATGCGCTCGCGCACGAAATCCTCCGCCAGCGAGCGGTCGGCGGCCTCGTCCAGCACCGCGTCATGCGCTTCGCACATGGCGGTTGCGACGCGGGTCAGCGCATCCAGCCAGGAATGGTCGTTGTCGTCGTTGTTGAACAGCGCAAAGACCCCCGGCTCGCCGGTTTTCTTGTGCTCCAGCAGCAGGTTGGTGATGCCACCAAAGGCGGAGACGACGAAGATCCGGTGATACAGATCCTCCCCCTTGCGATCGCCGATGATCAGCGTGCCGGTCAGTTCCGACAGGCGGCTCATCGAGGTGCCGCCGATCTTTTCGACAGTATGGTCAGGTAATGTCACGGGATGTGTCCCCCGGGCCTTGCCCGGGGCCTCCATTCAGGTTTCGAGCAGCGCGTAGGAGCCGTCTTCCCGGTGCACTTCCTTGCCCGTCACCGGGGGGTTGAACACGCAGGCCATGACCAGCTGCTCTTCGGCGCGCAGGATGTGGCGGTCGTGCTCGTTCAGCGCGTACATGACGCCGGGGGTGATCTCGTGGGTCTCCCCGGTGGCCAGATCGGTGATCGAGCCCTTGCCCTGCATGCAATAGACGCTCTCGAAGTGGTTCTTGTACTCGAAGGTATGCTCCGAGCCGCTCTCCAGCGTGGTGATGTGGAAGGAAAAGCCCATACCGTCATCGGCCAGCAGCATCCGCACCGAGGTCCACTGGGCGTCGGACACCACGCGGGACTTTTCGTTTTCCACGATCTTGTTGAAATCTCTCACGATCATCGGTCTGTTACTCCGCTGCGATTTTCTTGCTCTGGTCGGCCAGCACCTCGCGGGCGGCCTCCATCAGGATGTCGAAGCCCTTGGTGAAGGTTTCTGCCGGGGTGGTGATCGGTGCCAGCACCTTGACCACCTGGTCCTCGTTGCCCGAGGTCTCGATGATCAGCCCCTTCTGGAAGGCACGGGCGCAGATCTCGCCCGCCAGCTCGCCAGAGCCGACATCAACGCCCTGCATCAGGCCGCGGCCCTTCAGCCGCGCGCCGGGGACAAGGGCGGCCAGGTCGGACAGGCGCGTGCGCACCAGGGCTTCCTTTTCGACCAGCTCGGCCTGGAAGGCACCGTCGGCCCAGAACTTCTCGATCGCCACGCGGGCGGTGACAAAGGCATGGGTGTTGCCGCGGAAGGTGCCGTTGTGCTCGGCGGGGCCGAACACGTCATGCTCCGGGCGCACCAGCATCAGCGCCATCGGCAGGCCATAGCCCGACACCGATTTCGCCATCGTCACGATATCCGGGGTGACGCCCATCTCCTCGAACGAGAAGAAGGTGCCGGTGCGGCCACAGCCCGCCTGGATGTCGTCGATGATCAGCAGCGCGCCGTGGTCGCGGGCCAGCTTGGCGATGCGCTGCACCCATTCGGCGCTGGCGGCGTTCAGACCACCCTCACCCTGCACGGTCTCCAACAGGATCGCCGCCGGTGCGTCGACACCGCTGGAGGCATCCGCCAGCATCGCCTCGAGGAAATCGGCCGTATCGCAACCGCCGGCCATGTAGCCGTCGAACGGCATCCGGGTCACGCCGTTCAGCGTGGTGCCCGCGCCGCCGCGGTGATAGCCGTTGCCGGTCGCGGCCAGCGCGCCCAAGGTGACGCCGTGGAAGCCGTTGGTGAAAGCCACCACGTTGTTGCGGCCGGTCACCTTGCGCGCGGTCTTGATCGCCGCCTCGACAGCATTGGCGCCGGTCGGGCCGGTGAACATGACCTTGTGGTCCATGCCGCGCGGTTCCAGGATATGGCGCTCGAAGGCCGCCAGGAAGTCGGCCTTGGTGTCGGTGTGCAGGTCCAGCCCGTGGGCCAGCCCGTCCCCGGAGATATGCTCGATCAGCGCGGCCTTCATGTCGGGGTCGTTGTGGCCGTAGTTCAGCGAGGAGCACCCCGCCAGGAAGTCGATGTAGCTGCGCCCGTCGGCGTCGGTCATTTCCGAGCCTTGCGCAGAGGTGAACACCGTGTCGAAGCCGCGGCAATAGCTGCGGGCCTCGGATTCGCGGCGTTTGAAAACAGAGATTTCGGCTGACGTGTCAGTCGGCATTTCAGATCCTTTTGGGATTGGTGAAAAGAAGGTGGGAGAGCAGGCGCCGCCGCAGCCCGGAGGGCCGCAAGCAGCACGCCGGCAGTCAGGCCACGGCCGTTACGCCGCTTTGCGCATCCGCTCGCCCAGGTCGATCGTGACCATGTGTTCGGTGTTGTGAAGTTCGCGGAAGTGCTCCGCTTTCTTGAAATGGGCCTCCGAGTCGATCGCCGCCTCGTGGCCCTTGGCAAACTTGCGGAACAACGCCCAGGAGGCGTCGTTGTCGGCGGTGATGGTGGTCTGCATCCGCTTCACGTCGGCGCAGGCCTTGCGCTTGAGAAGCGCGTTCAGCATCTGCGTGCCCAGCCCCAGGCCACGGGCCTTCGGGGAAACCGCGACCTGCCAGACAAACAGGGTTTCCGGGTCCTTGGGCACCAGGTAGGCGGAGATCCAGCCGACGATTTCCCCGTCCAGTTCAGCCACCACGCAGGTGTCGCTGAAATGGTCGCACTGCACCAGGTTGCAGTACATCGAGTTCTCATCAAGCGGTTTGCACGCACGCACCAGCTCCCAGATATCCGCGCCGTCTTCGGCCACGGGCGCCCTCAGGGCGGGTGCGGCTTTGCGGAACAACTCCAACGTCTTTGCCATTGGGCTATGAACCTCCAAATTGCTTTGGCCATCTAAGTAGCGAGCAATCTGAATGCTTTCAAGATCAAAGTAAAAAATATCCATAAATGGCAAAACAGGTGTGATATTTTCCTGTTTGCAAAATAAACTCAAGTATATACACATTAGATATTCAAACTACCGATATGGCGCGGCACGTGTTGCCTTGCGCCCTGGCATCTGCCAATAAGACTCTCATGAACCGCGTGGACACCAGCCTGATCGCCCTCCGCCGCATCCTGCGTGCAACAGAACTGTTTGGCCGCGAGCTGGCGCAGTCGGTGAATCTGACCGCCGCACAGTTCCGCGTGCTGCAGATCGTTGCCGATCGCGAGCATTGCACGGCCACCGTCATCTCGCAGCAGATGCGGATCACCCAGGCCACCGTCACCTCGGTGGTGGACAAGCTGGTGCGCAAGGAGCTGGTCGTGCGGGAACGCTCGCAGACCGACCGGCGGCAGACCAATATCCTGATCACCGAGAAGGGCCGCCAGACCATCGCCGAGGCCCCGGACCCGCTCCAGCAGAAGTTCGTGCGCAAGTTTTCCGCCCTGCCCGACTGGGAACAGGCGGGGCTGATCGCCGCGCTGGAACGGGTTGCCGCGATGCTCGACGCCGAGGAAATCGACGCGGCCCCCGTGCTCGACACCGGCGAAATCCGCGATCCGCACTGACGGTCCGCACTGACGCCGCCCGCGCCTTCCCCCGCGACCACGACCCTTGCCCGACTCACCCCTCCTGCGTCACAGTGGAGGGACCAGACCCATCTGGGCGCCCGGCCTGCCGTCGGCTGCGCCCGTCTCCGCCGGGTCAGGGCGCACAGCCCGGTCAGGCGGCCCCGTGCGACGGGTCTCCCAGGCGGCCCTGCGGGCGCTCCGGCAATCGGAGGATCCTGCCATGATCGCCTCACGCCTGAAACATCACCTCGAGGCCCGCGGCCTGCCGTTCGAAACGGTGCGCCACCCCTATACTGCCACCGCATCGGAATGCGCCGAGGCCGCGCATGTGCCCGGTGACCACCTGGCCAAGTCGGTGCTGATCCACATGGAGGAAGGCCCGATGCTGGCCGTGATTCCCGCCAGCCACAGCGTCGACCTCCGGGCGCTTCAGTCCCTGGTCAAACGCCGCCTCGGGCTCGCCCCCGAGCAGGAGCTGACCCAGGTCTTCGACGATTGCGATCCCGGCGCCGCACCCTGCGTCGGCGCCGCCTATCACGTGCCGACGGTGATCGACGACAGCCTGACCGGGCTGGACACCGTCTGGTTCGAGGCCGGTGACCACAAGACACTGGTGGAAATGAAAGGCAATGATTTCGACCGGCTGATGAAGGACGCCCGCCACGGCTCCTTCAGCACCCTGCACTGACCGGCTGCCGGTGACGGCCCTCGACGGGCCGTCCGCCTCGACGTCAGAAGTCGAACAGATCCTCGAGGAAGTTCTTCTTTTTCTTCCTGTAGGGTTTGCCGCCAAACCGCGGGTCGTAGTCGCCGCCGCGGTCATCATAGCGGTGCGGCTGCGGCGGGATGGCCTGCACCGGCTGGGTGGAGCGCTCGATGATCTTGTCCAGCTCGCCTCGGTCCAGCCAGACCCCGCGGCATTTTGGGCAGTAGTCGATCTCGACCCCTGCGCGGTCCGCCATCACCAGTTCGCTGCCATCAACAGGACATTGCATCTGCACCTCCATTCGCGTCTCCACTCTCTCCTGCTGTTACAGATGGGTAGGCGCGGCGGGCATCACAAGGCAGGCCGCCAAGCGGATCCGGCTCACCGGCGGAAATCCCCCATTTGCCCCCCCCTGAGGCCGGATGAAACCGGTCGCCGCCCGGATCAAACCGCCGGATCACACGGCGGTCGTCAGCGGACCACATGCACCGCGCAGGACGCGTGCCGCACCACGTGACCCGAGGTCGATCCCCACAGAAAATCCTGCATCGAGGGGCGATGCGAAGCGAGGATGATCAGGTCCGGGCCGTTCTGTTCCGCCCAGTCCAGAATGGTGCGGCCGGAGTGCCCCTCGATCAGCTCACCCCGTGCATTGGGGAGAGTCTGCGCCAGCCCGTCCAGTTCTGCCTTCAGCGCCTTGCGCGTGTCCTTCATGAAATCGGCCGGGATGTAGGAGATCGCATAGCTCGGCACTTGCTCGATCACATGCAGCAACGTCACCCTCGCGCCCGGGGCCGACAGCAGCCGCGCCACCTTCAGCGGGCCGGTCACATCGCGTTCGGGGTCAAAGGAAATAGGGACGAGAATGTTGTGATACATGGCTGACCTCCTTGGGGTTTTGCCCGGGCTGCGGTGACGTCACCAAACCTACGCGAGGCAGGAACCAGAAGTTCCTCCGGCCCCTGCCGTGCCTTGGCCAAACGCCCGATCCGCCCGTTCACAGCACCCGTTAGCCGTCGCCGAAAACCTCGGCGACGTCATACATCACCGGCTCGAAACTGCGGCACAACTCGTTGATCTTGCGGTTGCGCGCGCGCATCTCGGGGCTGCGCAGCATCGCCATGAAATCCTCGCGGCGACGCCACTGCGAGTAGTTCGCGATGCGGGTCTGCGCGTCATTGACGTGCAGGCCGGCGGCAATGAACCCGGGCTGCTTCGAGATGAATTCCGCATAGGCATCCTCCAGTGCTTCCAGCAGGTCCTGACAGGTGCCGGGCGTCATCTCGAATGTGGTGATAACGGTCTGAATATCAGCGGTTTTGGCGATTTGCGGCATTGGCTCCTCCGGTGACTCCCTTCCAGCCTACGCCCGATTGCGCGAAAAGCGCACGATTTTTTACGCTAAAACCCTCGAAAGGTGATTTATGGAAAAATCAAATCAACCTATGATTTATTCATGCGGCGCAGATCTGACCCTTCGACACACCGCAGCGGGTGCGCAGCCTGCCGCCTCGCCCGTGGCGCCGCAGCGGCGCTGATGCTGGCGCCTCCCGCCGCGGCAGGCGCCTGGCTGGAGCCGGTCGGAGCGGGTTTCACCTCGGCCAGCGCGACCTTTCGGACCCGGCAGGCGGACCCCGAACCGGAGTTGAGCTTTTACGGTGCCTATGGCCTCACGCCCGGGGTGACGCTGGGCGTGGACCTGAACAGCAACCGCGCCCTGTCCGGTCACGCAGTGCTCTTTGCGCGGCTGCCGCTGCACCAGGGCCCCACGCACCGCGTGGCCGTCGAGCTTGGCCTTGGCGGCAACCGCGTGGAGGGCCGCTGGTACATGATGCAGAAAGCAACGCTGTCCTATGGTCGCGGCTTTCAGACCGGCGCGGGGCACAGCGGCTGGATCGCAGTGGATGCCAGCTATGAGCTGCGCAACAGCAGGACGCAGCCCATTTGGAAACTGGATGGGACCCTCGGGCTGAACACCGGCGCAGCCTTCGCGCCGATGATCCAGCTGGAAACCGCCTGGCCGCAAGGGGGCCAACCCAGCTACACCTTGACCCCGTCGCTGCGCTACCAGTTGCCCGAGCGCCGCGAACTGCTGATCGGACTGGCCCTTGGCCACGAGGAGCGCAGCAGCTTCGGCCTGAAACTGGGGCTGTGGCAGAAATTCTGAGCCAGCCACCTCGCGACACCGGATCAGCTGTCCATGCGCAGCGTGACCTGCACCTCGCCGCGCACCGCCTCGGGCCAGCGCAACACGATCTGATCCCGCCCGGCCCCCTGCTCGACATCCGCATAGGGGGCGAGATAGCGGATGCTGTTGCTGGCACTGCGCAGGGCGCGCTGCGGCGTCACGCTGTCGACATAGCGGGCATACCCCTGGAACGGCAGCTCAGCCGCCGTCTGCACCGTCCAGCTGGACGCGGCCGAGGACTGGTCATGCAGCACCCGCAGCGGATTGGCCGACTGCACGGTGACGTTGTGGTACATGTTGCCGGTGAACAGCACGTTCTTGGCCCGCCCGTGATCGAGGTCGGAAAAGCTGGTATCGACCCGCTCGGCCCGGTCGATGTTGCCGTTGACGGAGCGGAACTTGTTACCGGTGACCGATACGCCGTTGAGATAATGCCCACTGCCGTAGGGTTTCACCACGATATAGCTGAACCAGGGCGCCACATCGCCGGACAGGAACACATTGGCGTTGATCGACAGCGCGCTGAAGGAAAACCCGCCGGTGAAATCGGGCGAGGGATCGCGCTCGTTGGTCCATTCGATGAAGCAGTTGTCGATGTAGTTGTCGGACACGGTGGAGGTGCAGTTGTTCGAGGTCAGCACCAGCCCGGCCGTGCGCACCCCGTTGGGCACGCTGTCACCCTGAAAGAAATGGTTGCCGGTCACCGTGTTGTTGCCGCCCGCCAGCACGGCAAAGTGGCGGAACCTTGTGGCGCGGTTGCTGCGCAGCTTGGCGTCGTTGTTGTTGACGTTGAGACCGATGCTGACACGATCCGGCACGTCCAGCGGATCCTCGTGCGACAGGAACTGGCAGTTGTCCACCAGAAGCCCCTGGCGGCCGGTCCCGATCGAGGTGATGCCGCGGTCCTTGGGGCGCGAGATGAAGCAGCTGTCGATGGAAAACACCGAGCCCGAAGGCGCCAGCCGCAGGGCGCTGCAACGGCCGTTGCACTGGAACTCGATGCCCTCGACGCAGAACTTGCTGAGCGAGCTGAAGCCGCTGAAATCCACCAGATACTTGAAATCCCGGAAGGTGAAGACCTGGGTGCCCTCGGCATCGTAAAGCGGCGCGTTCAACGTCAGCTCGCCCGCGCCGACGTTGCGCGATTTCACATAGATCTCGCGGCCCACGCCCGCACCCTCGACCAGCGCGCCGACGGGGATGTTGGCGACATTGGCGACATTGGTCAGCTTGCGCGAATCCGCGGCGCTGCTGTAGGTCGCCTGTGAGGTCACCACGTCGGTGTCCCAGGCGGTGCTGTCGGCAGCCTCCAGCTGGCCGTTGCGGATCAGGCGGCGGGTGGCATAGGAGCTCTTGTTGGGCACCGCCGCCGCCATGTCCAGCGGTGCGGTGATGCTGATCTTGCGCCCCTTCAGGTCCAGCGATTCATGGTCGACATTGTTGATCAGCGCCTGAAACGCCTTTTTGAACCCCAGCTCCTCGTCGCCGAAGGCCGCCGCATAGCTGGGAAAATCGAAGTTCTTGGTCATCAGCAGCATCTTGTCGTCGGGCATCGACACCGTGCCCTCGAAGCGTATCGGATTGTTCAGCGACACGGTGTCGGCCAGGTGGAATTCCCCGGCGGGCACCAGGATGCTGCGGCCATCGGCAGCGGCGTCGGCGGCCTCGAAGGCCTCGGTGCAGTCGGTGCTGCCGTTGCCGACGGCGCCATAGTCGGTGACATCCACCAGGCTCAGCATTTTGCGCAGGAAGACATGGGTTGCGTCGGTGATCTCGATATCGTCGATCCGCACCACGCCGCCATTTGCGCCAATCAGGTCGAGGCCGAAATGCCCGTAAGCCGCCAGCCGCCCCCAGGGCATCTGCACGCCGCTGCGGTAGCCGCTGCCGACCAGCGCGGTGATCTCGACCACGTCCCCATAGGTTTGCAACGCCGCCTCCGAGGCGGTCTGCGGTGCCCCCGGAATGTTGCTGCCAGTGGCATAGGCCGCGTAGCCCGCGATGCGCACCGTTGGCAGGGCGCCGCTGACCGCCTTGATGCGCACCTTGATCTGCAGGTAGCAGCCCGGCTCCAGCGGCGTCTGCCCCATGAAGCGCAGCTTCTGGGTGTTGGCCGTTTTCTGCAATTCCAGACAGCTGCCGAAATCGGCATCGGCCGCCACCAGCACGGCATTAGCCGCACCGTCATAGGTGTCGGAGCCGGGGGTGCCGTCGCCGCTGGACCACACATCCAACCCCTCTGCAAATGCGGGGGGCATCAGCTGCACGCCATCGGTAATCGCCTTGTTCATGGAAAACCCTTTCCTGCTACGCCTGTCGCGTTCGGGGATCAGGTTTTACCCAAGCGGCCTTAAGATCCGGCAAGAATAGCGTACGCTGCCCGCCTCAGGACGGGGGATGGCGCGCCGGGAACTCGCACCCAACCGCATGAAATTAAATGAAGATTACAGGATTAACCCTTTGCCAACCTGCCCGTTGCGGCGGCGGTTGCGCTGGCAATGGAGAGAGCCGGTACCAAAAAACACTCGTAACGGAACAAACGGCCTGCACGCCCGGCTCTCCCATGCCGTGGGAGTCAAGCTAGGCGCACATTACGCGACGTCAACAAAGTTTTTTCGCCGCCCCTGCGTGAAGCCATCATAAATTCGCGCCGCGAACAGGATGAGGAATGACAAAGGGGGCACGGTCGCCCGCGCCCCCTGAAGCGATTTCATTTCCGATGACTGGCGGATCAGGCCAGCTCGCCGGCCAGCGCCTTGTCGATCAGCGCGATGGTGTCATCGACGCCGTAGAGCGCGATGAACCCGCCAAAGCGCGGACCCTGGCTGGCCCCCAGCAGCACCTCGTAGATCGCCGAGAACCAGGCACGCAGCGGCTCGAACCCGTGGATCTTGCCGATCGCGAAGACCACCGATTGCAGGAACTCCTCGTCCGCGAAGTTGGCCTCGGGCAGCGGATCGTCGTTGCCGACGATCTCGTTCTTCCTGGCGATCGCAGCCAGTGCGGCCTCGGGCGATTTCAGCGCGTCGGCCAGATCGGACAGCGCCGCACGCTCCTGATCGGTGGGCAGGCGGTAGGTCTTGGCCGGTTTCACGAAGTCGTTGAAATAGGCCACCGCAAAGCCCGCCGCCTGATCCATGCCCGGATGGGTCTCCGGGGTGGCGTCGGGGGCGTATTTGTTGATGAAACCCCACATGGTCGCCTTGTCCTCGGCGCTGGAGGCAGAGGCGAGGTTCAGCAGCATCGAGAACGGCACCACCATGTCCGATTGCGGAACGTCGCCGCCGTGGATGTGCCAGACCGGGTTGTTCAGCTGCGCCTTCAGATCCTGGGTGTGATAGGCCCGCAGCTGCTGGTGGTATTCATCCACCGCCTTGGGGATCACGTCGAAGTGCATCCGCTTGGCGGTCTTGGGCTTCTGGTACATGAAATACGCCAGCGACTCGGTCGAGGCATAGGTCAGCCATTCGTCGATCGAGATGCCGTTGCCGGAGGTCTTGGAAATCTTCTGGCCATTGGCATCAAGGAACAGCTCATAGGTGAAGTGCTCCGGCGGACGGTGCCCCAGCACCCGGCAGATACCGTCATAGATCGGCGTGTTGGTGGAGTGGTCCTTGCCGTACATCTCGAAGTCGACGCCCAGTGCCGCCCAGCGCGCGCCGAAGTCCGGCTTCCACTGCAGCTTCACGTTGCCGCCGGTGACCGGCAGCGTCCATTCCTTGCCGTCCTCGTCGTCGAAGGTGACGGTGTAGGTCTCGGCGCAGACCTTCTTCATCGGCACGTAGAGCACGCGGCCGGTTTCCGGATGGATCGGCAGGAAGATCGAATAGGTCTGCCGCCGCTCCTCGCGCAGGGACTTCAGCATGATCGCCATGACCTCGTCGTATTTCTCGACGGCGCGCTTGAGGATCTCGTCGAACTGGCCGGATTCATAGAACTCCTTGGCCGAGTAGAACTCGTACTCGAACCCGAAGGTATCGAGGAAGCGGCGCAGCATGGCGTTGTTGTGGTGGCCGAAGCTTTCGTATTCGCCAAAGGGGTCGGGCACCGCGGTCAGCGGCTTTTGCAGATGCTCTTGCAGCGCTTCGGGGTTGGGCACGTTGCCCGGCACCTTGCGCATGCCATCGAGGTCATCGGAAAAGCAGATCAGCTTGGTCGGGATGTCCGAGATGGTCTCGAACGCCTTCTTGATCATGGTGGTGCGGGCCACCTCGCCAAAGGTGCCGATATGGGGCAGACCAGAGGGACCATAGCCGGTTTCGAACAGCACATAGCCCTTCTCCGGCGCGCCCTTGGCATAACGTTTGAGAACCCGGCGGGCTTCTTCAAACGGCCAGGCTTTGCTCTTGAGAGCTTCTTCGCGCAGATCAGACATGATGTTCTCCAACGGCGTCTGTTGTTTCGGGATCACCGGCAGGCGCAGGGGCGCGGACCGGCATGCCTCTCTATTGTGCTGATGCAGCACGAGTCAACATCACAAGCCCGGCGCCCGCTTGGTTTCACGGCGCGGGCCGACGCGGCATCGGCCGAAAAATGCCGCACTGCCGCAGCGGGTTATTGAACCGGGCGTCGGGGCCACCTATCCTGCGCAAAACCCGATTTGAACAAGCAAGGATTTCATCCATGAGTGAGCAAACCCCGCACCCGATGTCCCCGCAGGACTGCCTGGTGGCGCTGATGGTGGCGGTGTCTGCCTCGGATGAGAACATCCGCACCGCGGAACTGGTCAAGATCCAGTCGGCGGTCAACATGCTGCCGGTGTTCGCCGATTACGACATCGACCGGGTGGCGCGGATCTCGCAGACGGTGCTGGATCTGTTCGAACAGGAAGACGGGCTGGAGGCGCTGTTCGGCCTCATTCGTGGCGATTTGCCGGAGCGGCTGTTCGAGACCGCCTATGCGCTGGCCTGCGACGTGGCCGCCGCCGACGGCATCCTGGGCGAGACCGAGCTGCAGTTCCTGGCCGAGGTGCGTTACGAGCTGAACATCGACCGGCTGCACGCCGCCGCGATCGAACGCGGCGCACGCGCCCGCCACACGGTCTGACCGACCGGCAGACCGTCTCGCGACGCTAGCAGGCCGCTAAGTCAGGAGGCATGGGGCATGGCGCCCCAACCGGCGGCTGCCCCGATGTAACGGGTTGGAAAAGTAGCGGGCTGGAAAAATCATCAGGTCAGGGGCGTGCAGATCAACTGCCGTAGACGGCGCCCCAGCGCTCGATCAGCTGTTGCTGCAGCGCCTTGGCGCGGCGGTTCCATCCCTTCGCGCCCCGCGGTCGCTCGCGTTCGGCGCGCGGAATGCTGGCCCGGGTGGCCTCGTCGGCGCTGAAGATCGCAAAAGCGAGTTCCGTTCCGTCTGACGCCGTCATGAAACCACCGAGACCGGAAACAAAGTTGAGGGTGCCGGTCTTGGCCGCCACCTTGATCGGGTGATCCTTGATCGGACGGCCCTTGGCATCGCGCAGATCGAAGGGTTTCAGCAGCGGCTTCAACTGCCCGCTCCGGTCCGCCGCGATCAACGCCGACAGCAGCCCAAGCGGCGTCATCCGGGACTCCTCGCCAAGGCCCGAGTGGTCGACCAGCCTGATGCCCGGCATGTCGTATCTGGCGGTGGCCCAATGGCTCATCTCCGTCGCCGACTCCTTCAGGGAGCCGGGACGACCGCTGCGGGCCGCGGTTGCCGACATGCCGATCATTTCCGCCATCAGGTTGTTGGAATACTTCAGCATCGCCTTCAGCATTTCTGCCATTGGCGGGCTCTGGTGCTGCGCCAGCAGCTGTGCCGCGGGCAGCGTGCGGATCTGCCGCGCCGCGCCCAGCTGGATGCCATGCGCCCCGGCAAGGGTCCGGAACACATCCCCCGCATAGGCCCCGGGATTGCGGACCGGCAGCCAGCGCGACCCGCCCTTGCCCAGCGCCTTGGAGGCGACGGTCCAATTGTCAGTGCCGGATTGTTCCGCGTAGGTGTAGACCGGCGTGGACCGCGTGGCGATCCGCATCCGCGCCATGCTGACCTCGGGGCGGTGCTTCTCGGTGCGGGCATCCATCGTGGTGGCCCAGCCCCCGCCCGCGGCGCGTTTCCATTCGAAATGCACCCGGTTGAAGTTCAGCGCGATACCGGACACCGCCGGCGAATAACCGAGGTGGTCGGGCTGTCCCGGATCAATGGTGCGGATGGTCGGCAATGCCGCATCCCAGACCAGGAAATCACCGCGCACCGAACGCACGCCCGCGGCCTTCAGCGCCGCGGCCAGCTGCGCCAGGTCATCGGTGTCCAGCATCGGGTCGCCACCGCCCGCGAGGATCAGATCGCCAAGAACCACGCCGTTGGAGACACCGCCGGTGGCCAGGATACGGGTCTCGAACCGGTGACTGCCCCCCAATGTCTCCAGCGCGTAGAGCGCGGTGATCACCTTGGCGACGCTGGCCGGAGGCAAGGCCTGGCCCGCGCCATGGGACTCCAGCAGCCGTCCGCTGTTCACATCCGCCACGGCGCAGACGACCTCACCCGGCAGATCGGCCTGCGCCAGCAGCGCCTTCAGCCCCTCGGCCCCCGGTGCGAATATGCTGTTGCGCCGCGAAACCGGTCGCAAGGAAACCGTGGGCGCATTGGCCAGCGCGGCCGAGCCCGCCATGGCGGCGAGCCCCGAAAGTAGGAATGTCCGGCGAGACGTCATCTTGGTCTGTTTCACGGTCAGGGGCTGCTCATGTCGTTTTTGCGTTCTGCCACAGGCCGCTGCAGAAATCAGGGCTTCTGCCCCATGAGAGTTCCTGCTACCGCTTGCGCCTATGTTTCAGGCAGTGATCCTCATGTTTGTGGCCATGTCAATGATCCCGGCCGGGGATCTGTGCGGGAAGTTGCTGACCGGCAGCGGCCTGGCCACACCCGCCTTTGTCGCCTGGTCGCGATTTTCCATCGGCGCGCTGCTGATCCTGCCCTTCGTGCCGCGCCGGGCCTATGCGCTGTTGCGCGACTGGCGCCTGTGGCTGCGTGCCGCCCTGCTGACCGGGGGCATCTTTTCGATCCAGATGGCGCTGTCGACCGAGCCTTTGGCCAATGTCTTTGCCGCCTTCTTCATCGGTCCGGTAGTGAGCTACGTTCTGTCCGTGCTGCTGCTGCGCGAACCGGCGACGATGACGCGCAACGCACTGATGGCGGTTGGCTTCATCGGCGTTCTGCTGGTGGTGCGCCCGGGTTTTGGCGGCTCGCTCAACCTGTTGTGGGCGGTGCTGGCGGGCTGTTTCTACGGTGCGTTCCTGACCAGTTCGCGCTGGCTGGCCGGGCTCGGCAGCGCGCTGGAGCTGAGCCTGACGCAATTGGCGCTGAGCGCGCTGCTGCTGCTGCCGCTGGGGCTGACCAGCCTGCCGGAGTTCTCCGCCTCCACCGCGGTGCTGACGGTGGGAAGCGCGGCGTTTTCGATGCTGGGCAACCTGCTGCTGCTTTATGTCTATGCGCGGGTGCAGGCGGTGAAACTGGCGCCGATGGTCTATTTCCAGCTGGTCGCCGCGGTGGGTCTGGGCTGGGTGGTGTTCAACCAGCTGCCCGACGCCTGGACCTGGGCCGGGCTGGCGGTGGTGCTGTCGGCCGGGCTGGGCTCAGCCCTGCTGCGCCGCTGACCACGCGCCACGGGCGCGCAGCTGGGTGGAGCTGACATCCACCATCGGCACGTTCACGAAACACCACGCGGGGCTGGTGGCCTGCGCCAGCAAATGGCTTTGCCCGCCCTTCAGCATCGCATGGCGGTAGATCCGGGCCGCCGGTGACAGCCGCGCGGCGATCCGGTCCCCGGGGCGCGCCAGCACCCCGACGGGCACCGTGTCGAGGATCTGCCGCCAATCCTTCCAGTGATGGAAATGCACCAGGTTGTCCGCCCCCATCAGCCAGACAAAGCGCACACCGGGATGGCGGCGACGCAGATGGCGCAGGGTCTGGGCGGTATAGCGCGTGCCGAGATCCGCCTCGATGCCGCTGATATGGATGCGTGGATGCTGCATCAGCGCCCGACTGGCCGCGATCCGCCGCGCCAGCGATGCCGGCTGACGGCGCTTCAACGGGTTGCCCGGCGACACCAGCCAGAACAGGTGATCCAGCCCGAACCGCCTCAGCGCCGCGTGGGAAATCGCCGCGTGGCCGTGATGGGGCGGATCGAATGACCCTCCCAACAGCCCGACGCTCTGGCCCGGTTGGATATGCGGCAACTTGCAAATCATCGCCGCCTTGATGCGCATAGTTTGCAGGGGAGATCAATCACATGCCCGCCTGCCCCTCGGACCAGCCCCGACGGACACTGGCCGCCGCACCGAAGGGCGCACGGGTCGCCGGCGCTGCCAGGGCAGGCACCAAGGTGCCCGAGGCGGCGGCGCAGCGCGGTCGAAGCCGCCGCTTCCCGCATTGCCCCGCCGTCGCCCATCCGCTATCACTCCCGCCAGCGAATTTCCCCCTTAACGGAGCGATCACATGGCTTCCTACCAGTACGTCTACCACATGCAGGGGGTCTCCAAGACCTACCCCGGTGGCAAGAAATGCTTTGAAAACATTCACCTGTCCTTCCTGCCCGGCGTGAAGATCGGTGTCGTCGGCGTCAACGGCGCCGGTAAGTCGACCCTGATGAAGATCATGGCCGGTCTCGACAAGGACTACACCGGCGAGGCCTGGGCCGCCGAGGGCGCCAAGGTCGGCTACCTGCCGCAGGAGCCGCAGCTGGATGAAAACCTGACCGTGCGCGAAAACGTCATGCTGGGCGTGCAGGCCAAGAAGGACATCCTCGACCGCTACAACGAGCTGGCGATGAACTACTCGGACGAGACCGCCGAGGAGATGGCCAAGCTGCAGGACGAGATCGACGCCCAGAACCTCTGGGACCTGGACAGCCAGGTGGACGTGTCGATGGAGGCGCTGCGCTGCCCGCCGGATGATGCGATGCCTGCAAACCTGTCGGGTGGTGAGCGCCGCCGCGTGGCGCTGTGCAAGCTGCTGCTCGAAGCGCCCGACATGCTGCTGCTCGACGAACCGACCAACCACCTCGATGCGGAAACCATCGCCTGGCTGCAGCAGCACCTGATCGACTACAAGGGCACCATCCTGTGTGTCACCCACGACCGCTACTTCCTGGATGACATCACCGGCTGGATCCTCGAGCTCGACCGCGGCCGCGGCATCCCCTACGAGGGCAACTACTCCAGCTGGCTGGAGCAGAAGGCCAAGCGGCTGGAGCAGGAAGCCCGCGAGGACAAGGCCAAGCAGAAGACGCTGGAACGCGAACTGGAATGGATGCGCCAGGGCCAGAAAGCCCGCCAGGCGAAATCCAAGGCCCGTATTCAGGCCTACAACGAGCTCGCCAGCCAGTCCGAGCGCGAAAAGGTCGGCCGTGCCCAGATCGTGATCCCGAACGGCCCGCGCCTCGGCTCCAAAGTGATCGAGGTGAACGGCCTGTCCAAGCACTATGGCGACAAGCAGCTGATCGAGAACCTGTCCTTCTCGCTGCCGCCGGGCGGCATCGTTGGCGTGATCGGCCCCAACGGCGCCGGTAAATCGACCCTGTTCAAGATGCTGACCGGCCAGGAGCAGCCCGACGAGGGCACTGTTGAGTACGGCGACACCGTGAAGCTGTCCTACGTCGACCAGTCGCGCGACGATCTGAACGACAATGACACCGTGTGGGAGGCGATCTCCGGCGGTGCCGAGATCATCGAACTGGGTGACGCGCAGGTGAACTCCCGCGCCTATTGCTCGTCCTTCAACTTCAAGGGCGGCGACCAGCAGAAGAAGCTTTCGCTGCTGTCCGGCGGTGAGCGCAACCGCGTCCACATGGCGCGGCTGCTGAAAGAGGGCGGCAACGTGCTGCTGCTCGACGAACCGACCAACGACCTCGACGTGGAAACCCTGCGCGCACTGGAAGACGCGCTGGTCGATTTCGCCGGCTGCGCCGTGGTGATCTCGCACGACCGCTTCTTCCTCGACCGGATCTGTACACACATCCTGGCCTTCGAGGGCGATGCCCATGTCGAATGGTTCGAGGGCAACTTCGAGGACTATGAGGAGGACAAGAAGCGCCGCCTCGGTCCCGACGCACTGGAGCCCAAGCGTCTGAAGCACAAGAAGTTCGTGCGCTGACCCAAGCCTGTCGATGCGGCCCCTCGCGGGCCGCATCTTTCTTTGCGGCTTCCCTTTTTATTCACGCAGCCGGGGGGCACCAGCCGCTGACGTTTTTGCAGGCCAGGGGCGCGCATCCGCCGACCGCGGGTCGACCGGACAGCGACACAATTCACAAAATTAACCAAATTTGAACCAAATCTCGCGCAAGATTTCCTTGAGATCACTACCGGACGCCGGGCTATGCTGACCCGGCCAGTGCAGTGAACAGGAGGCATCATGGCTTGGGCAGGCATCTTCATCGGAATGGTCGCGGGGATCTTCGCCACGGTTCTCGGCTATACCGCTGCCGGGATGCCCTTGTGGCTGAGCCTGCTGATGTATCCGGCGACCGGCACGGTCGTGACCCTGCTCGTGATTGCTGTGCTGCTGCTGCGGAACACCCCCGGCGGGCCGACCCCGCGCCGCTTTGCCCCCCAAGGTGAAATCGCCCCGGCCTGACCTGCCATATCGCGATCTGTCGCGCCTGCTGCGGTGATTGTTATCGCCGCCCGGCAGTCCCTGGCCTGTATCTGCAATTACCCCGCCTGACCTGTGGAGCGCCAAACCGTCCGGCGATCCTTGGAATCCCACGTTGGGGCGTTACCCCCGGAACCACGCCAGAATCTGCCCCTGCCGCAGCGCCCCGGACTGGCGCTTCTGTTCCTTGCCCCGTGCAAAGGCAACCAAGGTGGGAATGCCGCGCACCCGGTAACGGGCACCGGTGGGCTGGTGATCCTGCGTGTTCAGCTTGACCAGCCGGGCCTGGCCCGCCAGCGTCTTTGCCGCCTTGGCAAATTCAGGCGCCATCGCGCGACAGGGGCCACACCAGGGCGCCCAGAAATCCACCAGCAAGGGCAGCTCGTCGTGGCGGATCGCCTTCTGCAGCACGGCCGGGTCCACGTCCACCGCTCCGCGCGGCAACAGCGCCGCGCCACAAGTGCCGCACTTCGCCGCGGCGGCGGGTTTGTCCGCGGGCACGCGATTCAATTGCGCGCAGCTCAGGCAGGTCAGCGTCTTGGCGCCCATGGCAGCTCCTCCGTCGGTCATCTGCCGCAGACATACGCCCCCACGGCCGCCCCCGAAAGGGGCTTTGCCACGGTCAACCGGCAGTCACCCCGCGGGTGGCAGAGAGGCATCAGGTCTGCATCCGGCTCGGAGAGGGGTGGTTGACCCATGTCGTCCGGCACCGGAAGATACCCGCCACAGGCAACAAAAGATCTGGACCCTCACCATGCTCTCTCGCCGCGACTTGCTGACCACCGCCGCTGCCGCCACCGCGCTGCTTCCCCTGCCCGCGCTTGCCCGCACCCGCGACCCGGAGCCATTCGACCCTGTGCCGCAGGAGGTGCGGATCAAGAAGCAGTTCGAACCGGGCCAGATCCTGGTGCTGCCCCGCTCCTACTACCTGTATTTCGTGACCGCTCCGCGCAAGGCGATCCGCTATGGCGTCGGCGTCGGCAAGGCCGGGCTGGAATTCACCGGCCAGGCCGTCATCGAGCGCAAGCGCGAATGGCCCAGCTGGCGCCCCACCCCCGAGATGATCGAACGCGACCCGCGCGCCTACGCGAAATTCGTGGACAACGACTACATCCAGCCCGGCGGCCCGGACAATCCGCTGGGGGCACGGGCGCTGTATCTCTATCAGAACGGGGTGGACACCTATTTCCGCATTCACGGCACCAACCAGCCGCAGACGATCGGCCATTCCGTTTCCAACGGGTGCATCCGCATGCTGAACGAGCACGTCGTGGACCTGTACAACCGGGTGCCGCTGGGGACCGTCGTCACGGTTCTGTAGGCCGGTCAGGCGCCTTCGGGCGGCCGCAAGTGTGCTGGTTTGCGCCGGTTTGTGCCCGAGCCTCCGTATTTTTCTTGCACGAAGGGGCTGTCATCCTCAATTGTGTCATGGCGACGTTACGCAACTGGCATCACTGTACCCCACAGGCATGGTCATGAGCATTTGCAAACATTGCCGAGCTGCCGCATGCGCGGGCAGAGAATTGAGACGACTTAGGAGTACAGACGATGGCCACTGGCACCGTCAAATGGTTCAACACCACCAAAGGCTACGGCTTTATTGCACCCGATGATGGCGGCAAGGACATCTTTGTCCACATTTCCGCGGTTGAACGCTCTGGCCTGACCGGCCTGGCTGACAATCAGAAAGTGAGCTACGAGCTGCGCGAAGGACGTGACGGCCGTGAATCCGCAGTGGATCTGGCGCTGGTGTCCTGACCGGCCCGCCCTGACGGCACCAGAACAGACATTCGACAGCCCCGCCCGCCGGGGCTGTTTTCAGTTTCGGATCCGCGCCACCAGCTCCAGCGCGGCAGGTCCCAGCGCCGCCACGTTCAGCGCCACGCCTTCCTCGTTGGGATGAATGCCGTCGGGCTGGAAATAGACCTGCGCCGCCGCGATGTCGCCCGCCACCTTGTCGGCAATGCCCGCAAACGCGTCAGGGTGCAGCAGCGCATCGAACCGGCGGGCCAGATCCGGGTAATTCGAATCGAACTCCGCCTTGTAGTCCGGCCCGTAGTTGCCCGGCGCGACCATGCCGACCAGCAGGGTTTCGATACCGCTGTCGCTGGCCGCCTGCAGAATGCTGGCCAGATTGGCACGGGTCTCGGCCGGGGGCAGGCCGCGCAGCATGTCGTTGCCGCCCAGCAGGACGATCAGCCCGTCGGGCTTGTCCGAGAGCGTCCATGCGACCCGCGCCGCGGCGCCCGCGGTGGTGTCGCCCGACACGCCCGCATTCTGCAGTTGCACCTCGGCGCCGTTCTCGTTCAGCCAGCGCTCCAGCTGCGGCACCAGCCCCTGGCCCTGCGGCAGCCCGTAGCCCTGCACCAGGCTGTCCCCGAAAACGGTGATCCGCAGCGCCTCCGCCGACGCGGCCCCGGACAACAGCATCAAACATAACAGTGCCAGTATCTTGCGCATCGCCGCAGAAACTCCATATCCGATAGATGGTTTCAAACAGGCAGGCCCGATGACAGACACCAACAGCCCCGTTCTCCATCTGTTAGATGCGTGTTTGACGCTGAATAGCAATACCGGCCCGGTGGAAATCCTGCATGGGATCTCGCTGGAGGTCAAACCGGGGGAGACGCTGGGGCTGGTCGGCCCGTCCGGTTCCGGCAAATCGTCGCTCCTGATGCTTATGGGTGGGCTGGAGCAGGCCACCGGCGGCCAGATCCGCGCGCTGGGACAGGACCTGACCGCGATGGACGAGGACGCGCTGGCGCGATTCCGCCGCAACAACATGGGTGTGGTGTTCCAGAGCTTTCACCTGATCCCGACGATGACGGCGCTGGAAAACGTCGCCACCCCGCTGGAGCTGGCGGGCGAGCGCGACGCTTTTGAGCGCGCGCGGGCTGAGCTGGAGGCCGTGGGACTCGGCCACCGGGCGGATCATTTCCCGGCGCAGATGTCGGGTGGCGAGCAGCAGCGTGTCGCATTGGCGCGGGCCCTGGCGCCGCGACCGGCGATCCTCCTGGCGGATGAGCCCACCGGCAACCTCGACGAGGCCAACGGCGCGGCGGTGATGGACCTGCTGTTCGGGCTGCGCGACCGCTACGGCGCGACGCTGGTGATGGTCACCCATGCGCCGGAACTGGCGGCGCGCTGCGACCGGGTGGTGCGGCTGCGCGACGGGCGCATCGACGAGGCCGCCGCGCGCGAGGCGGCGGAATGAGCGCTGCCAGCCTGCGCCTTGCCTGGCGCTTTGCCCTGCGTGAGCTGCGCGGCGGGCTGAAGGGGTTTCGCATCTTTCTGGCCTGTCTTGCGCTGGGGGTGGCGGTGATTGCCGCCATCGGCTCGATCCGCGCGTCGATCGAGACCGGCCTGTCGCGCGAGGGCGCCACCATTCTGGGCGGCGATGCCGAGCTGAACTTCACCTATCGGTTTGCCACCGAGGACGAGCGCGCCTGGCTGGAGCAGAACGCCGAGCGCTATTCCGAGATTGCCGAGTTTCGTTCCATGGCCGTGGTGGGCGAGGAACGCGGGCTGACGCAGGTGAAGGCGGTGGATGACCTCTATCCGCTGAAGGGCGAGATGCAGCTGACCCCGCCGATGCCGCTGGCGGCGGCGCTGGACGGCGCACAGGGTCTGCCCGGCGCGGTGATGGACCGGGTGCTGGCCGACCGGCTGGGGCTGGCGCCGGGCGACAGCTTCCACCTCGGCACGCAGGAGTTCCGGCTGACGGCGCTGATCGCGCTGGAACCGGATGCCGCCGCCTCCGGCTTTGAGCTGGGACCGCGCACGATGGTACGGACAGCCGATCTGGACGCGTCCGGCCTGCTGCAGCCGGGCACGCTGTTTGACACCAAGTACCGTATGGACCTGCCCGCGGGGCATGATCTGGACGCGCTGCAGGCGGATGCCGAGGCGCGGTTTGAAAGCACCGGCCTGCGCTGGCGCGATGCGCGCAACGGCGCGCCGGGGATCACCAATTTCGTGGAGCGCCTGGGTGCGTTCCTGGTGCTGGTCGGCCTGTCCGGGCTGGCCGTGGGCGGCGTCGGGGTCTCGGCGGCGGTGCGCGCCTATCTTGCGACCAAGACCGGCACCATCGCCACCCTGCGGACCCTCGGCGCCGAGCGGCAGGTGATCTTTCTGACCTATTTCCTGCAAATCGGCGCGCTGGCGCTGCTCGGCGTTGCCATCGGGCTGGGGCTGGGCGGGCTGGGGCCTGTCCTGCTGGGGCCGCTGATCGCCGCCCAGCTGCCGTTCCCGGCGGTGTTTTCGATCTACCCTTCGGCGCTGGCCGAGGCTGCACTCTATGGCCTGCTGACCGCCTTTGTCTTTGCCCTGTGGCCGCTGGCACGGGCCGAGCGGATCCGCGCGGCCTCGCTGTTCCGCGATGCCTTTGCCAGCCGCACCCGGCTGCCCGCGCCGCGCTACCTGCTGGCGACCGCGCTGGCGCTGGGACTGCTGGTCGGGCTGGCAGCCTGGTTCAGCGGCTCGGCGCAGCTGACGCTGTGGACCGCGGGCGGGCTGATGGGGGCGCTGGTGGTGCTGCTGATCGCAGCACTTGGCATCGGCTACCTGGCGCGGCGCGGTGCCCAGCCTGCGCGCGGCCTCCCGGCGCTGCGATGGGCGCTGTCCTCGATCGGCAGCGCACGCGACGGCGCGGTGCCCGCAGTGCTGGCGCTGGGGCTGGGGCTGACGGTGCTGGCGGCAATCGGCCAGATCGACGGCAACATGCGCCGCGCCATCGCGGGCAACCTGCCCGACGTGGCGCCCAGCTATTTCTTTGTCGACATCCAGCGCGAACAGATGCCCAGCTTTCTGGAGCGGGTCGAAAATGACCCCGCGGTGACGCGGGTGGAAAACGCGCCGATGCTGCGCGGCGTGCTGACCCGGATCAACGGCCAGCCCGCGACCGAGGTTGCCGGCGATCACTGGGTGGTGCGCGGCGACCGCGGCATCACCTATGCCGCGGCCCAGCCCGAGAACACCACCGTCACCGCCGGCACATGGTGGCCCGAGGACTACAGCGGGCCGCCGCAGATCAGCTTTGCCGCCGAAGAGGCCGAGGAGCTGGGGCTGAGCCTTGGCGACACGCTGACGCTGAACATCCTGGGCCGCGACATCACCGGCACCATCACCAGCCTGCGCAATGTCGACTTCTCGACCGCGGGCATGGGCTTCGTGATGGTGCTGAACGAGGCCGCGCTGGCGGGCGCGCCGCACAGTTTCATCGCCACCGTCTATGCCGAGGAACAGGCCGAGGCCGCCATCCTGCGCGATCTGGCCCGCGAGATGCCCAATATCACCGCGATCCGGGTGCGCGATGCGCTGGACCGGGTTGCCGACATCCTGAAACAGCTGGCCGCCGCCACCGCCTATGGCGCGGCGGCGACGCTGCTGACCGGCTTTCTGGTGCTGCTGGGCACCGCCGCCGCGGGTGAGCCTGCGCGGCGCTACGAGGCGGCCCTGCTGAAGACGCTGGGCGCGCCGCGGCGGCAGATCCTGGCCAGCTTTGCGCTGCGCTCCGCCCTTCTGGGCGCGGCGGCCGGGCTGGTGGCGCTGGCGGCGGGGATCGGCGGCGCCTGGGCGATCAACGCCTATGTGTTCGAGACCTCCTATGCGGTGATCTGGCCCAACGCGATCCTAGTTATTTCCGGCGGGGTGCTGACAACGCTGCTGGCCGGGCTGATCTTTGCGCTGCGCCCACTGGCAGCGAAACCCGCTCGCATCCTGCGCGCCCGCGAATAGGCCCAGGCGGAGTTGGGCGTTTCCGCGTCACCGGGCGCTGCAGGCCATCGGTTGCAGGATCCGCAGCAGGTCATGGTTGTCACAGACCAGCGCCTCCAGCGAGATGTCATCGAGCGACGCATAAAACGCCTGCGCCGCATCGGCCAGGGCTGTCTTCAGCCGACAGGCATCCGTCAGCGGGCAGGTGTTGTCGGCATCGGCGAAGCATTCGACCATCGGCAGATTGCCCTCCACGTCGCGAAACACATCCCCGATGCGGATCCTCGCGGGCGGTCGCGCCAGGTTCATCCCGCCGTTGCGGCCACGCTGGGTGCTGAGATAGCCCAGCTGGCTGAGCTGGTTGATGACCTGCGCCAGGTGGTTCTCCGAGATATTGCAGCACTCTGCGATTTCGGCCTTGGTGACCAGCCGCTCCGCATGGGCGGCGCAATACATCAGCAGCCTGACGGCGATGTTGGTCCTTTTGGTGATGCGCATGGGTGGCTCCCGCAGCTGTGCTGCATCGGTTATTGCATAGGGGCGCAAAAACCGGTTTGACATACATCAATCAGACAAGGCGCAGAAAGGCACAGTGCATGACGGCCCCCTATTTCTTTGGCTATGGCAGCCTGGTGAACACCGCAACGCACAGCTATGGCGGCGCGCGGACGGCGCGGCTGCGGGGCTGGCGGCGGTCCTGGGTCCATACCGACCTGAGCGACGTTGCGATTCTGTCGGCGGTGCCCTGCGACGCCAGCGAGATCGACGGGCTGATTGCAGAGGTGCCGGGGGCCGACTGGGCGGCGCTGGACGCGCGCGAATTCGCCTATGAGCGCCTGGCGGCCGCCGACCGGGTGACCCATGATCTGGACGGCGCGCCGGACGTGTCGGTCTACGCGGTGCCCGCCGCGCACCACCGCAAGGCGGCGCAGAAACACCCGATCCTGCTCAGCTACCTGGACGTGGTGCTGCAAGGCTACCTGCAGCAGTTCGGCGAGGCCGGCGTGCAAGGGTTCATCGCCACCACCGACGGTTGGGATGCGCCCATTCTGGACGACCGCGCCGCGCCGCGCTACCCGCGCCACCAGCCGATCGCCGCGGCAGAGCGGGCCCTGTTCGACAAACTGGTCGACAGGACCGGCGCCCGGCGGATAGCGTTGGAGGCATGATCGAAAAGGCGCTTTTGCACCTGGGCCGGATTGCCCGGCAGCTCTGGTTCAGGGTTGTCGTGATTTCGCTGGCGTCGCTGCTGGCGCTGCTCCTAGCCCCCCTGGCAAAACCGCTGCTGCCCGGCAGCGTCAGCGAGGATTTCGGCCGCGAGGCGGTGCTGCCGGTGCTGACGATCCTCGCCTCGGGCATGCTGGCGGTGACCACCTTCTCGCTCAACGTCATGGTCAGCGCCTACCGCACCGCCGCCTCGATGGCGACGCCGCGGGTCTACCGGCTGCTGCTGGAGGACACGGTCACCCACCGGGTGCTGGCGACCTTCGTCAGCGGCTTCATCTATTCGCTCACCGCGGTGATCCTGTTTCGCGCGCGCTATTTCACGCCGGAGGGCGCGCTGGTGGTCTTTGGCCTGACCGTCATCGTGGTGGTGCTGATCGTCGGCGCCATCCTGCGCTGGATCGATCACCTGTCGAGCCTCGGCAGCATGGACCACACCCTGCGCCTGATCGAGCGCCGCACACGCGACAGCCTGCGCGACCGGCTGGACAAGCCCTGCCTCGGCGGGCGTTGCGCCGCAGATGCGGACAGACCGGAAGACGCGGTCGAGATCCCCGCCGCCAAAAGCGGGTTTGTCCGCTTCATCGGCCTCGCGCGGCTGAACGAGCTGGCAAAGGACGCCGGGGTCGAGATCACCCTGACGCGGGCACCGGGGGACTACATCCTGCGCGGCCAGCCCGTGGCCTGGGCGACCGGTGGCGACAATGCGTTCTGCAAGGCCGCCTCGGCTGCCATCGACATCGGCGACGTGCGCAGTTTCGACCAGGATCCGTCTTTCGGCCTGCTGCTGCTGGCGGAAACCGCGCAACGCGCGTTGTCGCCCGGCGTCAACGATCCCGGCACCGCGGTGGAGGTGATGGGCCGACTGGAGCGGCTGCTGTGGGAGAACATGCCCGCGGATGAGACCAGCGACACCCGCAAGCCGACCTATCCCCATGTCAGCGTGCCGCCGGTCACCGCCGGGCATCTGCTTCACTGTGCCTTCCCGCCAATCGCCCGCTGCGGCAGCGACTCGCCCTCGGTGATGCGCTGGATGGAAAAGTCACTGGACGCGCTGGCCAGCCATCCCAACCCGGCAATGGCCAAGGCCGCCAGAAAGATGTGCGAGGAGGTGCACGACGGCCGTTGGGGCTGACCCACGGCCACACCCCGGAGCTGCTGCGAGAGGCTCCCGCCCGCTCGCGCGCATGAAACTCATGCGCCCTCACGGTGCCGCGCCGCGCATCAGCGCGGCGCCCGGCCCAACTGCAGCGGCGGCATCCCTGATGCAGCTGCGGCGGGCGGGAGATCTCCGCAACACCATTCAACGGCACGAAAAAGGGCGGCGCCTGCTGGCACCGCCCCGGGTTGTTTCAACGCTTTTGGCCTCCTCAGCCGCGGGCGCGAACCTTTTCCATCAGCGCCAGCAGCGCCGACATGTCGGGGCCGCGCTCCATGCCGGTCACCGCCTTGCGCAGCGGCATGAACAGGCCCTTGCCCTTGCGACCGGTCGCGGCCTTGACCTCAGCCGTCCACTTGCCCCAGCTGTCGGCGTCATAGGGGCCTTCGGGCAGCATCGCCATGGCCTCGGCGATGAACTCCTTGTCTTCATCAGCCACCAGCGGCTCGGCGCCGTCGCGGCACAGCTCCCACCAGCCGGCCAGGTCCTTCAGCGTGGTGATGTTTTCCTTGGCCATGTCCCAGAAGGCCGCCTGTTTCTCTGCCGGCACGCCCAGCGCGTCCACGTGGGACTGCACCGCCTCGAGCGGCAGCGACTGCAGGTAGCGGGCGGTCAGCGGGTAGAGATCCTCGACGTCGAACTTGGTCGGCGCAGCGCCGAAGCGGGTGATGTCAAAGCCCTCGATCAGCTCGGCCATGTCCGAGCGCAGCTCGACCGGATCGGACGACCCCAGCCGCGCCATCAGCGACAACAGCGCCATCGGCTGCACACCCGCCTCGCGCAGGTCGCGCAGCGCCAGGGTGCCCAGACGCTTGGACAGCGCCTCGCCCTGCGGGCCGGTCAGCAGCGAGTGGTGCGCAAAGGACGGCACGGTGCCGCCGAGCGCCTCGATGATCTGGATCTGGGTGGCGGTGTTGGTCACGTGGTCCGAGCCACGCACCACGTTGGTCACGCCCATCTCGGTGTCATCGACGACCGACGCCAGCGTGTACAGGAACTGCCCGTCGCCCCGGATCAGCACCGGGTCGGAGACCGAGGCCGCATCGATCGAGATATCGCCGAGGATGCCGTCGGTCCATTCGATCCGTTCGTGGTCGAGCTTGAAGCGCCAGACGCCGTCGCCGCGCTCGGCGCGCAGGGCGGCCTTCTCGTCGTCGGAGAGGGTCAAGGCGGCGCGGTCATAGACCGGCGGCTTGCCCATGTTGAGCTGCTTCTTGCGCTTCAGGTCGAGTTCGGTCGGGGTCTCGAACGCCTCGTAGAAGCGGCCGATCTGGCGCAGGCGATCCGCGGCCTCATGGTAGCGATCCAGCCGTTCGGACTGGCGCTCCACCTTGTCCCAGGTCAGACCCAGCCATTCCAGGTCTTCCTTGATGGCATCGACGTATTCTTCCTTCGACCGCTCGGGGTCGGTGTCGTCGATGCGCAGGATGAAGGTGCCGCCCGCCTTGCGGGCGATCAGGTAGTTCATCAGCGCGGTGCGCAGGTTGCCGACGTGGATATAGCCGGTCGGCGACGGGGCAAAACGGGTGGTGGTCATCACATGTCTCCTGTTGCCGCTGGCTTGTCACATGGGCAGGCAATTGTCCAGTTTCACGCAAGGCACCCCCCGCACCGCAGAAGCGCAGGCAGGCTGTGGTGCGCCGCCCGTCAGGATGACCGCATGCAACCGGAGGCGGCCGCACCCGTTTTTGCCGGAACGCATCACAATCCGGGACCGGCGTCGGAGGCGCATCCGCCGCGCCGTTCACGCGAATGTTTGAAGAATTGCACGGTAACTGGCCTAGGATAGGCCCGATCGACCCACAAGAGAGGACCTGCCATGACTGTCTCAATGACCCGGCGCGCGGCTCTGACCGGCGCGGCCACCCTCCCCCTCGCCGGTGCGGCGACACCTGTCCTGGCGGGTTCGGAGCCGCAAGACGACGCTGGTGCCGCAATGCCGATTGCGCGCACCTTCACCCTGGGAGAGATGCCGGTCACCACGTTGCTGGACGCCACGGCCCTGCGCGAAGGACCGAAGGAGATTTTTGGCGGCAATGTCAGCGAAGAGGAGTTCCGCAAGGTGTCCGAGGAGAACTTCATCTCGTCTGAGGCCGCACAATTCTATTTCACGCCCACGCTGGTGGAAACTGGCGGTGAGCTGGTGCTGTTTGACACCGGCCTCGGCCAGGGGGGTCTGCCGCGCGCCCTGGCAGCGGCGGGGGTGACACCCGAGGCCATCGACGTGGTGGTGATTACCCACATGCATCCGGACCATATCGGCGGGCTGATGACGGATGGCGCGCCGACCTTCCCCAATGCCCGATACGTCATGGGGGCGACCGAGTACAATTTCTGGTCGGCGATGGACCCCGGCCACCGCGTCGGCGATCTCGTGGCGCAGAATGTCACGCCACTGACGGAACGCACCACCTTCATCGAGGATGGTGCCCGGGTCGCCTCCGGCATCACTGCCGTGGCAAGCCATGGCCACACGCCGGGGCACATGTGCTTCATGCTGGACAGCGGCGGGCGGCAACTGATGCTGACCGCGGACCTGGCCAACCATTATGTCTGGAGCTTTGCGAATCCGGACTGGGCGGTGAGTTTTGACGCCGACAAACCCGCCGCCACCCAGTCGCGGCGGCAGGTGTTGCGCATGCTGGCCGCGGATCGGGTACCGATGATTGGCTACCACATGCCCTTCCCCGCCGCCGGTTTCGTCGAGACCCGCGGCGACGGGTTCCGTTACGTGCCGGTCAGCTATCAACTGATGGGGTAGACCCCTACCGCTTGAGTCAAATTTCAAGCAGATCGCCGGGCGCCATTTAGAAAGGACACACCCGCCTTTGCTACCCTGAGGCGACTGAATGCCAGTTAGCCCAGGGTTGCCCGTGAACGATCAATCGACCTTCACCCAACGACAGTCATCCGGCGCCTCTGCGCCGGACGCGCCACGGCATGTCGCCGACCCGGTCCAGCCCTCGCTGGACCGCTTTCGCGATATTGTTGACCGGCTGTCGCAAGGCATTGTTGTCTGGTCCGCGGATGGCCGCTGCGAATTGTTCAACCAACGCGTGCTGGAAGTGCTGGAATTGCACGAGACTGACCTGCGCATCGGGTTGTCGCGGGAGGACTTCTTCACCGCGGCGGTGGCACGCGGTGACGTCACCGCGGCCAGCGCAGCCCAGGCCCGGATCGATTTCCACTCGGGCAAGGATCGCTTCAGCGCCGATCGCCGCATGGCATCCGGGCGCATCCTGTCGATCGAGACACGCCGCCTGCCCGACGGCGGCCATGTCACCAGCTACACGGACGTCACCCAGTATCGCCGCGATGCGGAGGAGCTGACGAAGGCCAAGCAGAAGGCCGAGGAGGCTGAATTGACGGCCTTGCGGGCACTGGCGGCGGAACAGGCCTGGCGCAAGGAAGCCCGGCTGCTGTCGGAGCTGGACGAGTGGTTGCAAAGCTGCAAGTCGCTGGAAGAGCTGTACAAGATCACCGCCACCTTCATGGCCCAGATCCTGCCCGGCTCGGCCGGGGAAATCTATATCTACGCCAATTCCCGCGATGTTCTGGACGGGGTGTGCAGCTGGGGCAGCACCCCCATGCGCGACCATATCCTGCCGGACAGCTGCTGGTCGCTGCGGCGCGGGCGACAGTACCGATACCGTCAGGACCGGATATCCTTTGCCTGCGCGCATGTCCAGGATCAGAGACTGCCCCAGACGCCAGAGGAATACGGCTGCGTGCCGATCGTCGCCCATGGCAACACGGTGGGGCTGATGCATGTCAAGTTCGCTCCCGATGACAGCGCCGAGCGCCGCGACGCCAGTCACCGGCTGGCCCTGCAATGCTGCGAGCATATTTCGCTGGCGATCGCGAACGTGAAACTGCGCGACGAATTGCACGACCAGTCCACCCGCGATCCGCTGACCGGTCTGTACAATCGACGCCACCTGCTGAACGCTCTGCGCGGTGGTTTGATGATGGCAGAACGGCAGATGGGACAGGCTGCAGTGCTCAGCTTTGATGTCGACCGCTTCAAGCTGTTCAACGACAACCATGGCCACGATGCCGGTGATACCGTCTTGCGGGCCATTGGCGACGGGCTGCATGGGTTGTTCACCCATGGCGAGATCTGCAGCCGCTTCGGCGGAGAGGAGTTCTCGGTCTTTCTGCCCGACACCGACAAGGAGCAGGCCTTGCACGCGGCAGAGGCATTGCGGCAGGCGATCGAGAGTCTGAGGCTGCGCTACGGGGCAGGCACGCTGCCGCGGGTCACCGTGTCGGTGGGCGTTGCCAGCTTCCCCGAGGATGGCAGCACGCCGCAGGATCTGCTGAACGCCGCCGACCGGGCGGTCTATGCCGCCAAGGCGGGCGGGCGCAACTGCATACGCGACGCCGCCGACTGCAGTGCTCAGCAGCCGGGCTGCGGGCCGTAGCGCGTACCGTCGGAAAACCGCGACAGCCGGAACGGATGCGGATCGACAACCGGGGCATCCCCGGTGACCAGATCCGCTGCCAGCTGGCCCGCCGCCGGGCCGATGCCGAAACCATGGCCGGAAAACCCGGTGGCAACAAACAGCCCCGGCAGATCATCGGCCTGCGAGATCACCGGGATCGCGTCGGGGGTGACGTCGATCATCCCGGCCCAGCTTTGCACCACATCGGCACTGCGCAGAACCGGGAAATCCGCCTGCGCCGCCGCCCAGCCGCGTTTCAAGGCCGTTTGCGACGGGGCCGGATCCAGCACCCGGCAGCGTTCGAACGGGGTGGTCTGATGTGGCTGCCAGCGGCGCTCCTGCGCGGCCTCCTCGCGCCAGCGGTGCGACAGGCGGAACCGCAGGCTGCGCCATTCCTGCCGCAAGCTGGGCAGGAATTTCCAGCCCAGCCGGAAACTGTCCGGCACCAGGTCCACGACGTTTTCATGCGCATCGGCAATGGTGTAGCCCCCATCGGCCCGTTTGCGCAGCCCCAGCTTGTCGGTATAGAGCGCCGGCCCTGGTCCGCCCTGCACCGCCGAGGTCCGCAGCACCGAGCTGAGCACCTTGAGCTGCGGCAGGTCGATGCCGGCATTGCCCAGAAACAGCCGCGACCAGGCGCCACCTGCGACCACCACCGCCGAACAGGCCACGCGGCCGCGTTCCGTCATCACCCCGCTGATGCGACCGGCGGAGGTCTCGACGCTGCGCACGGCGCATTCGGTCATCACCTTGGCACCGGCCGCCTGCGCCGCCGCGGCGATGGCATGGGTCGCGAACTGCGGTTCCGCCCGCCCGTCCAGCGGCGTGTAGAGCCCGGCCCGGACCCTGGCCGGATGCCCCGGCACCAAGGCTGCAAGCGAGGTGCCGCGCACCATATGCGCCTGCTGCCCCAAACCGTCCAGGTTGCGCAGCCAACGCTCCAGCCGGGCTTCCTTCCTGGCGCTTTCGGCCGTGAACAGGATGCCCGAGCGGTGATATCCGGTATCTCGCCCGGTGCGTTCGTTCAGCCCCTCCCACAGGGTCAGCGCCCGCGCCATCAGCGGGATTTCCCGCGGGTCGCGACAGGAGATCCGCACCCACCCCCAGTTGCGCGAGCTCTGCTCTCCGGCAATCTGCCCCTTTTCGCACAGCAGCACCGAATGGCCGCGCTCTGCCAGTTCCAGCGCGGTGGCCGCACCGATGATGCCACCGCCGATCACCACGGCGTCGACAGATTTTGGCAGGGCCAGATCAGATTGGAAATGGGGCAGTCGGGGTCCGGGCATGAAGGCATCTATGCCCGCTGGGAAGACACGCGTCCAGCGCCCGGATGACGCAGCCTGACGTCAACCGGCGCATTGTGATTTTTCCGCCGCATATCAGACCGTTATCGGAAACGCCCCCGCGCAGGAACAGACCGGCGCGGGTCAAAAATGGTGCCCCTCCAAAGGGTTAACACCCGCGTCAGGAGGGGTCGCGCCAGCGGTTCACAATCGGATAGCGCCGGTCCAGCCAGAACGCCCGCGGCGTCAGCCGCGCGCCCGGTGCGGACTGGAAGCGTTTGTATTCGCTGATGTAAAGCAGATGCTCGATCCGCTTGGCCACGTCGCGATCAAACCCTGCCGCGACACAATCAGCGATTGAACCATCCCGGTCAACCAGGATCTCGAGGATGGCGTCCAGCTCGGGATAGTCGGGCAGGCTGTCGCTGTCCTTCTGGTCCTCGCGCAGTTCCGCCGTGGGCGGCTTGTCGATCACGTTGGGGCGGATCACCTCGCCCGCCGGGCCTTTCATCCAGGGGCGGTGGTTGGCGTTGCGCCAGCGGCAGGTCTCGAACACGCGGGTCTTGTACAGATCCTTGATCGGGTTGTAGCCGCCATTCATGTCGCCATAGATGGTGGCATAGCCGACCGCGACCTCGGACTTGTTGCCGGTCGTCAGCAGCATCTCTCCGAACTTGTTGGACATCGCCATCAGCAGCAGGCCGCGCAGGCGGGACTGGATGTTTTCCTCGGTCACGTCGGCGTCGCGACCGGCAAACAGCGGCGCAAGGGTGTTGGTGACCGCGGCGCGGGCTTCGGAAATCGGCACATAGTCGTAATGCACGCCCAGCGCCTTGGCGACGGCCTCGGCATCATCAAGGGATTCCTGACTGGTGTATTCCGAAGGCAGCATCACGCAGCGGACATTCTCCGCGCCGATCGCATCGACGGCAATCGCCGCCACGATGGCCGAGTCGACCCCACCGGACAGGCCCAGCAGCACTTTCCTGAAGCCGCTTTTGCCGAGGTAGTCGCGCAGGGATTCGACCATCACGCGGTAGTCCTGTTCCCAGGCATCCGGCAGATGCGCCTTTTCGCCTTCGATGGCGCGCCAGCCGTCGTCGGTACGCTCCAGATCCAGATGCGCGTAGGCCTCGTCGAAGACCGGCATCTGCAGCGCCAGTGCGCCGCCCGGGTTCAGCACGAAGGAGCCGCCGTCGAACACCTGGTCATCCTGGCCGCCCACCATGTTGAGGTAGATCACCGGCAGTTGCGTCTCCACCGCGCGCGCCACCATGTGATTGAAGCGCACCTCCAGTTTGCCGCGGTAGTAGGGTGAGCCATTGGGGATCAGCAGGAACTCGGCACCGGATTCCGCCATGGTTTCCGCCACGTCCTCGTGCCAGCCATCCTCGCAGATGGGAGACCCGATGCGGGTGTCATTCACCGAGTAGGGGCCGCCCAGCGGTCCGGCATCAAAGATCCGCACCTCGTCAAAGACGGTCTCGTTCGGCAGATGGTGCTTGAGGTTGCGCGCGGCGATCTTGCCGTCCTTCAGGATCAGATAGGCGTTGAACAGCTCCGTGCCTTCGACCCATGGGCTGCCGATCGCCAACGCGGGGCCGTCGGCGCAGTCCGCCGCCAGCTGTTCCACCGCGGCGATGGCGGCGGTGTGGAAGGCCGATTTCATCACCAGGTCCTGGGCGTTGTACCCCGTGATGAACATCTCGGGCAGCGCCACCAGGTCGGCGCCCGCCTTGCGCCCCTCTTGCCAGGCTTCGCGGGCCTTGGCGGCATTGCCTGCCAGGTCGCCGACGGTGGGATTCAGCTGCGCCAGTGTCACGCGGAAACGGTCTGCCATGCTGCTTGGGCCTTCTGCAAGTTCCTTACCCCAGCCATCTATCCAGATTACCGCCCAAGGAAAAGAGCCCCGGGCCGCCGCCGGGGAAAAGACATTGCGGCCCGGGTTGCGGTAGCTTAGTTTCCGGGCGAGCAACCCAAAATGGCAGCAGCACCGTTTTCCCTGGGCAGGCAGAGGTTTTGAATGACCCGTTTCGGCACCGCACTCGCGTTTTCCACCATCCTGGCGCTGGCTACACCGGCATTGGCCCAGGAGGGCGAGGTCATCACCACGCAGGATGAGATCGGGGGCGTCTACGAGGGCACCTTCCGCAACGGATTGCAGCATGGCACCGGCACCTACAAGCTGCCCAACGGCTATGAATACACCGGCGAATGGGTCGATGGCGAGGTCCGCGGCCAGGGCGTTGCACGCTTTCCAGACGGATCCGTCTATGAAGGTGAGTTCGCACAGGGCAAACCCCACGGGCAGGGCAAGCTGACCCGCGCCGACGGCAGCACCTACGAGGGCGGCTGGCAGGAGGGGCAGATCCACGGTGACGGCCTGTCTGTCTATGCCAGCGGCGTGCGCTACGAGGGCAGTTTCGCCCACGGCAAACGCGACGGGCGCGGTGTGATGACCTCCCCCGATGGCTACAGCTACGACGGCGATTGGGTCGAGGGGCGCCAGGAAGGCAACGCCAGGATCGTCTATGCCGATGGGACCGTCTACGAAGGCGAGGTGGTTGACGGCCAGTTGCAGGGCCAGGGCCGGCTGGAGACCCCGGACGGGCTGATCTACGAGGGCGAATGGTCCAACAGCCAGATGAATGGCACCGGGCGGCAGGTCCACCCAAACGGCGATGTGTACGAGGGTGAGCTGAAAGAGACCCGGCGCCACGGACACGGCAAGATGACCTATGCCAACGGCGACGTGTACGTCGGCTCCTTCGAGGACGACCAGCGCCACGGCACCGGCACCATCACTGAAAAGGACGGCTACAGTTATACCGGCGAATGGGCGCATGGCCAGATCGAGGGCATCGGCAAGATGACCTACCCCGATGGCTCGGTATACGAGGGTGCCTTCCGCGACGACCTGCCCGAAGGCAAGGGCAAGATCACCTACCCCGATGGCTCCACCTACGAAGGGGACTGGGTCGCGGGCGTGATCGAGGGGGAAGGCACCGCCACCTACCCCAGCGGCATCACCTATACGGGCGGGTTCAAGAACGCCAAGAACCACGGCCACGGGGTGATGACCTACGCCGATGGCTACCGCTACGAGGGGGGCTGGCAGGATGGCCAGCGCCACGGCCAGGCCAAGGTGACCTACGCGGACGGATCGGTCTACACCGGGGAGTTCGCCAACAGCCAGCGCCACGGGCAGGGCAAGATCGTGATGCCCGACGGGTTTACCTATGAAGGCAGCTGGCAGGACGGCAAGATCTTCGGCAAGGGCGTGGCAACATATGCCAATGGTGACGTCTACGAAGGCGAGTTCGTCAACGGCAAACGCCAGGGCCCCGGCACGATGAAATACGCCAGCGGCGAGCAGGCGGAAGGCACCTGGGAAAACGGTGCCCTGGTCAACGACACCGAATAAGACATTTACGGTCGACGGGATCGCACAACGCGGGCAAAAGCGCGCCTTCTGGGCACGCTCTTGCCTTTACCTGTGATCTCGATCCTGCTGACGCCACGACGGCTCAGCCGATGCGGATACGGCTGAGGTGATCGGGCATCGCCACAGCTTCGAGGTTGGCGGGATCGGGGACCGGCGCCTGCAGCTCCATCGCCATCGGCACCACGCCGGCCCAGATCGGCAGGGCGTAGTCTTCCTCGTCATCCTTCGGCGGGCCGGTGCGGATCTTGGCCGCGCCTTCCGTGATCGGCATCCGCATCAGCGCCGTAGCCTTCACCTCCTGCTCGGTCATCGGGCGCAGGGTCTCCCAACGTCCGGGGAAGATATGCTCGACCATCGCCTGCAGGCTGGCGGCCTTGGCATCCGCATCCGTGACCCGTTCCGCCGTGCCGAACAGCATCGCCGAGCGGAAGTTGACCGAATGGTGAAAGGCCGAGCGCGCCAGCACGTAGCCGTCCATGCAGGTCACGGTGAGGCAGACCTCGGCCCCGTCCATCGCGCGCAGCGCCCGGCTGGCGGCCGAGCCGTGCCAGTAGACATGATCCCCTTCGCGCCATTGCAGCGTCGGCAGCACCGAGGGCGCGCCGTCGATCTGGTAGCCGATATGGCCCAGCGGCATTGCGTCCAGCACGCGGTAGACGGTTTCGCGGTCATAGAGCCCGCGCTCATGCGCGCGGCGCAGGCGGCTGCGATTGGTCTTCAGTTCGGCGGCGTCATCGGGGCGGCTGGTCTTGGGCTGGCTCATTGGCTGACCTCTTGTTCTGGGTGTTGCGTCTTGTTTCCGGCTGATGGCTATGCGCAAACTGGTCCATAATAAATGTCCACTTTCCAGAAAAATGAGCATGCCAATTTGGACAAGCTGATCGTCACCCCCGGCAAGGAGCCGCGCTATCGCCAGATTGTCACCGCCCTGCGCCAGCAGATCAGCAGCGGTGCGCTGGCGATCGGCAGCCGTTTGCCGTCCAGCCGGGCGCTTGCCCAGGACCTGGGCGTATCCCGCGCCACCGTTGTCACCGCTTATGACCAGCTGGTCGCCGAAGGCTATGCCGAGGCGCGGCGCGGCGCGGGACTGTTTGTCTGCGACGTGGCGCCAATCCGGACGCCACAGGTGCCGCCCGCGGCCACCGCACCGCCGCCGCCACCGAAACCCGGCGCGCTGCTGCCCGGCGCGCCCGATCCGGCAGTCTTCCCAGCGCGTTCCTGGGCCCGGTGTGTTTCACGTGTGGCACGCATCGATCCCCACAGCCTCAGCCACCAGGAAGACCCGTTTGGCGACCCCCGGCTGCGCCATGAGATCGCCGCCTACGTTGGGCGCTGGCGCGGCATAACCTGCAGCGGCGAACAGGTTCTGGTGACTAGCGGCGCGCGCGAGGCGCTGGAACTGGCGATGGATTTCCTGGTGCAGGGCGAGGACATCGCGCTGGAGGCCCCCGGCTTCATTCCGACCCAGCGTTTTGCCAGCGCCCGTGGCTGGCCGGTGCGCTGGCTGCGCGCCGGTGCGCGCGGCGCCGAGGTGCCGCGGCAGATGGCCAAGGTCACCCTGCTGACCCCGTCCCACCAGTTTCCCCTGGGCGGCACCCTGCCAGTGCCGCAGCGGCAGGCCTTCCTGCAGGCAGCCAGGGAGCGCGATGGCTGGATCATCGAGGATGATTTCGACAGCGAGTTTCGTTACGCCGGCCTGCCGGTTCCGGCCATGGCGGCGCTGGATGGCGACGGACGCTGCATCTACGTCGGCACATTTTCAAAGACGTTCTCGCATGCGCTGCGGCTGGGCTATGCGATTCTGCCACCCGCGCTGGTGGAGCCTTTCCGCGCCCTGTTCCAGCACCCCAGCGCCGGGGCCGCCATCACCGCGCAGCGGCCGCTGGCGGAATTCATGGCCTCTGGCCAATACGACCGCCACATCCGCCGCGCCCGCCGGTTGTATGCCGAGCGCTACGCGGCGGCGGCGGATGCGCTGGCCCGCTGGCCCGCCGCGCTGGGACGGTTCGAGCGGCACAACGCGGGGATGCAGATCGCCTTTCACCTGGCCGCAGGCCCTGCGGATAAGGACATCTGCAAAACCGCCGCCAGCGAGGGCTTTGCCCTGCGCCCGCTGTCACCGCATGACCCGGAGCGCCGGACGAACGGGCTGCTGATCGGCTTCTGCCAGGGCACGGCGGAGGACCTCCCCCAGCAGATTGCCCGGCTGCAAAAAATCATCGAAGCAAGCGGGCGGGCGGAGGGCGCGATTTTCTGAACCGATGGGCTTTTCATTTAGAATTGCCTCTGTATAAATCCTTCCCATGAACTTTTGCGCAGATATCCCCCACGCCGATGCCGCCTTCCGCGGTGCGTCCCTGCGCGCCCTACTGATCCTAGCCCGCCTCTGAGCGTGCCCTTCCGGCGCGCCCGCTCAGAGGATTGCCGCATGCGCGCCAAACAAGGCTATTCCGCCCGCAACCGGGCCTAGGACAGAGACAAGAGATACCAACATGACCCATCCCTCCGCGATTTCCGGCGACAAATCCCGCGTATTGATTTTTGACACCACCCTGCGCGACGGTGAGCAAAGCCCCGGTGCCACCATGACCCACCACGAGAAGCTGGAGATCGCCGAGCTTCTGGATGACATGGGGGTCGACATCATCGAGGCCGGTTTCCCGATCGCTTCGGAAGGCGACTTTGCTGCTGTAAGCGAGATTGCCGAACGCTCGAAAAATGCGATGATCTGCGGGTTGGCACGGGCCAATTTCAAGGACATCGACCGCTGCGCCGAAGCCGTGCGCAAGGCCGCGCAGCCGCGTATCCACACCTTCATCGGCACCTCGCCGCTGCACCGCGCCATCCCGAACCTGACCATGGACGAGATGGCCGACAAGATCCACGAGACCGTGACCCACGCGCGCAACCTGGTGGACAACGTGCAGTGGTCGCCGATGGACGCGACCCGGACCGAGTGGGACTATCTCTGCCGGGTGATCGAGATCGCCATCAAGGCAGGTGCCACGACCATCAACATCCCCGACACCGTTGGCTATACCGCGCCGATGGAATCCGCTGACCTGATCAAGCGCCTGATCGAGACCGTGCCGGGCGCGGATGAGGTGATCTTTGCCACCCACTGCCACAATGACCTCGGCATGGCGACCGCCAACGCGCTGGCCGCTGTCGCAGGTGGTGCGCGGCAGATCGAATGCACCATCAACGGCCTTGGCGAACGGGCGGGCAACACCGCGCTGGAAGAGGTGGTGATGGCGCTGAAGACGCGCAACGACATCATGCCCTGGCACACCAATATCGACACCACCAAGATCATGCATATCTCGCGCCGGGTCTCGACCGTGTCGGGCTTCGTGGTGCAGCCGAACAAGGCGATCGTCGGCAAGAACGCCTTTGCCCATGAAAGCGGCATCCACCAGGACGGCATGCTGAAGAACCGCGAGAACTTCGAGATCATGCGCCCCGAGGATGTGGGCCTGTCCGGCACCTCGCTGCCGCTGGGCAAGCATTCCGGCCGCGCTGCATTGCGCGACAAGCTGCAGCACCTCGGCTACGAGGTGGGCGACAACCAGCTGAAGGACGTCTTTGTCCGCTTCAAGGAGCTGGCCGACCGCAAGAAGGAAGTCTTTGACGACGACCTCATCGCGCTGATGCGCACGGGCAGCGACGCAGAGAACGACTATCTGCAGCTGGTGTCGATGAAGGTTGTCTGCGGCACCGGCGGCCCGGCCGAAGCCACCGTCGAGATGGAGATCGACGGCAACGACGTGACCGAAACCGCCGAGGGCGACGGGCCGGTGGACGCCACCTTCAAGGCGATCCGCAAGATCTATCCGAACTCGGCGCGCCTGCAGCTTTACCAGGTGCACGCGGTCACCGAGGGCACCGATGCCCAGGCCACCGTGTCCGTGCGGCTGGAGGAAGACGGCGTCATCGCCACCGGGGAAAGCGCCAACACCGATACCGTGGTTGCCTCTGCCAAGGCCTATGTGAACGCGCTCAACCGCGTGATCGTGCGCCGTGGCCGGGTGGGCGAAGGCGCTGACGCGCGCGAAATTTCCTACAAGGATCTGGCATAAGCCCCGCGCTGAGCCAATCACCGCTCCGCACACAACATCCGAACACAACAAAGGGCACCCGCTGCGGTGCCCTTTTTCATGTCCCCTGACAGGGTGGCGTGCCTTTGCCGCAGAGAGGCGGCGCGTCAGCGACCGGCGGCGGCAATGAACAGGGCCGATATCCGCGCAGCCTCTTCCTCGGCGCCGAAGGGCGCATTGACCACGAACATGCCGCTGCCGACCATCCGGTGGCCTTCGCGCACCGGCGGAAAGGACACCTCGTGGCGCAGGGCACCGGGCAGTTCCTGGGCCTCCAGCGCGGTCAGCATCGTCTTGTGGCTGCCATCCTTCAGGATCGGGTACCACAGGGCGATGATGCCGACATTCCACTTGCGGTGCAGCTTGGCGATGATGCCCGGAATGCGGGCATAGTCGGCCTTGATCTCGTAGCTGGGATCGATCAGCAACAGCCCCCGCCGGGGTGTTGGCGGCGCCAGAGACTGGGCCAGTTCGAACCCGTCCTGCTGGTGCACATTCGCCCGCCGAGGCGCCAGCGCCGCCCGCAGCGCGGCGTTTTCCTGCGGGTGAAGTTCGGCAAAATGCAGGCTGTCAGCGGGGCGCAGCAGCGAGGCCGCGATCAACGGCGAGCCGGGATAGGCCGCCTCCCCGTGCTGCTTGCGGGTCTCGGAAATGGCGTGATGCAGCGGATGATCCGCAGCCAGCGCCTGCCCTGCCAGAATGCGGGTGATCCCCTGCTCCGCCTCGCCGGTCTTGACCGCCTCGGGCGCGTCGAGCTGGTACAGCCCGCGGCCCGCGTGGGTCTCGATATAGCTCAGCGGTTTGTCCTTGCGGGTGAGATACGCCAGCATCCAGGCCAGCAGCGCGTGTTTCTGGACATCGGCCAGGTTTCCGGCGTGGTATATGTGCTGATACGAGAGCATCTGTTTCCTGTAGCGACAATTGCGCGAGGGCGGAAGGGGCGGCGTACGGCGGGTAAACGGAATCTCAACCCCGCTGCGGCAGACTGCCCGCTGTAGTGATGCCGCAGAACGCAGGTTCCCATGCCCCTCAGAACGAGTGCCCTTGCCCTGGCTTTGACCTTTCTGGCTGCGCTGACGTGCGGCCCGACCGTTGTCAGCGCGCAGGGCTATTCGCTGATCAACAACCAGTTCTTCCTGCAGAAGGCCTCGGCGCCGATGCCGGGCTCGGCACCTGCCGCCGCGCCTGCGCCGCAGGCCGTGGCCAGCCTGCTGCCGGACACGCTGCCCGGGGCGGACACCGGCCGCGGCGCGGTGTCCCTGAACCCCGGGGCCTCCAGCCTGTTCCGCGGCCGCAGCGGCGGCGGGCTGTTCGCGCCGATCCTGCGGGCACCGCCCAGCATCAAGCGTCTGCTGGACCTGATCGCCAGCGCCGAGGCCGGCAAAGCGCAGTATGACGCGGTGCAATACGGTGCCAGACGCAAGCCGCCCAAAAAGCCGACCCAGATGACGATTGCCGAAATCAACGCCTGGATCGATGCCACCCCCGGCCAGCCCCATGCCATCGGTCGCTATCAGTTCATTCCGGCAACCCTGCGACGGCTGGTCCGCCACCAGGGGGTGAAACCGCAGGCGCGCTTCTCGCCCGAACTGCAGGACCAGCTGGCGCATCAGCTGATCGAGGAAGCGGGCTACAGCGCCTTCCTCGCATCCGAGATGCCCCGCAAGACCTTCATGCTGAACCTTGCCAAGATCTGGGCCGGATTGCCGGTGGCAAGTGGCAAATCCTACTACGAAGGGTATGCCGGCAACAGCGCCAGCCTGACCTATGCCCATTTCAAGTCCGAGATGGCGCGGATTTTCCCCGGCTGATCAGGGGCCTGTCGGCCGTCCCGTCACCGCACCCCGCTGCCGGTCAGCACCGCGAAGCGGCGGCTCTGCCGCGCCCTTTGCCTGCTGAAACAGCCTTTGGCGGCCGGTCTTGGCGGAAAGGCGCTGTTTCACCATAATACGCCCTTTCGCGCTCAACCCGTGCCGCTTATAAGGTGGGAACAGGCGGCTCCGCCCGGAGTCGCCCAAGGAATATTTGGCAGCACTCACAGGATCCCTTCTACATGGCGCTTTTCGGAAACTTGGGCGGTCTGTTCTCTTCGGACATGGCCATCGACCTCGGCACTGCCAACACGCTGGTCTACGTGAAGGGCCGAGGCGTGATCCTGTCCGAGCCGTCGGTTGTCGCCTACCACGTCAAGGACGGCGTCAAGAAGGTGCTGGCCGTGGGTGAAGACGCCAAGCTGATGCTGGGCCGCACCCCCGGCTCGATCGAGGCGATCCGGCCGATGCGCGAAGGCGTGATTGCCGACTTCGACACCGCCGAGGAGATGATCAAGCACTTCATCCGCAAGGTGCACAAGCGCTCGACCTTCTCCAAGCCCAAGATCATCGTCTGCGTGCCGCATGGCGCCACCCCGGTCGAAAAACGCGCGATCCGCCAGTCGGTGCTGTCCGCGGGTGCCCGCCGCGCCGGGCTGATTGCCGAGCCGATCGCGGCCGCCATCGGGGCGGGCATGCCGATCACCGATCCGACCGGCAACATGGTCGTCGACATCGGCGGCGGCACCACCGAGGTGGCGGTTCTGTCGCTGGGCGACATCGTCTACGCCCGCTCGGTCCGCGTCGGCGGCGACCGCATGGACGAGGCGATCATCTCTTACTTGCGCCGTCAGCAGAACCTTCTGGTCGGTGAAGCGACCGCCGAGCGCATCAAGACCTCCATCGGCACCGCCCGCATGCCCGACGACGGCCGCGGCCAGTCGATGCAGATCCGTGGCCGTGACCTCTTGAACGGTGTGCCGAAGGAGATCGAGATCTCCCAGGCGCAAGTGGCCGAGGCGCTGGCCGAGCCGGTGCAGCAGATCTGCGAGGCGGTGATGACCGCGCTGGAAACCACCCCGCCGGATCTGGCTGCCGACATCGTCGACCGTGGCGTGATGCTGACCGGCGGCGGCGCGCTGCTGGGCGATCTGGATCTGGCCCTGCGCGAGCAGACGGGCCTTGCGGTCTCGATCGCCGATGAAAGCCTCAACTGCGTGGCGCTTGGTACCGGCAAGGCACTGGAATACGAAAAGCAGCTGGCCCACGCGATCGACTACGACAGCTGATACCTCTGCCATCGGGCCGCACCTGACAGGGCATCGGCCTGCAGGCAGGAAGGAGACACGTGGCAAAGGACAAGTCACAGCGCGATGATTACGCCACCCCGCTGCGGCGCCTGCTGACCGTGGTGCTGTGCCTGTGCCTGGCGGCCATTTTCATCGTCTGGCGCATCGACAGTCCACGGGTGGAACGCTTCCGCGCCCAGGTGGTCGATCGGGTCGTGCCCAGCATGGACTGGGCCATGGTGCCGGTGACGGCCACGATCAACCTGCTGCGCGACTTCCAGAGTTACCAGCGGCTGGCCGAACAGAACCGGGAATTGCGCAGCGAATTGCGCCAGATGCGCGCCTGGAAGGAAGCCGCCTTGCAGCTGGAGCAGGAAAACGCCCGGCTGCTGGACCTCAACAACGTGCGGCTGGACCCGCAGCTGACCTATATCACCGGCGTGGTGATGGCGGACAGCGGCTCCCCCTTTCGGCAGTCGGTTCTGCTGAACGTCGGCAGCCGTGACGGCGTGCATGATGGTTGGGCCGCGATGGACGGGATCGGGCTTGTCGGGCGGATCTCCGGCACCGGTCGCAACACCGCGCGGGTGATCCTGCTGACGGATGCCGCCAGCGCGGTTCCCGCCACCATCCAGCCTTCGGGCCAGACCGCCCTGGTGACCGGCGACAACAGCGCAGCCCCCTTGCTGAGCTTCCTGGAAAACCCCGATCTGGTGCGCCCTGGTGACCGGGTCATCTCCTCGGGCGATGGATCGGTTTTCCCGGCCGGGTTGCTGATCGGCCAGGTCGCCAAGGACCGTTCGGGGCGCATGCGGGTGCGGCTGTCGGCCGACTACAGCCGGCTGGAGTTCCTGCGGGTGCTGCGCCATCACGGCACCGAGGTCATCGACACGCCGGGCGCATTGGTCGGCGCAAAACCCGGCGATCCGATGCCGCAACCCCGTCCGCAGGATCTGGGCGGGGACGACGCGAGTGCTTCAGCCGGGGCGGAGAATGGCTAGCACCTCGACCGCCCGGATCTGGACCATGCGCGCGGCCTTCCCGGCGCTGGCCGTGCTGATCATGTTCTTCCACCTGCTGCCGCTGGATACCGAGCCGCGTTTCTGGGCGCCGCCGGACCTGTTGCTGCTGATCGCGCTGACCTGGTCGATGCGGCGTCCGGAATTCGTACCGCCAATATCGATTGCCCTTGTCATCCTGCTGGAAGACTTGCTGCTGTTGCGCCCGCCCGGCTTGATGGCGCTGCTGGCGGTGTTGGGATGTGGCGTCCTGAAGGCCCGAGCCGCCCCCCACCGCGAAAGCACCTTTGTCAGCGACTGGCTGGCCATCGCCGCCGTGCTGACCGTGATTGCCGCCCTCAACCGGCTGACGCTGGCGCTGTTCGCGGTCGAGCAGGCGCCCTTGGGATTGACCGTGATCCAGGTCGTGATGACCATTCTCGCCTACCCTCTGGTCGTCTGGCTCAGCCAGACTATTCTGGGCGTACGCAAATTGTCTCCGGCCGAAGCCGAAACCCTGGTACACCGCCGATGAAACGCTCCTCCAAGGATCTTGATGCCACGCATGGCAAGATGACCCGCCGGGCCCTGTTCCTGGGCGGGCTTCAACTGGCCTTTGCAGGCGGGCTGGCGGCCCGGATGCGGTTTCTGCAGGTCGATCAGGCCGATGAATTCCGCCTGCTGGCCGAAGAAAACCGCATCAACATCCGCCTGCTGCCCCCGGCCCGCGGAGAGATCTTTGACCGCAACGGGCAGATCATTGCGCAGAATTCCCCCTCCTACCGGATTACCCTGGTGCCGGAGGACGCGGGCGACGTCGAGGCGGTCATCGCCAAACTGTCGAACCTGCTGCCGCTGGACCCCGAGGATCTGGAGCGCGCCCGCGCCGAGATGCGCCGCTCGCCCCCGTTTCTTCCGATCACCCTTGCGGATCGGATCGGCTGGGAGGACATTTCCAAGGTCGCGGTCAATGCCCCGGCGCTGCCAGGCGTGACCCCCGAGGTCGGTTTGACCCGGGTCTATCCCCAGCAAGAGGATTTTGCCCATGTGGTGGGCTATGTCGGACCGGTCTCGGATTACGACCTGAGCAAGATGGACGACCCCGAGCCGGTGCTGATGATCCCCCGCTTCCAGATCGGCAAGGTCGGCTTCGAGGCCAAGCGCGAAGACATGCTGCGCGGCAAGGCCGGCGCGAAACGGGTCGAGGTCAATGCAACCGGCCGCGTCATGCGTGAGCTGGACCGCCGCGAGGGCATCTCGGGGGCGGACATGCAGCTGACCGTCGATGCCGCCTTGCAGAACTACGTGCAGGCGCGGCTCGGTCGCGAAAGTGCCGCCGCGGTGGTGATCGACTGCGAGGAGGGCGACATTCGTGCCATTTGCTCCTCTCCCAGCTTTGATCCTAACCTTTTCGTGCGCGGCATTTCGGTCGCCGATTACCGCATGCTGACCGAGGACAATTACCGCCCCCTGTCCAACAAGACGGTGCAGGGCACCTATCCGCCCGGCTCCACCTTCAAGATGATCACCGCGCTTGCAGCGCTTGAAGAAGGTGTGGTGGGACCGGAGGAAACCGTCTGGTGCCCCGGCCATCTGACGGTCGCGGGACGTCGTTTCCACTGTTGGAAGCGGGCCGGCCACGGGCATGTGGACCTGAACAATTCGCTGAAACGGTCCTGCGACGTCTACTACTACGACATCGCCATCAAGACCGGCATCGACAAGATCTCGGCGATGGCCAACAAGTTCGGCCTCGGTGTCAAACATGACCTGCCGATGTCCGCGGTCGCGCAGGGGATCACCCCGACCAAGGAATGGAAGCTGCGCTCCTATGGCAAGGACTGGCTGATCGGGGATACCGCGAACGCGTCGATCGGTCAGGGCTTCATGCTGGCATCGCCCCTGCAACTGGCGGTGATGACGGCGCGTATCGCCACCGGGCGCAGTGTCACGCCGCGGCTGTTGAAATCCATCGACGGGGTCGAGCAGCCCAGCGGCGCGGGCGAACCGCTGGATGTCGCGGAAAACAACCTGCGCACCGTGCGCAAGGGCATGTACTCGGTCAGCAACGACCGCCGCGGCACCGGCTACCGTTCGCGCATCATCGGCGACGGTATCCGCATGGCCGGCAAGAGTGGCACCAGCCAGGTGCGCAACATCACCGCCGCCGAACGCGCCGCCGGGGTGATCCGCAACGAGGACCTGCCCTGGGAGCGTCGCGACCACGCGCTCTATGTCTGCTACGCGCCCTACGACAACCCGAAATACGCGGTTGCGGTGGTGGTGGAACACGGCGGCGGTGGCTCCAAGGCGGCGGCGCCGATCGCCCGCGACGTGCTGCTGCAGGCGCTCTACGATGGCACCCCGCCGCTGGAAGCCTACCCGAAGGCCGATCGCAGCCGCATCAAGGCACAGCAGGAACGATTGGAGCGCGAACGCGTCAAACGCCCCCTGGGCAGCCGGAGCAGCAAGGCATGAGCTATCTGGAATACCACGCCAAATCGATGCCCTCCGGGTTTCGCAAGATCCTCTACCTGAACTGGGGTCTGCTGCTGCTGCTGGTGACGGTGGCCTGCGTCGGTTTCCTGATGCTCTATTCAGTTGCCGGCGGTTCCTTCACGCCGTGGGTCGAACCGCAGGTCAAGCGTTTTGCCCTGGGCCTGGTGTTGCTGTTCGTGGTGGCCATGGTCCCGATCTGGTTCTGGCGCAACGTGTCGGTGTTGGCCTATCTCGGCTCACTCGCCCTTCTGGTAGCGGTGGAGCTGTTCGGCTCGGTCGGCATGGGGGCGCAGCGCTGGATTGATCTGGGGTTCATGCGGCTGCAGCCATCCGAGGTCACAAAGATCTCGCTGGTGATGCTGCTGGCCGCCTATTACGACTGGCTGCCGCCGGAAAAAACCTCGCGCCCCCTGTGGGTTATGCTGCCCGTGGCGCTGATCCTGCTGCCCGTGGCGCTGGTCCTGAAACAGCCGGACCTCGGCACCTCGATCCTGCTGATGGCGGCAGGCGGCGGGGTGATGTTTCTGGCGGGGGTGCACTGGGCCTATTTCGTCGCCGTCATTGCCTCCGGCGTGGGGCTGGTCAGCGCGGTCTTCCAAAGCCGCGGCACCGACTGGCAGCTGCTGAAGGACTATCAGTTCCGCCGCATCGACACCTTCCTTGATCCCTCGCAGGATCCCCTGGGCGCCGGTTATCACATCACCCAGTCGAAGATTGCGCTGGGGTCCGGCGGCTGGTCCGGGCGCGGCTTCATGCAGGGCACCCAGTCACGGCTGAACTTCCTGCCGGAAAAGCACACCGACTTCATTTTCACCACCCTGGCGGAGGAGTTCGGCTTTATCGGCGGCGTGACCCTGCTGTTCATCTACATGCTGATCATCCTGTTCTGCATCGCCTCGGCCATTGCCACCAAGGACCGGTTTTCGTCGCTGGTCATCATGGGCATCGGCCTCAACTTCTTTTTGTTCTTCGCGGTCAACATGTCGATGGTGATGGGGCTGGCGCCCGTGGTGGGCGTGCCGCTGCCGATGGTGTCCTATGGCGGCTCGGCGATGCTGGTGCTGCTGGGCGCCTTCGGCATCGTTCAGAGCGCCCACATCCACCGGCCGCGCCATTCAACACGCTGAATTTCGGAGTTCCCATGACAGTCAACGTCCTCTTTGCCGGCCGTGCGGCCAGCTGGCCCGCCTACGAACCCGAGTTGAAACGCGCCTTTGATGCGCTTGGGCTGACTGTGAACCTCGGCTGCGACTTCGCCCCGCAGGAAGTCGACTACATCATCTATGCGCCGACCGGCCCCGTCAGCGATTTCACCCCCTTCAGTCGGCTGAAAGCGGTGCTGAGCCTCTGGGCCGGGGTCGAGAAGATCGTGCCCAACACCACCCTGACCGCACCGCTGACCCGGATGGTCGATGCCGGGCTGGAGCTGGGCATGCGCGAATGGGTGGCCGGGCACACGCTGCGCTATCACCTGGGGATGGACGCGCATATCCAGGGCCAGACCGGAACGTGGGAGCCGAAGGTGCCACCGCTGGCGCGCGACCGCAAGGTCACCATTCTGGGCCTTGGCGCCCTGGGCCGCGCCGCCGCCGAGACACTGACGACATTGGGCTTTGCGGTAACCGGCTGGAGCCGCACGCAGAAACAACTGGACGGCGTCACCTGCCACGCAGGCGAAGATGGGCTGCGCCGGGCGCTGGAGCAGGCGGAAATCGTGGTGCTTCTGCTGCCGGACACGCCCGCCACGACCAACATCCTGAATGCCGAAACGCTGGCGATGCTGCCCCGCGGCGCCCGTATCATCAATCCGGGGCGCGGACCGCTGATCGATGACGACGCGCTGCTGGCAGCACTGGACAGCGGCCAGGTCGGCCACGCCACGCTGGATGTCTTCCGGGTGGAGCCGCTGCCGCCGGAGCACCCCTACTGGGCGCATCCCAACGTGACGGTGACGCCGCATATCGCCTCGGAGACCCGCGAAAGCACCGCCGCCGAGGTGATTGCCGAAAACATCCGCCGCTGCGAGGCAGGTGAGCCGATGCTGCATCTGGTCGACCGCAGCCTCGGCTACTAGGGGCAGGCGCGGCGGAGCCTATTCTGCGACCAGCCCGCGCCCTTTCAGCAGCGCCTCGACCCCCGGCAGGCGGCCGCGGAACGCGGTGTAGAGCTCTGCCGGATCAGCCGAGCCACCGGTGGACAGGATGTGCTCCTCCAGCGCCTTGGCGCGTTCGGGGTCAAAGGCGCCGCCTGCCTCCTCGAACGCTGCGAAGGCGTCCGCGTCCATCACCTCGGACCACATGTAGCTGTAATAGCCCGAGGAGTAGCCGTCGCCCGCAAAGACATGCGCGAAATGCGGCGTGGCATGGCGCATGGTGATGGCATCCGGCATGCCGATCTCGGCCAGAACCTCGGCCTGTTTCACCATCGGGTCTGCCGGGGCGGCTCCGTCGTGGAAGGCAAGATCCACCAGCGCCGAGGCGACATATTCCACCGTCTGGAAGCCCATGTCGAAATTCGCGGCCCCCAGCACCTTGTCCAGCATCTCCTGCGGCATCGGCGCGCCCGTTTCCGCATGGGTGGCGAATTCCTGCAGCACTTCGGGCACTTCCAGCCAGTGTTCGTAGAGCTGGCTCGGCAGCTCGACAAAGTCGCGCGCGACGGAGGTGCCCGAGATGCTCTCGTAGGTCACGTCCGACAGCATCTGGTGCAGCGCGTGGCCGAATTCGTGGAACAGGGTGCGGGCGTCATCCCAGGACAGCAGCGCCGGATCGCCCTTGGCAAAGTTGCAGACGTTGATGACCACAGGCCTCTGCTTTTCCGGGAACCTGGCCTGCTGGCGCATCGCCGAACACCAGGCACCGGAGCGTTTGGAGCCGCGGGCGAAATAATCGCCGATGAACACCGCCACATGCGCGCCGTTGCGGGTCACCTCCCAGGCGCGGCAATCCGGGTGGTACAGCGGCACATCCAGCGGTGCGAACTCCAGCCCGAACAGTCGGTTGGCGCAGGCAAAAGCCGCCTCGATCATCCGGTCCAGCTGCAGATAGGGCTTCAGCGCGGCCTCATCCAGATCATGCTCGGCCTGGCGGCGCTTGGCGGCGTAGTAGCGCCAGTCCCAGGGCTGCAGATCGCCGTTGATGCCGTCGGCCCGCATCATCTGGGTCAGCACCTCGGCATCGGCATCTGCCTGCGCCTTGGCGGGCCCCCAGACGTCCATCAGCAGCTTGCGAACCGCCTCGGGCGTGCCCGCCATCTCGGTTTCCAGCTTGTAGGCGGCAAAGCTGTCATAGCCCAGCAGCCGAGCGCGTTCCTGGCGCAGCGCCAGGATCTCGGCAGCAATCGCCAGGTTGTCGGTGTCGCCGCCATTGGCACCGCGGGCGGCCCAGGCCCTGAAAGCCTTCTCGCGCAGCTCGCGGCGGGGCGAGAACTGCAGGAACGGCGTGATCAGCGAACGCGACAGGGTGACCACCGGGCCATCGCAGCCCTTCTCCGCACCGGCCGCGCGGGCCGCGTCGACCACAAAGGCGGGCAGCCCCTCCAGATCGTCCTCTGAGAGTTCGAGGAACCAGCTGCGCTCATCTGCCAGCAGGTTCTGGGTGAACTGGGTGCCCAGTGTCGCAAGCCGTGCCTTGATTTCCTGCATCCGCAGATCGGCAGCCCCTTCCAGCGCCGCACCGCCACGCACAAAGCCGCGATGGGTCAGCATCAGCACGCGCTGCTGCTCGGGTGTCAGATCCAGCGCGTCGCGCTGATCCCAGACCGCCTTGACCCGCGCATACAGCGCCTTGTTCGCGGTGATGGCCGAAAAATGCGTCGCCAGTTTCGGCGAGAACTCCCGCTGCAGCTCCTCCCGCCGCGGATTGCTGTCCGCGCCAGCCACGGTGAAAAAGACGCCCAGAACCTGCTCCAGCGCGCGGCACGGAGTTTCCAGCGCTTCGATCACATTGGCAAAGCTGGGCGGCTCGGGATTGGTCGCGATCTGCTCGATCTGCGCCGCGTGATCGGCCAATGCCTGCTCCAGCGCAGGGGCAAAATCCTCGTCCGAGATTTCGGCGAAGGGGGCGATTTCAAACGGTGTGTCCCAGTTGGACAAAAGCGGGTTGGACATGGACGGGTCTCCTTTGTCCGCGACGCTAGCGGCAAAGCCGGGCGGCTGCAATCGGCCCTAGCCGCCCGCCCCCGGCACGCTGTCGCTATCCGCAACCAGCGCCGCCGGGATGATGCGGATCGGCACGCCTGCGATATTGGCCGCGCGCGCGATGCGCCATTCATAGCGGCCAAAGCGGCCGTCGGTATCGATCAGCACCACCACCGCCTCCTTGCCGGTGATCTCGGCGGCAAACAGCGCCTGCTGGATGCTGTCGAGGCTGCTGCGCTTGTCGAGACCGAACTCCACCACCCGCCGGGAGTTCTCGCAATCGGTGCGGATCGACGCGGCGCCGCCGGGGTAGGAAAACTCATGCACGGTTTCCGCGCTGCCGCCGAACAGCGCACCGCACAGCACAGAGATGAAGAAGGCCTCGTTCAAATCAGGGGGCTTCCGGTTTCCTAGTGGCCGGAGCCGCAAACCGGGCAATCGGCGCGTGGGGACAGGCGGATCTTGCGGGTTTCGCCATAAAGCCCGTCATAGATCAGCATCTCGCCGCGCAGCACCTGGCCCGCACCGGTGATCTGCTTGACCGCCTCCTGTGCCATCATCGTGCCGATGACCCCCGGCAAGGGGCCGATCACCCCTGCCTCGGCACAGCTGGGCGCCAGCCCCGCGGCCGGGGCTTCGGGAAAGATGCACTGATAGCAGGGGCCGCCCTTGGCCGGATGGAACAGGCTGATCTGCCCCTCCCACTGCGACAGCGCGCCGGAGATCAGCGGCTTGCCCAGCGCCACGGCGTGGCGGTTGGCCAGGTAGCGGGTGTCAAAATTGTCAGTGCCGTCGAGGATCAGGTCGTAGTCCGCGAACAGATCCGCCGCGATGTCATCGGTCAGGCGGCGGTTGTAGGGGCGCACCTCCACATAAGGGTTCTGCGCGCGCATCGCCGCCGCGGCCGATAACACCTTGGGCTTGCCAATATCCTCGTCCCGGTGGATGACCTGGCGCTGCAGGTTGGTGTTATCGACAACGTCATCGTCGATCACCCCGATGGTGCCCACCCCGGCCGCGGCCAGGTACTGCAGCACGGGCGCGCCCAGACCGCCGGCACCGATCACCAGAACCCGCGCCTGTTTCAGCTTCTTCTGGCCCGCGCCGCCGACCTCGCGCAGCACGATATGGCGGGCGTAGCGGTCCAGCTCGCTGTCGGAAAAACGGCCCGCGGGCGGCGGTGCGGCTGTATCCTGCGGCTGGGCGCGCGATTTCAGGGCTGCTACGATGCGGGCATAGAAGCCTGCCACAAGCGCAACACCGCCCAGCAGCAGCCAGGCCCCGGCAGAGCCGCCGGTACCCTCGCGCAGGGGATGCCCGGCAGGCAGCGTCAGCTGCACCGCCAGAACCGCGGCAAACAGCACCGCCAGAACCGCAATCCGCAGGTTGCGCGGCAAGCCCAGAAACCGCCCGCCCCACCAGATCAGCGCCGCAAGGAACAGGATCCGCAGCATCAGCCTCTCCCGGTGGAGCCAAAGCCGCCCGCGCCGCGCGCCGAACTGCTGAGGGCATCGGCCAGCTCGAAGCGGGCCTGCAGCACCGGCGCCACCACCATCTGGGCGATGCGGTCGCCGTGGGCGATCTCGAACAGCTCCTGGCCTGCGTTCATCACGATGACCCCCAGCGGGCCGCGGTAATCGCTGTCGATGGTGCCGGGGGTGTTGGGCAGGGTGATGCCATGCTTCAGCGCCAGGCCGGAGCGTGGGCGGATCTGCACCTCGTAGCCAGCGGGGATTTCTATGCGCAGCCCGGTCGGCACCAGCGCCCGCTCCCCCGGCGCCAGCTGCAGGCAGCCGCGGTCCGGCAGGTTGGCGCGGATGTCGGCGCCTGCCGCCCCCGCCGTTTCATAAGAGGGCAGCGGCACATCCCGGTCCGCGCCCTCGTCATGGATCACACGGATCGTCACCATCCCCGCTGCCCCTTCATCTTTCTGAAAATACTCAATGTCACCCGGCCAGCGCCGCGGCGATCCGGTCGGCGAGACGCGCGGCGACCTCGTCCTTGCCCATCCGCGGCCAGCTTTCCGCGCCATCTTCCGAGATCAGCGTCACCGCGTTTTCGCTGCCCCCCATGATGCCGGTCGCGGGCGAGACGTCATTGGCGACGATCCAGTCGCAACCCTTGCGCTTGCGCTTGGCGGTGGCGTTGTCGACCACGTCGTTGGTCTCGGCGGCAAAGCCGACCACCAGCGTCGGGCGTCCCGACGTCATCTGGGCGACACCCTTCAGGATGTCGGGATTTTCGGCGAATTCCAGCACCGGCAGGCCGTCCTTGGATTTCTTCAGCTTACGGTCCGAGGCGCTGGCCACCCGCCAATCCGCCACCGCGGCGGCAAAGACACCGGCATCGGCGGGCAAGGCGGCCTCTACCGCGGCGGCCATGTCACGCGCGCTCTGGACCGGCACCACCTGCACGCCCTCGGGCGGTGGCACCTCGGCGGGGCCGGTGATGAACACCACCTCGGCACCGCGGTCACGCAAGGCCCGCGCCAGTGCCGTGCCCTGCGCCCCGGAGGAGCGGTTGGCGATATAACGCACCGGGTCGATCGGCTCATGCGTGGGGCCGGAGGTCACCACGATTCGTTTGCCCCGCAGCGGCCCGTCGGACAGTTTGGCTGTGATGGCGGCCACGATCTCGTCCGGTTCGGCCATGCGGCCGGGGCCGAATTCACCGCAGGCCATGCTGCCGTCATTGGGACCGACAAAGCCCGCGCCATCCGCCTTCAGCTGGGCGATGTTGCGCTGGGTGGCGGGGTGTTCCCACATGCGCACGTTCATGGCGGGCGCCAGCAGCACCGGCGTGTCGGTGGCCAGCAGCAGCGTCGAGGCCAGATCATTGGCGTGGCCCTGCGCCATCTTGGCCATCAGGTCCGCCGTCGCGGGCGCCACCACCAGCAGGTCGGCGCTGCGCGACAGCTGGATATGGCCCATCTCGGCCTCGGAGGTCAGATCGAACAGTTCCTGATGCACCGGTGTCCCTGCGAGGGCCGAAACCGACAGCGGCGTGACGAACTCGGCGCCCGCTTTCGTCAGGACGGGGGTCACGCGCGCGCCCTGATCCTGCAGGCGCCGGATCAGCTCCAGCGATTTGTAAGCCGCGATTCCGCCACCGATAATCAGAAGAATATGTTTGCCAGCCAGCATTTGCGGGTCCTCTGCCACCTTCAGGGCGACTGTACTGCGCAGCGCCAGAAGTGTGAAACGCTTTTCCCACAAGCGGGGCCGCGTGACGCGGGCGGGCTGAATTGCCGACGTTCGCTCGCAACGAATCAGGCCAAGGCAGCCGTCAGCGCGCGTGCGTCACCTGCGCCCGGGTCCAACGGCAAAGCGCCACCGAAATGGCGGCGCTTCACCAGACACTATGGCCCGTCGGGCTGGTCAGGACAGGAGCCTGTGAACCTCGCGCGACTTGTTTTCAAGGCATTTGCGCATTTTCTGGAAGGCCCCGGCCTCCAGCTGTCGCACGCGTTCCTTGGACAGGCCCAGTTCCGTGCCCAGGCTTTCCAGCGTGCGGGGGCGTTCGCGCAGTTTGCGCTCGGTGATGATGAACCTCTCGCGGTCGTTCAAGGCCTGCAAGGCACCGACCAGCCATTTACGCAGCTGGCGGCGGTCGTGACGTTGCTGAACCAGCTCTTCTGCCTGGGTGGTGTCATCCTCAAGCGCGTCGATCCATTCGCGCCCCTCATCCTCCGTCGACTGCACCGCGTTGAGGGAGAAATCGGCCCCCGAAAGACGCCCATCCATCATCTGCACATCGCGCAGCGGCACGCCGATCTCGGTGGCAATCTTCTGGTGCAGCTGATGCTGATCCAATCGCGCCCCCTGCGCCCGGGCCTCGCGCTCCAGCTGCGCCTGAACCCGGCGCATGTTGAAGAACAGCGACTTTTGCGAAGAGGTCGAGCCGGTGCGCACCATGGACCAGTTGCGCATCACGTAATCCTGAATCGATGCCTTGATCCACCACACCGCATAGGTCGAGAACCGCACACCGCGATCCGGGTCGAACTTGTCGGCCGCCTTCATCAAACCCAGCCCGGCTTCCTGGATCAGGTCGTTCATCGGCGCCCCATAGCGTTTGAATTTTGCCGCCATGGAGATTGCCAACCGCATATAGGCGTTGATCAGGCGGTGCAGCGATTGCACGTCCCGTTCATCCCGCCAGGCATAGGCCAGGCGCAGCTCGGTCTCTGCATCCAGCAGCTCTGCCCGCATGGCCTGTTTCGGCAATGGGTTTTCATGTGTGTGATCTAGTGCCATAAGATTTCCCCCCGGAAACTAATTAACAAACTGCCGTCTGGGGACTTAACTTGGAACAATTGGGGGCCCGGATCGCCCTTGGGCCAACAGCAACAGCGCATCGGGTGCAACTTTCGCCACATCCACAGGCCAAACGGGAAACGTAAAAAAGTAATTTGGCCCCTGCGCAGCCTCCCCGGTTTGGAAACATTGGAACCCCGGGCGCTGCGGTCTCTTGTCTTTACCGGGCCCTGCAGTTACCCACAGGAACGGCTTCGTACATACAGGTTAGCAAAAAATGCCTGCAAATGTAACTTTAATTCTTGGGGGCGCGGCCTCAGGAAAGTCGGCATTTGCCGAAGGCCTGTGCGTAAACAGCACAAAAGACAGAGTTTACTGGGCAACTGCACAAATTTTTGACGCCGAAATGCGCGAAAAAGTGTCCCGCCATCTCGCACAAAGAGGGGCTGGCTGGACCACTGTAGAGGAGCCGGAAACAGCCGGGCGAGTCTTGCCGGGGCTGACATCCGGGCAAATCTGCCTGATGGACTGCGCCACCATGTGGCTGACCAACAATTTGCTGGCCGAACACGATCTTGCCGCCGCCGAGTCGGAACTGATGTCCGCCATCGACGCCTGCGCGGCGGATCTGGTGATCGTGTCCAACGAGACCGGACTGGGCATCGTGCCCGAAAACGCGCTGGCCCGGAGGTTCCGGGAGGCTCAGGGGCGACTGAACATCGCTCTGGCCGCGCGCGCCGACCGGGTGGTGCAAGTCACCGCCGGGCTGCCGCTGGTGCTGAAAGGCAGCCTGTGACCACCCGCCTGTTCCTGGTGCGGCACGGGCCGACTCACGCCAAATGTATGGTCGGCTGGTCAGACCTGCCCGCGGATCTTTCCGATTCGGCCGCGCTGGCCCGCCTGTCGGCGCATCTGCCCGCCGACGCGGTGGTGGTGTCTTCGGACCTGTCGCGGGCGGTGGCCACCGCGGATGCCATCCAAGGCAACCGACAGCGGTTGCCGCATCTGCCGGGGCTGCGCGAAATCCACTTTGGCGCCTGGGAGCTGCGCAGCTGGGCCGAGGTCGACGCCGAAGACCCGGACCGAATCCGCGCCTATTGGGATACGCCGGGGGACACCACGCCGCCGGGGGGAGAAAGCTGGAACCAGCTCTGCGCCCGCGTGAATGCGGCGATCGACCGGCTGGTGGCCGCGCATGAGGGCGGCGACCTGATCGTGGTGGGTCATTTCGGACAGATTCTCAGCCAGATCCAGCGCGCGGCACGCCTCACCGCGCTGGAGGCCTTTGGGCACAAGATCGACAACCTTTCCGTCAGTCAGGTGTCTGTCGGCCCGGACGGCTGGATCGCCGGCACGATCAATCAAAATCCGTGATAATTTCCATCACAAACATTCCATTTGAGAATGCTTTCACCGCGGCTACCCTCGCCTTATGACATATGAACTCTATATTGGCGACCGCATGTATTCCAGCTGGTCATTGCGCGGCTGGCTCATGCTCGAGAAATTCAATCTGCCCCACACCGTCCACATGGTCGGGCTGTACTCCGGACGCATGGCGGCGGATTTGGCGCATCTCGCCCCGGCGCGGCTGGTGCCGGTGTTGCGACTGCCGGACGGCACCGTGGTCGGCGAAAGCCTGGCAATCGCGGAAACCCTGGCCGAACGCCACCCGGAGGCCGGGCTGTGGCCGACCGATCCGGCACATCGTGCCACTGCGCGCTGGCTGGTGACCGAAATGGCCTGCGGTTTTTCCGCCTTGCGCGGCGACTGCCCGATGCAACTGGGCGGCATTTACGAGGGCTTTACCCCTTCCGAGGCGGTCAGGACCGACCTCGCGCGAATCGAAACGCTGTTCGCCCACGCCCGCCTCATGTCCGGCGCCGCGACGGGTCACCTGTTCGGGGCCTACTCTCTGGCTGATACGTTCTACACGCCGGTCGCTGCCCGCATCATCGGCTATGACTTGCCCGTCAGCGCCGAAACCCGCGCCTATTGCAAGCTGCTGCTCTCCGACCCAACGGTTCAGAGCTGGCAACAGCAGGCGCAGGAGGTCACCTACGACCCGGAGCCCTACCCGCTGGATTTGCCAAAGCGTGCCTGGTCGCTGGACTGACGGGTGCCGGGGCGGGGCGACCAGCGCCAATTTTGCGTGAATTCCAAGCGCGACCCGCCCCGCGTTAACCATTCGGAAACCATGATTGCCAAGCCTCTTTCCGACCAGAACGGGACGGGGAGAGATGACCACACGCTGTTACACGGTGGCCTTTCAGGGGGTCGATGCACGCCTGGTCGAGGTGCAATGCGCCGTCGCGCCAGGACTTCCGGCCTTTTCCGTGGTTGGTCTGCCCGACAAGGCGGTGAGCGAGGCGCGCGAACGGGTCCGCGCCGCCTTTGCCGCGATGTCGATCGCCCTTCCCTCCCGCCGGATCACCGTCAACCTGTCGCCCGCCGATCTGCCCAAGGAAGGCAGCCATTTCGACCTGCCGATCGCCTTGGCGCTTCTCGCCGCGATCGGGATCATCCCTGCTGAAAAGGCCGAAGACACCATCGCCCTGGGCGAGCTGTCACTCGACGGACAGCTGATGCCGGTGGTGGGCGCCCTGCCCGCAGCCGTCACCGCGGCTGAACAGGCACGGATGCTGATATGCCCCAAAGGTTCCGGTGCCGAGGCGGCCTGGGTGGATGCCGCGCAGGTTTTCGGCGTCACCACGCTGGCCGAAGCCGTTCAGCATTTCACCGGCCAGCGCCTGATCGAACCCGCCACGCCGGGCGAGGCCGGCAACGCCCCGGCAACCAAGGATCTGCGCGACGTGAAGGGGCAGGAGCAGGCAAAGCGCGCACTGGAGATCGCAGCCGCCGGGCGCCATCACCTGCTTATGGTCGGACCACCCGGCTCCGGCAAATCGATGCTGGCAGCGCGCCTGCCCTCCCTGTTGCCGCCACTGACGCCAAGGGAGGCGCTGGAAACCTCAATGATCCACTCCTTGGCCGGACTGATCAAGGACGGTGGCATCAGCCGCGTCCGCCCGTTCCGCGAACCGCATCACACCGCCTCGATGGCGGCCATTGTCGGGGGCGGACGACGGGCGCAGCCCGGCGAGATCAGCCTCGCCCATAACGGGGTTCTGTTCCTGGATGAGCTGCCGGAATTCGCACGCCCGGTTCTGGAAACCCTTCGCCAGCCGCTGGAAACCGGCGAAGTGATGGTGGCGCGCGCCAATGCGCATGTGAAATATCCCAGTCGCTTCATGCTGGTGGCCGCAGCCAATCCCTGCAAATGCGGCTACCTGGCCGATGCAAACCGGGCCTGCGCCCGCGCGCCGGGGTGCGGCGCAGACTATCTTGGCCGTATCTCTGGCCCGCTGTTGGACCGGTTTGATCTGCATCTGGACGTTCCGCCCGTCGACATTGCGGATCTGGATCTGCCGCCCTGTGCCGAAGGCTCGGCCGATGTCGCACAGCGGGTGGCTTGCGCGCGCGAGCTGCAGCAGGCCCGCTATGCAAACCATCCCGGCATAGAGCAGAATGCCGACGCTGAGGGGCAGCTGCTGGAAGACGCCGCGGCTCCCGGCCCAGACAGCCGCGATCTCTTGAGCCGAGCTGCCGAGCGGTTCGGTCTCAGCGCGAGAGGCTATCACCGGGTGCTGCGCGTGGCCCGCACCATCGCCGATCTGGCCTGCGAAGAACGCGTGCAGCGCCACCATTTCGCCGAGGCGCTGAGCTTCCGCCTGCCCGCAGCCCGGTAACTAGGTGTCGCCGTCCAGCGCCGCACGGGCAAATACCGCGGCTTCTTCGAGCGCCGCCTGCCCCTCCGGCAAGTGGCCTGCCATGAATTGCCAGACATGCGGCAGCCCGTGCCACCGGCAGAGCTGCACCGCACTGCCTGCGGCCTGCAGCCGGGCCGCCATGCGCTCGGCGTCCGAGCGCAGCACCTCGCTGTCGGACACCTGGATCAGCACCGGCGGCGGGCCGGGGAAATCGGCAAACAGGGGCGAGGCTCGTGGATCGGCCGGGTCGGCCCCGGCCAGATATTGCTCCACAACCTCCGGCATCCGCCCCGTCGGGATGATGACATCGCGGGCCCGGTTGTCGTGCAGGCTGGCCCCCGACAGTGTCAGGTCGCACCAGGGCGAAAAGGCGACCAGCCCGGCCGGGCGCTCTCCCTCTGCCAGAAGGCCCGCCAGCAGTGCCAGCGCCAGCCCGCCGCCCGCACTGTCCCCGGCCAGCAGGATCCGGCCCGGCGCGTAGCCGCGCTGGCGCAGGTGCTGCCAGGCCAGAAGGGCGTCTTCATAGGCGGCGGGGAACGGGGCCTGCTGCAACAGACGGTAGTCCGGCACTGCAATCTCGAGACCGGCGGCCTGGGACAGCCGCGACAGCATGCCCTGATAGGCCCGCGCGCTGCCCGCCAGATAGGCGCCGCCGTGCAAAAACAGAATGATCTGCCCCACGCGCGGCCTGCCGCAGCTGACCAGCGTCACCGGCACCGGCGCGCGCAGCGGCAGCAGGCGGGTAAAGGGCAGCGCCGGGTAGAGACGCGGCGCGGCAAATTCGAACACGCGCCGCGCCAGATCAGGGCTGCTGGCGCGCCGCAGCACCGGTTTCATGCCATGACGCATCCACGCGTTGATGGCCCGGCGCTGCCAGCTCATCAGCTGATCTTGGCTTCGATCGCCTGCCAGACCTTCTCGGCGATGTTGACGCCGTCAAACCGCTCCAGTTCCTGAATGCCGGTGGGCGAGGTCACGTTGATCTCGGTCAGGTAGTGGCCGATCACGTCGATGCCGACGAAGACCTGACCCTTTTCCCGCAGCAGGGGGCCGATGGCGGCGCAGATCTCCAGATCCCGCTCGCTCAGCCCGATCTTTTCGGGGCGGCCGCCGACGTGCATGTTGGAGCGCGTCTCGCCCGCTGCCGGCACCCGGTTGATCGCGCCGACCGCCTCGCCGTCGACCAGGATCACCCGCTTGTCGCCATTGCTTACGTCGGGCAGGAATTTCTGCACGATCAGCGGCTCGCGGCTGAAGCCAGTGAACAGCTCGTGCAGCGAGGTCAGGTTGCGGTCATTGGCATCGAGCCGGAACACGCCCGCGCCGCCGTTGCCATACAGCGGCTTCAGGATCACGTCGCCGTGCTTTTCCTTGAACGCCTTGATGGTCTGCAGATCGCGGGCGATGGTGGTCGGCGGTGTCAGGTCGGGGAAGTTCAGCACCAGCAGTTTTTCCGGGTAGTTGCGCACCCAGAACGGATCATTCACCACCAGCGCCTTGCCCTTCAGCATGTCCAGAAGGTGGGTCGAGGTGATGTAGTGCATGTCGAACGGCGGGTCCTGCCGCAGCCAGACCACGTCGAACTCCGCCAGATCCACTTCGCGCTCTTCGCCCAGCACCGCGGGGGCGCCCGCCACCCGCTGCACCGTCATGTCATGGCCGCGGGCGGTGATGCGGCCTTCCTGATAGGCCAGCTGGTCGGGGGCGTAGTAAAACAGCTCATGACCGCGCGCCTGGGCTTCCTCGGCCAGGCGGAAGCTGCTGTCGGCGTTGATGTCCACGCCCATGACCGGGTCCATCTGAAAGGCGATTTTCATTGGCAGTATCCCTTGTAAACTGGTCAGATACATGGCCCAGCAGGGCCGCATGTTCAATGGGGCAGCGATGCGTCAGCCCAAGCCAAAGGCGTTTTCGATCACCTCGACCGCGCCGTCACCGTTCACAAGCGCGGCATCAAACCGGACCGGCGTCAGCTGGCCCTGCGGCTGGGTATCCAGATATTGCCCGGCGCTGGCATAGATCCGGTCGATCTGCCGCCGCGTGATCCGCAGGGCGGCGGCGGCGCTGGTTCTGCTGTGCTTCACCTCGACGAAAACCAGCCCGTCCGGCCCCTTGAGGATCAAATCGATCTCACCGCCCGCCCCGCGCCAGCGGCGCTCTGCCACGGTGTAGCCGAGGTTTGCATAATGACGCGCCACGATGTCCTCTGCCGCCTCGCCCGCATGGTGGGCGCGGGCGCCACGATGCTGGCGGGCGCGCGTCACCGCTCAGCCCTCCTTGGCCTGCTGCAGCGCCAGCTGGTAGACCTTGCGCCGCGGCAGCCCGTGCAGTTCCGCCACGATGGCGGCGGCGTCCTTGACCGAATTGTCCTGCAGCGCGGCCTCCAGGTCGCTTTGCAGATCGCGCTCGCTGACCTCGGCCGCCTGGGCGCGGTCGACCAGCAACACGATCTCGCCCTTCACCGAATGTTCGGCGAGGTTAGCCGCCAGATCCGCCAGCGGTGCGCGACGGACTTCCTCGAATTTCTTGGTCAGCTCGCGGCACAGTGCCGCCGGGCGGTTGCCCAGCACGGCGGCCATATCCGCCAGCGAGGCGGCCACCCGCTTCGGCGATTCATAAAAGATCAGCGTGCCGGGGATCTCGCGCAGCTCCTCTAGCCGCCGCTTGCGCGCGGCCGAGGCATTGGGCAGGAAACCGGCAAAGAAGAACGCATCCGTCGGCAGCCCCGCCAGCGTCAGCGCGGTGGCGGCGGCGACGGGTCCGGGCGCGCAGGTGACCATGTGGCCGGCTTCGGCGGCGGCGCGGCTCAGCTCGAATCCGGGATCGGCGATCAGCGGCATCCCCGCCTCCGAAGCGTAGGCCACGGATTTGCCCGCAGCGACCTCTTCCAGCAGCTTGGCCTGCGCACCGCCGCCACTGTGGTCGTGATAGGCGATGATCCGCCGCCCCGCCAGCGGCACGCCATGGATCTCCATCAGCTTGCGTAAAGAGCGCGTATCCTCTGCCGCAAGCACGTCTGCCGAGGCCAGCACGTCCAGCGCCCGCAAAGTGATGTCGCGCGCGGTGCCGATCGGCGTGGCAACAAAGTACAGCCCGGGAGCCAATTTGACATTCAGATGATTCAACGCTGGACCCGCCTTTTTGGTCGTTTATGATCCGTCCTTAAATTCACACGGTGCTCTGGCGCCGGGAGAACGGAGTTTCAAGCCATTATGTTTGCTGTTTTCAAACGGGCCCGCAAGGCAACACTTGCTGCCGCCGCAGCCCTGTCCGCCCTGACCCTGGCCGCCTGCGACCCTGCAACCATCGGCAGCGGCCCGACCATCAACACCTCCAAGCCGGTTCCGGTCGCGCTGCTGGTGCCGCGCGGGTCTGCCCAGCAGGGTGACAGCGTGCTGGCAAAGAGCCTGGAAAACGCGGCGCGCCTAGCCATTGCAGACCTCGACGGCGTGCAGATCGACCTGCGTGTCTATGATACCGCGGGCACCCCCGAGGTGGCCTCGAGCGCGGCGCAGCAAGCCCTGAATGACGGGGCCCGGATCATCCTTGGCCCCGTTTATGCAGAAGCGGCTAATGCCGCCGGGATCGCGGCGCGGCAGCGCGGCGTGAACGTACTGGCCTTCTCCAACAACACGGCGATCGCTGGCGGCAATGTCTTCATTCTGGGACCGACCTTTGACAACACCGCGCGGCGTCTGACGAAATTCGCCGCCCGCAATGGCAAGCGCAACATCCTGATCGTCGGCGGCAATGACGCGGCAGGCGTGGCCGGGCGGACCGCCATCCAGCAGGCCGCGGCAGAAAGCGGTGCCACGATCACCGGTAGCGTCGGGTATGAGCTGTCTCAGCAGGGTGTGATCAACGCCATCCCGACCATCCGCAGCGAAGCCGCCAAGGCGGATGCGGTGTTCCTTACCTCCACCACTGCCGGAGCCCTGCCGCTCCTGGCGCAGCTGATGCCCGAAGCGGGCGTCGACCCGGCCGAGAAGCAGTATATCGGTCTGACCCGTTGGGACATCCCGTCGCAAACCCTGTCGCTGCCGGGCGTTCAGGGTGGCTGGTTCGCCCTGCCCGACCAAAGCAAGGTTCAGCAGTTCAGCGCCCGCTATCAGGCGACCTACGGCAATGCTCCGCACACCATCGGCAGCCTTGCCTATGACGGCATCGCCGCCATCGGGGCGCTGGTGGCTGCAGGCAAATCCGACGCGTTGACCACAGCGGCGCTGACCCAGGGCGCCGGCTTCCAGGGCGCTGGCGGCATCTTCCGGCTGCGCCCGGACGGCACCAACGAGCGCGGGTTGGCCGTCGCCACTATCCAGGAACAGAAAGTCGTAGTCATTGACCCAGCCCCAAGCAGCTTCGCCGGTGCCGGATTCTGATCCGGCCCTCGTAACCGCAGGGCAGACCGAAAGCGGCTTCCCCGCCCCGCGGGGGCCGCTGATCTGCGATCCGGCGGATATCTTCGACGCGGTCGCGGTGCGCCAGAAGATTCGCGCCGAGGCCGAAAACGTCCCGCCGACGGAGCTGCGCACCGCCGCCGTGAAGATCCTGCGGGAGGCCAATAAGTCCGGCCGCGCCGCGATTGCGGACGCCTTTGCCGCGGCCCCCTTTTCGGCACGCGAACTGACCCGCTCCTACACCTTTCTGACCGATGGGCTGGTGACCACTGCCATGTTCGTGGCCAGCACCCTGTTGCACCCGCTGGCCACGCCGACCCGCGGCGAGCGGATCGCGGTCATTGCCGTGGGAGGCTACGGGCGGGGGGAAATGGCACCGGCCTCGGATGTCGACCTGCTGTTCCTGACCCCTTACAAGATCACCGCCTGGGCGGAGAGCGTGATCGAATCCATGCTTTATATCCTGTGGGACCTGCGCCTGAAGGTCGGCCATTCCAGCCGCACCATCAAGGATTGCCTGCGTCTGGGCGGCGAAGACTACACCATCCGCACCGCCATGCTGGAAAACCGCTTTCTGGCCGGCCACGCGCCCCTCGCCGAGGAGTTGGACGCGCGGTTGAAGGAGGAGCTGTTCTCCCGCGACACCCGCGAATTCGTCGAAGCGAAACTGGCCGAACGCGACGCGCGTCACCTGAAGCAGGGCCAGCGGTACATGGTTGAGCCCAACGTCAAGGAAGGCAAGGGCGGGCTGCGGGATCTGCAGTCCCTGTTCTGGATCGCCAAGTACCTCTACCAGGTGCAGGACGCGGAAGACCTGGTGCCACTGGGCTTGTTCCACCCCGAGGAGATGGAACTGTTCGCCAAGGCCGCCAATTTCCTGTGGGCGGTGCGGGCGCATCTGCATCTGGCCACCGGCCGCGCCAGCGAACAACTGACCTTCGACATGCAGGTCGAAGTCGCGGCGCGCATGGGGTACGAGGACAAAGCCGGACGGCGCGGCGTGGAAATCTTCATGCAGGAGTATTTCCGCCATGCGACCCGTGTCGGGGATCTGACCCGGATCTTCCTGTCCAAGCTGGAGGAAAGCCACCAGAAGAGCGAGCCATTGCTGGAGCGGATCTTTCGCCGCCGCCGCCGCGTCAAGCCGGGTTACCGCGTGGTGCGCAACCGCCTGGACGTCGCCAACCCCGAGGAATTCCTGGCCGACAAGGTCAACCTTCTGCGCCTGTTTGAAGAGGCGCTGCGCACCGGCATGCTGATCCATCCAGACGCCATGCGGCTGGTTACCGCGAACCTGCACCTGATCGACGACGAGATGCGCAACGACAAGGAAGCCCGGCGGATCTTCCTTGACCTGCTGCTGAAGCACGGCAACCCGGAACGCGCGCTGCGCCGGATGAACGAGCTGGGCGTGCTCTCCGCGTTCCTGCCCGAGTTCGAGCCGATCGTGGCGATGATGCAGTTCAACATGTACCACTCCTACACGGTGGACGAACACACCATTCAGGTGATCGCCAACTTCGCCGCCATTGAGCGCGGCGAACTGGAGGAGGAGCTGCCGCTTTCGTCGGAAGTGCTGCGCAAGGGGCTCAACCGCAAGGTGCTGATGGTGGCGATGCTCTTGCACGATATCGGCAAGGGCCGGGCACAGGACCATTCCATTCTGGGTGCCCAGATCGCGCGCAAGGTGGCACCGCGGCTGGGGCTGAAGCCCTCGGAGTGCGAAACCGTGGAATGGCTGGTGCGCTATCACCTGCTGATGTCGGACATGGCGCAGAAACGCGACATCGCCGACCCGCGCACGGTGCGCGATTTTGCCAAGGCGGTACAGACGGTGAAGCGGCTGGACCTGCTGCTGTTGCTGACCGTCTGCGACATTCGTGGCGTCGGCCCGGACACCTGGAACAACTGGAAGGCGGCGTTGCTGCGCGCGCTTTACGGCCAGACCCGTGCTGCACTTGAGGGGGGCATGGAAGCGCTGAATCGCGAGCACCGCGGCGCCGCCGCCAAGAAGGCGCTGCGCAAGGCTCTGCCGGACTGGTCCAAGGCCGACCTCAAGAAAGAAACCGCCCGTCACTACCCGCCGTACTGGCACGGGCTGCATGTCACGGCGCATGTGGATTTTGCCGAGATGCTGCGCGAGTTCGTCAGTCGCGGCAGCCCGGACGAGGTGATGATCCGCCTCTACCCGGACGAGGATCGTGATGCGACCCGCGCCACATTCGTGATGGAGGACCATCCCGGCATCTTCGCCCGCATCGCCGGAGCGCTGGCGCTGGTCGGGGCCAACGTCGTGGATGCGCGCTCCTACACCACCAAGGACGGTTACGTCACCGATGCCTTCTGGATCCAGGACGCCGACGGGCACCCCTTCGACCCCTCGCGCCTGCACCGGATGAAACAGATGATCGAAAAGACCCTCAAGGGAGAGGTCATCGCCGGCGAAGCACTGAAGTCGCGCGACAAGATCAAGAAACGCGAGCGGGCCTTCAAGGTGCCGACCCACATCACCTTCGATAACGAAGGCTCCGAGATCTACACCATCATCGAGGTGGACACCCGTGACCGGCCCGGCCTGCTCTATGACCTGGCCCGCGCGCTGGCTTCGGCCAATGTCTACGTTGCCAATGCGGTGATCGCGACCTATGGCGAACAGGTCGTGGATGCTTTCTACGTCAAGGACATGTTTGGCCTGAAGTACCACACGGCATCCAAACAGCGCATGTTGGAGAAGAAGCTGCGCGAGGCGATCTCCGAAGGGGCCAAACGAGCGGACACATGAAACCCATCAAACTGCTTTCGGGCTTCCTGACCGTCGGGTTCTGGACGCTGGCCAGCCGTGTGCTGGGCTTTGCGCGCGAGATCCTCATTGCCGCCTTCATCGGGCCGGGGCCGGTGCTGGATGCCTTCATCGTGGCATTCCGCCTGCCCAACCTGTTCCGTCGCTTCTTTGCCGAAGGCGCCTTCAACGCGGCCTTCGTCCCCGCTTTCGCCAAACGCTACGAGGCGGGCGAGGACGCCCGCGCTTTCGCCCAGCAGGCCTTCAACCTGCTGGCGGCGGCGGTGCTGACGCTGGTGGGGCTTGGCATGCTGTTCATGCCCGGCCTGGTCTGGCTCACTGCCGGGGGGTTCGTGGGTGATGCGCGTTTTGACATGGCGGTGGGCTACGGCCACATCGTCTTTCCCTATATCCTGTTCATGTCGCTTGCGGCGCTGTTCTCCGGCGTGCTGAACGCCACCGGGCGCTTTGCCGCTGCCGCAGCCGCGCCGGTGCTGCTGAACGTCTTTACCTGCGTTGCGATGGCCGTGGCCGCCATCCTGGGCGGCGAGGTGATCACTTGGCTGGTCTGGACCATTCCGGTGGCGGGCGTCGCGCAGCTAGCGCTGGTCTGGGCGGCGGCGGCGCGGGCAGGCATCGTTCTGCGCCCGGGTCTGCCGCGCTGGACCCCGGAGATGCGCCGCCTCACCGCTGTGGCCCTGCCCGCGGCGCTGGCCATGGGTGTCACGCAAATCAACCTCGTGATCGGCCAGTACGTGGCCTCCGACATCGAAAAGGCGGCCAGCTGGCTGTTCATCGCCGACCGGCTGTATCAGCTGCCGCTTGGAGTGGTTGGCATTGCCGTCGGCATCGTGCTGCTGCCCGCCCTGTCGCGCCGCCTGCGCGCGGGCGACAGCGCTGGCTCGCAGGACGCCCTGTCGCGCGCCGCCGAGTTCTCGCTGCTGCTGGCAGTGCCCTCCGCCGTGGCTTTCCTGACTGTGCCGCTGCCGCTGGTATCCGTGCTGTATGAGCGCGGCGCCACTGGGCCCGAGGACGTCGCCGCCATCGCGCTGGCGGTTGCCGTCTACGGTGCCGGCCTGCCCGCTTTCATGCTGCAAAAGGTGCTGCAGCCGCTGTATTTCGCCCGCGAGGACACCCGGACGCCGTTCCATTATGCGCTGGTGGCAATGGTGGTGAACGCGGGCCTGGCCTTTGGGCTGAAGCCGGTGCTGGGCTGGATCGCGCCCGCTGTCGCCGCATCCGCCGCGGGCTGGGCAATGGTGGCGCTGCTGGCATTTGGCGCCCGCCGCATGGGGCCCGAGGCGCAGTTCGACAGCCGCTTCCGTCGCCGAGCATGGCGCATCCTGGTGGCGTCTGCCGTGATGGGCGGCGGGCTCTACGCTGCCGCCAGCTGGGGCAGCTGGCTGTTTCAGCTGGACTACTGGCGCTATCTTGCGCTGCTGGGCCTGGTTGTGCTGGGCGGCGTACTTTATTTCACCGTGGGCCAGCTCCTCGGTGCCTTCCGCCTGTCGGAATTCCGCACCGCCCTCAGCCGCCGCAAACAGGCCTAGCACCGCGTCCTGCGCCGCACCGCGGGTCAAGGGCCGCGCCAGCGGCCGCGCTGCAGGCGCGGTTCACCCTTGAGGCGCGGTGTGGCGGACAGACACTGGACATGGCGCCTTCAGGGCAGGCCTGCCCCTGAGGCGCCTCTCAGCATCTTCCCCTCTGCCGCGCGCCAGCGCGGCCCGGCCCAACGGCTGGAAATGCCCCGCAAGGGGCTTTGACAGCGGGCGGGAGCACCGCCGCGGCGCTCCGGCGGCCTCAGTCGCGGCGCACGCGGTCGCGGATCCGCGCCCAGCCGCCCGGTGCCAGGAAGAACGACAAGCCAAAGCCGGTGGCAAAGCCCGACAGATCCGCAACCCAGTCCTTCTGACCGCCGAACAGAAGTCCGAACAACAGCTGGATCCCCATCAGGAAGGCGATCAGCGAGAACGCCCGGCTCTGCTGGGCCCCGACCGACGCCAACGAGCGCCACAGCAGGAAGGTGAAGGCCCCGATCAGCCCGTAGACCGCGGGAAAGCCGCCGACCAGCGGGGCGCCGCCCGGGATCAGCACCGCGTAGCCCAGCGCGCCCCCGGCGCCGGAGAGCAGGAATATCACCACCATCGCCAGATCGCCCATGACCTCGCCCACCATCTTGCCCATCGCCAGCACGAAGACGCAGACGAACAGCGCCTGGGTGAAGGCCCCATGCACAAAGCCGTAGGACACGAACCGCAGCAGATGCTCCGGCAGCCAGCGGCCGCTGTCCTGCATCCACCAGAAGATCTCGGGCGAGAAAGCATAGGCGTTCAGCGCCTCAAGCCGCCAGCCAATCGCTTCGGGCCCGCCCAGGATGCCGCGCGCGCCGAGCGAGAAGACCGCCTCAACCCCCATGATGACGATCACCAGCGCCACCACGGCGGCGGGCAGCGGGTTGATAGGGGCGGTATTGTTCGGGCTGCTCATCTGCTCTCCTGCGCGTGACGCGCCTGTTGACGTACCTTGGCCCCATGGGTAAGCCACCGGGGCTGCTATTTCCAGACGGGAGTTACGCCCATATGAGCGAAACCACTTTCACCCCGCGCGTGTTCTCGGGGATTCAACCCTCGGGCAACCTTCACCTCGGCAATTACCTGGGGGCGCTGAAACGTTTCGTCGACTGGCAGGCCAATGACGTGGAAACCGTCTATTGCATGGTCGACCTGCACGCGATCACCGTCTGGCAGAACCCTGCGGATCTGCGCCGGTCCACCCGCGAGCTTTGCGCGGGCTTCATCGCCGCGGGCCTTGATCCGGAAAAATCGATCCTGATCAATCAAAGCCAAGTGCCCGAACACGCCCAGCTGGCCTGGGTCTTCAACTGCGTCGCCCGCATGGGCTGGATGCAGCGCATGACGCAGTTCAAGGACAAGGCAGGCAAGAACGCCCAGAACGCCTCCCTCGGGCTGTTGGCCTACCCGTCGCTGATGGCGGCCGACATTCTGGTCTACCACGCCACCCATGTGCCGGTGGGCGAGGATCAGAAGCAGCACCTGGAACTGACCCGCGACATCGCCACCAAGTTCAACCACGACTATGGCGTCGATTTCTTCCCGATTACCGAACCGGTGATCGAAGGCGCCGCGACCCGCGTGATGTCCCTGCGTGACGGTTCCAAGAAGATGTCGAAATCGGATCCCTCCGACGCCAGCCGCATCAACATGACCGATGATGCCGACACCCTGGCCAAGAAGATCCGCAAGGCCAAGACCGACCCCGATGCCCTGCCCTCCGAAGCCAAGGGGCTGGAGGACCGCCCCGAGGCGCGCAACCTGGTCAACATCTATGCCGCGCTGAGCGATCAAAGCGTCGACCAGGTGCTGGCAGAGGTGGGCGGAAAGCAGTTCTCGGAATTCAAGCCGATGCTGGCGGAACTGGCCGTGGAAAAGCTGGCGCCGATCTCGACGGAAATGGCCCGCCTGATGAACGAGCAAGACGAAATCGACCGGATTCTGGCACGGGGCGCAGAGCGCGCCCGCGCGATCACCGCACCGATTTTGCGCAAAACTTACGATATCGTCGGCATGGTTGCCCCCGTCGAAATCTAATAACAGCCTCGACTTTCGGAGCGAAAGATAAATACCCGCGCCTATCACAGGCGCGGGTATTTTCATTCAGCCACCTGAAACAAGGTGAAATTTTTTTCTCCGCGCAAAGCAACAGGCAGAGCGCGGCGTCAATACCGATCACCATACGAATAGAATAGCACGCTTTGGTTGATTGGATTTCTATTTTTAACAACCTGGAAACGGTTGCGCCGCATGCTTAACCCAGATCGGCCGTCCAGCGTGGCCGCAGTTTGTACTTTACCTTGTTACCAAATTTCCCATGCGGAGAACGCCAATGTTCCTACGACGGAAGACACCGAGCACGGCCCAGAAGCTGAACGAGGCCGAGGCAGTTCTGGATGCCCTCGATCGCACTCAGGCGGTCATCGAATTCAAACCGGACGGCACCATCCTTCAGGCCAATTCCAATTTCCTCAGCACCATGGGGTACAGTCTGCAGGAAATTGCCGGCAAGCATCATTCCATGTTTGTCGCCAAGAGTTATGCGTCTTCGCCTGAATATGGGCAATTCTGGTCAAGGCTGGCCGAGGGTGAGCATTTTACCGGCATGTTTCAGCGTTTGGCCAAGGATCGCAGCACGGTCTGGATCCAGGCCACCTATGCGCCGGTCCTGGGGCCCGACGGAAGCGTCAGCAAGGTTGTGAAATATGCCACCGATGTCACAGACGCCGCAGAGCGCAAGCAGGTGGTCGAAGACATCACCGATGGGCTGCGCCAATTGAGCGCCGGAAACCTGGGCTGCCAGGTGCCCGTGTCGGAGGTTGACGAGCTTGCCGAGTTGGGCGCGGCCTTCAATTCCGCGCTGCGGCAGCTGAATGAAACCGTCGGCACGGTCAAAGCCGTCGCCGCAACCGTGGCGTCCACGGCGGATGAGCTGAACCAGTCATCGGGCGAGTTTTCCCAGCGGACAGAAACCCAGGCCGCAACGCTGGAACAGACGGCCGCCGCGATGGAAGAGCTGACGGCAACGGTCAAGGCCGCCGCCGACGGCGCCAAGGAGGTGGCGACCATCGTGACACGTGCGCGCAAGACAGCCGAAACCAGCAGCCAGGTGGTTTCCGATGCAATTCGGGCCATGGATCAGATCGAAACCTCCGCCGGCAAGATCTCCACCATTATTTCCGTCATTGACGACATTGCCTTTCAAACCAACCTTCTAGCCCTGAACGCCGGGGTCGAAGCCGCGCGCGCCGGCGAGGCGGGGCGCGGTTTCGCGGTCGTCGCATCGGAAGTCCGTGCTCTGGCCCAGCGCTCATCCGACGCGGCCGGTGAAATCAAGCAGTTGATTACCGAAAGCTCGGCTCAGGTCGCGGACGGCGTAAAGCTTGTTGGCCGCACCGGCGACGAGCTGAAGGCCATCGTCGAGAGCGTCTCGACCATTTCCGACCACATCGTTGATATCGCCCGCGGCGCCGAAGAACAGTCCGTCACCCTGGAAGAGATCAACAGTGGCATGGGGGAACTGGATGGCGTGACCCAGCATAACGCCGCGATGGTTGAGGAATCCACCGCGGCCAGCCAGCGTCTGGCCAACGATGCCCGCGCATTGGCTGAGCAAGTCGCCAGCTTCCGGACCACGGCAGACGCGGGATCAACGGCACACGTGCAGATACGCCCCGTTGAAGTCGAAAAGCCCGCTGCCCCACAACCGACGCGCATGACGGGCACCGGCGGCTGGCAGGACTTCTAGGCGCAGACAAGGAATACGAGGTCGCAGCCGCCATCCGGCGCTGCGACCATCGACCTTACAGCCCCTTGATACCCTTGAGGATGAGGTCGGCCGCCAGCTCGGCATATTGGGACCTTGCGGCCGCACCCGCGCCGGAATTCCACATGTAATACCAGTTGAGCATGCCAAAGACCGACATCGTGGTCCCCCGCAGCCGCGCCGCATCCCCGTCAAAGGCATCGGGGGCAACCGCCATGATGGCCTGGCTGACAAATTGCACCAACTCGCGTTGATAGCTGCGCAGATGTTCCTGCTGTTCCTCTGCCAGAGCTCCCATCGCACCGATCTGCACCTGGTGCTCATGGTCGGCGCCCTGGTAGGCCAGCAGGATCTCGTTGATGATGCGACGCAGGCGGTCTTCGGGACCGCAGCCATCCAGATCAATCGTGCAGACCCGGTCGCGCAGATCCCGCAGATAGGTGTCCAGCACCGCGAACAGCACCGCTTCCTTGCTGTCGTAGTAGTGGTAGATGTTGGCCTTGGAAATCCCGCACTCTCGCGCCAGCTGGGTCATCGACGCGCGGTCATAGCCTGAAACCGCAAACACCTTGGCGGCGGATTTCAGGATCTGGGCGCGTTTTTGGTCATGGTCTTTCGCGATCGTGCGGGCCAAGGCTCACCTCTCTTTTGTTCAGGTCGGGTTGCGGTTGTCGATCACGCGCTTCGCCTTGCCCTGGCTGCGCTCGACCGATCCGGGATCGCCGACGATAACCTCGCTGGACACGCCGATCATGTCCTTGATGCGCTTGGTCAGCATACGCGCCGCCGCTGTGCGGCTCAGCTCGTCAGCAGCATCCGGGGTTGCCTCGACATGCACCCGCATCGCATCCATACGACCCGATTTGTACAGTTCGATCTGGTAATAGGGTGCCAGGCCGCCGGTGGCCAGCAGCTGTTCCTCGACCTGGCTGGGGAAGACATTGACGCCGCGCAGGATGATCATGTCGTCGCTGCGGCCGGTGATCTTTTCCATCCGCCGCATGCTGCGTGCGGTGCCGGGCAGCAGCCGGGTCAGGTCCCGGGTGCGGTAGCGCACCATCGGCAGGCCTTCCTTGGTCAGCGTGGTGAAGACCAGCTCGCCCAGCTCCCCGTCCGGCAGCACCTCTCCAGTTTCGGGATCGATGATCTCGGGCAGGAAGTGATCCTCCCAGATCACCGGGCCGTCCTTGGTCTCGACGCATTCGCTGGCGACCCCCGGCCCCATGATTTCGGAGAGGCCATAGATGTCGACCGCATGCATGTCGAACGCCTCCTCGACCTCGCGGCGCATCGCGTCGGTCCAGGGTTCGGCGCCAAAGATACCGACCTTCAGCGAGCTGTCTTGCGGGTCCAGTCCAGCCTTGTGGAACTGCTCGAGGATATTCAGCATGTAGGACGGGGTCACCATGATCCCGTCGGGCCGGAAATCGGTGATCAGCCCGACCTGTTTTTCGGTCTGCCCGCCCGACATCGGCACCACCGTCGCACCCAGACGCTCGATCCCGTAATGCGCGCCCAGACCGCCGGTGAACAGCCCGTAGCCATAGGCGTTGTGCACCATGTCGCCCTTGCGCAGACCGGCCGCGCGCAGGGAGCGCGCCACCAAGTCGGCCCAGTGCGAGATGTCATTCGCGGTGTAGCCCACCACCGTCGGCTTGCCCGTGGTGCCCGAGGAGGCATGCAGGCGGAGGATCTGCTCGCGCGGGACCGCAAAGAGGCCGAACGGGTAGTTGTCGCGCAGGTCGTTCTTGTAGGTGAAGGGGAACTTGGCCAGGTCCGACAGCTGCTGCAGATCGTTTGGGTGCACGCCTGCGTCATCGAAGCGCTGCTTGTACATCGGCACGTTGTCATAGGCGTGGCGCAGCGACCACTGCAGACGCTTCAGTTGAAGTGCACGAATCTCGTCGATCGAGGCAATCTCGATCGGGTCCAGTTCACCCTTCTTGGGGCTCAGATCTTCCATGGCGTCCTCCACACCTTATTCGTCGAACAACTGGCCTTTGATCGCGCGGGAAAAGCCCCGGAACTCCGCGATCTGCTGGCCGTCCTGATTGGTCACTGTCACGTCGTAAATGCCACTGCGCCCGGTCAGCGAAACCTCGCGCGCGGTGGCGATCAGCCGGTCGCCCAGCCGCCCCGGCGCGGTGAAGCTGATCACGTTGTGCTGCGCCACCGTTGCCTGGTTGCGGCTGTTGCAGGCAAAGGCAAAGGCGCTGTCGGCCAGCATGAAGGTCACGCCGCCGTGGCAGATGCCGTGGCCGTTGCAATGGTGCTGCGCTACCGTCAGCTCCAGCGTGGCTTCGCCCTCATCCACATGGGTGATCTCCATCCCCGCCCATTTGGAGGCATGGTCATCCGCCCACATGGCGGCGGCGGATTTCTCGGCGCGTTCTTTCGGGGTCATGGTCATCTGCCCTTGAACTCAGGGGCGCGCTTTTCCAGGAAGCTGGCAACGCCCTCGGCGTAATCGACGCTTTCGCCACAGGTCTTCATCGCATCCGCTTCCAGTTCCAACTGATCGGACAGGGTATTGACCGCAGCCGCCTGAATGCACTGCTTGGTCAGACCCAGGCCCAGCGTCGGGCCATTTGCGAATTTCTCGGCCATGGCACGGGCCTCGGCCATCAGTTCGCCGTCCGGCAGCGCCTTCCAGATCAGGCCCCAGTCCTCGGCCTTCTTCGCAGGCAACGGCTCGGCCGTCAGCGCCAACCCCTTGGCACGGGCCTCGCCCAGCAGCCGGGGCAGATGCCAGCTGCCGCCAGTGTCAGGGATCAGGCCGACCTTGGAGAATGACTGGATGAACTTGGCACTTTCCGCCGCCAGTACCATGTCGCAGGCCAATGCCAGATTGGCCCCGGCCCCCGCAGCCACGCCGTTGACGGCGCAGATCACCGGGAAATCCAGCGAGCGGATCAGCCGCACCAGCGGCGCGTAGAAGCTGCGCACGGTCTTGCCGAGGTCCGGCGGCCCGTCCATCTTGCGCGGGTCGCGGTCGCCCAGATCCTGGCCCGCGCAAAAGCCGCGCCCGGCACCTGTCAGCAGCACCGCACGGGCTCCGCCGTCCCGCGCTGCCTCAAGTGCTGCGCGCAACGCGTTGTGCATCTCCTCATTGAAACTGTTCAGCCGGTCCGGACGGTTCAGGGTGATCTCCACCCAGGTGCCGTGATCCTCCACCAGAATCGTATCGCTCATCGCTCCCTCACCTTGTCAGCGGTGCCTTTGACAAATTCCTTGCATAAACCGACCGGACGGTCAATATATCTCAGCATCGGTTTCCAGACAGCCGACCCCGTGTCGGCCTGACGAAAAGGACAGCATCATGAGCCTTCTTGAGATTTCCAGCTTTGCGGCGGGTCAATGGGTCGCACCGAGCGCGGGTGCCCGCAACATCGCCAGCGCCATCACCGGCGAGGTGATCGCCAGCGCAGGCAATGACGCGCTCGACGTGCAAGGAATGCTCGACTACGCCCGCACCGTGGGCAGCCCCGCCTTGCGCAAGCTGACCTTCCACGACCGCGCCCGGATGCTGAAGGCGCTGGCGGGCCACCTGAACCAGCACAAGCAGGCGCTTTACGATCTGTCGTTCAACACCGGTGCGACCCAGTCCGACCACATGATCGACATCGACGGCGGCATCGGCACCATGTTCGTCTTCGCCTCCAAGGGGCGCCGTGAAATGCCGGATGCGCATGTCTATCTTGATGGCGATGTCGAGCAGCTCTCCCGCAACGGCACTTTCCTGGGCCAGCACATCTGCACCCCGCTGCGCGGCGTCGCGGTGCATATCAACGCCTTCAACTTCCCGGTCTGGGGCATGCTGGAGAAGCTTGCCCCCACCCTGCTCGCCGGTGTTCCCGCCATCGTGAAACCGGCCACCAACAGCTGCTACGTAACAGAGCTGGCAGTGAAGCTGATGCTCGACAGCGGCATCCTGCCCGAAGGCGCGCTGCAGCTCGTCTCCGGCGGTCTCGGCGACATGCTGGACCATCTGACCATGCAGGACGTGGTCAGCTTCACCGGCTCCGCCGACACCGCGCTGAAGCTGCGCGCAAACCCTGTGATTCTGAAGAACTCGGTGCGGTTCGTGGCCGAACAGGACAGCCTCAACGCGTCTATCTTGGGCCCCGACGCCCAGCCCGGTACGCCGGAATTTGATCTGTTCGTGAAGGAAGTGCAGCGCGAGATGACCACCAAGGCGGGCCAGAAGTGCACCGCCATCCGCCGCATCATCGCGCCGCAAGCACAGGTGGACGCGGTGATCGAAGCGCTGTCGGCGCGTCTTGCCAAGACCACCATCGGCGACCCGCGGCTGGAGACCACCCGCATGGGCGCGCTGGTCTCGGGCAGCCAGAAACGCGACGTGCTGGAGAAGGCCGCGATCATCGGCCAGGAGGCTGAGCGCGTCTTTGGCGATCCGGACAACTTCTCCGTCGACGGTGCCGACGCCGACAAAGGCGCCTTTGTGCCACCGATGCTGTTCCACTGCGCGGACCCCGACAAGGCACAGCGCGTGCACGACACAGAGGCCTTCGGCCCCGTCTCCACCATCATGGGTTACCGCGACCTCGACCACGCCATCGATCTGGCCAACCGCGGCCAGGGCTCGCTGGTGGCCTCGGTCATCACCCATGATCCGGCCGTCGCGCGCGAGGTCGCCATTGGGGCGGGCGCCTACCATGGCCGCCTCTACTTCAACAACCGCGACTCGATGAAGGAATCGACAGGCCACGGCTCCCCGCTGCCGCACATGGTGCATGGCGGCCCGGGCCGCGCCGGCGGCGGCGAGGAGATGGGCGGCGTGCGCGGCGTCAAACACTACATGCAGCGCACCGCCATCCAGGGCTCCCCCGACATCCTGTCGGCCATCGGTGAGAAATGGGTCCCCGGCGGCACCGAGATCAAAGGCCCGGCACACCCCTTCACCCGCAGGTTCGGCGAGTTGGCGATCGGTGAAACCCTGCACACCGCGCCACGCACCGTCACGCTGGAGGATATCGAGACCTTCGCCCATTTCACCGGCGACACCTTCTATGCCCACATGGACGAAGAGGCCGCCAAGCGGAACCCGTTCTTCCCGGGCCGGGTCGCGCACGGCTACCTACTGCTGTCCTTCGCCGCGGGCATGTTCGTGCAGCCGGACGAAGGCCCTGTGCTGGCCAACACCGGACTGGACAACCTGCGCTTCATGAAACCGGTCTCGGCCGGTGACAGCATCCAGGTGCGCCTGAGCGTCAAGAAAAAGACCCCGCGCAACGACGAATACGGCGAAGTGCGCTGGCATGTGACGCTGACCAATCAGGACGGCGACATTGCCGCGGAATATGAGCTGCTGACCATGAACGCCTACTAAGGCCGCAAACCGCCCGGACTGGTCTAACCCGTCCGGGCGATCTATGTTGAAACTTATGAGCGACAGCAATGACATCTGGTTCGAAAGCGCGGTCCAGCAGCTGAACGACCCGCAGAATCAGCGGGTCTGGTCGGTGATCGTTTCGCTGTTCGGGGATCTGGCCCAGGACAAGGGCGCGCAGATCAGCGGCAGCGCCCTGACCCGGATCATCACGCCGATGGGAATCAAGCCCGAGGCCATCCGCGTCGCCCTGCACCGCCTGCGCAAGGACGGCTGGATCGAGAGCGCCCGCTCCGGCCGCGCCTCGATCCACTACCTTACCGAATACGGTCGCAACCAATCCGCCGCGGTCACCCCGCGGATCTATGAGCGCACCGCCTCGGCGCCGCAGGACTGGCACCTGCTGATCTGCGAGGACGGCGCCAACCCGGACGGCCTCGACGAGGTGCTGCTGCTGCCGAACTACGTGCCCGTAAACCGCAGCACGGCGTTGGGCCACGGGCCGATGCCCCGCAATCTGGAGGGGGTTCTGGCGGTGGAGGTCAAGTCCATTGCCGTCCCGCAGTGGCTCAAGACGCGTCTCTACCCTGAACACCTGCGGCAGGCCTGCGCCACGCTGCACGGCGACCTATCCCTTGTGCCGCCGCCCCCGGGCACTCTCAATCCAGAACAGCTGGGCACACTGCGCACCTTGATCGTGCACCGCTGGCGGCGTGTGGTCCTGCGGCACCCTGACCTGCCCCCATACTTTCATCCGTCCGACTGGGTGGGCGAGCATTGCCGCGCCCTAGTGTTCGAGCTGCTGGACCAGCTGCCGCGCCCTCCGCTGGCGGCCCTGGACGTCGCTGAGGGCTGATGCGCAGCCGCCCTGACGGGGCACACGACCTGCGCCTGACGTGGCATTTTCCCGCTCTTGCCGGTGAATGCAAAAAACTCTACCGAGTTTTGGATTTTTCGGATTTTTCCGCTTGACCCGCCCTCCGCCATTCCGTAAATCGCCTCCACACAGCGAGCGGCGGAGTAGCTCAGTTGGTTAGAGCAGCGGAATCATAATCCGCGTGTCGGGGGTTCAAGTCCCTCCTCCGCTACCACCACACCCCCCACTTGAAAATCAGGGCTCGAGATGAGGGCGCTCAAGCGCCCCCTGACTTCGATGGGAACCCCATCGTCCTCGGCCGGAGACACAATGATTTCCGAGATCAGAGTCCGGACCGCATCCCGAGATTTATTGTCAGGCTTGCCATCAGCGGAAGTAAGCGATGCCGCCAAGTCGCGAAGAGCCGACGCGTAGCATGCTGGTGTAGCCGGATCGAAGGCAATTTCTTCGTCAGCTTCATCCATGGCCGCAAGCTCGGCCTCCGCAGTGCGAAGGCCGAGCTTGGCCTCAAGGATCTTCGCTTCGCCCTCCGCGCCATCCAAGACTCCGCGCTCGTAGAGGTTCAGTCGACGCTCGAACAGATTCCGTGCTTCTGCCACCGCGCGCTGCAGCTTGCCCTGGTCGGCCTTGCCCATGTCGGCCATGGCCTTCCGCTCCTTATCGTAGGCAGTGATATATTCCTCGATGTAAGCAGGGTGCAGCAGATGCTCATGAAGCGTCGAGAAGATCTCACTCTCGATCCGATCAAGGCGAAACTTACCCGAGTTTCCGCACGACCCGCTCTCGCGGGACGTCGAGCACGCAATCCGGACCGCACTTCCCTTGCGGTCATGGATTGCCATGCCACCGCCGCAGCAGCCGCATTTCAGAAGGCCGGAGAATGGACGAGCGGGTGCCCGAGTCGACTTCCCTGCCGACTTTTTATTGGACTGCTGCGAGAGCCGCTCCTGTACAGCGTCCCAGTGCTCCTCGTCAACGATCCGCAGATGCGGCACCTCAACGTATTTCCAAGCCTCCCGAGGCTTCACACGGCTGACGCGCTTGCCGGTGGCCGGGTCGAGCACCATCCGGACCCGATCCCAGACCAGAACGCCGGCGTAGATGGCGTTGCGAAGGATGCCGTAGCCCCGGTCAGCGCTGCCGTTCAGCGTAGATGCGTTCCACTTCGTGCCCCTCGGTGGCAAGATACCCTCTGCGTTGAGGTCGTGGGCGATCTGCCGGGGGGAAGCCCCTTCTGCGTATTCACGGAAAATCCTCCGGATCACTTCAGCCTCATGCTCTTCGATGCTAAGTTCGCCCGGTTTCCCGGGGACCGGGGAATAACCGTAGGCCTTGCCGCCAGCACTCAGCCCTTCGCGGATGTTCCCAGTCAAACCGCGATGGATCTTTTCACGGAGGTCCTTGAGGTAGAGCGTGCCCATGAGGCCGCGAACGCCAATCTGTATCTCGTTCTGCACACCCTCGTTCGCCGAAATGATGTCGATCTCGCTGAAGCGCAGCAGTTTTGATACATGATGGAGATCGCCTGAGTCCCGGCTGATGCGATCGACACATTCGACCACGACGGCATCGAAGCTCTTGGCGCGGGCTGCTTCAAGCAACTGAGCGAGACCAACCCGACCGATGAGCGTTTCGGACGTCATGGCCCGGTCTTCGAAGACCGCCACCTCGCCATAACCTTCGCGTCTCAGATAGCTTCGGCAGAGTGGAGTGCCCCATCTGAATTGGCCCACCGTTATGTTCAGGAAACGGAGGACTGAGAATGGCGAACAAGCGACACAAGCCTGAGGAAATAGTTCAGAAGCTGCGGCAGGTTGATGTGCTTGTCGGACAGGGGATGCAGCGCGTGGATGCGATCCGCGAAGTGCGCATCACTGAGCAGACTTACTACCGCTGGCGCAAGCAGTATGGCGGGATGGGAGCCGACCAACTGAAAGAACTCAAACGGCTTCAGAAGGAGAACGAACGGCTGCGAAAAGCCGTTTCGGACCTGACCTTGGACAAGCTCATCCTGAAGGAGGCGGCCCGGGGAAACTTCTGAGC
>JGI12316J15309_10005731_pt1 | contig 110811 bp, 96 predicted proteins | sample MarCyaLeptolynsp_FD_15309 | JGI IMG/M metagenome (IMG submission 15309)
CCATGATCTTCGCCGATCCCACCAACCCGATCGCGTTCTGGCAGGCCACCTACACCGCGTCGGCCGAGGGCGTCATCGACCTCAGCACCGACACCAGCCGCTTTGACGTCTACGTCAGCCGCGACAGCTCGCTCAGCGAGAGCCGCCTGGACCGCCTGGATGAGGGCCGTGGCAGGATCACCGTTGTTCCCGCCCCCGCCAGCCTGGCCCTGCTGGGCCTCGGCGGCCTGGCAGCCGCCCGTCGCCGCCGCTAATACGGCACTGACGGACACACCTTGACTCAATTCACGCGGTCCCGATGATAATCGGGACCGCGTTTTCGTTTGTTTGCCCAGTATCAAGCCTCGTGCAGCCGCGTTATGTCTCAGAGGGTTAGGACCGCGTGCAAGCGCTGGATGTCGGGGAGCTTCGCTCGGCCTGATAGGACTGGGAGCTCGATCAGAACCGTGGCCCCGATGACTTCGGCACCGGCCATCCTCGCTAGGTCGGCCGATGCCCGGAGCGTGCCACCGGTGGCGAGCAGATCGTCCACGATGAGCACACGGCTCTTGGCGGCGATGTCACCAGCGTGGATCTCCAAACGATCTGCCCCGTACTCGAGCTGGTACTCCACGTGGTGGACGGGGCGTGGTAGCTTTCCTGCTTTGCGAATCGGCACGAATCCCGCCGACAGGGCCTGGGCGATGGCGGTACCAAAGATGAAGCCTCGAGACTCAGCCCCCAAGACGAGTTCGACCCTTTGGCCTCGGAATGGGTTCACCATAAGTTCGACGGCGAGTGCGAGTGCTGCTGGATCGGCCAAGAGTGGTGTGAAATCCCTAAATACAACACCGGGCTTGGGGAAGTCGGGCACGTCTCGGATGAAGGCCAGCAACTGGTCGTGCATGTTCGGTCTCGCAGTGTTCTCGGTGGGTTGGTGGGACGGAGCTAGGATAGCGTTCGTGTACCAGACCCACGCCGCACGAGATGGGCGGGTTTCGTGGGATCTTTCGTCGCAAGGCAAGGAGCGAATTTGATGGCGCAGGCTCGTTCTGCCAAACGGATCGAGACGGTCGAACCGATCGGCGCCCGCGTGCTCATCCGCAAGGATGAGGACAAGAAGCAGACCAAGGCTGGCTTGCACCTGCCAGACAAGATGGAGATTCCAACCCTGACCGGGCGGATCGTGGCGATCTCGAGCCAGGTTGCCAGCGATGAGGACTATCCGGTCCGGCAGTACCAGCGAGTGCTCTTCCACCCCGGCAAGGCAATCCCTGTCGACTTCGAGGGTGATAACCGGCTGTTCGTTGTGCCGATTACCGATGTCGTGGCCGTTTTTCGTGCGGCTGGCGATGACACGGACGCTGGCGACGGGGCGTAAAGCTCGCAGCGGAGACCAGGCGATCCGATGCCCGACCATGCCCCACAACTGAGCGCCGAGCAAGTGGCCGAATTGCTGGCGTTGCCGCTCGATGCCCTCGCCGATCCTCTGCCCGTGCCGACGCTGCGCTCGATTCGCGGGCACGGTCCATTTGATGTCACACTCCGTCCGCCTGGGAGCAAGAGCTTGACAAATCGAGCCCTACTGCTGGCGTCGTTGGCGAGCGGGGGGAGCATCTTGCGTGGAGCGTTGACCGATGCCGTTGATACGTGCGCGATGGCGGGAGCCCTCGGTGAGTTGGGCGCGCAAATTGACATCGACGGAACAACCATCCGGGTCCGAGGGGTGGGCGGGCAGTGGGCACCCACGAGCAATGGAGAGATCACGCTCGATCTAGAAAATGCAGGAACGGCCGTTCGGTTCCTGGCGGCGGCATGCGTGCTCTCGCCGGTACCGATCGTCATCACGGGCAATCAGCGGATGCGCGAGCGGCCCATCGGCGAACTCGCGTGCGCGCTGGGTGACCTCGGCGCAACGGTTGAGAGCCTCGGTGAGCCCGGGTGTCCACCGATTCGGGTGACTCCGCCGGCAAGCTTGCCCGAGTGTGCCGAGGTCTTCTTTGACCAGCTGCCCTCAAGCCAGTTTGTCTCGGCGGTGCTGCTGCTCGGCGCGTTCCTTCCCGGCGGGTTGTCGGTCGAGATCGACGGCGAAGTAACGAGCGCGTCGTATGTACGCATGACGCTGGGATTGCTGGACGTGCTGGGAGTGACGGTGCGTTCGTCGGCGGACTCGCGTGTCATGCGCGTCGCCTCACGCGGTGGCGCGATGGCTGGTGGATTCGAATTGGACATCGAACCCGATGCGAGCGGTGCTTCGGTCTTTTGGGCGGCGGCGGCATCGATGCCGGGGGCGCGTGTCACCGTGGCCGGGGTCGACGAGACCGGCTTGCAGGGCGACTTGTTGTTTCCGTCGGTGCTAGCCAGGATGGGGGCTGACGCAAGGTCGGTGTCGGCCGACGACGGCAAGGCCGGCCCGAGTCTAGCCGTTCGGGGCGGCCGGACGCTGTCGCCTGTGATGGCCGACATGGGTGACATGCCCGATGCCGCGATGGCGTTGGTGGTGCTCGGATCGATGGCTTCAGCTCCCTCGATGATCCGCGGGCTGCACACACTGCGTTCTAAGGAAACTGATCGGCTGGACGCACTCAAGACCGAGTTGGCCAAGGTGGGCGTTGGCGTCGAACTCGACGTGCATGGCGAGGCCGGCGCCGTACGGGTCGAGCCGCCCACGAACGGGCTCGATCGTTCGGCTTCGGCAGCCCCGGTCGTCTTCGAGACGTACGACGATCATCGTATGGCGATGGCGCTGTCTCTCATCGCGCTGCATCGGCCGAACGTGAGCATTGCCGACCCGGGGTGCGTGCGAAAGACCTATCCGGGATTCTGGACCGAGTTCGCGAAGCTGTACGAGTCGTAATCACTATCGCCGTGATTGCGGGTGTTCGATGACGGCTAGGAGCGAGCTGTCGGCCTGACCAATCACGCCTGTCGCTGTTGACACCGGAGGTTCCTGACGCCGGAATGGTCGGGCTTCGAAAGGCGTTGTCCTATACTCTCTCTTCGATTTGCGACCAGGAGGGCACTTGTATGCCAGAAACCGCCGAGCCGATTACCACCAGCAAGGGGCGCCTGGACGTGCCGAACCAGGTCATCATCCCGTTCATCGAGGGCGATGGCACGGGGCCGGACATTTGGGCGGCTTCCGTGCGGGTGTTCGACGCGGCGGTGGAAAAGGCGTACGGCGGATCACGCAAGATCCACTGGCACGAGGTGCTGGCGGGCGAAAAGGCCCACACCCAGACCGGCGACTGGCTCCCCGACGCGACGCTCGATGCGTTCCGCGAATACCTCGTCGGCATCAAGGGACCGCTGACCACGCCCACTGGCGGAGGCATCCGCTCCATTAATGTTGCGCTTAGACAGCAGCTCGACTTATACACCTGTCTGCGACCCGTGCGGTGGTTCGAGGGCGTGCCCAGCCCGCTGAAGGACCCCGGTAAGACAGACATGGTGATCTTCCGCGAAAACACCGAGGACATTTACGCGGGCATCGAGTTTGAAGCCGGCAGCGACGATCTAAAGGAGTTTCAGGAGAGCTTCGGCCAGACCTTCCCCGATCGCTGGAAGAAGGTGCGTTTCCCCGAGTCATGCGGCATCGGCCTCAAGCCCGTGTCGCGAGAAGGCACCGAGCGGATCGTTCGGGCGGCCATCCAGTACGCCATCGACAATGACCGTGACTCGGTGACGCTGGTCCACAAGGGCAACATCATGAAGTTCACCGAGGGTGCCTTCATGAAGTGGGGCTACGAGGTGGCGGTACAGCACTTCGGAGCAAAGCCGCTCGATGGCGGGCCTTGGCACGAGTTTACCGCGCCCAGCGGTAAGAAGATCGTGATCAAGGACGTGATCGCCGACGCGTTCCTCCAACAGATCTTGCTGCGCCCGGCCGAGTACGACGTCATCGCGACGATGAACCTGAACGGCGACTACATCAGCGACGCGCTCGCGGCGTGCGTGGGCGGCATCGGCATCGCCCCTGGAGCAAACATCAACTACGACACCGGGCACGCGGTCTTCGAGGCCACGCACGGCACGGCCCCGAAGTACGCCGGGCAAGACAAGGTAAACCCCGGCAGCGTGATCCTGTCGGGCGAGTTGATGCTGCGCCACATGGGCTGGACCGAGGCGGCCGACCTGATCATCAAGGGTGTGGAAGGAGCGATCGCCGCGAAGACGGTGACGTACGACTTCGAGCGCTTGATGGATGGGGCGACCCTCTTGAAGTGCAGTGAATTTGGCGAGGCCGTGGTAGAGAAGATGTAGTTGTTTGACGTCGTCAAGAACGGATGCTTGCCAAACGGGTCGATGTGGGCATGCCAATGCAACGCGGTATTGCACAGCACATCTGCTACACATCACCGGACTGGGGACACCCGCTGAATAAACGGGATCCACGAGCGGCCTATGAAGCATTTCTTGAGTTCTTGACAACGTGCACTGACTGCGACTGCATTCTATCTAGTGGGCATATTGAAGTTTCGCCAGTTGGGGAGTTCCTGCCGGAACACTGGTCAGATTCCGCCGCCCGCCGCCAACTGTGCCATCGATTTGGAGACCCGACTACCAATCTCTACATCAACTCAACTCCCATCCCAAGTTGGCCCGTCTCTGCGAAAGAGCACGAATGGGCTGTTGATTTTGCTCTGAGTCAACCTGCAGCTAAGAGGGGATATCCTGATCCTGTTACATTCAACACCTCGTACGAATTCCTCCTTCGAAATCCAGACACTGGGCTTGTGATTCCGGGACAAGAGCATGGAGTACTCGGTCAGATTACTATTTCGTCAAATGCGCTGCTTTTCATTGCGAGCGGCAAGGTGACTGCTACCTTAGAGCTTCGGTTTCCATACGCAGAGGCTGATGATTCTTTTCTGGGGCTTTTCAGCATCATTAGACCATACCTGCCATTTCGGCTTTCCCGGTCACGATTTCGAGTCTGGATCCCGAAAAAGGACGGTTCTGGCTATAGGCATAAAGTGGTTGACCCCGAGTTATTTGCTCAACTGTGACTCTTAGATCTTGTGCTGGCAACACGGCTCGTGCTAGTTCAACGATTAAGACATGGAGCTTCTGAATGCGTTTGATTCTGTTCACCGACACGCTTGGCGATGTGAATGGCGTGAGCCGTTTTATTCGCAACATGGGGCACGAATCGCTGGCGGCGGGGTGTGAACTGCTGATCGCCGCGTCGACGCGGTTCGAGGTACCCGACGACCCATGCTTCTACAACGTCGCGCCAAAGTTCGCGATGAAGATGCCCAAGTACGCCGAGTTGGACATGGTGATCCCGCCCAAAGGGGCGATGGTGCGGCGTGCCGACGAGTTCAAACCGGATGTGGTGCATGTGTCGACACCGGGCTCGGTGGGCAAGGTGGGACGCGACTACGCCAAGAAGCGCGGCATACCCATCGCCGGCGTGTACCACACCGACTTCCCAGCGTACTTGGAGCACCTGTTCAACGACGAGATGTACGGCACGGTGACCGCCCAGTACATGAAGTTCTTCTACAAGCCCTTCAAGCTCATCCTGTCTCGCAGCGAGCAGTACATGGATTCACTCGAGAAGATGGGCTTCTCGCGAGATCGCATGGCCAAGCTCGAGCCGGGCATCAAACTGGATGACTTCGACGTGAAGCACAAGGACGAGGGTGTGTGGGACGAGTACGGCCTGCCGCGCGACTCGGTGAAAGTGCTCTACGTGGGTCGTATCAGCACAGAAAAGAACCTGCCGATGCTGACAGCGATCTGGCCGCAGGTGCGCGAGCGGGCGCACGCGGCGGGCGTGGATGCGCAACTGGTGATCGTGGGCGGCGGGCCTTACCTCGATGAGATGAAGTCGACGCTTGGCGGGCACGGCGTCGTATTCCCGGGATTCAAGCACGGCACGGAACTAGCCACGCTGTACGCGTCGGCAGACATGTTTGTGTTCCCCTCGCTCACCGACACGCTTGGGCAGGTGGTACTCGAGAGCCAAGCGAGCGGCATCCCGGTAGTCGTGGCGGATCAGGGCGGGCCCAAGGAAGTCGTCGACGACGGTCGCACCGGGCTGGTGCTTCCCGGTCACAAGACATCGGCGTGGATCGATGCGGTGAGCGATCTGGTGATCGATCACGACAAGCGCAAGGCGATGGGCGCGACAGGCGTGCCGTGGGCGCAGAACTTCTCGATCTCGGCGAGCTTTGAGAAGTTCTGGACGGCCCACGAAGCGTTGATTGAGACGCCCGCTCTCCAACCAGCGTGATTCAAGGCCACGGGTCGTACGACACGACGCGGTCGAGGGCGTTGCCCTCCCCCACCAACGCCACTTGGGGGTAGTGGGCCTTGTACTCCGCCTCGTCCATCAACGCGTAGTGCATGATGATGAGTTTGTCGCCCGGCTTGACCAGCAGGGCGGCGGCGCCGTTGACCTCGATGACTCCGTCGTCGCCCAGGAAGACGTAGGTCTCGAACCGCTCGCCGTTGGCGGTGTTGGCGATCTCGACGGCATCGCTGGCGCGGAGGCCGATGGCCCGAAGCAGGCGACGGTCGATGGTGATCGAGCCGACATAGTCGGGCCGGGCGGCGGTGACGGCGGCCATGTGGATCTTACTGTGCAGGACTTTCCGGAGCATGGGAAGGGGATGGTACGGGAGGAGGTTGTCGGTTGCGAGCCGGCCACTTCGGGCCATCGGGGCAATAGTCTGTCTTGGAGCGGCGTTGGACGGCGAGGGCGGGGTACGCCCGCACTACTGGAGATACCCACGATGCCAAGTCTCATGAGTCGGATTTTGATCGGGTGTGCATGCGCGGCTTCGGCCCTCTCGATGGCCCAGCCAGCGATGGCCCAGTTTGGCGGGGGCGGTGGTGGTTTCGGCGGCAGCCAAGGCCCCCAGGTGAACCGCGAGCAACTCGAGGACTACGCCGACATCCTGGGGATGGACGCCGACCAGCGCGAGATCGCCCAGCTGATGCTCGAGGAGTACATCGACGACGTGCAGACCGAGACCGACAAGATCCGCGAGGCGATGCAGAACGCCCGGCAGGAGTTCGAGGAGACTCGCGACGGCTCGGCCTTCCAGGCGGCACGCGAACTGAGCCGCGAGTCCCAAGAGCGGATCGAGACGCTCGAGAGCCAGTTCATGGGCGACCTCCAGATGATGCTGACGTCCGAGCAGGCCGAGGCGTGGCCCAAGGTCGAGATGGCCCACCGCCGCGCGACAACGCTGCCGCGGGGGCTGATGAGCGGCGAGCGCGTGGACCTGTTCGAGATCGTGGATTCGCTGGAGCTCGATGGCGAGCCGGCGTCGGAAGCTCAGAGCGTGCTGGCCGATTACGGGCTGGCGCTCGACCGGGTGTTGATCGCGCGGAACGACATGTTCGAGAAGGGCCTGCAGATGTTCCGCGACCGGGACTTCGAGGCCTTGCAGAGCCATTTTGAGAAGGCTCGGGACGCGAGCGTGAAGGTACGAGATACCCACCGCACGTTTGCTCGCCGGCTCGAGGGGGTCGTGCCCGAGGCCAAGCTGCCGGTCATGGAGGCCGCGGTGCGTCGGGCGAGCTTCCCGACGGTGTATCGCGCGAACCGGGCGGACAGGGCGCTCGAGGCCGTACGCGGGATGGAGGATCTGAGCGACGATCAGCGCTCGCAGATCGAAACCATCGAGATGACGACCACCCGCAGCATGGACCAGGTGAACCGCAAGCTGGCCGAAACGATCGAGAGCAACGAGACCAACATGAGCCTGCGCGACATGATGCGCGGCGGCCGTCGCGGCAACGAAGACGGCACGCGCGAGCTCTTCGGCGAGAAGCGTGATGTGATCGACAAGGCCATCGAGCAGCTCAGGGCCGTGCTGACCGAGGAGCAGGCAGCCAAGCTCGACGCGGCCGTTGGGAACGACGACGATCGCGAGGCGCGGGGCGACCGGGCTCGCGGACAACGCGGAGGCGATCGGCAACCCCAAGGACTCCGGCAACGCGAGTTCTAAGTCGGGGTCTCCAGAACCCCCGCACGGGGTGACGGCATTGCTGGCGCGGCGCATCCGGACGAACGGAACGCCGCGCCTTCTGCATGATCTGGCTGTGTGGGCCGGGTCGGCCCTGGCGCGAGTTGGAGGCCTTGCGATGCGGACAACACTGGTGCTGGCGGCTGTTGGGCTGGGCCTGGCGATCGGGTCACCCACGATGGGACAACAGGTCGACTCGGTCGTGGTGACGTCGTCATCCGTGCCGGGAGGGTCAGGGGCAAGCCGGACGCTCTCACGCGACACGATCGAGCGTATTGGCGATGTGCTCGGCCTCGATGAACTGCAACTCGAGGTGGCTCAAGAGTTGTTTCGGGATGTCGTCGACCAGCGACGAGCCCTCGGCGACGCGATGCGCCAGGACATTGAGAAGGCTCGCGAGCTAGCCGACGAAGGTGATTTCTCAGCGATGTTCGCGCGCATCAAGGAAGTCACCGGCGGGCACCAAGAAGCCGTGGATGCGCTCGAAGCGACGTATCTTCAGGACGTGAGGGCCATGCTGACGCCCGATCAGGAAGCCGGGTGGCCCAGGGTGGAACAACTGCACCGGCGCGAGAAGCACATGGGATCGCTGACGCGCTCGCAAGCAAGGGTCGATCTTGACGATCTTGTGCGAACAGAATTTGCCCCCGCCTACGCCAACCCGGACGTAGCCGATGTGCTGGAGCGATGGGCCGTACAGGTAGATGGGCTGCTGATCGAACGGGCGCGCAAGGCCGAAGGCATCGGCGGCGGCCCCGGGTTCCAAGGCGGCATATTCATGGTCGGGGGCGGCGATGATGATGACCCCTACAAGCCGCTTCGAGCCATCGACGCACGACTCGCGTCGGTGAGCGAGCAGACCGTGCGTTCGCTCGGGGGTGTGCTCGAGGATGACTCGATCGAGCAGATGTGGATGCGCAAGGCGTTCGCGCGCGTGTATCGGAAGACCGATGGCGAGCGCCGGCTCGAGGCGGCCAAGGCACTCGAGGGCCTGACCAACGATCAGCAGGAGCAGTTGGCGGCCGTGACGGAGCAGCACGATCGCGAAGTCGCGGCCGCGCGAGATCGGTGGGTGGCCGCCGAGAAGCAGCGCGAGGCCGACAACACCTTCCCGCCCGGTGTAATCGTGAGGATTGACGGCGAGGAGCCGACACCGAGCGACGAGGCACGGAGGGCCGTCAAGGAACTCGATGAGCGGCTGGAGGACAAGCTGGCATCGATCCTGAACGATGACCAATTGGCCCAATTGCCCGAGGCCAGCGCAGTCGAGGAAGGGTTCAGATTTTCGCCCTCCGGCGGTACCAGTCGGACGATCCGGATCGGGGGCTAGGCCGTACAATACGGCAGGGCCCTCCCGCGCCTGCCCGCGCCGCGTGCAACTTCTCGGGCGGTGCCCCAAACAAGGTGGTGACAGGGCCCTAGTTTCTTAAGGCCTGAATTCAGAGGGGTTTCGGCGGTTTCTCGACCACTCCGTTCGCGGGTGGTGCCGGCCGAGTGACAGGGGAAAAGCAACATGCGAGCCATGACACAGAACGGTCGCGCTGGCGCGGTTTCCGTTTGGTTTTTGATCTGTTTCATGCTTGGGCTGGCAACGCCGGCGATGGCCCAGTGGGGCATGGGCATGGGCGGCGGTGACATGATGCAACTCGCCATCGGCCGCGAATCGGTAGAACGCTACTCGGACTTCCTGGGTTTCGATGATCTGCAGCGTGAGACCGCCCAGATGCTGCATCAGGACTATATCGATAAGTTCAAGAGCGCCAGTGACACCATCGAGAACGCCATGATGAAGCTCCAGGAGGAAGCTGGCAAGTCGGGTGACTGGCAATCGATGATGAAGCCGATGGGCAAGATCATGCTCGGTTTCATGGACCGGCTCGAAGTACTGGAGAGCGCGTTCTTCGAAGACCTGAAGATGCTGGCCATCGAGCCCGGGCAGATGGAGGCGTTCGATCGGGTCGAGCGTGCCCGGCGGCGGGAAGAAGCGGAATTGGCCGGCCAGATGAGCGTGGTGAGCGGCGGTACGCTCGACCTGCACGCGATCGCCCGTGAGGTGGAGGTTTCGGGCAATGAAGCGGCCCGTGAGGCGTTGCTCGCCTATGAGGCCGAGATCGACCCTGTCTACAAGCGGCTGGTCGAACGGTCAACGAAGTTCTCGCGTGGCTGGTTGGAACGCATGCGAGACATGGACGACGACGATGAGAGCATGGGGTGGGATGCAGAGGCCATGACCGAGATGCAGGAGGCCATGTCCGACATGCGTGAGCTCGGGACGCAGGGCAAGGCCATCAACGCGCGGTACGCGCGGCAGATCATGCAAATGCTGCCTGCTGAGAATCAAGCGAAGTGGGACCTGGAGGTCAAGCGCCGCACGTGGCCCACGGTATATCGCGCGAGCAAGGCTGAGCGTCAGATCGAGGCGGCTGGGAAGCTCGACGACCTGAACTCGGAGCAGCAGGAGAACCTCGCTGCCATCCGTGAGAGCTACCAGCGCGAGGCCGCACCGATGAACGAGCGGTGGGCCAAGGCCATCGACGAACAACAGGCCGAGGGCCAGCAGGGCTGGTGGGGCTGGGGCGGCGAGTCGACCGAGGCTGACGAGGTCGAGAAGGAACGCGAGGAGCTCGACGAGCGGTTCGTCGAGCGTGTGCTGTCGGTGCTGACTCCCGAGCAGATCGAACGCATGCCCGAAGCCGGCGATTCGGGTTTCGACGCCGAAGAGGTCTTGCGGCAGTTTGGTGGGGGCTGAATCAGCTTGGATAGCACGGCGGCAACAGGGCGGTCAACCGAGACGGGCTCCAGCAATGGTCACGCGAGTGATCACACTGCCGGGTCCGAGTCGGAAGCTGCGCGGGGTCCAAACCCCATGTTGACTGAGGCGCCCACGGTGGAACGCGCGATTTCTCGGCTGATGGGCGGAGACGACGTAGCGCGACTGCACTGTGCTCCCGTTGGCGAGAACGAAGGCCGCATCGTGCTGGCCATGCTCGACCCTCAGGACTGGGCATCGGCCGACGAGGCATCGCTGGTCGTGGGTCGACCGGTGACACCCGTGGCAATCGCCGAGCCGGCGTTCCGGGCACTCGTGCAGCGCGAGTATGGTACGACGGCAGCGGCGATGGCGGCGAGCCTGGGAGAGGGCGATGACGAGGTGCTTGCCAACCTCGAGTCGATCGAAGCCGAAGACCTGCACCGGATGGCGGAGCAGCCATCGCTGATCAACCTCGTCAACCTGCTGATCTTGGAAGCGATCCGGCTGGGCGCCAGCGACGTACACGTGGAGCCATTCGAGCGCGACCTCAAGGTCAAGTATCGCATCGACGGCGTACTGGTTGAACAGCAGCCCCCTCCAAAACGGTTGCAACCGGCGATCACCAGCCGCATCAAGATCATGGCGGGCATGAACATCGCCGAGCGGTACGCACCGCAGGACGGGCACATCACGCTGCGATTCGATGGCCGCAAGATCGACATCCGCGTATCGACAGCACCGACGATTTACGGCGAGTCGATCGTGATGCGCGTGCTGGACAAGCAGAGTCTTCAGCTCGATTTGAAGACCCTGGGCATGCGCGAAGCCGACCGACACGAGATCGACCGGCTGATCGCCATCCCGCACGGCATGGTGCTCGTCACGGGCCCGACGGGCTCGGGCAAGACGACCACGCTGTACGCGGCACTGAGCAAGCTGTACGACCCACGCAAGAAGATCATCACGATCGAGGACCCGGTCGAATACGAGCTCGAGGGCGTGAACCAGATCCCCGTGAACCCCAAGCGCGGGTTGAGCTTCGCGTCGGGGCTCAGGTCGATCCTGCGTCAGGACCCCGACGTGGTGATGGTGGGCGAGATCCGCGACGGCGAGACGGCCGAGATCGCGGTGCGCGCCGCCATGACGGGGCACCTGATCCTCTCGACGCTGCACACCAACGACGCGGCGAGTGCCGTGGGCCGCATGCTGGACATGGGCATCGAGCCCTTCCTGCTGGCCAGCGTGCTCGAAGCCGTGATCGCGCAGCGGCTGGGGCGGCGGCTGTCAAGCAAGTTCGCCTTCCCCCACCGCCCGACTGACGCAGAGATGCTGCGACTGTCGGCCGAGGAACGGGCGTTGTTTGCCGAAGCGCAGGGCGAGGCGATCGATTCGCACGACGCTGGCTTGTCGATCTTCAAAGGGCGCATCGGATTCTACGAAGTTCTCACCGTGACGCGCGCCATGAGAACGGCAATCGGCGAGCGCGTCAACGCACACAAGCTGCTCGAAACCGCCGATCCCTCGCACCTGACGATGCGGCGTGACGGCCTATTGAAGGCGCAGCAAGGCCTGACAACCGTGGGCGAGGTGCTGCGAGCGACGCAGGACAGCGGCACCGACATGCTGCTCGGGGATACGGACTGATGCCGAGCTTTCGCGTGCAGTGCGCGGGCGGGGGAGACGCCCCGATCATTGACGCGCCCACGCGGGCGGCGGCGATCCGCGAAGTCTCGCGTCGGGGACTAACACCACTCGTCGTCGAGCCGATGGACGCATTCACGGCTTCTAAGAGCGTGGCATCCGAGCCTGGCGAGCAAGCGAGTGTGGCTCGCAGCTTCTCACTGACGAGCGGGCGATTTAGCGGCACGCAGCGGGCGGCTGTTGTTCGCGAGTTAGCAACGGGGCTCGATGCGGGGCTGCCATTGGTGCAGGCGTTGCGATTGATCGCGCGGCAGCGCGGCAGCAAGGCCCAACGCGCCGTGATGGAGCGAGTGATCGAGAAGGTCGAGGCGGGCCGCGGGCTGGGCGACGCCTTCGAGGCGGCGCCGGAGTTGGCCAACGACCTGAGCGTGAGCATGGTGCGTGCGGGAGAGGCTTCGGGTCGGCTCGGCGAGGTGCTCGGCCAGCTTGCCGACCTGCTCGAGCGCGACGTTCGTCTGAAGCGGGCGCTGGTGGGCGCGACGACGTATCCGGGCTTGCTCATGTTCCTGTGTCTTGCTTCGATCGTGCTTGTGTCGACGGTGATCGCGCCGAAGATTCTGGAAGAAGCAGCGGGCGCGATCGACAAGCTACCCTGGCCGACGCTCGTCGTGCAGGCGTTTGCGAACCTGGTGCTTGGGTGGTGGTGGCTGATCCTGGCGTTGCTTGGTCTGGCGGTCGCGGGATTCATCGCGATCCGTCGGAGTGACGAGGGCCGACTGAGCACGGACAAGGCGTTGCTGGCCATGCCACTCATTGGATTGCTGGCGCGCGACGTGGCGGTCAGCCGGTTCACACGCACGCTTGGTACGCTGACGGGCTCGGGCATTAGTTTGTTGCAGGCACTGCGCATCACGCGGGCAACGCTGAACAACAAGGCGCTCGAGGACGTCATCGACGACGTCGTGAAGCAAGTGTCGCAGGGCAAGACCTTGGCAACACCGATGGAACAGTGCGGCTACTTCCCGCCAATGCTGGTGCAGATCGTGGCGATGGGCGAGCGGAGCGGCCGGCTCGAGGAACTACTGGGCCACGCCGCCCGAGCGATGGAAGAGCGGACCGAAGCAACGCTGAAGATGGTGACCACCTTGCTTCCACCACTACTGGTGGTGATGATGGCCGGCGTGGTGGGGTTCATCGTGCTGGCGATCCTGCTACCGATGCTGGAGCTGCAGGACGTGGCCGGGAACGCGATGGGATGACTGGTTTCGGGATGGGTCTGGAACACGGAGCGTACAGCATGAACAAGAGCAAACGCCGGCAGAAGCGAGCATTCACGATCATCGAAGTGCTCGTGATCATCACGATCATGGGCATCATCGCGGCACTGGTCGTGCCACGACTGTTCGGCCGCATCGGGCAGAGCCGCCAGGCGACGGCCCAGAGCAACGCGGCAAGCATCGCGGGGCAAGTGCAGGCGTTCCTGATCGACATGGGCAAGCTGCCCGATACCGGCACGTTGGAGTTCCTTCGCACCGAACCCAGCGGGATGAGCGGGACGTGGCGCGGCCCATATCTGAGCAACGACGAGGCGCTCCTTGATCCCTGGGGCAACGCGTTCGTGATCATCGCGCCGGGCGAGAAGAACACCGACTTTGACATCGTGAGCTACGGCGCCGACGGACAGCCCGGCGGCGAGGGCGAGGACGCGGACATCGTCGCGCCGTGATGGGCGTTGTCTTGAATCCTGATCTGGAGCGATGATGGGGCGGGCCTTCACGCTGGTTGAATTGCTGGTGACGCTGGTGATCGTCGGGCTCATCCTGGGCCTGACGGTGCCACGTGTGGCGACATTGGCCGGTCGCGGGGTATCGGCCGAGGCCGACGCGGTGGCAGGGCTGCTTTCCAACGCGGCCGGTCGGACAGCGATCGCATCCCAGCCGCTGCGCGTGCGGGCCGAGGCCAAGTCGGTGGAGGTCGAACGACGGGTGCTGGAGACCTCGGGCCGTAGCGAGGTGTGGGTGTGGCGGCGCGATCCGTTCATGCCGGCTGTTCGGCTGAATCGGGCCACCGTCGCCGCGGCGTTCGCCGACGGCCGGCCCGTGTCGGGTGCACCCTGGATCGTCGAGCTTGGCGGTGGAAAGAGTGTCGAGTTCTCGTTCGTCGGTGGCAGCGATCCGGTTAGCGTGTCGCTGATGGCCGGGGCGCTGCGAGCGGTGGTAGTCGAGGGCGAGCGTTTGACCGAGCCTCCAGGACGCGTGGATCTGGACGCGTCGGGCATGGAGAGCGCACCGTGGTAGGGCGGCTCACGCACGAGCGCGGGTTCCTGCTGGTCGACGTGATCGTCGGCACGGTGCTGCTGGGTATCGCGTTGGGCGCCATCCTGACGGTGTCGACTCGGGCCCTCTCGACGCAGCGCGAGGCGACCGACCTGCGGCAGGCGGGCATGGTGGCCGACGAGGTCATGTCGACCATCCACGCGTACGGCACCGAGGAGTACACGCAAGTCATCCGGCCTCGCGGGCGGGCGAGCGAGCCATTCGAGCGATTCGAGTATGAGGTGGACGTCGATACCGGCCGATCGGGCGAGGCCGACGAGGTGAATATTCGTGTGCGGTGGCAATCGGGCACGGGCCGGCCGCGTTCTTTCGAGCTGAGCGCCCTGATCGCCCCGAGGCTGGGCGACGAGCCCGACCCCAACCGCCAGCCACCGGAGCCGATCGACCGATGACCCTCGCGACGCGCCGACAACGCGGGTTTACGCTGGTCGAAACACTGGCCGCCGGCGGCGTGATCGTGTTGATCTCGGCGCTGGTGGCGTCGTCCGTGGCTCGGCTGGCCTCGGCTCGTGAGGCCGCTCGCGCGCACGCACGGGCATGGACGAGCTCCGACCGTGCGGCCCAAGTGATGCAGCGGGCGGTGCTGCAGTCCATTCGGAGGCAAGATCTGACACAGACAAGGCTGGTCATCCGCGATGGCGGGCGGGGAGAATCGGCGCAGGATTCGATCTACATGCTCGTGCGCGGGCTCGAACCCGTTCGGCCGGTCGACAACGCCGCGCTGCAGAGCGACGGCGGTGAGTTCGAGGTGGGGTTCAAGATCCGCGGTAGTGCCGACGGGTCGGCCTTGTGGCGACGAGTCGACATGGGCTTCGATGAGTACCAGGACGCCGGCGGCGTGGCGACCGAGGTGGCGCGCGATGTCGTGTCGCTCTCGATCACGGCCGGCGACGCCGAGGGCGTATGGGCGACGTGGGATTCGGATCAGACCGGCCTACCGCACATGGTCATCATCGAGGTGCGCACGCGGACACCTGACGGTCGCGGCTCCGCCGTCGCGAGGCGCGTCGCGTCGATCCCGCGTGTGTTCGCGCAGCCAACGCTCGCGGAAGTTCAAGCTACCGGGGGTGACGGATGATGCACACCCGGCGGAGCTTCGCGACTGTGCTGGCGCTGTGGGTCATCGGCCTGACGGCGGTGCTCGTGCTGGGCGTGCAGTCGGCCGGGCTTGGGCAGGCGTTTGGCGCTCGTGACAGCCTAGCGGAGGTACGGGCCCGATGGGCGGCGATCTCGGGAATGGAACGGATGATCGCCATCCTGGCCGACGACACCGAAGATCCGCACCCGACCGACGCGTACGACGTGTACGACAGGATGTCGGAAGCCGCACGTGGCACGATCGGCGGGGGATCGTGGTCGATCGAACATTGGGAGGGCGGCGAACGGTTCGACGGTCCGGCCGATGCGGGCGCGCGGATCAACATCGCGCGCATGAGCAGCGAGGATCTGTTCTGGCTGCCCAACATGACCGAGGACCTGATCTCTCGGATCATCGACTGGACCGACGCCGACGACGAAGTGAGCCCGCTAGGTGCGGAAGTCGGGTCGTATCTCTCTCAGGCCAATTCTTACGAGCCACGCAATGGGCCGCTACAGACCATCGAGGAGTTGGAACTGCTCCTCGGCATTCTGCCCATGGACGTACGCGAAGAGGACTGGAACCTCAACGGCGTGCTCGACCCCAACGAAAACGACGGCGACGACGTCTGGCCGCCGGACAACGCCGATGGCGTGCTGGAAGCGGGCTGGTCGGGCATCCTGACGGTTGTGAGCGCTGAGAGCACATACGGATTGTCGGGTGAGCCGCGCGTGCGGCTTGGGCTCGGGCTTGGTGGTGCTGAACTCGTGGGGCGAGTGGGCATCACGGCCGAACAGGCCGACGTGATCGCGCAGTACGCCGGGACAAATGCCGCCTCGCTGGAAGCACTGATCAACACGCCTCTGCGATCCTTGCCGGGGTTGACGGGCCAGCCGATCGACCAGCAAGCCCAGCCGCTCACCGACGTGCAGATCGGGCTGTTGCTCGAAGAAGCCGCTATCGACTCGCCGTGGTTGGACGACACCGGGCCAACGCTACCAGGTCGTGTGAACCTAAACACGATCTCGGAGGACGCGCTGGCGTATGCACCAGGGGTGACCAGTTCGATCGCCGAAATCCTGATCCGCGAGCGTGCCGGCCGGGCGCTGGGCTTCCGGACCGTTGCGGATCTGCTGGAGGTACCTGGGCTGACACGCGGGCGGGTGCAGGAGTTGATCCAGACCTTCGGCTTTCGCAGTTCGGTATTCGTGATTCGTAGCGTGGGTGTGGACGAGGCGTCGGGCATGCGCGTAGAACTCATCGCCACGGTGGACCGGTCTCGGTTGCCCGTGGTGATCCGCGACTTGGTGATCCGGTAGATCCGAGCGGCAAGGGGAGCACTTGGCGAAGAAACGCGAACAATCGAGGGCCAGCGGCGTGGTCGCGTTCGATCGCGCGGGCAATCGCGACGCGGAAGTGGTGATCCAGGGCTCGGGCGATCGGTTGCGGCTGTCGACACGGGCGAGTGCGGTGTCGGGGTCGACCGAGATGCCGCGCGTGGGCGTGGCGCCGTGGTCTCGAACGCTGGTTCGCTGCCGGGGCGTAGAAACCCTGCCAAGCGACGAGATGGTTCGCGTGCTCGACATCCTGGGCGACGGCGAGCTGCCCGAGCGTGTGCCATCGTGGCGACGCGCGTGCGGAGCACTCCCCACGACCGGAGAGGGCCACACGGCTTTGCTGACGGCATGGATGCCGGGCGAGGACGACCCGACGGCTGACGAGCCCGCAACCACATACGCGACGGCCCCGGCGGCCCTCGGGCTGGCGGCGTCACTGGCAGACGGATGCGTGTTCGCAAGCGATGAAGCGCAGGGCGTGCTCATCGTGGCAGCCAACGGGCCCGAGGGGCTGCTGGTTCGGGCGCTTCGTGAGACGCCGGAGGTAGTCGGAAGCGACGAGCACGTCGAACGGCGGCTGCGAGAGGCGGCTGGCGCGGTTGGTTTGCATGACGACGAGGTGAAGTCGGCGCTCGCGACGTCGGCATCACCTTGGGATGGGCGCCGCGTCGGATGGTCGTCGGGCGTTGGCGAGGCGATCAGCGAGCGTGTGCAAGGATGGCCCAAGGACACGAGCGAGGCCGCCGGCGTACTGCTCCCCACATGTGCAGGGATGCTCGCGCTCGCCGACGATGTCACTGTCCGACGCCTGGGAGGCTTACGTGCAACCCAGCCCGTGGCGCAGGCATCGCTCACCGAGCGTGTCGATCGATGGCTGGTGTCGCCGCGGCATGTTGCGATAGCGTGCGCGGGGTTCGTGCTGGTGTTGCTGTTCGCACCACTTCTGGCCGCAAAAGCCCGCGAGGCGATGCTGACTGGCAAGGTACGCCAGGCGGAAGAACTGAGCGAACAATACCAAGCCGATGCGCGTCTCGCGGCGATCTACGGCCAACTCAACGAGCGTGTGTGGCCCATGACCAAGATGCTGGCCGAGGTGAGCGCAGCCGCTCCGGTCCACGTGGTCGTGCAGAGCGTGCGGATGGACAGCACGGCACAGATCGACATTGAAGGATTCGTGCAGGTCGCCCCGAGCGGGCCGACACTCGATGGGCCGCCCGAGACGCTGGTGACCCAGTTCGAGTCGGCGTTGAACAAGCTCGGCACACTGGGAGCTGTGACGATCGTCCGGCGTGTGGTAACCGGAAACTCGGTCGAGTTCCAGATCAGTGCCCAGGTTCGCAGCGCGACCTCTGTCGGCAGCGTGCCCCTGGACTACGGAGAAATGCCGCTGGCCGAGGTGCTATACGGCGAAGGCGCAACCAATGACACCACGCCCATCGTTATCTCCGCGAACCCAACCGGGCGCGATCGCCCTTCGTCAGGTAGCTCACGCCGCAGAGATGGCTCCAGCGATCGCGCGGAGCGAGACGACGCGATCGAGTCGGGGCGGATCGCCTCGAGTGACCGCCGGCCATCGGGCGACAGCGGCCCAGCCTCAGTCGATGGCGTGCCATCGCCGCTCACCGACGAGCAGATCGCGGCGATGGATCGTCGTACTGCGATGACCGAATGGAGCACACGGCGGAGTGAATCACGCGACGAGAAGCACGACGCGGAGACCCGGGCACGGCTGGCTGAGGAAGCCGAGAAGCTGAATGCGCACTTCAGGTCACTTGGGAGCGGTGGATGAGCGAGACGGCGAGCACAACACGAACTGGCTTGCTGGGCTGGTACGATCGACTACCAAGGGCGGGCCGGTGGGCGCTGCTGGCGGCGATCGGCATCGGGACATACTTCGTGGTGGTCGAGCCCACAATCGACGCAACGATCAAGGCGAGCGGCGATGCCGATGCGATGTCGGCGCGCATCCATGCGGTGGCGGCCATGCGCGAACGAGCCCAGGGTGACCAGCAGGCGATCGCGCTCGGATCTCGGCTGCACGGTGAGATCGAACTGCCCGGCCCGCGGGGCGAGCGGGCAACCGCGCTCAACCGTGCCGTGGACGGGGCGCTGCGTGACGCGGGTGTCTCGGGCGCCCGCACCCAGACGACCGAGCAGAATCTGGCCGACGGGCCAGCGACTCGGTACTTTGGCGGTCGCGGCTCGTTGGTGAAGCTTGTCAGCACGGTGAGCTTCGATGCGTCACCCGAGGCGTTCAGCACGGTTCTAGGCGCGCTCGAAGCCAGCCCGGACGTGTCGGCGGTCACACGGGTGATCGTGCGACGGGCAGACGACGGATCGCGTCAGGTATCGGCAACGCTCACGGTCGAAGCATGGGCGCTTGGGAACGCGGCGCGAGGAGGCTCATCGTGAACGCGCCAACTTCGGCATGGGTGCTGGTGGGCGCGGCGGGAGCCACCGCTGGTGTTGCTCTGGTCATCGGCCTTGGCGGCGTAGCTCGGACGGCGATGCTGTCGCTGCCCTCGGACGATTCCTCGATCGGCGAGCGAACCGAGTTGGGCGACGTGACGGCCAACTACCGCGCGCAGCTCGATGGGCGTTCTCCCTTCTTCGTGCCCGGAGCCCCTCCCCCACCGCCACCACCACCGCCGCCGCCGGGACCACCACCCGCACCACCACCGCCTCCGCCACCACCTCCACCGCCACCAAGCACGTACGGCGGGCCGAAGGTCGTCGGCGTCATCAACGACACGGTGCTATTCGACAACAAGAGCATGCTGTCGGTGGGCGACACGAGCAACGATGAGTTGCAAGTGCTCGAGGCCTCCGCGCCGTGGTCGATCAGGGTTCTTTGGCAGGGCATCGAGTTCGACGTGCCGTTGATGCAAAGGGATCGGATTGTTCTTCCCCGCGGCGAGCAAGGCTCGCAGGCCGGGGGCTGAAGCGAGGTTCTTATGAAGTCTTTTGTTCGATCCAGTCCCTTCGCGCGTTCCTCGGTGCTGGCGATGATGTGCGTCGTGGGCATCGCCGCCTCTGCCACGATGGCCCAGGACGACCAGCCGGCCGCCCGCGAGCGTGATGCCAACGGCCGTCGAATCATCGAGGGCCCGCCCACAACGCTGTCGTTCCGCGAGGCGAGGATCGACGACATTATCCCTTTCATCGTCGAGGCAACCGGCAAGGTCGTGATCGTACCGCAGGGCAGCATGACCAGCAAGATCACGGTCATCAGCGACACGCCAATCCCACGCGAGCAGGCGCTCGATCTGGTCATCCTCGCGCTCCAGCAGAACAATATTTCGGTCGTGGAGACCGACGACATCATCATCATCCGAGACATCCTCGAGGTATTGCGTCAAGATGTGCCGGTCATCGGTCCGGACGAGAGTGTGCTGTACCGGCGCGATCTGGGCTCGATGGCCGAGAAGATCTACCGCGTCAACAACTCCGAGGCTTCTGAACTCGCCGAAGCGCTTGAAGAGGTCGTGCCCGAGTACGCGAAGATCACCGTCGATGAGGCGAGCAATCACATCGCGGTCTTGGGCAACATCGGCCTGCTGCGGCGCATCGAGGCGCTCATCGCTGGCATGGATCGGCCGGGCTCTCGCGCGCTGGTGACCAAGACGTTTCGCCTGCGCTACGCCGATGCGGAACTGATCGCGGAGAACATCACCGAGTTGTTCGGCGAGAGCGGCGCAAGCACGCAGGGCCAGCAGAACCGGGGGCAGAACTTCAACCGGTTCTTTGGTCGTGGTGGCGATGAGCAGGACTCGGGGGGGTCATCGACCGCGGAGCTTCGCGTAACGGCCAATACGCAGCAAAACGCGGTGACCGTGGCCGCCGAGCAGGGCGTACTCGACCAGATTGGCGACCTGATCGACCAGGAATGGGACCAGCCTCTGCCCGAGGAGACGGTGACCCCGCGCATCTACACGCTGGAAAACAGCGACCCGATCGCCGTGCGTGACCTGCTCGTGGGGCTCTTCGGCGAAGCCGATTCGTCAGCGGGTGGTGGCGGCGGGCAAGGCAACCAGGGCGGCCAGGGAAATCAGGGCTCCAGCGGCTCGTCGCAGGGCGTGGGTCGTCTGGCAGGGCAGTTTGCCTTCGAGGCGATCCCGTCCGCCGGTCAGATCGCGGTGGTCGCCAAGAGCCCGGACAACTTGGCGGTGATCGACGACATCATCCGCGAGATCGACAAGCCCAAGAGCGTGGGCCTGCCGGCGATCGTGTCGCTCAAGCACGTCTCCGCGGAAGAAGTTGCCGAGCAGCTCAACGCACTACTGGCACTCGACGGCACACTGGCGAGCATCCCACGCAGCGAGAGTGGGCTCTCAACGGGCGCGGGCGCGGGCGAGAGCCCCTTCGCCGACGATGCGACCGACAACGCCGCAGCTGACGCCGAGAACGACCCCGGCAGCATCACGTTCTGGTGGCAGACCGCCCGCGAACAGACCGACAATGCCGGCCCGAGCAACCTCATCGGCAAGCTGCGCATCGTCCCAGTTTGGCGGCAGAACGCCATCATGGTGCTCAGCCCACCCGAGTATCGCCAATCGGTGATCGACCTGATCGAGCAACTCGACCAGCCGGGACGGCAGGTGCTCATCCAAGCGGTTATCGCCGAGGTCAGCCGCGACGACGCGGAGGCGCTGGGCCTCCGGTGGTCGAGCTCGGCCATCAACCCCACGCGCACCGACAACTCCATCGGCGCTGTGTTCACCTCGACCGGCACCGAGAACGGCGTCTTCGGCAACCTCTTCGACACCAGCGTGCTGAATGTCGGGGTGGACATCAACGCGGTGCTGCAACTACTTGATGAGCGGACCGACGTGAGCATCCTCAGCCGGCCAATCATCTTCACGAGCGACAACCAGGAGGCCGAGTTCTTCGACGGCCAGGACATCCCATTCATCACCAACGCCCAGACCACCGACAATGGCGGCACCACGCAGGGCTTCGAATATCGCGCGGTGGGCATCCAGCTCCGTGTTCGCCCACGATTGACGCCAAACAGAGACGTCGACCTGCGTGTGAACATCGAACTGAGCAGTGTCGCTCCCGGCCAGGCGAACGCAAGCGGACAGGTGGTGGTCGACCGCCGCGAAACGACGACCCAGCTCATCATCCGCAGCGGGCAAACGCTGGTAATCTCAGGCATCATGCGGAACGAGGACAGCGAGGTCGTCCGTAAGATCCCACTTCTCGGAGATATCCCACTGCTCGGCTGGCTCTTCCGCTCACGCGAGAGCGGGGTAAGCACCACCGAGCAGCTCATCTTCATCACGCCCGTCGTTGTCGAGAACGGCGACGAGGCCGATGCGATCAACGAGGCCTACCGCCTGCGGCTGCGGATGCAGCGCGAGGCGATGGGCATCGAGGAGCCCCTTGAGGGCGATTTGCCGATCGAGGATCCGTCCGATACGGAGGGCGACGGTGACTCGCGCGGCGGCTAAGTGTGGCGCGATCGCGCTGTGCGTACTCCTCGCGGGATGCGTAGTCGATGAAGGTCGCACGCAAGATCTACGTGATCGCCGCGAGCGTGAGGCTCGCGAAGTCCCGGAACTGCCCGACGCCCCTGTCGCTCGGCCCGTGCGTGGTGGCACCTCGATATCGCGTGTCACGGTGTCAGTCGATGCCTTCGGCTCGGTGTCGTATGATGGCCTGAGTGTGCCGGTGGTCAGCCCCGACGGCCTCTTCATCGCCGCTCAGGACGCACCCGCCCCGCCGCGCGAGCAGCGGCTGGCGATCGATGTGCCCCGCCCCGCACGCTCGAGGGCGTACGCGACCGTTTCGATCTTGCCGCTTGTGAGCGGCATCGGTGGCCAGCCATCCGGCGTCGAGATATTCGACCTCGACGCCCCCATCCTGCTCGGCCGAGATGCGAGCGCCGAGGGCGTCTTGATCGAATCGCCGCGACCCGACGGATCGCGGTGGATCGGCGTGGCAACCTGGAGCCAGGAAGCCGCGCAGATCCGCTGGCTTGTGCGCACCGAGCATGTCGCTGCACACGCGGTGTTCGCCGACGCGGGCGCGATCCTGTACAGCAAACGCGCCGGCCCGGGCTCACGGTTCACGCTCGCGCACCGCGATCGCAGTGGTACCGAACGCGCACTCTCCATGCCAGACGCTGACCTCGTGTTCCCGCTGGTCGCGCCCGATCGCCGGCATGCGACGTGCCTGGCTGTCGATGATGACGGCGCGATCACACTGCTGCTGATCGACCTGACCACTGGCGGCGGGACTACACCTGGTAACGACTTGGGTGCCATTGTCCGCCGCTTCGATCTCGCCTCCAGCGGAGGTATCGACGGCGCCGCTCAGATCGTTGCCGCATCGCAATCCGCCGTGTCCGGGCTTTCAGCATCCGACGCGCTTGTCGGCGTCGCAACAACCCCGACAGAGTCGGCGCTCGGCCCCATCCTCTTCCACCCCGCCATGGACCGCTGCGCCGCCATCGATGCCTCACGCCGCTCGCTGGTTGCGCTTGCCCCCAAGAGCGTGGCCGCCGTCGACGCTGGCGATGGCCGCGCGTTGTGCTCGACCCCCGATGGGTTGGTTCTCTGGACCCCCGGCCCGCAAGCGGGAAGGGGTACCTCGACCCGTGTGCTCAGCGAGGACTACCTCCCCCGCCGCACCGCGAGCGCCGACCGCCCGTTCGTCTTGTTGGCCCCCACCCGCCGCTCGGCGACGAGCCTGATGGCCTTCGGCATGGCGCCGACGGCAACTGCGCCTTAAGTCCTGCTTCCCCCCTCATTCGGGGGTGCTATTGCGGAACACGGATGTTTGCTGCTGCGCACCCCTTCCTTGCCCCACGCTCTTTGGAGCGTAACCTGATTCTCTCGATTCTGCACCGGCTTGGCTTTGGGGGTCACCATGAGCACGATGAACCGACCCGTCTGGGAGGGCGCCTACTGGCCGCGCCTCCAGGGTCCGCACGCGTCTCGGCTGGCAGCGCGCATCAAGCTGCCCGGCCGCAACGACTGGGAGCCCTGCGCCGTGCTCGACATCGGGCCGGGTGGCTGCGGTGTCCGGCTTGGAAGCGCAGGCCAGGAGCCGAGTGCGGGCACCATCGTCACGGTGGAACTCAAGCCGTCGGGCCACGATCGCGTGCTGCGCAAGATGGCCGTACGCTCGCTCACCGACGTGGACCTTGATGCAAGCGGCGCCCCCAACCCCGCCAAGGTCATCGGCCTGAAGGTGCTCGGCGAGCCGCTGCCCGACGCGGCGCTCATGCCCGAGGGCCAGCTCGAGGTCGAGCTGGCCGAGCTCGAGTTGCTGACCGAGCACGCCCAGCGGATGTGGCAGGCCGAGCAGGACAACCATAAGTGGCTCTCGTTGCGCGGCCGGGTGGTGGTGGCCAGCACCTCGGGCCTGCTGGGCTTTGTGGCGATCGGCCTGATCGTGGCGGGGGCCGACGCGAAACTGAACCTCTTGGCCGGAGTCGGCATGGCTGGCGACGTGCTGTTCTGGATTGGCATCTTTTCGGCGCTGGGCATCGCGATGGGCCTGCTGGTGTGCATCCTCTCGGTGGTTCTGTACGTGTGGCATTCCGAGGAGGACTCGGGCGTACTGGCGGCCCGGAGCGACTTCGGCAACGTTGGCAAGCACCACTTCGAGACCCAGCCCACGCTGCTTTCGGTCTACGCGCCATACCTGTTCGAGGTCGTGCTGCGCGAGGACCGCATGCGATGGCTCAGTCGCGTGGTCAAGCGCGTCGGGTGCTGCTCCAGGGGGTATTGGCTTGGGATCCGCTGGAGATGGAAATGGACGGTCAGAGAAGAAGTCCGGCGCCGCCGAGCGCTGCCCGGGTGGCTGGCCTGGACCGCATCGATGGTGCTCGATCGCCGCCCCGGACGCTGGGTGGCCAAACCCGTGCGTTGGCTCGGGCGCGTCTGCCGCTGGGCCTGGGTCCGAGCGGTGTACGCGTTCTGGTGCGTCCGCCAGCCCGTGTTCTTTCTGATCCCCATGCTGCGGCCGTCCGTGCTCGCCCGTCGGGCGATGAACCAGGTGTACCGTGAGTACATCGTGTCTGTTTATGAACGCAAGCAGCGCCGCCAAGGGTTTATCTACGAAGTCGAAAAAGACCGGGCCGAGCGGCTTGGCTATCCCTACGAGCACGACCACATCGACGCCATGCCCAGGCTCCATGGCCACTACGCCGAGCCACTGACACGCCCGGGCAGCTACTACCTCCAGTTCGCCGAGGCATTCTGCCATCGCTACCTCGGCCGCCAGCGGATGACCGAGGAGGGCACCGGTCGTGATGGCTTTACCTACTTCGACCTGGACCGCCTCAGCCCCGCCCTCTCGACGCTGCGCCCGGTGGGCTGGCGCGTGCTGATCTCGACGTACTTCTCGGCCCAACAGATGCGCTCTTCCAACTGGAACCTGTGGTACCGCGTGCGCCGCAGCGAGCGGTGGTTCGCCCTTGGCCTGGTCTCGGTGGCCAGCTTCTTCGTGGTCAACGCCGTCAACGGCATCGTCATCCAGCGCATGGCGTCGCCCACGGCACCCCTGCGCGCCACCATCGAGGGCGGCGAGTTGCGGATCCAGCATAGTGACAGCACGGATCAGGCAGACGAGGATGCTGAGGCAGACCTCGATGAGAGCGCCCCTGCGTGGTAGGACCGGCGCCTACGATCCGATCAGGATCATAACCCGAATCGCTCCACGCTCGACCAACTGGCTGAACCCGGCCGGATAGTCCCGATCGAAAGGGATGCAGGCGGTGTAGTCCCATGCTGACATCCCTGCACCCGGCACGTCGTTCGATCTTTACGCGACGCCCAATCTAAGCGACCAGATCGGGTTCACATCGGTGCAACAACATCGAAAGATCTCAATTTTCCTACAAGATCGATCTGCCAGAGGCTGGCGAACCAAACCTGCTGGTGTTGCGATCAATACCAGGAAACGCTCGTTCATCTAAGCAAGCTTCACTGGCAGGGTCCAATGCTCTGATCGCCCGTATCACAGCACCAGTCACGACCCAGAACATCCTCATCAGCTTCATCCTGGTGCGCTTGAACGTGGGTAACGATGTAGCCACAACGGCTATCGGTGTCACGCAGGAAGCGGCAAAAACGAGCCGAGTCAGGACAACACCAGGGCCTCGCCGGTCAACCCTGGTCCGAATGCCAGAGCCACTGCTGGCGTTATCATGTCGCGGCCGCGCAACCGTTCGAGGATGAACAAGATCGTCGCGCTGCTCATATTCCCGTGATCGCGAAGGACTGAGGCGGAGATCTCGGTCGCGCGCTCGGAGAGTCTGATCGACTTAGCAACCGATTCGAGCACGCGCGGGCCACCGGGATGGATGGCCCACGAAGCGATGTCGCTGATCGCCAACCCCTGTCCGGCGAGCAAATTCTCGATCCACGGCCTCGCATGGCATGCGAGAATATCGGGGACCATCGGCGATAAGCCCATCGAGAAACCGGTCGGCCCGATGATCCAGCCCATCGCGTCGTAGCTGTCGGGCAGAAGGATCGACGCGGTGTGGCGAAGTGCGACCCCGTGTTTACCTTGCCCAACGACGCACGCAGCCGCCCCATCGGCAAACAGGGCATCGGCGATCGGGCAACCGTCTTCTTGTGCCGCCTGGATGTGCAGTGAACAGAGCTCCACGCAACAAACAAGCACACGGGCCTCGGGCTCGGCAAGCGCAATCGCGCGTGCTGAGCGCAGGGCGTTGATCGCGGCATGGCAGCCCATGAAGCCTATGTTGATGCGCTGGGTCGACGGCGGCAGGCCGAGCGATTCGATAAGCGTGATGTCGACGCCGGGCGAGGCGAGCCCGGTGCAACTTGCGGAAACGATGTGCGTGATCCTCGATGGATCGGAGTTTGCATCCTGAAGCGCGTTCGCGCACGCGCGGTGGGCCAGCGGCGGCGCGAGTTCGTGGAAGGTGCGCATGCGAGCGGCGGTGTCAGGGACGGCGCCGTCGTACAGAGTTTGGTGGGGCCCGTCGAGGATGGCCATGGCACGCCGCTCGATTCCGGTGTGCTCGTAGAGACGGGCCATCGCGCGGGCGCGGGTAGCACGGACACCACCGATCGCCGCGATCATCTCGGCGGCCGCCGCCTGGTTGATGCGGCCGGTTGGCGTAGCCGTCCCGATACCCAGCAGACGAGCCGTCACGCTGGGCTCCGCATCGGCCCGCTCAGCACGCTGCTGGCGAGGGAGCCCAAACGCGGCATGGAGTTCGCCGCCAGGATCGATGTTGACACGAGTGTCGGCAATCTGACCGCCTTGGAAACCGCACGGCAACGGGCGTGCTGCTTCCAGAGCAAACGATGCAACGTGCGCGACCATGCCGATGCTCGCGGCCCAAGATCCAGGCATGCGGTCGCATCGTCGGCGATCCGGGATGCGGCTAGCAAGGCCCACGACATCCCCTCACCGGTGAAGGGTTCGACGTAGCCCGAGGCGTCGCCCACTCTGAGGATCCGACCCTCTTGCGCATCCCGCCGACGCGAGAGCGCCGGTGTGCCGCGCCAGGCACCGTCGGGAAGGTCGGAAGGCTCGAGACCCGCGCCTTGCCAGATGGCCCGAAGAGCGGTGGTTGGTGAGCCCGCCAGTTGTACGAACGCCGGTGTGACAGCAGCGGCGAAGTCGACTCTGCCGTCGGGCAACGCAACACGACCAAGATACCCGTCTCGGGCCACCGCCATCGTGAGTTCGCCGGGCTTACAAGTCGCGTCGGCGGTGGTCAGGCCGAGGCCGAAACGGGTTGCACTGGCGATTCGCGTTGGCACCGCACGCTGGCCCTGCAAGCCGCTGGCGTCGATGATGACACCAGCACGAATCTTCGTTCCATCCGACATGGTCGCCGTGCCATCGGCGGTCGCGCTCGCGCTCTTGTTCCAGATCGTCTCGACGCCAGCGGCTTGCGCAGCCTCGGCAAGCGAGCGGTCGAGCGACTCTCGCGAGACCGTCGCAAAGCCTCGCAATGGGATCGTTGCGCCCCTTCCTCGGGAAGCCAGTACGAAGGAAGTCAGCGGCGATATCGAGTGCAACACGTGGTCGAGGCCGGCCCCGCGCAGGACATCTACGCCGACCGCGCTAAGGCAGCATCCGCACACCTTCCACCGGCCGTTAGCGGCCTTCTCGACCATCAGTGTCCGCACGCCGCGACGCGCGAGAGACAGCGCAGCCATTGAGCCGGCCGGGCCAGCGCCGATCACAACGGCGTCGAAGTCTCGCGTGGTGACCATCGGATGAGCATACGCGCGGGGAACGTGCGCTCGACGGACCATCCGCTCCGCTCAGCAATTTCCCTCGTCATCGCTCGGGCTTCGCCAACGCTTAGGGCGGCACGGGCCGAGCGGAAGCCATCGACGTGGACCACATGCGAGCGTGTGACGAGCCTGGGGATGATGGCGGCCAGAACGGTACCCCACGGGCCGCGCCTCAGGTCGCTGATGAGGACCATCCTGCGTGCTGCGGCGCACATCCGGGTAAGAACGAGCCTCACCTGCTCATCGGTGAGATGGTGCAGGAACAGGGAGCATACCAACACGTCGGCGGAGGGTGGTTCCTCTCGCAAGATATCGAGTCGCTGGGTAACGATCTTGACTTGTGCCGAACTCGCTCTGTCACGAGCATGCTCCAGCGCCACGGGGCTGATATCGCAGGCGATAATGTCGAAGCGAACGCCATCGCGTTTAGCACGCCGAAGAAGAGCCACGGGTATGTCGGCGCTCCCAGTGGCGATGTCGACGATCGTGAGTGGGCGATCGAGCATCTGAGCTTCGCGGCGTAGGATCGGATAGAGCACTCCCGGTGCTCGGCTTATGGCATTCAGCCGAGCGAGGCCGCGCAGCGCGTGGACATGCTCGGCCGGGTCAAGCGCGGGGTCGTCCATGAGTTCGCCAACGAGCACGCGGGACATGGGCTAGCCGTCAACCCCGAGGATCCAGCCCTCGGTTACCGCGCGTTCGTGTGTGGGTTGGTCGAGGCTCGTCATCTCCTCCAGCGCATCGCGCGAATCGACCACCTGCCGAGCGTCCTTGTACCAGTGCTTCGGCGCGTTCTGTGGGAACAGGCTTGGGTAAACCTCAGCGATCGTGATCACACCATGCACATCTGGCACGGGCTCGAACGGCCAGAGGTGTGCGCGTGGAGCGAACACGGGATCGGTCAGCAACCGATGGACCGTTGGCAGGCCCATAAGGCTCTGCGAACCGACACTGCCAATGCCCGCGAGCTTCCAGGGCGACTGCGGACGACCGCCGCCGCTTCCTCGCGCGACCTCTTCTACAGCGCGGAACTGGGGCACGCCCGTTGGCTTCTCGCGGCCCATGGGCAGGTCCGTTAGGTGCTTCATCTCCTTAGGTCTTCCCCAGAACGGACCAAACGACGCACCCGTTGTGTGCCGGATGTAGCCGTTCAACTCCTGAGCGACGTCAAAGCGGTTGTTCACGCCGGACGGGTCGTCGGTGATCCGGCTCGCGATGAACGCGCACAATTCGCGACCGATGGGCAGCACTGGCAGACCGTTCTCGGCGAGCGGGTAGCCAATAGCAAAATCGAAGGCGACGAGGGCACGTGCACCAGCGTGCGATTCGAGTAGCTCACGTATGCGTGCTTCGGCTTCGAGCCTGGTGGGCATGTACTCTGGATCAGGTCTCGCATCCTCGCGCGAACGCCACGCCAACCAGCAGCGATCCTCGCCCGGCTCGGGCTTGCGCCCCTTGGCAGCGGACCAGTCGCAGGCAATGACAAGATCGAAGAGCGGCGGCATCGGGCATTATTCACCCGACGGCGGCGTTAGCAACCGCACGACCCGCCGCCACCGGGGCCGCAGCCGTCGTGCTTCTTGTTGGCCATGCGGCGCGACATCTCGCCGATCGGCCGCGGCCCGCCACAACTCACGGGCTTGGCGTTGTCATCCACTTCTGCACGCTCGGTCGAACGCTTCGGCGCAGCCGTGACGACCGCCGACGCAACAATGGCGGCAAACGCGATCATCGCACCCATAGGCGTGAGCACCGCAACAATGTCGGGAAGAAACACGACGGTCACGACCACGATCAAGAAGATCAACACACCCGCGATGAGCAGCCGGCGGGCGGGGATGGGCCGGCCCTCGTCCTCCTCCTCGTGAGTCTGACCCACGGGCAAACTGGCGTCGTCAGGCGACCACCAGTTATCGGCTTCAACCACTTGGAGGGGCTTGTCGGGCATGGCCTGAGGCGAACCCGCCGGACCCTGGGTCTGTTCCCTTGGGTTCTGGTGGGGCTTGGGATAACGGCGACGCGCGGGCATGGGGGATGGTAGGGGATGGCGCCCGTAGGGAGGCACGCGTGCTCACCGTCAAGCGGCATTGATCCCTCCGCGGACTATACAAAGGCGGAAACTGGCGGCGCACGCGCGTGCGATTGTGGTACGCTGCACACTGGAGCTATCGGATCCCCCCACCGCGAAGGCCGGCTCCACCTACATTGACCGCATGAGGACGAACAAACCAGCGGTGTGCGCGACGTTGGGGGGTGCGATGATCCTGGCCAGCGGGTACGATCGGGGCAGCCAGTCTGCGCCCCCGCCGCAGGAGCAACCGGCCGGTGGTTCCGAAGCCGCTGGCCAGCCCGACGTTGCGGACCATCCAGAAACCACGAACGCCGTTCGGGTCGCATACCACGCCGTGCTCGACATGGCGGCGGAGGCACAGGCCCGAGTCGTGGCCGATCAGGGCCGTGCGCCCTGGGGCCTGGTCGCTGTGCTCCGGCACCCGGACTTCGACTCGCTAGCCGCCAAGCCCTTTGTGAACGAGTACGACATGGAGCGGGACGAATTCGAGGCCGAGGTCGCCGTCAGCCGCGCCGCCGCCACCGCTCTGCGCGAGGCGGGCGCGATCGCGAAGCTGACCGAGCTCACTCGAGCGGTCGGCGACCTCGACAACGACGCGGCGTTCGAGCTTCCTGGCACGCACGACCGCCGTGCCCGCGACGCCGGGCGGATGCTGATGTGCCTAGCCGTCGACGCGGAAGTGGTCAAGAGCGATGGCGATGCGCCCGCCGGTGAGGACGACTACATCACTATCATCGCCGGCCTAGACGCCATGGCGCGGGCCCAGTTCCACGCCACCGACAGCGAGGCGTATTGGTACAACCTCAACCTGCTGCGAATGACCGACAGCCTCATCATGGACGCCATCGCCGCAGGGCACGTGTCGCAAGGGCGTGCTCTCGCGCTGTTGGGCAGCGCGCGCGTCGCGACCGACGACCTGCGGGAGCGATTCCTGGACAAGCAGCCCATGACCGAGTGGCGCGAGACCATGGCCAACCTGTGGCACGCCACGCGCGACGGCCGGCGGGTGGCGCTGGCCATCGAGGTCTATCGCAGCCATCGGGGCGTCCCGCCCATGTCGCTCGACGGCCTGGCCCCCGACGTGCTGGCCCGGGTGCCGCGCGATCCCTGGGCCTGGAACGGCAAGTACAAGTACCGCCGCGACGAGAGCAACCCCTTCGGCTACGTGCTGTACAGCGTCGGGCCCGACGGCATCAACGACTGGGGCGTGCGCGACGGGATCATGCCCACGCCCGAACCGGGCACCGACCAGTTGCTCGTGCCAAGAGGCTGAGCACCCGCCATCACGGGGACAAATGCCCCGCTACAGACAGATATGGAACCCCACCCTCAGCCACGCCAATCATCCGAGCAAGCGGACGCGCCCGAGCCCAAGACCCGCGTGCTATTCGTGTGCGGCAAGAACCGATGGCGCAGCCCGACCGCCGAGCAAATTTTCGCCGATCACCCCGGCATCGAGTGCCTCTCCGCCGGCCTGAGCAACGATGCTCCCACGACCCTCTCGGTTGAACTAGTCGCGTGGGCCGACGTGATCTTCGTCATGGAACCGGCGCACAAGAAGAAACTGGCCGCAAGATTCCGCGATTCGCTCGGGCACGCCCGGGTCGTCTGCCTGAACATCCCCGATCGGTATCACGAGATGGATCCGGCGTTGATTGAGTTGCTCGAGCGCAGGGTGCGGCCTCACTTGCAATGATCACAGCCATCGCACCGAGGGGGCCCGCGGACGCAGTTGCACGCGGTGACTCTCCGGACGCTCCGCCGCTCAGTCCACGTACCGTGCGAAGCGCGTGAGGTAGGACGTGCCCATCTCAAATAGGGTGATCTCGTCGAGGGGCACGGTGCACACCCCGTCCACCCGCCTGCCAAGCCCGTCGATGCATCGCATGCCGACGTCGGTGTCGATCACCTTGCACACATCGGCGAAGTAGTAGTCCTGGGTCGGCTCGCCCTTGTCCTCGCACTGGATTGCGAGATTCCGGTACAGCATCACCGCCGAGGCGATCGCGCTGGCCATCGAGTCCAAGTCGATCTTCGACACTTCGTCGAGCCCGCCCAGCAGACGATTGCTCGGCCGGTTTCGCTCGATACGGACCTTGCCGCAGGTACCGGCATGCTCCTGGAGAAACGGCATTGCTGATGATAACCCTCGGCCAAAGCAATACCTCAACACGATTCAGCCGAGCGGCACCACCGCGTACGCCTCGATCTCCGCCAGCATCCGCGCATCCACCAGCCCGGCCACCACCACGAGCGTGGCCGCCGGACGGATGTCACGAAACACCTCGCCGTGGGCACGCCCCACCGCCTCGGCGTGCGCAACGTCGACCACGTACATACGCGTCGAGACCACGTGCTCCAGCCCTGCGCCGTGGGCGGCCAGCACCGTGCCGATACGGCCCAGGATCGCCCGCGTCTGCCCGCCGGCGTCACCCTCGCACTCGATCGAGCCGTCGGGGTTCACGGCGGTGGTGCCGGCGAAGTGGAAGACGGTATGGTCGGCATGATCGATCTTGACGCAGCGGCTGTAACCGTTGGTGGCTTCCCAGGGGCCGCCCGTGGAGATATTGGTTCTTTTCATGTCTCGGTTCCCGCCTGCCAGCTTGGCGGCTCTGTGCTTCGTGGCGCGCTGGAACCCGCAAACGGGTTGGCGCCGCGCAGGGCCTCGGCCTCGTTCTTGAAGAACACCACTGGCGTGCGCCAACTCGTCGGGCTCCGCCGTGGCACCACACCTTCGCCGGCGGATCGAACGGACGAGGCCATCGGCGGGCCGTCGGCCCGTAACCCGACCGAAATTCGCGTGCGTGGAAGCATCGCCACTCCGATCCGCCCGCCCATCCCAGGCGACACCCAGGCGTCCGCATCCGCGCGAACTCCCATCACTCGACCGTCGACACCACGAAGATAGTGGCGCATCACCGTTGCACCATCGATGGTCAGCACGTGACTCGTCTCTATCCACCACTCCTCGACGATACCCCGGTCTACATCGGCGTCGCGTTGCCGCTTCAGCCTTTGCACTGTGCGATCAAAGCTCGCGAACGTCCATGCCATCAGACCGGTGTAGATCAACAGCAAGCCGGAGTAGCTCCAAATGGCGCCAACTAGCAAATGCCAGAGAAAGCTCTCATCGTGGTTCTCCCACCGGAACATTGCGTAGATCAGCGCCGGCACGCCCGCCACCAGCACGAGGATGCCGAATCGGCGCCACACCTGCATGTGCATCACGGCCAGCAGGTCTCGCCGATCGATGCGACCGATGGCGTTGCGCGCGAACACCCGTTCGGCCTCGGTCATCTCGCGGACGACGCCTACAGCCGCGTGCTCGACCAGCACCATGCCGCACTCGGGGCATTGCGGGTTGGTCGCGTGGGACATCTCGTACCTGCACGACGGGCAGGCGTACCCGCGCGGGAAGAAACGTGGCGCTGCTTCGGCGGAGGCTTCAATCACAGCTTCTTCAACGCGTCCACCACCGCATCCACATGCTCCTTCGTATGCGCCGCCGAAAGCTGCAACCGCAGCCGCGCCTCGCCCTCGGGAACGACGGGGTAGCCGAAGCCGATCACGAACACCCCAAGTTCCAGCAGCCGCTTGCTCATGGCGATGGCGGTAGCCGTCTCGCCGACGATAATCGGGCAGATGGCGGTTGGCGAGTCGATGACCTCGAAGCCGGCGTTCTTGATCTCGGTGCGCGCGTACATGGTGATGTCACGCAGGGCTTGCACCCGTTGCGGCTCTCGTAGCACGATCTCGATGGCCTTGTTGGCGCTGCACGCCACGGTGCAGGGCAGGGCGTTGCTGAACAGCGTCGGCCGACCGCGCTGCACGATGAGCTCGGTGCCTCGCTTGCTTCCGGCGATGAAACCGCCCGCTCCGCCGCCCAGGCCCTTGCCGAGCGTGCCGGTGAAGAAGTCGACCTCGCCCAGGCTCGCATCGTGGCCGGGCGCGCCAGGACACATGTTGTAGTGCTCATGCGTACCGCGGCCTGAAGCCCCCATCACGCCATGGGCATGGCTGTCGTCGACCACGAGCATCGCGTCGAACTCATCGCACAACTTGCGTAGGGCGGGCAGGTCGGCGATATCACCCTCCATGCTGAACACGCCATCGGTGACGACCCAGATCTGGCCGGTGACATCGGGGTTGCTCCGCGCGGCGTCGAGTTTCTCGCGCAGGCTACCCAGATCGTTGTGCTTGTAAACACCCTTGACCACGCCCTTCTTGATGACCGCGGCCAGGCGGATGCCGTCGATGATGCAGGCGTGGTTGAGTTCGTCGGAGATCAGCGCATCGCCCGGCTCCGCGAATGTGGGGTACAGCGCTTCGTTGGCCGTCCAGCAACTGACAAACGTGTAGCTGCTCTCGGTACCCATGTACCTGGCAATAGTCTTCTCGATGGTCTGGTGGCACTCGAACGTGCCGCAGATAAAGCGGACCGACGCGGTGCCAGCGCCGTACTCGCGCAGGCCCTCGATGCCGGCCTCGACCACCTCGGGGTGGTTGGCCAGGCCCAGATAGTTGTTCGAGCACATGCAGATGACCTCGCGGTAGCCGCCGTTGGCGTCGCGGAGTTTCACCGTCGGCCCCATCGGGCCGGCCAGCATCTGCAGGTGCTTGTACTGTCCGCCCTTGCCGAGTTGGGCGAGGATGTCGTCGGTGCGGGCGTTAAAGGGGCGGGTGGCGGCCGTGATACTCATAGATCATCTCCTGCTCGAATGCTCGGGCAGGATAGGAGGCCAGAGATCTAGAGCCCTGCCACCGAGACCCCGTGCTTGGCCGCATACGCCTCGGCCATGGCCCGGATGGCGTGGTAGTTGCTGCTGGCCGAAAAAGCGGCGGCATGGGTGGGCCGGTCGACCCGCCTGAGCACGGTGCCGAGCAGTTCGGCGGCCTCGCGATGCTTGCCGGCATCCTCGAGCATCTTCAGCGCGCCGGCCACCGCGAACCGCGATTCGCGCGTGTCGTTCAGAGAATTATCGATCACGTCCTCGAGCGCCAAATACGCCCCATGCTTGTCGCCTCGCTCGATGGCATCGCCGGCTTGCAGCATGCGGATTCGAGCGCGCAGGTCCTTCTTGGTCTTCACATGGTCGAGCACTCGCTCCCACGTGGTGATGCGGTCCGTTGGATCTCTCATAGACGCCACCATTGGCTCGAGCATGCTCACCATGAAGTGCTCGGCGCCCGCGTCGTCGCAGAGGCGGATGATGATGTTCGACCAGCGCACGCGATCGGCCATCGCCATATCGCGATCGCCGACGGCCTCGCGCACAAGCACCCAGCCGCGCCGGTCGGCCGGATTCTCACGCAGCGCCATCTCGGCTAGCTCGAGCACACCCGAACGATCCTCCCGCTCGGGCCCGCGGCGCTTCTCGACAAGATCAAGCGGCTCGACGCCAGCCTTGAGAGCTTCGGCAGCATCGAGCCACGCCGCCGCGGTAAATCGTTGGGTTTCGTTGACCGTGGTCAGTCGTGCGAGCAGGCCGAGTTCGTCATCGCCGATCATCGTGCCGCGTTGCGGGTCAAGCAGGACGCCGCGCACACCCTGGTACTCCTGGTATCGCCCGACGTTGAAGTTCCAGTCGGCCCGACGGCCCTGGGCTTCCAAATACCCCACCCAGGCATGGCCGACCTCGCCGCCTCGGCCTGTGACGTACGCTGTTGGCACGCCGATGGCTTTGCCAACCGTGACGGCAAAGTGGCACTGGTCGGCACACACACCGCCGAGCTTGTCGATGTTGGGCAGCGTGAAGCCCTGCTGGCTAACGGCCTTCGGCCTACCCGTGTTGGCGTGATCGTAGTCGTACTTGATATCGAAGAAACGCTCACCCACCGCCCGATCGCCACGGTGCTTATCGAGCGCCCACTCCAGTTCATCAATGCTCGCGGCCGCGTCGACCACGAAGACCAGAAGCTCCGGCGGCACGTTGCGCAGGCCAAAGAGCATCTGGCGTTCGTTCGCGGTGTAGTACTCGAACAGAGCAACCGGGCCAGCCGACGTCGCGATGTTCTCGTTGACACGGCGGGCGAAAGCACTCTCGCCATCGTGCACAACGCACAGGGCCGCGATGAGAGTGGGATACCGAGCAACCCGATCATCTCCAAACTTCGCCCGCAGTGAATCGAGCGTGCGCAACACACCCCGGGCGCTGTCACCAGAAGACATCAAGAATACCAGATCGCGGCCGGGGCCCTTGTCTGCCGACAGGTACTCGAACCAACCCACCCGCTCGCTCAGCATGGCCTGGCCAGAAAGCTCGACCGTCCGGCGCGTGGCGGCGACCTCGACCAGCAGCCGCCCATCACGCTGCGATCCAGCTCGGGCCAGAGTCGCCAAGAGTGTGTCCAACTCGCCGAGCAATGCATCACGGGACTCGTCCCGCACAATCTCGCTAGGCGCCCGCTCGCTGATGTCGGCCAACCGCTGCTGGACCGCACCCTGGAGCGTGGAAGCCGGCTGAGCCATCGCATTCAGGGGCAGCACGCCGACCGCGACGGCCAGAAGAATCCACTTCACGATCTTTCGTCCGATATCCAGCATGGCGGCTACCCCGGGAACAGTCCGGCAGCCCGTCACGACTACCTGCGGCTTGGCGTATCCCCCTGTGAGAGTATTGGAGCGAACCCGAGAGAGGATGCACCATGCCGAGCAAGATCGCGACCATCTCTAGCACCGCCCTCGCCTTTTCCTCAGTAGCCACCACTCTGGCTCAAGAAGAATCCCGGGCCGTCGTGGCCGACACCTACGTCGAGAGCACCATGCCCGACACCAACTTCGGCTCGGCTGACGAGATAGCAGCGGGCAAGGGGAGCTTCTGGGGCCTGGGCTTCGGCCGCATCTACCTGATGTTCGATCTGAGCGACCTCGGCGATCCAGCTGCCATCGAAAACGCGACGCTCCGCGTCTTCCAGCACCGCACAGAGCCGGCCGCCGGCGGGCTCGGCGACGACGTGTTTGCCCTACTCGACACCTGGGATGAGTCGAGTGTGACCTGGAATACCAAGCCCGCCAACGGCGTTCGCGCCGGCAACGACAGCCGCCGCGTGGGTGCCAGCGGCTCGGTCGGCTGGCTGGAATACAACGTTACCGATCTGGTACGAGCCATCGCCGACGGTACACCGAACAACGGGTTCGCAGTGGCCCAGCTCAGCGAGATCGGCGCTGGCGCTTCACGGTACGGCTACTTCCGCAGCCGTGAGTTCTCCGACGCGACTGTACACCCCGAGCTCGTCCTGACGATTGTCGAGACCTGCCGCGTCGATCTCGATGGCGACGGCGAGCTGACGATCTTCGACTTCCTGGCATACCAAAATCTCTTCGACGCCGGCGACCTGGCCGCCGACTTCGACGGCGATGGCTCGCTCACGATATTTGACTTCCTGGCATTCCAGAACGAGTTCGACGCAGGATGCGAATAACTGACCCCAGTACACGAGAGATGAAGACCATGCAGATTCGATTGGTGAGCCTCATCGTCATGACCGGTATTGCCGCGCCCGCGCTCTCGCAAGACTGGTCGAACGCCGGCGGCAACGCCCAGCGCAACGGCCAGACCACCGAAGCCGGCCCCGCATTGCCCGACATCCTGTGGGACGGCGGCCGCACGAGCATCATCGCCTGGCAGCCCGTAATCGAGGGCCGACGCGTGTTCATGGTGCGTCAGGCGGCTTTCCCACCCGAGAGCGATCGGAGCCCCGTGGTCGCGATGGACCTGGACACGGGCGACGAGCTGTGGTTCAGCGACATTCCGGCTGACCCGGGCGACTGGACCACCAGCGTGCTGGGCGTGAAGGACGGCCGTGTGTTCGCCACCCGAGCGGGAAACGGCTCGAGTGTCTCGGCCCCGATCTACGCGCTCGATGCCGAGACCGGCGACACGCTGTGGTTCTCGAGCGAGGAGACCACGATCGGCTTCTACGACGGGGCGGTGTTCGCCGACGACGGTGACATCATCGCGGCAGACTTCCGGAAGATCAAGCGCTTTGACGCTGTCACGGGCGACCTGGTGTGGGAGGCCGACCGCTCGTGCTCGGTCAGCGGAACCTGCGGCGGAGCCATCTACGACGGCAAGATCTATGTCATCGACGCCGCGGCGGGCGGGCATCGCGTGAAGCGTTTCGACCTGGATTCAGGTGCGTTCGAGGTCGAGAGCGAGCTCATGCCAGGCTTTACCGTGCAAACCACGCCCATGATCGGCCCCGATGGCACAATCTATGTGCAGCGCACGCAAAATAACCCGACGGTCGACTTCTTCTATGCGCTCGACGACAACGGGCCAGACATCACGATCCGGTGGGAAGTTGAGGCTGGGTGGACCACAACGAGTGAGTTCGCCGTCGGCAAGGACGGCAGCGTCTACGCCATCGACCGCGACTATGCCATCATGAAGATTGACTCCGCGACCGGCGACGTCATCGACTCGAGCCTGCCCCTGGACGGTGGCGCGAGCAGCCCACGCATGGCTATCGATCGCGACGGCAATCTCTACGTCAGCAACGGCGAGTTCGCCACGGGCCGGTTCTTCAGCTTCGACACGGATCTCGAGGAGCGATGGAGCGTGCCCGTACGCAACATCAACATCGGCGGCCCAGCCATCGGCCCCGACGGCACGCTCATCGTCGCGGGTGTTGGTACGGACATCCGCGCCTTCCGAGGCCCTGTGGGCGACTGCCGAGCCGACTTCGACGGCGACGGCGAGTTGACCATCTTCGACTTCCTGGCATTCCAGAACGCGTTCGATGCCGGCGATCTTGCCGCCGATTTTGACGAGGACGGCTCGCTCACCATCTTCGACTTCCTCGCATTCCAGAATGAGTTTGACGCGGGCTGCTGAGGCTCAAGGCGACTCAATCCGCAGCATCCGCCGGATCTCGTCGGTCTTAAAACCGAGCAGCATCGGCCGGCGCACGCCCGGCAGGGCGATGGCGTCGTAGAGTTCGCGAACGACGCCCTCCAGCCGCAGCCAGTGGTCGGTGGTACCGGTCTCGAGGTTGATCATGTGCAGTGCGCACCGGGCCTCGGCATCCTTGGCCTTCAGGTTCTCCTGGAGTGGAAGACCCTCGAATGTCCGGTTCTCTCGCGCCGCCGAGAGCCCGACGACGGCGTGGTTTCCTATGAACGTCATACCGCGCGCGAAACCGGGGCAGAACGCGACTTCCTCGAACTTGCCGCTCGAGATATCGACAAACCCAAGGAAGCCCGTCCCCGCGTTCACCAGCCAGACCTTGCCCGGTTGATCGGGATGCACCCGCGGCGAGTGCGGCATGCTCAGCCCCTCGGCCACGATCTCATTCGTACGAACGTTGATCAGCACCCCACCACCGTCCCGACGGTCGCGCCAGCCGTCGGCCACGTCGCTCTTGCTGACAGCCGTGGCGTACAACGGTTCTCCTGTGGTCGGATCCGAGGCCAAGCCGTTCAGATGGCAACGATCCTCGCCCACCGGCGCCTCGAGTGGCGCGCTGATGAACGGCGGAGTCCAAACGGGCTTGAAGCTATGCGTCTCGCTGACCGTCCCAAGGCAATTGAACGCCGTCACGCAGAACACCGGCGGCTTGCCTTGGGGTACCACGATGTCGTGCACATCCACGTCGCCCGTCGTGTAGCCCATCGTGGGCACGTACAGTGCGTCGTAGCCATCGGGCGTCGCCTGCCCCTTGGGCACATAGTTCTCCAGCCGCCAGAGTTGATAGAGAGATGCCATCCAGAGCGTCTGCCCATCGGCCGACGCGTGCAGACCCATGCAGCGGTTGAACGTCCGCTCGTACACACTGAGGCGGCCGTTGGGCTGCACACCGACGAGAAAGAGCTTGCCCGCCTGGTACGTGCTCAGGCCCAAGCTGACACCGAGGCCTGCCATCCATTCGATTAAGTGCCTCGAGGCAGTGATGGCCAGTTCGGGCTTCTCGGGCGTCTGGCTGCTTGTATCCATGGTCCAGCATATCGCCCGCATGCGGCGTAAGGGGTGCCCCACCGATGTCGAGCGGTTGCCCGGGCACGGCCAACCCGGATCGCCGACAAGAATCCGCCCATCTACCCTGGGCGGTGGCAAGGCAAACATTCGATCTCCAGCCGAGTAAGCACCACATCTTCGCGGGCAAACTCGGCATCGGCGAGGTCCAGTGATGAGGAGTATGCCATGCGCGCCCTGATGTGGTTCCGAGCCGATCTCCGCACACGCGACAACACCGCCCTGTGCGCTGCCTGCGCAGCCGCGTCCAAGGGCGTGCTGGCGGTCTTCGCCATCTGCTCACAGCAGTGGCGCGAGCACGACTGGGGTGATCCGCGCGTGGGCTTTATGCGGCGCAATCTCATCGAGCTCTCTAAGGGTCTGGAAGATCGGAACATCGCCCTCAAGATCATCGAGCGCGGTACCTTTGACGGCATCGACGCCGATCTGCTCGAGCTCGCCAAGAAGCACAACTGCAACACGCTCTTCTTGAACGAGGAGTACGAGGTCAACGAGCGGGCTCGAGACTCAAGGGTCGCCGCCGCGTTCACCAAGGCCGGGCTCAGCGTCCGCGCTTTCCACGACCAGACCGTTGTGCCACCCGGACAACTGCGCACACAGGAGGACAAGCCCTACACCGTCTACTCGCCCTTCAAACGAAAGTGGTACGCGTACTACAACGACGGCCACGCCCCGAAGGCCCAGGGCCTAGCCAAGAAGCAGGCCGAGATGGTCTCCACGCCCGACGACATTGCCACCCCGTTCGGCGACTTCGACTCTGACGCGGGCCGGCCCGACTTATGGAAAGCAGGCGAGGACCACGCCCGATCACGCCTGCGAGGCTTCATCGAGAGTCGCCTGGACCCGTACAAGGAAGACCGCGACATTCCCGCCAATAACGGCACGAGCACGCTGAGCCCGTACCTCGCCGTGGGCGCCATCTCGCCCCGCCAATGCATCGAGGCGGCGCTCGACGCCAATAACGGCAGGCTCGACAAGGGCGGCAAGGGCCCGGTCCACTGGATGAGCGAGGTCATTTGGCGCGAGTTCTACCGCCAGATCCTCGTCGCCTTCCCGCGTATCTGCCGGCATCAAGCCTTCAACGCCAAGTACGATATCAAGTGGCGCACCGGCGAGGAGGCCCAAGCCCAGTTCTCCGCCTGGTGCCAGGGCAGGACCGGCTACCCCATCATCGACGCCGGCATGCGGCAGCTCAACCAGACCGGGTGGATGCACAATCGTGTCCGAATGGCCGTCGCGATGTTCCTGACCAAGGACCTGCTGATCGACTGGCGCTGGGGCGAGCGGTACTTCATGCAGAAGCTGGTCGACGCCGATCTCGCAAACAATAACGGCGGCTGGCAGTGGTCGGCAGCCTCCGGCACCGACGCGGCCCCCTACTTCCGCATCTTCAACCCCATGAGCCAGAGCAAGAAATTCGACCCGGAGGGAACGTACATTCGCAGATTCATCGACGAGTTGGCCGGTGTGGCCGATGACATGATCCACGCCCCTTGGGAGCACGCGTCGTTGTTTGCCGGGATGGACTATCCCAAGCCGATCGTCGACCACGCCGCAGCACGCGACCGTGCATTAAGAGCGTTCAAGGTGAACAGCTGAGGGTCAGTCCCAGAACGGATCAACGATGAACGCCGAGCCCTCACGCCGCACATTCTTGTAGCTCCGAAGAAATGCGTTCGCGCCGGTGCCGGGTCGCTGGTCGGGCTGAGCAGGACTGCCGCGACGATCGTCCTCGTTCACGAATAGATTGTCCGCCTGCGTGGGCCTGTCGTAGTCGCGAAAGACATACGTCAGCGTTTCCGGGTCGGGTCGGGTCTCAAACACGACACGCAGGTCGTTGTACCCGACGTTGCCAGACCACTCGGTCGACCGCCCGTGGATCTTCAGCGTCCTGCTCTCTCGGCCGAACAGCCCGGGAGCGAGGTACCAGTCGCCGGGATCGCCGCCGTACACTGGGCCCCGATTGCCGAGGATCACCTGCGCGGAGTCGTTTGTCGCCATCCAAGTCTTCTCGCGATCGCCGAACGGCGCGCTGTGCGCATAGGACGTAAATCCGATACCACCCTCGAGGCGTCGCACCGATCCGCCCGCACTGCCGCCACGCTCGATGGGCACGCCGGCAAAGCCCGGATCGAACACCGCCGAGACGGGATCGAGCGCCGCCGACGGGCGCTGGTCTTCGTAGCCACGATCAACCTCGATCAGTTCGCTTACCTCAGCGGGGCTCACCAGCATGTCGGTCGGCACGAAGCCGTTGTAGATCATGAGCGACAGGATGTTGCCCGTGTTGTCCTTTACCTGGGGCTCGGTCGCCATCACGGTCGCGTCGTTGCGATCGACCTCGCTGGGCCTGGGGTAGACCTCCTTGTTTGTCTGAGCCCACACGGCCATTCCTTGAGCAAGGCCGCGGATCTGCGTCGCGTCCTTCACCTGCCGTGCCACCTGCCGCGCCTGCCCTAGGGCCGGCAGCAGGATGCCAATCAAGAGCGCAATGACCGCGATGACCACGAGCAACTCGATCAGGGTAAATGCACACCGTCGCATAAGTTCTGCCCCCGTAGGGAGTAGTCCCCCATTTATACTACGGCCACGGTCTGCGCAGGTTCCGCCCAATCCGATCCCCATAAAAAACACCGCGAACCCGTGAGGTTCGCGGTGTCAGAAATCATGCTGTCAGGCCGAAAAACCGGCCCGAACGTCCGCCGTAGCGGAAAAGAAACTTAGTCGACCCAGCCGACCACCGAGTAGGTGATGCCGGTGCGTGTGACCGTGCCGATCGGGCGCAGGTACGCGTTGGTCTGGTCCAGAGCCTGCGAGCCGCCGGTGCTGGTCGAACGCAGCGTCATGCGGCCAGGGTCGCCGCCGGGCGACTCGCTGACGGGGGCACCAGCCTGGGTATCACGCTCGGAGTTGAAGAGGTTGTCAGGACGGCTGAAGGCATCGCCACCGGTGCCCTGGCGGAACGTGAACGTCAGCGTCTCGGGGTCGGGACGAGTGTGGAACGACACGTGCTGGTCGTTGTAGCCGATGTTGCCCGACCACGCGGTCTTCGAGCCGTGGATGAGCAGCGTCTTGGATTGATCACCGAACTGGTCTTCGGGCAGGCGCCAGTTGGCGGTCTCACCCGAGCCCTCGAGCTCGTACACCGGGCCACGATTGCCCAGGATGGCGTCGGTCGAGCTGAACGTGTTGCTCCAGACGCGGTTACGGGCGCCGAAGTAGGGAACCTGAGCGTACGAGTTGTTGCTGATGTTCAGGTACTCGGCGGGATAGCTAACGCCAGCGTTCGCGTCGAACGGGGTCCCCTTGAAGGTCGGATCCCAGAGGGCGGACGTGGGCATCGCGGCCTGCTGCGGGTTCGAGTTCTCGTACCCATCCTTGCGCTCGACCTGGCCGGCTTCGGCCGGGCTCACCGAGAGCTCCACGGGGAAGAACCCGTTGAAGATCAGCAGCGACAGCGCGTTGCCGGTCGTGTCCTTGGAGAAGTCCGGGCCAACGCCACCACCCGAACGCTGGACGGTGTCGTCGTTGCGGTCGACACGGCTGGGGATGGGGTAGTCTTCCTGGTTGTTCTGGGCCCAGATGGCCATCGCCTGAACGATGCCACGGACCTGGGTCGAGTCCTTCAACTGGCGGGCGGTGGCGCGAGCCTTGCCCAGAGCCGGCAGCAGAATGCCGATCAGCAGGGCGATGATCGCAATCACCACCAGCAGCTCGATCAGCGTGAACGCCTTGCGGTTCTTGATCGTCTTCATGGAACGGTTCTCCAATACCCCGATCGCAGATCGGCCCGGAGGCAGACACGATCGGTCATCATCAGCGATCCGCAGTACCGTGCGGACCAAGCGGAGCCGAGCAAAACTTCCATGCGCCCGCCGACCTGTACTCGGCTTTTCCAGAGGCACCGCCAACAGCGATACCCGGGCGGGGCTGACCGCCAGCGGCTGATGGTGGCCCTCATGGGGCCGGCCGGGGCGATCGTCAAGATGTCGGAAGGGCGTCTCAAGTGGGTGCTGATGACGTTGGGCGAACGAAGTCGTCCCATCAGAACGGTGTTGCGAATACCCGCTTGCGATCCCTTTCCCGCTACGCGTAGCGCGTACAGATTACTGGAATCGCTTCGCCATATCAAGGCCAGCGGTTGCGTTCCGTGTCCGAAACCACGAAATCGATACAATTCTTACCCTGTCAATATCCTATCAAAATATTCGGAGTCTTATCGGATGCCAAACATGATGCAAACACTCGCCAGCCTTGACGTCACGTTGCCCAAGCCACCACCCGCCGTCGCATCGTACATTCCTGTCCAAATCGACGGCACAACCGCCTATGTCAGCGGCCAGCTCCCCTTCCGTGACGGCCAGCTCCCGCAAACCGGGCTGGTTGGAGTCGACGTCGGCCTTGAGCAGGCACAGGATCTGGCCCGCACGTGCGCGATCAATGCCCTGTCCGCCCTTCACGAGTACGCCGGAGGGCTGGACAATGTCGCGAGCATCGTGAAGGCGGGCGTGTTCGTGGCCTGCGGACCAGACTTCGCCGATCACCCCAAGGTGGCAAACGGCGCAAGCGAACTCTTCCAGCAGGTCTTTGGTGATGCCGGCCGACACTCGCGGGCGGCGGTCGGCTGCTCATCACTCCCGCTGGCGGCACCAGTGGAAGTCGAAGTGATCGCGCGCCTGCGCAGTGCGCTTTAGCCAAACGCCTTCTTGTAGTCTGCCAAGAAACGCTCGAGCCCCGAATCGGTCAACGGGTGGTTCATCACCTTACCGATGACGTCGAACGGCACGGTCGCCACATCGGCCCCCACCATCGCGCACTGCAGCAGGTGGTTGGGGTGGCGGATGGAAGCCGCGAGTATCTTCGTGGGCAGCCCGTAGTTGTCGTAGATCTGGCGGATCTTGACGATCAGTTCCATGCCGTCCTCACCGATGTCGTCGATGCGGCCGATGAACGGGCTCACGAGGTATGCGCCCGCCTTGGCGACCATGAGCGCCTGGAGGGACTGGAAGCACAGCGTCATGTTCGTGCGGATGCCCTCATCGCTCAACGCCTTGCACGCGCGCAGGCCGTCAACGGTGCTAGGCAGCTTCACCACGATGTTGTCGGCAATCGTCGCGCGATCCTTGCCCTCGGCCAGCATCTCATCGAACGTCGTCGCGATGACCTCGGCCGACACCGGGCCACTGACAACCCCACAGATTTCGGCCAGCCGCTTGCCGTAATCGACACCCTCCTTGGCAATCAGCGTGGGGTTCGTGGTCACGCCGTCGAGCACGCCCATGCCGTGCGCCTGGCGGATCTGGTCGAGATTGGCCGTGTCGATGTAGAGTTCCACGCGTGCACTTCCTTCTTTGACCGAACGGTTGAAAAACGAGCCCCGGGCGCGAGCCCGGGGTCACTGCCGATTCAGGGCGACACCGTAGCCTCGTCCTCGCAGTCCAGCATGACCTTTAGTTCGCGACGCATGATCTTGCCCGTCGGGTTCCGCGGCAGGGCGTCCATCACCCGGATCTCGCGCGGCATCTTGTAGCCAGCCAGGTTCTCTCGGCACCACGATTTCAACGCCGCAGGATCGGGCGTTGTACCCTCTTCGGGCTCGACAAAGGCAACGATCTCCTCGCCGCGCATCGGACACACGCGGCTTGTAACGCCCGAGGCGGCCACATCGGGGTGGAAGTTGAGCACCTCTTCGATCTCCCGCGGAAAGACGTTCTCGCCGCCAACGATCATCATCTCCTTCAGTCTTCCGGTGATGAGCAGCCGTCCGACCTCGTCGACGTGACCGATGTCGCCGGTTCGGAAGAAGCCGTCGGCATCGAACACCCGCCGCGTCTCCTGCTCTTGGTTGTAGTAGCCCTTCATCACGTTTGGCCCGCGTAGACGAATCTCTCCGTCGTGGCCGTCGGGTAACTCATGATCACTCGTGGTGCAGGTGATGCGCTGCTCCACCCCCGGCAGCGGCAGCCCGACGCTATGCGGCCGGAACTCCGTCGGCCGGCACCAGTGCGAGACCGGGCTGGTCTCGGTGAGCCCGTAGCCCTCGTGGATGTCGACGCCGAACCGCTCCTGGAAACGCTTGAAGACATCCGCCGGCAAGGGCTCGCCACCAGAAACGGCGTAACGGATCTTGGCGAAGTCCTCCGCTTTCGCCGACTTTACCGAAAGAAGCGCACCGTACATGGATGGAATCGCCACAAACACCGTCGGTTGATGCTGGCGGAAGAGGCGAACAACGGCTTGCGGAACGAACCGGGCCGTGTACACCACCTTCTGCCCCAACAGCAGCGGCAGCAACGTCATCACCGTCAGTCCGAAGCTATGGAACTGTGGCAGCACGCTCAGGAAGGTGTGCTTGTCGCGCGTGAACTCCACGAATTGGTCTATCTGCGAGACATTGCTCAGCAAGTTGTTGTGCGTCAGCATCACGCCCTTGGGCCGTCCGCTGGTGCCCGAGGTGTACAGCAGCACGGCCAGGTCGTCCATCGAAGACCGAGCGGGCCATCGCAGTTCCGGCACACCCTTGAAGTTCACATCTTCGAGCTTGATCAGGTGCTTGCACTCGGGCTCCGCGCCCAGGTGCTCGAGCAACGCGCCGGCGGTCACAATGGTGTCGGTGCCGCAGTGCTCGACGACGTACTGGAGTTCCTCGGGCTTGAGCAGATAGTTGAGCGGCACGACCGTCTTGCCCAGCATCCAACCCGCCAGGGCCGCGATGGGGAAGCCCCCGCCCGTAGGCAGCAGCACACCAACCGTGTCGGTGGTACACCGCCGCTCGATCTCCGACGCCACGAACAAGCTGGCCGCCAGGATCTTGAACCCGGTGTAGCTGGATCGATCGTCGATCACCAGCGTCTTACGCCCGTGGCGGATCAGGCTCCGAAGCAGCGACCACTGAATGCTCAAGGCTCAGGCCCCCGTTGGCATCCCGATTCGCCGGTCTCCATCCCGGCGAGCGCGAGACGCGAAGGATCTCGGCAAGATGGTAGACCAATCACTAACAACGTCATCTCGGGCTCACGCCGGCCTCGGGCTGCTCCTGACCCTCGCCGTCATCATGCTTGCCGCGTGCGCGAGCGGGCGTGGGCAGCCCACCTACCGCGACCACTACGAGGCCGGCCGCTACTCCCTGGCCTTGGCCACCGCCCAAGCCACCGCGGGCCGTCCGGGTGGCAGCAGCGACGCTTCGCTCGTGGCCGGGCTCGCCGCCGAGGCGATGCGCGACAACCTCACCGCTCGGCGGTGGCTCGAGCCCATCGCCCGCGGCTCGGGAGACACCGCCGCCCGAGCGCGCGCCGGACTGGCCCTCATCGAGCTGCGCACCGGCGACCCGCTCACCGCCGCGCGCGAGCTGGAATCCGCGAGCGCACAACTCTCGGGCCAGGATGGCCGAGACGCCGCGCGCGTGGCCGCCGACGCGTACGAGCGGGCGGGCCGGCCGACCGACGCCGAACGCCTGCGCCGGCGCGCTATGGGCATGTACGAGGTCACGAGCCGTGGCGAGCCTGGGTTCGTCGCCGGCGGGTACACGCTCCAGATCGGTGCCTACAGCACACGCAGCCGCGCCACACAGCGCGTGACCGAGGTCAGTTCGGCCACGCGCAGCTCTGGTCTCGGCGAACCCCGCGTTGAGATGGCCACGCGCAACGGCCGCGTACTTTATCTCATCCACGCCGGTCGCTTCCGCACCCAGGCCGACGCCGAACGCGCCCGCCGCACACTGGGCGTGTCGGCGATCGTCACCGAAGCGATCTGAGCACGCCAGCTCAAAAAAAAAAAACGAGGCTCGCGTTCTTCGCGGGCCCCGCCTTGAGTGAACCTCAGCCCGCCGTTGTTACGGGCAGCTGACCGTGAAGATCTGGAACGCGTCCAGACCCGCCTCGGTCACCGAGTCGTTGGGGTTGTCGGTCGCCAGGAAGCGGAACTGCATCTGATCGGTCACCGGCACGAAGTCGCTGATGGTCCAGGTCATCTTGTTCCATCCGGACGAATCACCCGTGCTCTCGATGAGCGTCCACGACAGGCCGCCGTTGTTGGAGACCTCGACGTCCATGGAGTCCACGTCCTGATCGTCATTGGTAAACCAGCGGGCGTAGCTGAGCAGCGCGTCGGGCGTAGCGCTCAGGTCGTACACGGGCGAGGTCAGGATCGTCGGCCCGCCGTCCACGTCGCTGTTGCCCGCGACGTTGTCGGTCAGCCAGCACTGGCCCGAGCCGTCGAAGTCGGAGCCGGGGTCACCTCGACCACCGGCCGCCGGCACACCTCGGTCCCACTGGCCATCGGTCAACTCGATGTTCTCGACCGTCCAGCCCACCGCCGTCTCGAAGTCGAGGTCGACGACGAAGGTCTGGTTGGCCACCTGATAGCTGAAGACGTCACCGGGCGCTGTCGGCGGGAAGATGACCTCGCCGCTCACGGTGCCCTCGGCCGCGAGGAAGAACTCGGGGGTATCGCCACAATCCGCCGCGGGGATGGTGCCTTCGTAGAGGTCGCCGCCAAGGCTGTTGAGCGGCACGTCGATGAACGAGCCGCCGTCGAAGCGGTAGCGGAGCACCTCCGAACCGCCGACGAGCGCCTCGCCGTCCTTGGCCTGGATCTCGACCTGGAAGGTCACCTCTTCGCCCGGCGCGACGATGTCGGGAAGCAGTGTCTCGATATCGAAGTCGATGCCCAGCGGGGCGCGGTTGTTGTTCACGTAAATGTCGTCGAGGCCCAAACGCCCGACGGACGAACCGAAGCTGGGGCCGAAGTCGAAGCGGACGGCCCCGATGTCGCCCAGATCCAGCCCGCTGCCATTGACAAGGAAGTCGCTCAGGCGGATACGGATGGTCTCGTACTCGTTCTGCCAGCCTGCGCCCGAGCCCGAGCCGGTGCGTTGGTAGGGCTCCTCAACACCACCGCCATACACGCTCGTTTGGATGGAACTGGTTGTGCCCGCGCCGTCACGCAGCGATACGGTGAAGTTCAGGTCGCCAAGTTGGGCGGCCGTCTGCGGGTGGCGCGTGCCCTGGGCGGCACGGAAGCTCAGGAAGAAGTCGTCGGTCCAGTCACGCTCGCCGGGAATGACCGCGAACTCGATGAAGCTATCGCCGGTCCAATCGAACACCAGACCGCGAGAATCATCGCCGCCGGTGGCTCGGGTCATGCCGTTGCTCGGCTGGGTTCCTGTCCAGGTGTAGGCACCATCCGAGTCGCTCTGGAGCACTTCGTCGATGTTGGTCACGCTGAACATCACCGAACCGCCCGAACTGCTTTGGTCGATGGCCGGGTTTGTTTGGAAATCGTCGATGTAGAAATCATCGCCGTCCAGGGTCTCGCGGTACTCACGCACTACCACGGTCGTCTGGGCGACACTCAGCGACTCAAGGCTCTCGGCCTGACGCCACAGGTACTCGGTCGCCATCCGACCGCCGATGCTCTCCTCGTTATGTAGCTTGGCCAGCACGAGGTACACAGCCTCCTGCACGCGCTGCGCTTCGGCCCGACCGATCTCGGTCGCCGGAGGCCCACTGAAGTCGTTGAAGCCACAGCAATTGAAGTCGTTGTGGTCCGCACCGTGCAGGTAGGTGCTGTAGCGGTTGCCCTCGGCGCGATCGTGAATGGCAAACGAGCTGACGCCAGCCGAGGGCGCGCCCGAGATGTCGCCGTCAGCCGAGCCCCACAACAGGTGGAAGTTCACGAGCCCGGGCTCGGTGCTACCGGCGCCCAGGGAGTTGTTGGGCGCGATGCTCGACACCAGCGTGATGTCGTCCGCGTCGTAGTTGTCGGTGGTCACCAGGCCGTCGCGCACGCGTGTAAAGGCACGGGCAACACCCTCGCCGCCGCGGCTGTGACCGATCCACATGATGCGGCTGGTGTCGATCTGCCCCTGTAGCACCCCGCCGCCGATGGTGTCCAGTGAACCCAGCAGCGCGTCGGTGTGCAGGTACGTCGTTGTGCTAGCCGTCTCGATGCCCGGCACGGTGTCGTTCTGGTTGCACATCACCACGAAGCCATGGCTGGCAAGGTGCTGCTGGAGGAAGTTGTACCAAGTGTACTGGTGGCCGTTGCCGTGGCTGATGACAACCAACGGCAGCGGCGGTAGATCGGCGATGTTGGCCGGGTACACCGTGTTCTGGCGGTTACGGCTGGCCACGATGCCCGGCCACGAGACCGAGTAATCAAGCGCCGGCGCAGTCGCGTATGGGCCGAGCGCCGTCAGATCCTTGAAGATCGCGAACCCGCCAAGGTCGCCACGGCCGTCGATAAAGTCGCCGTCCGACAACTCACCGTCACCGTCGAGGTCGACCACGAGGTCGTACACACCGGCGATGTCCTGCCCAGCAGGACCGGCCAGCGTGGTCGAGCCATCAAGCGCGAACGTGTTGTCCTGGATCGTGCCAGCCACGAACGATTCGGACTGGGCCGAGCCGCGAACGTCGCTTAGGGCCGGGTCGGCGTCCCACTCGGCCTGCGACTTGTTGGCCACCACGTACACGTCGGCTGTCACACCGACGACGCTGGGGAACTGGCCTGGGTCGATTGCGATGCGGACGGTGCTACCAGTGTTGAACGCGTCGACATGGCTCGAGAACGGATAGCCGGTCACCGTAACAGCGGCGAGTTCGGTCTCGATCACGCCGCCAATCGGGCAGCCGGCATCGAACTGGTTCTGGAACTCGAGGAAGTCGAAGATGGTGAGATCGCCGTCGCCGTCGAAGTCGGCCGCGAGGTCCCCCGCGTCGAACAGGTTTTGAAATGCCAGGAAGTCGAAGATCGTCAGATCGCCATCGCCGTCGATGTCCGCCGGGCACTCGGGCGTTGCCAGGGCCGCGCCCCCCGCCAGCCCAAGGGCCAGGCCTGCGGTCAGGAACATCTTCCACGGGCGCGCATTCCGCGCGGTCGTCGGGGTCGCCATCAGCTCATCTCCTCTGCTCTCGTCTGATTACGGGAAGGTCGGATCGGCGGCGCAGTATTCCCCACGCCGGCTCAACCCAGCATACAGCCCGAACGGCCCTCGCGCAACACCCAACTGCACGCTTTCGCGTCGTTATCACACGCTCGCGTCAAGTTAGGAGCGATTCCTGGTGAATATCAGGGGGTTGGCCGGGTACCGGGCTCGGCCAACGGGCTCAGATCAAGATCCCGCCCGACCTCTTCGATCTCGTCGAGGATGAGCGCCAGTTCGGCCTCGGTTGCCCGATCGTTCGCAGAAACATGACGGAACGCCCGCACGCCGAAGACCGGCGCGTAGTTCGTCAGCACACGTCCACGCAATCGCACACGCTCACGCAGCACGTGGGTACTAGCGTCCAACGCCCGCAGTTTCTGCTCGGGCGGGAGCCCGGCAAGCGAAGGCGCGTGGTACACGAAGCAGGTGTTGCAGCTGCCTCCGACATCATCAAGATCGCTGAGCAGCTCGAACCGCTCGCGCTCACGCACCATCCGACGCATCTTGCTGGCCAGCTCAAATTTGCGATCGACGATCTCGGCCATGCCCGCGTCGCCGCGCGCCTTCCACGCCAGCCACACCTTGAGTGCATCGACACGCCGCCCACACTGGATGCTCATCTCACCCGTATCGAGGTCCGGTGCTTCGTTGTCCGCGTGGTACAAGTACTCGGCGTGCACCGCATTGCACTGGTACAGCAATCCAGGTTCGCGCACGATGATAACCGACGCACTCAGCGGGACGTTGAGCATCTTGTGCACGCACCAGGTCAGCGAATCCGCACGCTCCGCTCCATCGAGCAGCCCACGCCGTCCGTCACTCAGCAGAGCGCTGGCGCCATACGCGCCATCAACGTGCAACCAGAGCCCCTCGCGCTCCGCGATGTCGGCAAGATGAGCGATCGGGTCGTAGGCCCCCAACACGGTGGAACCGGCCGTTGCCACCACCATCATCGGCTGGCGACCCTCGGCCCGAGCCTTCTTTACCTCGTACTCAAACGCGTCGGTGCGCATCCGGCCGTATTTATCCTGGCCAATCTGCACCACGCTGCCTGTTCCCAGCCCAAGGATGACTGCTGCCCGCTCGACCGAGTAGTGCGACTCGGCCGACGTAAAGACGACCAGCTTCGAATCGCCGAGCCCGTGGCTCTTGACGTTGGGCAACGCCCGCTGGCGAGCCATGAGCATCGCCATCAGGTTCGATAGGCTCCCACCGGGCGTGAACAGGCCCTCGCAGCCAGCCCAACCGGCCGCTCGCCCCATCCGAGCAATGACCTCGCGCTCCACCAGCGTCATCGCCGGCGCAACCTCGTACGTGTACATCGACGCGTTGAGTACCGCCGTCAGCCACTCCCCGACGATCGCCACGGGATCGAACCCGCTGAAGAGTTGGTTCGAGAAGTTCGCGCTGCTCGTACGGACCGAAAGCTCCAATAGATCGCGGGCTTGCTCCATGAGTTCATCAACTGGCACCGCCGAGCCATCGAGCGACAGCGGCACCCGCTGGTGAATGGCGCTCGGCGGCGGATTCAGCGTCACCGGCGTAGTGGGATCATCGCTGCGGCGGAGATACTCAGCGGCCAGGTCGGCTGCCGCTTGCAGAATCTCGGCCACACGATCGCTGCTGGAGGGGGCTGACCGACGCTCGGCGGGCATAGACAACTCCGGGGTTGCTTCCGGACGAAAGACTTGTGACTACAAGGAGCTTATTCGCCAGCCGAGCGCCCGGGCGTACCCTGCGGGCATGCCCGAACCCGCCGCTAATCAGAACGGACGCTCCAAGACCGTGCTGGCCGCCCCTGGCCGGGCGTTTGCCACCTTTCTGCGGATTGTCGAGTGGCTGGGTAACTGCCTGCCCCACCCGGTCACACTATTCGCCCTATTGGCATGCATTGTGGCCTTGGTCAGCGGCATCGCCTCATGGCTCGAGTGGGAGGTCGTGTTCCAGAAGATGCAGCCCGGCGGCGGCTTCGTCGAAGAGAAATACGTCGCGACCAACATCATGAGCGGCGATGGCTTCCGCTGGCTCGTCCAGAATCTGGTCACGAACTTCACCAGCTTTGCGCCCCTGGGCACCGTGCTCGTGGCGTTGCTGGGCGTTGCCGTTGCTGAGCGCAGCGGCCTGCTGAGCGCCGTCATCCGCGGCATGGTGCTTGCAGCTCCACCAAAGCTCGTCACATTGGTCGTGGTGTTCGCTGGCGTGCAGAGCAACATTGCCAGTGAGATGGGCTATGTCGTGCTCATCCCCCTGGCGATGGTCGTGTTCCACGCGTTGGGCCGCCACCCCTTTGCGGGCCTGGCCGCCGCCTTTGCCGGCGTCAGTGGTGGCTACAGCGCAAACATGGTCTTAGGCACCATCGACCCGCTACTCGCGGGAATCACGCAAGAGGCTGCCCAGATCGTCGCGCCGGGCTACGAGGTCCACGCGATGGTGAACTACTACTTCATGTTCGTCAGCGTGTTCATGATCACCATCATCGGTTGGGCCGTCACTACATTCATCGTCGAGCCCCGCCTTGGCAAGTACGATCCCACCAACGCCGATGAGTCCATCGAGAAAAACCCGTCGCTCAGCAAGCTCACAAACGATGAGAAACGCGGGCTTGTGCGCGCCGCAATTGCCGCCATCATCACACTTATGGCATTCGCCTACCTCGCCGGTCCGCTTGTGACAAACAACGTCGAGGTCGCCGAAGACGTCACGATCACCCAATACCTAGAAGCCAGCCCCGAGGATCGCGCCGCGTTGGAAGCCGCGGTCCGACTGCCCGGTGACGATTCCGAGTTCACGAACCAGCCGATCGATGATGATGCCCGCCCATCCACGGCCGACAACCTTGAATCAGATGCCCCCCTCGTGCTCGCGGCCAAGAAGCGAACCCTCCGGATTCCCACTCAATCAGCGTTCAATCGCATTGACGCCCTCCCCGGCTACGGCGTCCTGCGCAATCAAGAGACCGGCGGGCTCATGCCAAGCCCCTTCCTCCGCGGCGTCGTCGCCATGATCTTCGTCTTCTTCATCATCCCAGGCTTCGTCTACGGCCGGGCCGTAGGCACCATGAAGAACGACCGCGACATCATCGACGCGATGGCCCACGGCATGAGCACACTTGGGCTCTACATCGTGCTGGTCTTCTTCGCCGCCCAGTTCGTGGCCATGTTCAAGTACTCGGGCCTCGGCAGCATGCTCGCGGTTGTGGGTGCCGATGGCATCCGCGCCTTAGGCATCGACTCACCAATAGTCTTCATCCCGTTCATCCTGATGTGCTGCTTCATCAACCTCATGCTCGGCAGCGCGAGCGCCCAGTGGGCTGCAACGGCACCCATCTTCGTGCCCATGCTCATGGGCGTGGGCTATTCGCCCGAGGTCATCCAGGCCGCCTACCGCATCGGCGACAGCACGACCAACATCATCACGCCCATGATGAGCTACTTCGGCCTCATCCTCGCCGTCGCCGCCCGCTACGACAAGAAGCTGGGCATCGGCACCATGATCGCCACCATGCTGCCCTACTCCATCGCCTTCCTCATCGGCTGGATGATCCTGTTTTACATCTGGGTGTTCGCCCTGGGTCTGCCGGTCGGCCCGGGCTCGCCCACGCACTTCACGCCCTGAGATCACTCCATGGAAGTTCCATACGCGACGCCGCCGCAGACGCCGATCGTGCGCACCAGCGGTCGCTTTTCGAATAACATTCGACCCATCGAGCACTTCGAACCTCCGCAGGACAAACGGCAGGCCATCGCCCTGTTGGGCATGCCCGACGACACGGGTGTCGAGCTTAATAGCGGCAGGCCCGGCGCCAAGGAAGGGCCCGCCGCGATCCGCCGTGCGCTCTCGAAGATGGGCGTCGACAGCCCGCAGTTCGACTGGCCGGTGGTGTACGACGCCGGTGATGTGTTGCCAGCAGACGATGACCTCCACGAATCCCACCGCCGCGTCAGCGAGGCTTCGGCTGCACTTGTCAGTGCCGGGCTCTTCCCCATCGGCCTGGGCGGCGGGCACGACCTGACTTTCGCGTTCGTCCGCGGCGTGATCAACGCCCTGCCCGGCAACGAGCGACCGCTGAACGGCGTTTACTTCGACCCACACCTGGACGTCCGCGAAACCACCGGCTCGGGCATGCCCTTCCGCAGGCTCATCGAAGACTGTGGTGTGCGATCGCTCGGCCTCTCTGGCTTCGACCCGGTCGCCAACAGCGTCGCCCACCTCGACTGGTTCCGGGAGCATGGTGGTGAGATTGTCGGCCTGGACGCTCCGCCACCCAAAACTCCGTTCTTCGCGAGCTTCGACATGGACGCACTCGACGCCGCCTATGCGCCCGGTGTCAGCGCCATGAACCCGTGCGGCTTCTCGCCTCGAGAGGCTGTCGGCTGGGCGACGCGCATGGCAGCCTCGCCCAACATCCGCTGCTTCGACGTGATGGAACTGAGCCCACCCAATGACGACCGCGATCGGACGGCCCGGCTTGCCGCGTACATTGTGCTGGCCGTCATCGAGCAGTTGGAAGGCCGCCCCATATGACCACCATCGCCAACGCCCGCATCCTCACACTCGACCCATCCATCGGCGAAGGCCCCCTCGGACTCATCGAACACGGCTGGCTGCTCTTCAAGAACGGTCGAGTCGAGGAAGTCCACGCTGGCAATCCAGTCGGTAGCGCCGATATCAACGCCAACGGCCGCGTCCTCATGCCCGCCTTCACCGATTGCCACACCCACACCTGCTGGGCCGGCGACCGCGTCGACGAGTGGGCCGCTCGGCTCGCGGGCGCTTCGTACCTCGACCTGCTCGAGGCTGGCGGCGGCATCATGTCCACGGTCCGCGCCGTACGCGCGGCTTCACAGCAAGAGCTCACCGAGTTGCTGCTCAGACGCCTGCACACGATGCTGGAGAACGGCACGACCGTGGTCGAGGTGAAGTCCGGCTACGGCCTCACGACTACCGACGAGCTCAAGATGCTCCGAGCGATCGCCGAGGCCGACGAGCGTTACCCTGGAAGAGTCATCCCAACCGCCTGCATAGGCCACGCCCTCGATCCAGACGTGCCACGCGAGCGTTTCGTCCGCGCGACCATCGACGAGACCCTCCCCGCAGTCACCACCGAATTCCCCGGCATCGCCATCGACGCCTACGCCGAGCCCGCCGCGTGGCATCTCGAAGAGTGCCTCGAACTCTTCGACAAGGCCCAGGCCGCCGGCCATCCCTGCCGTATCCACGCCGACCAGTTCACCAGCTTCGGCATGGTCGAAGCCGCCTTGGATCGCAACTTCCTCAGCGTCGACCATCTCGAAGCAAGCTCAACCGAATTGCTCCAACACGTCGCACAGAGCGATACCCACGCGGTGGTTCTCCCCTGCAGCGGTTTTCATGTCGATCGACGTTACGCAGATGCCCGCACCCTCCTCGATCGTGGTGCCAGGCTTTGCATTGCGACCAACTACAACCCCGGCAGTGCCCCCTGCCCATCGATGCCCATGGCCATCGCCCTCGCCTGCCGCTTCAACGGCTCGCCGCCCGTGACACCCGAAGAAGCCATCCTCGCGACAACACGAACTCCGTCACGCATGCTCGGCCTGCACAACCACGGCACGCTCACGCCAGGCGCACGAGCCGACGCCATCCTGCTGCACCACACCAACGAACGCGAGCTCGCCCACACCTTCGGCACCAATCCCGTCGATCGCGTGTGGGTTGGTGGTGTTGAGTAATAGGCTGTGCGATGGCGCGACGACAACAGTGTCCTCGAGCTCTTCCGTGGCCCTGATCGCTGGGGCTTCGAGCACAAGCATCATGCTCCTAGGGCTGTCAATCTGGTCTGCAGACCGCCACCTGTTTCCGCACAATTCGAAGAAGCTCAAGCCAAGCTGATCGTGAAAGACAGGATCGGATCAAGGGGTGCCCGTTTCCTAGGGTGGGGACTCTCAGGCTTCTTTATGGGACTGCTGATAATTCCCCTCGCGGTGGGTATCTGGGATTGGATACTTGCAGCCATCCTCAGCGGCCTCGCCACTCTGAGCTTTCTATTGAGCCGGCTTCCGCAACTCGTCACGACGCGCAGTCTCACCCTCAATACCACAACGAACACCGCCGTACTCCGCTGGCAACGCATCGGATGCTCAATCTCGACCTCATGCCTACTTTCAAGTGTCCGTGTTGCCGTACACAGGGTCGAGCTCGACGACTCAGTTGGTCGCTTCTTGCCGATCCTCCCTAGCACTTCCACGGAGATCAACAAATTCAGGCCGTTGTTCGCCGGTTCGATCACACTGGTCATCATTGATGACCTCTGGATCGTCATCGCCGCCACGAACGATCTCGACGAAGCTCGAGCCGCCGCGCGGCGTTTGACAGCCAGCATCCCCACCGTACAAGTCAGCGTCGATCCCGAAGTTACCGTTCGAGGATACTTCCACCGGCCCATCGGCTACCGGCAGCAACCCACCAGCTAACGACACACCGCGTTTATTCACCCACCCCGCATCGCGTCCAGCTCCGCCCATCGCGTATACAAATCCTTCACGCGCTGCTGCCCGGCACCGAGATTCTCGTACACTCTGGCCGCTTTCGCATGGTCGTTGGTCAGCATCGGGTCCGCCGCCTCAGCCTCCAACCGCTCCAGTTCCGCTTCGGCTTCGAGGATCGCTTCTTCCATCCCGTCATACTCTCGCTGGAGCTTGTACGACAGCTTGCCCGGTTTGGGCACGCTCGGCTTGGCCGTGGCGGGTGCGGCTGGCTCGGGCATCGCTTGCTCGGCCTCGGCCTTCTCTGCCTTCAGCACCGCGGCCTTCCACTGGTCCATCGACGCGAACCACTTCGCGTTGCCCTTGCCGTCGAGCGCCAGATACTCGGTCGCGATGCGTTCGAGCAAGAACCGGTCGTGGCTCACCAGCACGATCGCCCCGGGAAACTCCATGAGCGCCCCCTCAAGCACCTCCAGCGACGGAATGTCCAAGTCGTTTGTCGGCTCGTCCAGCAGCAACACGTCTGCCGGCGACAGCATCAGGTTGGCGATCAGCACCCGCGCCTGCTCGCCACCGGACAGGTCCTTGATCTTCATCGGGAGCTGCTCGGGCTCGAACAGGAACCGCTTGGCCCACCCCGTGATATGCACGCGGGAGTCCTGGTAGTGCACAAAGTCGCCCACCGGCCGCAGCGCCTCGCGCAGGCTCAGGTCCGGACCGAGTGATTCACGGTGCTGGCCGAACGTCACGATCTGTAGGCCGTCGGCCGGCTTGATCGTGCCCGAGTCGGGCTGCATTTCGCCCGACATGAGCCGCATCAGCGTCGTCTTGCCAGAGCCGTTGACACCCATCAAGCCGATGCGCTGACCGGGGGTCAGCATCAAATCCAGACCCGCGAACAGCTTCTTGCCGCCCAATACCTTGCTCACGCCGTGCAGGGTCAGCAGCTTGTTGGTCTGGCGTTCGGTGGCATTGAACGCGATCGTCGTGGTCTTTGTCGGCGCAAGGTTTCGCTCGGTCGTGTCCTTGAGCTCCTGCCTTCGCTCGGCCGCCGCCGTCACTTGGCTCTTGTTGCGCGTACCGCGGCCCTTGACACCCTGCCGCAGCCAGGCCGTGTCGCGCCGCACCTTGCCCGCGATCGCCGACTGCGCCGCTTGCTGCGCTTCAAGGAACGCGTCCTTGCGCTCGACGAACTTGCTGTAGTTGCCCACCGACTCGAACGCCCCGCCCGGGTACGCCTCTGAGAGCTCGATGATGCGTGTCGCGGTGTTCTCGAGGAAGCGCCGGTCGTGGGTCACGAAGACCATGGCGATGGGCGACTGACGCACGAAGCCCTCCAGCCAGACCACGCCCTCAAGATCAAGGTGATTCGTCGGCTCGTCGAGCAGCAACAGCTCTGGTTCGCGCGCGAGCGCCCTGGCGATCGACAACCGCTTCCGCCACCCTCCGGACAGCGTCGCGACGGGCTGGTTCAGGTCCATGAAATCGAGTTTCGTCAGCGCGATCGAAGCGCACGTCGTCGCATCGGGCTGGTGGTCATCACCGCTCACCAATCCATCGCACACCACCGACAACGGCGTCGCCCCTTCGGCGAAGCGGTCGTCCTGGTCGATGTACGCGGCCCGAAGCCCGCGCCTCCGGATTACCTCGCCCGAGTCGGGCTGCTGCGTGCCGGCGACGATCTTCATCAGCGTCGACTTGCCGCTGCCGTTGGGCCCGATGAGCCCGATCCGCTCACCATCCTCCACATGGACCGACACACCCTCGAAGAGCGTCTTCGATGGATACACCTTGGTCAGGTTGCGGGCGGTGAGTAGCGTGGGCATTCGACTCCTTTCCTTGGGTACCAAACGATACACGCCCGAGAGGACAGAACCGCGCCGCGGAAACACCGTATCGTCAGACATGGCACGCACGATCATCGCCTCGCTCGCTGCCCTCACCATCGCCGCGGCACTCTTCTTTGTGGGCGGCTCGCAATCCAATGGCTGCCTTTGGGACAGCGACACTCTGCGGGCCGAGGCAACCGGCGCACCGGGCATGGTTGAGACGATCGTTGGCCGCTTCGACCGCTACCCGCCGCTGTACTACGAGATGCGCCTGGACCGAGTGACAAAGTTGTTGGAAGCAGACCCAACGGACCACCTGAATAATCTGGCTGCCTATGACGACGCCGGCGTCGCCTGCGACCGGCTGGGCCGCTACGACGAGGCCATCGAGTGGATGGCCAAGAAGCGAACCGCGCTCGACGCGCTTCCTGATTCCGACGCCAAGACCGAACACGAGTACCGCTACCTGGCCAACCTGGGCACTTTCCACGCCCACCGCTGGCTCAAGAACGGCGCCGATCGCAGCGACATGTCCGACATCCAGCGCGCTCGTGACCTCGTTGATGAAGCAATCACACTCAATCCCGACGCCCACTTCGGCCGCGAACGCTACCAACTCTTGGCGCTTGAGTGGATCCTCAAACCACCGGCCGTTGATAACGGTTACTACGGCAGGCACTCAAGCTTCTTCACCGCCGATCCGCAACTCGAACTCGAGAACGGCTACTTCTTCCTGGGTCAGGCCAACATGGTGGGCTACAAGGACGCCGGCGAGGGACTGGCTGGCTTAGTCACGCTCGGCGCTGGCTGGGAGAGCTTCGACGTGTTCTTCTCCCTCGGTTCGGCCCTCAATGGCAACGAACACGCCTCGCTCGCCCAACTAGCCTGGCTGCGCGCCCGAGAGATCGTGAGTAACGGCGGCAAGAGCTTGCACCCGGGCCTTTCCGTTGCTGGTTTCGACCCTGATCGAGTTGGCGATGCCCTGTACGATGACCAGCGTCAGGCGATCACCATCTTCTTTGCGCAGGCCCGCGCCGAAGCCGACACGTGGCACGCCGCACGCACCACGTACATCACGACCCGCCTCGAACAAGGCCAGCATCCCGACACCCACCCCGACTTCTTCGACGCCTGGGTCGAGCCCAGCAGCATGCCCGCCATACCCAACGGTTTCTTGGGATATGGCGGCAGCGAGGCAAGCATCCTGATCGCCCTGCTGGTGCTCGCTGCCACAGGCGTGGGCGTGTTCCTCGCACTCGTGGCGATCGTGGTCACCTTCCTGATCCTCAGGGCCAAGGCTCGTACCCAAGTCGTCCCAGCCATGTCCGCGTCGGACTGATCGACGCACGCAACCTCCCCTACCCTCGCCCGTGCGCATCTGCATGCTCAACTGGCCGAGGGTCTTCGACGGCGCCCGCAAGGGGGGCATCGCCGGCTACGCCCAGGCGCTGGCCCTCGAACTGACCAGCCGCGGTCATCGCGTTAGTGCCATCGCCAGCGGCATCACCTATACGCCCGCCAAACGCAGTAAGCCGAACAAGCCCGGCCCCTGCGTCCCCCATCACCACTCCGACTGGTTCGGCATCGGCGTCTACGAGATCATCAACAGCCCGGTCCTCGCCCCAAGCCTCCTGCAATTCAACGAGCCGCTCGCCGAGGTGAGCTCTCCCGAACTGGAAGCCGCGTTCGCACAAATCCTCAAGATCGAAAAGCCCGACGTGCTCCACGTCCAATCGCTTGAGGGCTTCAGCCTCGGCTGCCTCGACATCGCAAAGGAGACCGGCTGCCGCATCGTCTACAGCCTGCACAACTATCACCCTCTGTGCCCGCAGGTCTACCTAATGAAGGGCCACCGCACCCTCTGCACCAACTATGACGGCGGCCGCGCCTGTCAGGGCTGTGTTCCCGTGCCCGATCCTGCGCATGAGCGCGCCCGCCGGGCCGAGGCATGGCCGAAGGAACCGCCACCGTTCGAGGCCCCCGCGCCGGACCTAGATCGCATTCCACTTCCCCTGCTTCCGCTAGAGGGACTCCCCCTCAACCAATCACCGCCCACCGTCGACCCGAACCATGACCCGCGCGGCATGAGCGCGCTGCTGCGATCTTGGAACACACCCCGCCGCTGGTGCATCCCAAGCAACCCGACCTGGCAGCCCTTTGACAACTCGCCCCGAGCCGAACCAACTCATGTGGGCACACCAACGAATTTCAGCAAACGCCGTCAGGCCTTCATCGACGCGCTCAACACCTGCGACACCATCCACGCCGTCTCCCGCTTTGTCGCTAGCAAGTTCGTCGCCCACGGCGTCGACGCACCGCGCGTCAAGACCATCTCCATCGGCACCATCGCCAGCAAACTCCGCGAGCACAATGCCGAACTAGTGTTCGACCCGCCACCGCGCCCGACCATCGACGCCAGACCCCTGCGCCTGGTGTTCATCGGCGTCAATCACTGGTACAAGGGCCTGTCGATGCTGGCCGACAGCTTGGAGATGATGACGCCCGACGCGCTGCGCCATGTCGCCCTCTCGGTCTTCGCGGCCGGCGGCAGGACCATCGAGTACCGCTTTCGTCGCCTCGAACCCCGCCTCGGATCCCTCCACTACGGCTATGAGTACGACCCGCAGGACCTGCCCTGGATGTGCGGCGGCCAAGACATGGGCATCGTGCCCAGCGTGTGGTGGGACAACGGCCCTCAGACAGTCCTGGAGATGCAAGCCAACGGCCTGCCCGTGCTCGGGGCCGACGCGGGGGGCATCCCCGACTTCGTACGGCATGAGGCCGACGGCCTGCTCTTCACCGCCAACGACCGCTTCGCCCTGGCCGCCGCCATCGCCAGGTGCGTGAACGAACCGGCCCTGGTCGCGGAGCTCAGATCCCGCGTCCGGCCGCCGAAAACTATGGCCCAGCACGCCACTGAAATGGAGCCGATCTACTCTGGGGGCGTATCGTGACCCCAACAGCCCCTACCGAACCGGCACCCAGCCAACACCAGACGTTGACCCAACACGCCCACGCATCCCCACAGGCCCACCAGCGCCCAGCGGCTTCCACCGCGCTCACCACACCAAGCGTGGCGGTGGTCATGGTGACGTGGAACCGCTCCAAGGAAGTCCGCCGTGCCATCGAATCGGTGCTCGCCCAGGAGGGAATCGATCTCAACGCGATTCACTTGGTTGTCGTTGACAACGCCTCGACCGACGGGACTACCGATGCGCTGGCGACCTGGCTCGAGCCCGAACGCTTCGTCCGCAACCAAACAAGCCGAGCCGAAGAGCCCGCGTTCGACACCACCACAACGGCCAATAGGAACACCGCCGGCCTGGCAAGCGTCACACTCGTGCGCAACTCGGACAACCTCGGCGGCACCGGCGGCTTCAACACCGGCTTCCTCGCCATCGAACGGGTCCTATCTCCCAACGCTCCGATCGACTTCCTCTGGCTGCTCGACGACGACGCGATCGCTGACACCACGGCGCTCGCCTCACTGCTTCGCACTGCCGCCAACAACCCCACCGCCGGCCTCATTGGATCGCGCGCCGTCGACATCGCCGACCGAGCAACTACCTACGAGACCACCATCTACTACGACCCCCACCAGGGCAGAATGGCCGAGACCCCTCACACCGGGCACCGCCTCCACGACGCACACGCGCATTGGGTTGATTCGGTTGGCAACACTCGGGGCGATCACGACTTCACCGGCGTCCGCGAGGTTGACATCGCGTCGGCCTGCAGCATGCTCGCCCGATGGAGCGTTGTACAGAACGTCGGCTACTGGGATAGCCGCTACTTCATCTACTGCGACGACGCCGACTGGTGCCTTCGTGTGGGCCGATCGGGCCATAGCGTGCTGTGCGATCTCGACGCCGTGGTCTACCACACGCCCTGGTTCCAGAAGCTCACTCCCACACGCTTGTACTACGCCGAGCGCAATGCCATCTGGACCATGCGCAAGGGCTTGAGCGGCCACACCCTCCGCACGAGCACCATGCGATGGATGCGCTCGGTGCTCCGCGCCAGCCTCGCTGCCAGCATGCGCCGCCGCTTGTTCCACGCCGAGATCCTCCGCCGCACTGCCCTCGACGCAGCGACCAACACCACCGGGCGGCTCACCCAGGCCGAACCTCCGCACGAATCCATCGTCGATGCGCTCGAACGCCTCAAGCTCGACCGCCCCGACGCGCGCCTCGCCTTCTTATGTACGACTCCCGACCAGATCGAATTAGCCCGCACTATCAAAACGGCACTGCGCGACCACCTCAACACCCGCTGCCCGATCTCCATCACCATCGCCCGCAACGACGTCGGTGATAGCGATGTCGCCTACGCCCCGAGCACCAAGTCGCGCATCTATCGCCAGCTTCCCCTGCTGACCAACCCGCCCGACGCCTGCGTCGTGCTCAACAACACGAACGACTTCCCGCTGCTCCGCTGCCCCGTCACTCTCCATGTCGACCACCGCGATCCCGATCTGTGCCAAGTCGAGCACGACAGCCTCGCCCGACGCCTGGTGTTCTTCTTCCGTTGGAACACGACCGCGATGCGCGCCACGTGGTACGTCCTGCGCAACAAGCCCCAGCAGCCACCGGCCCCCTTCGGATGAGCGCCGCTACACCACCCCAAACCGATCAACCACGCACCATCGCCCTGCTCGGCTGGGCCGCACTGAGCAAGCAGGCCGAAGAAGGCTCGGGCTACAACCTCAACGCTTCCGAACTGGCCATCGGCCTCGCCCAGGCGGGCCATCGCGTGCATTACCTCGGGTCCGGCCTTCGATACTCGCTCCGCCCTGGTCCGTTCGTGCGTGAGATCAAGCCCTGGCGCGGCGTGCGCAACTTTGAGCTACTGAACAGCCCGAACCTCGCCCCCTCGGCGATCAATATCCGCAACGTCGGCGTCGAACGATCTTGCCCGGCCACGACAAAACTCGTCCTGCGCTGGCTGAGCAACATCGGGGCCGACATCGTGCACGCCCACTCGACCGAAGGCTTGAGCTTGGACCTCATACCTGCCATCGAGGCCACCGGCATCCCTGTCGTAGTCACGACGCACAACTATTCGTACGTGTGCCCACAGGTCGACCTGCTGCACCGCGAGCACGAGGTCTGTCTCGATTACGACGGCGGCAACCGATGCGCCACCTGCCTCGAAGCGCCAAACCCGATGCAGCGCCGCCTCAAACGACGCCTGGGCCAGACCGCCCAACGGCTCGTCGGCCACGCCATCACCGGCCACGCGCGTGCGTCGGCAAAGCACATTGTTCTCAGCCGTCCGCCCGAATCCGCCCCAATCGACGAGCTGCGCTATCTCGGCTACGACAACGGTGCTGTTGAGTCGGCCGCGAACGCCGAGGGCCCCGCCAGCACCTACGGCGTGCGGGCCGAACCACGCGAACTGCCCAAGCCCGCGCCCATCCTGCCGAGCGATACCAACGAGCGGGTCCTCGCTAGCAAAGACGTGCACCTCAAGATCCTCAACGACTACGGCCGCCGCCGCCGCGACGGCATCGCGGCTCTCAACGCCGCGAGCCTCGTAACCCCACCCAGCGACTTCCTAGGCCGCGTTCACGAATCGATGGGCCTCGACCCCATGCGGCGCCGCACCGTGCGCCTCGGCCAGCCCCACTTCGATCGCATGCACCGCGCCGCCATCGCCCAGCCTGGCTATGACCGCACGCCGTGGACACCCACTAGCGAACGCCCGCTGCGACTGGCCTTCTTCGGCACGGTGCGCCCCAACAAGGGCCTACGTGTGCTGGCCGACGCGATAGCGCTCCTGCCCGCCAAAATCCGCCAGCGATGCCTGTTCCATATCCGAGCCTCGGGCGGAGACTGGGCTTTCCGCAAACTTCTCAGCGGCTATCCCCAGGTCCAGTTCGCCGGCGCGTACGACCTCTTACAACGCGCTGCCTCGGTGCCCGAGTACGACGTGGGGCTGCTCCCCCACATCTGGATGGAAAACTCGCCGCTCGTGCTCCTCGAGCACCTACACGCGGGCAAGCTCGTCATCACATCTCAGCTTGGTGGCCCGCCCGAGTGGATCGTCGAGCGCCAGGGCACCGCCAACGGCCTGCTCTTTCCCTCGGGAGATGCCCAGGCACTCTCCGACGCCATTGCCAGCCTCGTGCGCGGCGAGGTATCACTACCCAGCGCCAAGGCCATCCACGACATCACACCGTACCTGACCAGCTACCCGGCACATCTGGTACAGGTGCAGTCGATCTACGAGGAACTCATCGAAGCCAAAGCTTCACGCCCGATCGACAAAACCCTCGAGCCGGCGTGACCGAAGCGGGTGCTGTAGCTTCCGCAGTGCTTTGGTCTCGACCTGCCGAACCCGCTCGCGTGTCACCTTAAAGATGCGCCCGACCTCTTCGAGCGTGTACGTGTACCCATCGCCGATACCGTAGCGCAACTTGATGATCTCACGCTCGCGATAACTCAGCGTGCGTAGCACCTGCTCAAGCTTCTCGCGGAGCATGTCCTGGGCCATCCCGTCGGCCGGCGCGCCGCTGCGGTCATCTTCCAATACATCCACGATCGAGCCCTCGTCGGGGCCTGCCGACTTATCGAGCGACGCCGGGCTGCGGGCCAGGTTCATGACTTTCCGCACGTCGGTCGTGCTGCAACCGGCGATCTCGGCGATCTGCTCGTCGGTCGGCTCCTGCCCGTGCTCCTGCATGTACTGCCGCTGGATCGCGCGTATCTTGCCCATCGTGTCGATCATGTGAACCGGCAGCCGGATCGTCCGCGCGTGGTCGGCCAGCGCTCGCGTGATGGCCTGTCGGATCCACCATGTTGCGTACGTGCTGAACTTGTACCCGCGCTTGTACTCGTACTTGTCCACCGCACGAAGCAGCCCGGTGTTGCCCTCCTGGATCACGTCCAGGAAGCTCAGTCCACGATTGCGATACTTTTTGGCAATCGAAACGACCAGACGCAGATTCGCGCCCGACAAGTCCCGCTTGGCCTGTTCATACTCCCAGAACACGCAATTCAGCTCGGCCACGCGTCGCGCTAGAGCATCTGGCGAGTCGAGAACCAGCGACCGCAGTCCCTCCAATTCGTCGCGCATCACCAGCCTGTCATCATCTTCAACCGATGTTCCGTTGGATTGGGCGTGATCTTCCCGAGCCAGGATCGCCTCGATCTCCCGCATCTTGCCTGAGATCGCCCGCAGCTTCCGTAAGATCGGCACCAGTTTGCTCGTGCGCAGCTCGAGTTCCTCGATGAGAGCCGAGATCCGACGCCGCCGCGCACGCAGCGACCGTTCGATGGCCGCCAACTCCTGGACAGCTCGCGCCGTCAGCCGGCCGTCGGCTCCACGCCCCGTCGCGCACGCTCGCTCGGCCCGTGCCCATTCGGTTCGATTTCGCTCGAGCATTGCCTCGATAGTCGGCAAGCTCGTTGGCAACCGCCGCGCGAGCATCTCCTTGGCCTCGGGCGTAATCGTTGACACACGCAGCGTGCGATCAAACGGCAGCTTGCGTGCCTGCACTTGCCGGAGCAGTTCCACCGCTTGCGCCGCCACGTAGTCGCACTGCAAACTCCGGCGACGGAAGACGATGCGCGTGGTCTCGATCTTCTTGGCCAACCGTGTCTCGTCCTCGCGCGTCAGCAGCGGGATCGAGCCCATCTGCGCGAGATAGCTCCGCACAGGGTCTTCGACAGCGCGATCATCGGCGGGCGCATCGGCCAGCACCTCGTCGACAGTTACGAGCGCTTCTTTCTGGTTCTTGGGACGATCGGTCCTCGGAGCATCGCCGGGCTGCCCACGCATGCGCGCGCGGAAGGTGGGTTCGTCGACCAACTCGATGCCAAGCTCGTCTACCCGCGCAAGGAACGTGTGCAGCGAGCGGGGCCCCACCCAGTCATCGGGAGCCGCCGAGTTGATCTCCTCATAGCTCAGCCATCGCCGGCCCACGGCCGACTCCAGCATCTTCGCTACCGAAGCAGGAAATCCGATCATCACACGCACGGGCTCGCCGAGCCCACCCCTCCCCACTCTTTCGGGTCAGCAACCAACGCCTTACCGGCAAGGTCGGGCGTCCAGCTCAGACTTTACACCCGCCCGGCACACAGGACCCGTCAGCCCCCCAAACCAAGGCCCGAAAACCCCTTACGAAGGCCGGGCGATCCGACCCGGATCGTGCTGGAACCGCGCCAATTGCTCCTTTCGAGCCCGGATGCGCTCGAAGGGGTCCACGTCCTGGCTCGCTTGCCGCCCCAACATCTGGCGAAGCAGCCCGGCCACGGCCTCACGCACCGGCTCGATCACTGCGGCGGTTTCGACGCTCCGCCGACCGCTGGCTTGCCGCTCGGCCCACGCGACCAGCGTACTGGCCCACTGGAGCGCGTCCTCGTCGAGCTCGCCTCGCAGCGCCGCCATCGTGACCGCCTCGCCCTCGGCCGCCAGCCGATCCACAGCGGCGGCAACGGGCTCACTGGGGCCACCGGCCACGGCATCTCGCAGCATCGTCGCGTCGTCCTCACTCAGCATCCCCCATGCCGTCGGCTCGAGGAGTGCCACGCCCACGAGCTTGTCGCCTGCGGACAACTCCGAGCGTGCCGGCTCCTCACCAGTAGCCGCACCAGGCGTATCCCCCCCACGAGCCCGACGTGGCGCGCCCAAGGCCAGATCACGCAGGCGGAACTGGTCCAATCCGCTCAGGTTGCCGAGCTGCGCCAGAATTCGATCCCGACGCGAGGGCTCGATGCTCCGCAGGCCGTGTTCGCCCAACCATCGAACTTCGTCCTCGACACCAGTGATCAGGGCCGATCGGCCCTTCCCCTCAAGCCGGGACCGCAACCGATCGAACCGGAACGCCAGCAGATCATCGGCTGAGCGCAGCATCGTCTCGAAGCGTTCCTTGCCGTTTTCCCGCTTCAGCAACTCGTCCGGATCCTTGGCGCCCTCCTCGCGCCCCAGGATTGCAATCTGCACATCTAGCGGCTCGGCAAACAGCACCCCCACCGCTCGGTCGGCCGCCGTCAACCCCGCCTCGTCGCCATCGAACAACAGCACCACCCGGCTACACAATCGCCGTAGCAGCGCTGCGTGCTCGGCCGTGAACGCTGTACCGAGCGTTGCCACCGTGTTAGCAAACCCCGCCTGATGGCACGCGATGGTGTCGGTGTAACCCTCCGTCACGATGCAATAGCCAGCCTGTCGGATGCCCGCGGTGGCCTTCCACAGGCCATACAACACGCCAGATTTCTTAAACACCGGGCTTTCGGGGCTGTTGAGGTACTTGGCCGGGTCATCTTCGCTCAGCCTTCGCCCGCCGAACGCGATGACACGCCCGCCCTGATCATGGATGGGGAACATGAGGCGATTGCGGAATACGTCGTAATGCCCTCCTCCCTGATCCCGTGATTTCACGAGTTGGGCAGCCGCAAACACCTCCACTGGCCGCTTCGCGCGGAGCACCGCCTGTACCAGCCCATCCCAGCCCTCCGGGGCCGCCCCGATATCGAACGCCTCGACCATCTCGGCGGAGATCCCCCTTCGCTCGATCATCGCCCTCGCGGCTTTGCCGGCCACGGGATCGACCAGCGACCTGCGGAAGTGCTCCCGCGCGAAGGCGTTGGCGTCTATCGCTGCCGCCCGTTCGCTGCGGCCCGGACCGCTTGGCGCTTGCCGGCCGCGCGGCGTGAGTTCGACACCCGACAGTTCAGCCAGATGTTCCAATGCCTGAGGGAATTCCACGCCGTCGTACTTCTGCACAAACGACAGGGCGTCGCCGCCCGCACCGCACGCGAAGCACTTGAAGATCTGCTTCGCCGGGGAAACGTACATCGACGGCGAACGGTCGTCGTGAAAAGGGCACAACCCGAGCCACTCGCGGCCCTTTTCGCGCAAATCCACACGCTCGCGCACCACTCGCACTATGTCGGTGGCCGCCAAGACCCGCTCGATGTCCCCTCGATCGTTCATGGTACTCCGTTGCGCAACGCTCTCACGTGACGATACGCCATTCATCGCACGACAATCTCAACCCCGAGGTCGGATGGTGGATACGCTGTTGGATTATGGCGATCCGAACCGCGGTGCGCTATCTCGGCAGGGTTCAAGGGGTCGGCTTCCGTGCCACCGCCCGGGCGCTCGCCCAGCCCTTGCCCATCACCGGCCTTGTCCGCAACGAACCCGATGGCACCGTCTGGCTTGAGGCTCAGGGCCTGCCGGACGATGTCGAGCAGCTCCTTGACTTGATCGGCAAGGCGATGCAGGGCCGCATCGACCGAGCCAACCGGCAGGATTTGCCTGTGCGCGAGCACGAGGCCTCGTTCCAGATCGCCCGCTAACGCCCGCTCCTGCCCGGCGTGACACCCTCCGGGGCGTCGACAGCCGTCAGCACGTCGACTCAGCAAGGAATGACCAGCATGCCCATCGACAGCCCATCCATCGAGAGCTACAAGGCCCTCTGCTCGGACATGTACGTCAACCTCAAGCTTGCTTTCCACAGCGAGTTGGACACATCGCGCCAGGTCACCGTCGAGTTCTTCGATCGGCTCCGCAAGGAATTCCCCGGCCTGCAGGCCTTCCGCCAGGTGCAGGGTGAGCTCGCGCTGGAGTCGGCACCGGGCATCAACCCCCAGCATTGGGTGGCCGTTCGTGGGAACTGCGTGCGCGCCGGCGCGGTGAATCCGGAGTCGTTTGAACAGGCCTACCAGCTCCATTCTGCGGTGCTTGAGCTCGCGCCCTACTACCTGGGTATCTCGCCGCTCGACATCGACTACTACGAGACGTTATTTGGCTTCGACATCGAGGCCAGCGGCGACCACGACCGCATCGTGTTCGAGTCGCTGCTGCGCGGCTCGCCACTCGCTGGCCTAGTCGACGACATGGGAGCCTCCCCCATCGACGCGCAGCCCATCCTCGGTGTGTCCCTGCGAGGTGACGGCATCCCGCGACGCTGCGAAGCCTACTTCGAGATCAAGACCCGGCCCACGACAGCGAGCGACCGCCCGATCGAGGGAGAGCCCATCAGCGTGTACCTCACGGTCCGCCGACACGGGCCGATGGACGACGTCACGACACCCAAGCTCGAATTCGCGGACCTCGGAAGTTGCGGTGAGCGGATCATCGAGAACTCGGTCATGCCGCGCCTGGTCCAGCCTATCCGATCGTTCATCTCGTCAGGAGGAACCAGCACGTGGGGATAACCGTGCTGGCGCAAACTGGCGGAAGTAGCGGAAACACCGGGCAGCTACTCATCTGGATCGGCGCGCTCGTCGTCGCCGTTGTTATCGGGACGGTGGTGCTCCTCATGGTGCGGCGGAACATGGTCAACAACAGGGGCGAAGAATCGGACGGCTTTGCGACGATGGAAGACATGCGGGCGATGGTGGACCGCGGAGAGATGTCGAAAGAGGAGTACGAGCAGGTCCGAGAAGCGATGATCGCCAAGGTGCGTCAGTCCCAGAACTCGCCCGCCGAGGGCGACGAGAGAACTGGCAGCCACGGCACACGCGGCTGAGCCGTTCGATCTCTAGAAGGTAGTAAAAACACGCTGGATGCGGGCCTTTTGCTTCCAGACAGGCCCGAATCGCGTCGATACAGTCCTGACGCACGGGCGAGGGGCCCGGCTGGGACGCAGTGGGAAGAGCATGGCAAAGAACACCCGAGACGGCGAAAACGACCAAACCAAGACAAAGCCGACCGGGGGCGACGATGGCTTCAAGGGCCGGCGCGTCACCACGTGCTCGTTCTGCGGCAAGTCCAGCCGCGAGGTCGGCCCTATGGTCGAAGGGCCGGGGCAGGTGTACATCTGCAACCCATGCACCGACCTGTGCCTGAACATCTTCCGCCAAGAGCGACGCAAGGTGTCGGCTGTCGGCAGCGCACTGGGCGAAGTTCCCACGCCGCGCAGCATCTCCGAGTTCCTTGACCAGTACGTCATCGGCCAAGACCAGGCCAAGAAGACGCTGGCCGTCGCCGTCCACACGCATTACAAGCGTTTGTTGCACCTCGAGAGCGACGACACATCGGTTGAGCTCGACAAGAGCAACATCCTGCTCATCGGCCCGACCGGCAGCGGCAAGACGCTGCTGGCGCGCACACTGGCGCGCATGCTGAAGGTCCCCTTCGCCATCGGCGATGCCACCACACTCACCGAGGCCGGATACGTCGGCGAGGACGTCGAGAACCTGCTGCTCAAGCTGCTGCAGGCTGCCGACTTCGACCTCGACGCCGCCCAGCGGGGCATCATCTACATTGACGAGATCGACAAGATCGGCAAGACCAGCCAGAACGTATCGATCACCCGCGACGTGTCGGGCGAGGGCGTGCAGCAGAGCCTGCTGAAGATGCTCGAGGGCACCGTCGCCAACGTTCCACCCCAAGGCGGCCGCAAGCACCCAGAACAACAGTACATCCAGGTCGACACCAGCAACATCTTGTTCATATGCGGTGGATCGTTCCAGGGGCTCGAAGACATCATCCGCCGTCGCATCGGCCGAAGCCGTATCGGATTTAGCACGGGCGAGGACACCACGCAAGTGGGCGAGCGCAGCGGCGCGCTGCTAGCTCAAGCAACGACCGAGGACGTCATCGAGTACGGCATGATCCCCGAGCTCGTCGGTCGCCTGCCGGTCATCAGCCCGCTCATGCCGTTGACCCTTGAGGTCATGATGACCGTGCTTACCCAGCCCAAGAACGCACTGGTGCGCCAGTATCAGCACTTCTTCGATCTGGAAGGCGCCAAGCTCCAGTTCACCAAGGGCGCGCTCAAGGAGATCGCCCAGCGCGCCCTCAGGCGCGACACGGGCGCCCGCGCCCTCCGCGGCGTCATGGAAGATCTGATGCTCGAGTTGCTCTACGAGCTGCCCGAACGCGACCACAAGGGCGACAAGTATGTCATCGACGCCGAAGATCTCAAAGGCAAGATGAACCTCGACGACCTGCGCGTCGAGTCCAAGAAGACCGCCTGATCGCAATCAGCCACCCTGACAACGATGAAGCCCGGGCGCTGGCCCGGGCTTTCTCATCGTGCAATAAACAACTGTTCGTCGGACTCAGTTCAAATCAACCAACACATCCGCACCCGGCACGGAGACATGCACGCGAAGATCGCCCTGAGCCAACCCGAGCGCGCCGCGGCCCTCACCGAGGACTAGGTGCCGAACGCTGGGCAACCCTGACAACGGCCGGCCCATGACCACCGCTATCAGCTCGGCGTGGTCGCGCAGCCAGCTTGCGGCGACCACAAGATCACGCACGGCAATCGACGCAGAGTCGCTGTCAGCCGCCCACGCCACGGCGTGCAGCACGCCCGCGTCATCGACGGCCATCCCGACGCCACGCGCGTAGGGGCACGCCACGTCGACGGGCTCCAGTCCGCCGGGCAACGGCCTAGTGGTCGACCGGGAATCTGATTGCCGGGTCTTCGCGTTACCATCGGTCGGCTTGGACACGTGCATGTCGACACCCTCGGCCTCGAAGCCCACCGGAGCAACGGCACGCCGGGGCTCAGACCTGCCACCCGTGTCGGATCGCACATCCACTGGCTCAACCGGACGCGGTTGGCGCACGAACTGAGCGAGTAGATCGGGCACGTCGGCCCATGCCGGCGGCTGGCCATGGAACAACTCCACCGACGCGCCGGCATCAATGCGTCGCACCGGAGACTCACGATCGACGCTGAGTCCCAGGAACCGCTCAGTCGCATCGGCGAGTTTCGCGCCTGCATCCGCAGCGAGCGGCTCGTCGCACCCGGCCACCGCGACACGCATGGCCGGACCCTCTGCGTCGGCGGGCAGGTCCTGCGAGATGGCCTTCAGGCTCTGATACGCCCCCACGATCGCCGGATCATCAGCCCCGGTCATGATCGTCATCGAAGCCGCACCGCTCTCGCCGCCGATCCAGCCGGCCTCGGCTTCGGGCAGACGCACGACCAAGTCAGCACCCAAGCGAACCAGCGTGGCCATCGCACGCGAGAGATCCGATTCCTGCCCGGCTTCCACACTCGCGCCAAAGACCTCAAGCCGCGCGGCCTCGTCGCCCAGCGTCAGCAGGCCGAGGGGGCGGCCCGCCGCCTTCTGCCGATCACGGGCATATTGGCCGGCCCACGCCCCGGCGAATACGGGAAGATTGCCCAGCACGAGCAGCGAAAGCACAGGCTTTCGAGCCGGGCTCGTCGGCTTGAGTTCGGCCTGTACCGTCGGAACGCCAGACGGCGTTTCGGCATCATCATCGCCGCCGCCCAAGAACAGTGCGGCGAGTTCGTCGGAGACGCCCTCGGGCGTGTCGGCGCGCGCGTACCGACCGATGTCGCCGGCGGCACGAAAGTGGCGCGCCGATCCGTTTGTCGACGAAGAGAGCGAAGATGGTGGCTGGTTGGACATGGTGGTGCGCTCCGTCGCGTGCGTCCCGCCCGGCGATCCTCCGGGCGTCGTCTCCTACCTCTACGCAGCAGGCTGCGGGCCTCCGGGCCCCGTCCCCTGCGAAGCACTCGGCGTGCCGGGGATCTCGGCGATGCTGTTGGGCTCGCCGAACGGGTTCGTCTCTGCGATCGGGTTAAACGGGTCGGCCGTCCAGAACCCGTCGACCGTCAATCGGTACGCGTGCCGACCGGGAGGCAGCGCAAGCCTGAGCGCGTGAACACCCAGGTTCTCGTATCGCGTGAAGCGATGGCTCTGAGCCGACCAGTCGTTGAACTCTCCCGCCGCAGCCACGCAAATGCCCAGGCCAATCGGCTGGACGAGCCATACCCCACCCGGAACAGGATGGGGCCCGAAAGCCTCGGACCCGCGCATGGGCAAAAGCAGGCGTTCCAGTTCCAATGTCGAATTCGGTGCGGCGGCCGTTGCGGCCGTTTCAGTCTCGACCAGCTGCGGGCGCGGTGAGGGCGCGGACACAGCAGGAGTCTCTAGTTCCATCGCCCTCCGCGCTCGCTCGGCCACTTGGGCGACCGATTGCTGGTTGTCCGACGGCTCGGAAGCTCGGTCCCAAACACTGGTGGACGCATAGGTTTCGCGAGTTGGGACCGGAGCTGGTGGCGGGCCAACTGTGCGGTCACTCTCATCGTCCCTGGTGGTCGCGCAATGGCCAAGCAGCCAGTGCGCCAGTTCGGTGTAGTCCCGCGCAACTTGTGATTGTGGAGCGTATTCACCCACGGGACGGCCAAACGTGGCAGCTTCCTTGACCTTCTCGTCCTTGTGGATCACCGTCGGACACACCTGCGAGCCAAAGCGCGACCGCAGTTGTTCGAGAAGCTCGCGGGGGAGCGCTGCCTCAGGCTCGTGGATCGTCGGCACGATCCAGTGCTTGGCCTGGCGACCGAGGCGTTGGCCCAAGCTCCGCAGCGTCGCCACCTGCCGGCTTGCACCTTGCTGAGCAAAGTAGCTCATCTCGACAGGGATGAGCACCTCGTCGGCAGCACACAGCGCGTTGTACGTCAGCAGACCAATCGATGGTGAGCAATCGATGATCGCCAAGTCGTAGCCGTCGATTGCGCCGAGTACCTTGGCCAGACGCTGGTCCTTGTCGTCCAGATTCGCCAGACCGCCCCTACTGGCCTCAAGGCCAGCCAACTTCATGCGACTGGGCATCAAGTCGAGGTTTCGGCCAATCCGCCAGAGAAGTTTGGAGAGATCGAGTTTAACGGGTTCGTCGGCGAGCATCGCGTCGCCGACATCGTGCTCGATATGGGCTTCGGGAATAGCCAGACCGGTGGCACAGTGGGACTGGGGGTCCATATCGACCAACAGAACGCGCGTTCCCTGGGCGGCCAACGCCCCAGACAGGCTGATCGCCGTGGTCGTCTTGCCACAGCCACCTTTTTGGTTCACGATCGCAATCGTGCGCATGAAGGGTCTACCCGGTGAACACAATGGCTCGAAACCCTGGCGTGAACGCAGCCAGAACACCTCCCTCTGTCAACCCTTCCGGCCGCGTTATCGGGATGTTCGTACTCGTGGCTCCAAAGATGGGCCCAAAGTGATCCAGAACGACCAAGCTACCGCGAGAATCGGCGATAGGCGACATGTGAATCTATAGGTTAAAACACCCATTGCCAAGCCGATGCAAGGTCGCTTTCTCCTAGGTCGTCCCGCATCATCACCCCGTCGGCCGTGGGCAAGACCAGATGCAAACGGCCAGCACCGGCCTTCTTGTCTTGCTTCATTGCCGCAATCAGGGTCGCATCGCTGGGTGCCTCGCTGAGCTTCGTGGGCAACCCGGCAGCACGAACGCAAGCCTCGATTGCAGTTCGGACCGACTTCGGACAGACTCCAAGAACCTCGGCCAGCCTCGCAGCCGCAATCAGGCCCAATCCGACCGCCTCGCCGTGCTTGGGATGCAGACGCGAGCCATCAACCTCAACCCGAGTGGTCTCGCAACCCTCGATGGCATGGGCGAACGTGTGCCCAAGGTTGAGCGCCCGCCGGCCAGGTGTGGTACCTGTCGCTGTTTCGCGCTCGTCGCTCGCGACGATGCCCGCTTTCAGCTCGACACTCTGGGTGACCAAAGATGTCAAGAGATCAGTTTCGCGCGCGAGCAAGCGGGGCATCGACTCGGTCAGGTTCCGCAGCGAGAGCAAGCCGTCGCCCGCCGAGCCTGCAATGGCCGCGTGCTTGATACACTCGGCCAGGCCGCACCGCACTTCGCGCGAATCGAGCGAGGCGAGCGCGTCCACGTCAGCTACAACGAGCGAGGGCTGGTGGAATACGCCCACGGCGTTCTTCAGCAGCACCGACAAGCCCTCGATGCCGGCCTGCAGGTTCACCGCGGTCTTCCCGCCCACCGACGCGTCGACCATCGACAGCAGCGTCGTCGGACATTGGACCACACGAACGCCCCGGCGATGCAGGCCGGCTGCCAACCCGGCGACATCACCCAGAATACCCCCGCCCAACGCGACGACCAGGTCGGTGCGCTCAAGCCCGGCTTCCGCCAGATCCACGAGCATCTGTTCGAGTGTGGCCAGGCTCTTGGAACTTTCGTTAAGCCGGAACTCAGACCGCGTAATCTTCCGAATCTCGAATGAAGCCACCGCCGCATCTCGCAGCGTGCGTGGGACACCAGAATCCTCAAAGACATGGACTCGCGCGACTTTAATTCCGGAGTGTCGAACCAAGTCACCCAGACGAGGACACAACCCTCGCCCGGTGAGCGCGAAATAGCCACCTTCTGGCAGGGCCACCCGAACACTGGCCGGGGGCGTATCAGTCATTGCGGAAACTTCTCGTCGGGCCGCAGGCCGGCGCGGTTGCGATCGATCTGGTCGGGCCTGGCCCACTCCACCTCGGTTGCATCAGGGTAGAGGCTCTCGACGTCGTAGTGGGCCCGGGTGTTGGGCTCGAAGATGTGCAGCACGACATCGACAAAGTCGGCCAGTAGCCAGGTCGCACGTTCGTCGCGGGCCTGGCGCACGGCGGGCATACCGGCCTCCTCTGCCAACTCCATCGCGTTGTCGAGCACGGCGTTCATCTGGCGGTCGCTCGTGCCCGATGCGATCACGATGTAGTCGGTCACCGGGCTCACGCCCGTCACATCGAGCACTAGAACGTTCTCGCACTTATCGTCGGTCAGCGATCGAGCCAAGTCGACGGCCAAAACGCGGGCGTCGTCGGTCGTCCCGCGGCGGGTCGCCGATTGGGTGTCGAGCTTGATGGGCTTGTCATTGGCGTCGCTTGGCTGCATCGGTTGATCTGGGTCCATCTGCGGGAGGGTATCCAAAACCCCCGCGCTCACGCTCGTGGCAAACTTACCACAGACAAAAGAAAACGGCCCGGATTGCTCCGGGCCGTCTCAAGTCCAAAGCGGTCGAGATATTCCTCGCCAGCCGTCACCGGCTGGCTCGTCGCGTTGTTGTTCGGGCAAGCCCGATCAGCGGTGCGAACGAGAGTGTACTGACGATTTTGATCGCTCGCTGGAGTTCGCACTCCGTGGGTCGCCTTGGTCAAAGGGCGATCCGCGAGTCTAAGGAAATCCCTTAGAAAGGAGGTGATCCAGCCGCAGGTTCTCCTACGGCTACCTTGTTACGACTTAGTCCCAGTTACCGAACTCGCCGTAGGCACCACTGAATCGTGGCGACTTCGGGCGCTCCCGGCTTCCATGACTTGACGGGCGGTGTGTACAAGGCTCAGGAACGTATTCACCGGAGCGTAGCTGATCTCCGATTACTAGCGATTCCGGCTTCATGCAGGCGAGTTGCAGCCTGCAATCCGAACTGGGGCGCGCTTTTTGCGATTTGCATACCTTCGCAGGTTAGCATCGCTCTGTACGCGCCATTGTAGCACGTTTGCATCCCTGGGCGTAAGGGCCATGAGGACTTGACGTCATCCCCACCTTCCTCCGGTTTGACACCGGCAGTCTCGCTAGAGTCCTCGCCATAACGCGTTAGTAACTAGCGATAGGGGTTGCGCTCGTTAAGGGACTTAACCCGACACTTCACAGCACGAGCTGACGACAGCCATGCAGCACCTGTGCACGTTCCACCCTTGCGGGCGTGGCTCTGCTTTCACAGAGTTAATCCGTGCATGTCAAACCCAGGTAAGGTTCTTCGCGTTGCCTCGAATTAAGCAACATGCTCCACCGCTTGTGTGAGCCCCCGTCAATTCCTTTGAGTTTTAGCCTTGCGACCGTACTCCCCAGGCGGCACACTTAACGCTTTCGCTTCGACCGGAAAAGGGTCAGACCTACTCCGATCTAGTGTGCATCGTTTACGGCGTGGACTACCAGGGTATCTAATCCTGTTTGCTCCCCACGCTTTCGTGCATGAGCGTCAGGACAGGCCCAGGGTGCCGCCTTCGCCTTCGGCATTCCTGTCGATATCTACGCATTTCACCGCTCCACCGACAGTTCTGCACCCCCCTACCTGCCTCAAGACCAACGGTTCGCCCAGCCATTCCCCGGTTGAGCCGGGGTATTTCACGGGACGCCTGAAGGTCCGCCTGCGCACGCTTTAAGCCCAGTGATTCCGATTAACGCTTGGGCCACTCGTATTACCGCGGCTGCTGGCACGAGTTTAGCCGGCCCTTCCTCTGACCCTGATCGTTGGTTCTAGGGTCTGACAGTAGTTTACGACGCAGAGCGCCTTCATCCTACACGCGGCATTGCTCCGTCACGCTTTCGCGCATTGCGGAAGATTCGTCGCTGCAGCCTCCCGTAGGAGTCCGGGCAGTGTCTCAGTCCCGATGCGGCGGGCCATGCTCTCACACCCGCTACCCGTCTTCGGCTTGGTGGGCCGTTACCCCGCCAACAACCTGATAGGACGATCGCCGCTCCCAACTTCCTCCGTAGAGCACACGGGGTATTACCGCCAGTTTCCCGACGCTATCCCCCACATTGGGGTACGTTCGATCGCATTACTCGCCCTTTCGCCGGTGTCCCCCGAAGGTTCTCCCAGACTTGCATGCTTTAGCCATGCCGCCAGCGTTCAATCTGAGCCAGGATCAAACTCTTCAATTGAAGCGACAATCAAGCTTTCACCCGATTGCCGACAATCTCAGCATGATCCGTTGATACCACCGCACCCCTTGCGAGGCACGGCGGCCGGTCATTCTCGCGATCACGAGTGATCACGAGCCGTCGTCGGCAAGACGACGGTCTAGTTGGCGTACTCAAAAAATTATCACGAGAGTGCGCCAACGACCAGGATCTGTGAAAATCCCAGCCACCGGTTTGACCGGCCTTGCCAACCCCTGGTCGGGGTCTGCGGGTGATAATCCGCATCGGCAAAGCCTCACACTCTCGAGGGCATCTCGACCGCTCAGATTTCAAAGAGCTTGAACGTTGGCTCGCATCCGCTTACCGCTGTTCGTCCGCTTTCGGGCTTCGCCAGAAGCGGTGGAGATGATACACCATCTCCAGCGAGCGTCAAGCTAGGCGGGCATAGATCCTTCACATTTTTTGGACCTTGGCAGCTTCTGCGCCGTGCACCACCAGAGGCAAACCCTCCTCATCAGGCCGTCCAGCAGATTTCCTGCGGCCAGGCTCGCTCACCGCAATGCACGCGGACAGGATCACCGGCTCGCCGCGAGAACCGTCCAAAACCCGAATAGCCCGGCAGGCCTCGGTCAGTGTGGCCCCGGTTGTCATCACGTCATCGACCAGCACCACGACCCGCACGCCAGCCAGAGCCTCAGGGCCCACTCGGGGCTGCATGGCGTGCTTCAGGTTCTTGCGCCGGGCCGCTGCGGACAGGCCGGTCTGGGCCGGACGATGCCGGCGGAGCAGCAACTTCCGGTAGGGAAGCCCAGAGCCCTCGGCGACAGCCCTTGCCAGACAATTCGCGTGATCGATGCCGCGGCTAGCCCGCCGCCAGAAGTTCATCGGCACCGGCACCACGATCGAACGGCCAAACACCTGAGCTTCGGGCTCGCCGGCGTGCCGGGAGACCAATCGCAACCGCTCAGCCACCGCCGCACCCAGGGCGCGGCCCAGGTGCTCTCCAACCGCATGCCAGCGGTTGAACTTGAAGTCGTGGACCGCCTCGCGCAGTGCGAAGTTGAACGAACCGAGTCGGACACACCCACCCCATGCCACACTCAACTCTCGACACGAGCCACACCGACCGTCAACGAACTCACCCGGCCCGACACCGCACCCGCAACGCGGGCAATAGTCGTCAGACTCGTCGGCAACGAACCCGCTCTCGTGCAGCGCTTCGAGCGGGCCCGGACGATCACTGAGTATCGCGCGCTCGATGTTGAGCAGGCCGCCTCGCACGAGATTGGTCACGCCCCCACGCAACAGCGACTACCGCTCGTCATCGGGCGGCCGAGTGCTCGGGCCCGCCGGCGGCTCGGGCGTGTCGGGCCGGATCAGCCTCGGCGGCTTGCGTCGCGGTGCAAACGCCTCGCCGAGCTTACCGCGCAGGAGCGAAGCGCGCGCCTCGCGGCGTTGGTCCTGCGTGAGTTCCTGGCCGATGGCCATCTGGATGTGCGCCGGCTGCACGGCCACGAGGAGTTGGTTGATCAGCGGCAATTCCAGGTTCGGAACGACGCCGAGTGCGATGCCCAGCCTCAGACGGCTCAGCAGCTGCGTGGCCTCTTCGGTGCTCAGGAGTCGCGCGTGCAATAGCACCCCCACCGCGCGCCAGGCCTGGTCTTCCATGCCACGGCGGCCGCCCTTCATCAATCGCTCCCGCGCGGTGCGCTCGTAGGCGATAACCGAGGGAATGATCTCCGACTCCATCTCACGGAGCAGCACGGCCTCGCTCTTGCCGATAGTGGTCTGGTTGCTGATCTGGTAGAAGTCACCCATCGCATCGCTGCCCTCGCCGTAGGAGCCTCGCACCGTCAGGCCCAGGTCGTCGGCAGCACGTTTGACCTTCTCGATCTCGCGCGTGATCTTGAGCGCGGGCAGGTGCAGCATGACGCTCAGCCGGATGCCCGTGCCAACATTGGTTGGGCATGCGGTCAGATAGCCAAAGCGCGGGCTGAATGCATAGTCGATGCGCTGTTCGATCGCGTCGTCGGCAGAGTCGATCTCGTCCATCGCGCCAGCGAGGTCGAAACCGCCACGGATAACCTGGAGGCGCAGGTGGTCCTCCTCGTTGATCATGATCGACAGGCGGCGCTCGGGCAGGCCGATGGCAACGGCGCGCGCGTGCATGGGCTCGCCGGGCTTGCCCATGGCATGCTGGCGGCTGATCAGGCGTTCCTCAACAAGCGAAGCCCGATGGCCCGAGGTGGTCGAACTCAGGTCGACCCATTCCATCTGCGGACTGAGCCGTGAGCCAAGGACGATGGGCTTGAGCCTGGTAAGAATGGCGCTGCGCTCGCTCGCGGGCGCGCGATTCGGGAAGCGGAAGCCCGCAAGGTTGCGCGCCATGCGCACGCGCGACGACACGACCACGTCGCCCGACCGCCCCGCGACGGCCAGCCAGTTGCCCGCGTTCTCGGTGCCTCCGGTGTTCATGGGTCGCCACCCGACGGCCGATCCTCCGTCGTCTCGGCCTCGAACCGCCGGAGCTCGTCGCGCAGGGCGGCTGCCCGCTCGTACTGCTCCATCGCCAGTGCTTCTTCGAGTTGCTTGCGCAGCAGTGCAAGGCGCTCTGCCCGCTCGCGCGCCCCTCCTAGTACACGCTCGATGGCCTCCGTGTCGCCGTCCTGGGCCGCAGCGAGCAATCGCCGTGGGGTCTTGCCGATGTGGTGGGTGCCGCCCTGGTGGGCTCGCTCGATGAGGGGGGCGAGTTTGTCTTCGAAGGCCACATAGCACGCCGAACAACCCAGCAGTCCGTGTTGCCGAAAGGCCGCGTACGAAAGGCCACAGGTCTCGCACTTGAGCGTGGCGCCCTGCTGCTGGACGCTCAGCACAACCGAGGCCCCCGCGTTGGGTACGCTGACGCTTGACTGGCCGGTCAGCCCCACCTCGCCCGCGTGACGCTCACACAGCCGGCGCACCATGACCTGCCCATTGACGATCTGCGTCTCATGGACGGTAGCTTCGGCATCACAAAGGTCGCACTTCACGCTGCACACCCCGGGCCGGACGGTGGTGCCGGCCTGCGTTGGATCCTACGGGCACGTGCTGGTGCTGTTCAGGAGTCGTGCCGGAGGCCCCGCTCGGGGCCCAGGGCCACAACCGGCTCAGTCGCCGGCCTGTTCCTTCTGCTGGCGCGTGTAGCCGTACTTGCGCTTCAGGGGCTTGACCACCAGGCCGCTCTTGATCGCCCGGGTGCTGGCCAGCACCTTCTGGGGCTTGCCATCGATGATGGCGTTGACCTTCTGGAGGTTGGGCCGGAAGGTGCGGCGGGTGATGCCTGTGGTCTTCAGGCCGAAACCGCCCTTGGAGATCTTGGCGCCGCCGTAGGCCTTGGACTTGCCAAAGCGGGTCTTACGTCCGGTAAAATGGCATTCGTAGGGCATCAGAGAAGTCCTCGGTCTCGATCCACGGGCGAACCGCCGGCCTGACTCAGGCTTGCGGGTCGGGATGGTAGGCGGTGTATGTGTCCCAAGGGAAGCCTGATCGGCTCCTCACCCCCGCGCCAGATTCTCCCGCGACAGGATGACGCTCAAGGTCTGCGCCACCATGTCGATGTCGCGCTCGGTCAGCCCGTTGTGGAACGGCAGGGCGATCGTGCGGTCGGACACACTCTCGGCGATGGGGAAGGTGCCTCGCTCGTAGCCGAAGCGGCGGACGTACTCGGGCATGAGATGGATGCATGGGAAGTACGGGGCGCAGCCCACGTCGTGGTTGCGCAGACCCTGGATGACGCGGTCACGTTCTTCGGCGGTGTAGCCGCGTTCGAGGCGGATGGTGAACACGAACCAACTCATGCTCGTGCCGCTCTCGATGGTTGGCAGGATGATGCCGGGCACGCCGAGCAAGCGATCGAGGTACTCAGCGGCAACCCGGCGGCGGCTCTCGATGATCTCTTCGAGGCGACGCACCTGCGCGGCGCCAAGGGCGCACGCGATCTCGCTGAGGCGATAGTTGTACCCGAGCCGCTCGTGGGAGAGCCACAAGCCCAGGCCGCTGCTGCCCTCCTGGGCTAGTTCGCTCGGCATCGTGCGGCCTTGGTTGCGCAGGCTGCGGCATAGATCGGCCAGGTTCTGATCGTCCGTGACGATCATGCCGCCCTCGCCAGTGGTGATCTGCTTGTTGGGGTAGAAACCGAAGACCCCGACCCGACCGAAGCTGCCGCACTTACGGCCGTTGTAGGTGGTGCCCAAGGCCTCACAGCAGTCCTCAACGAGATGGATCTCGTTCTTGTTGGCGATGGCCGCGTAGCGGTCCATGTGAGTTGGGTTGCCTAGCGCCTCGACAGCGAGGATGGCTTTGGTTCGAGGGCCGATGGCCTGCTCGACCTTCTCGGGGTCCATGTTGAGGCTGCGCGGGCAGATGTCGACGAACTTGGGCGTCGCGCCCACATAGAGGATGGCGTTGGCGCTCGCCACGAAGCTGAAGGGCGTTGTAATGACCTCGTCACCCGGCCCGATGCCCAGGGCCAGCAAGGCCAGATGCAGCCCCGATGTACCGGAGTTGACCGCCACGCCATGATCGCAGCCGGCCGCCTCGCTGACCAAGGACTCGAAGGTCTCCTGCATGGGCCCGATGCTCAGGCGGCCCGACCGCAGGACGCGTACAACCGCATCGATCTCCAAATCCGAGATGTCCGGTCCGCTCAGGGCGATCTCCTGGTTAGCGTTCGGACTCGATGTGGACCGGCTGGGGTAGTCGCTGGGTGGCAAATCGGCTCCCGTGTCTTGAGGCGTCGCCCGGAATCGGTCGCGCCGAGGGAACTCTATCGCCCCCGCGGCCTGATCCGTTTGGCCAGCGATTCGGCGAGATCGGCGATGGTCGTCCCGTCCGCCTCGCAGCCCACCTCGACGAGTTCCTTCTCAGCAATCTGCCGCTCGATCCGCCGGACGGCGGTGATGATCGAGGAGTGGTTGGGACGGCCCATGGCGCTGGCAATCTCTGGATAGCTGGCCGTGGTGAGCTGGCGGGAGATCAGGGCGACCAACGCCCGCGCCAGCACGACACGGCGGTGGCGGCCCCGCCCCGAGAACTCGGCGCTGCCTACGCCCAGGAAGCTGCAAACACCCTCGATGACCACCTCGACGCGCACCGGGCCGGCCTTCCGAGCCACACCGGCGCGCCGGCCGAGAGCCTGGTGCACCGTCGACATGACCACGCGGTCGCCGGCGGGCTGGCCACCCACACGGCCGAGGAGGTTGTGGAATGCGTCCACGCGGGCCATGGCGCCCTCGATGTCGCGGAACGAACCCGGCTCGCTGTCTTGGTCTTCACCCACGGCCCCGTGGGCGATAGCCGACACGACCTGATCGTCGAGATTGAGCCCGCGCTGGGAGGCCAGCTTGCGGACCATGGCCTCGCGCAGCTCCTGCTCGGGCGAGCCAAGCTCGATGGTCAGCCCGGACAACAGACGGCTAATGAGCTGCTTGCCCAGACCAATGACCTGTCGGGGATGTTCGTCGCTGGCCAGCGCAAGACGGCAGCCGCCCTGGATGATCTGGTCGAGGGTGTGAAGCAGCTCGGCCTTGGTGGCCTCCTTTGTGGCCAGGAAGTGGACGTCATCGAGGCAAAGCAACTCGACGCCACGATACTGGTCACGGAAGCGATCGGTGGTGCCGGTGCGGAGCGCCGCGAGGAAGCCGTTGGTGAAGTGCTCGGCGGTGACATACTTGGCCTTGCCGCCCGAACCGCGCAGGCGGTTGTAGTTGTGGGCCATGCCCCGCAGCAAGTGGGTCTTGCCCAGGCCACAGCCACCGTGGAGCACGAGCATGTTGCCCGCGCGCGGCGTTGCGTTGGGATCACTGATCGAGAGCGCGGCCATGTGAGCCAGCCGGTTGCTCTCACCGACCACAAAGTCCTCGAGCCGCAGCGTGCGATCGCGCTGGGCCGCATGGGGCTTGGGCGCTTGCTCTTGGGGTTTCGGACGGAGAGCCCGGGCCTTGGGCAACTTGGTGGCGGGGAAGGCCTCGGGCTGGTCGACGAACGTCACCGCACCGCCGTCGGCGATCGCAACCAGGTGGCGGCGGAATCGGCCCTCGACGATGGGCACGAGAAATTTGGACGCCACCACGACGCGCAACCCATCGTCGGTGCGCTCGAGTTTGGCCTGACCCTGGAAGTAGCGCTCGAAGGTCAGCGTGCCAACCTTGCCCGCAAGCAAACGCTCGAGGTTTTGGTCGCTCGCGACCGCGTTCGCTGGATCGGCTCCCCGCTCGGCAGTGGCGGGGTCGGCGATCCGACCCGGGTGGACGTGGCGGGTGCGCACACGCTCGCCGGCGGCGTCTCGGCCGGGCAGGCGTGTGGGCACACGTGTGGAGTCGGTGGTGTTCGGCGCGGGCGCCAAGTGCAGGTTCGGAACATGATCACCAGAGCCGGCGGATGCACCGTCCAGCCCCTTGCCGGGGTGCAATCGTGTGGCGCGTTTCTGGGAGGGCTGCTTTTGGTCTGCCCGTACTGTCTCGTCCCTGCTGGTCGCTGCCATTGCGAACCCTTCTGGCCTTCCAGGCCACACGAACACCCCCATCGCGGCCGCAAGAGCCGTGATGCGCTCGATGAGTCCTAGAGAATCCGTCCACCGCGCGACGCCAGGCTCATGACCGCGCGATCCTCGCGCTGTGCCGCCTCGCCCATAGAAGCTCGTGGTTGCCATCGTGGCGTGCCGAACACCCGCCGGAACACGCACGGCGGTGTCGCCCGATGGCTGTTGGGCTTGGCTGCTGTGGTCTATTGCCCCCCGACGCGACGCCGTTCCTTCGACGCCGAGAGAATGTATCCGCGCTGTCGACGCTTCGCTACCGGAAATCTCGGTACTCCAGCGAATAGGCCGGTCAAAAGCTCGAAATCTCAACGAGTTACATCTTCAAGATTTCTTTATACACAGGCGCGGCGCAGACTATCAACAACAGCTGTGGATAAGTGGTGGAACACATCGCCTTCAAGGCGCGCACAGCGACGCACAATAACACGCTATCGATTCCCTTGGGCGGTGGATAGCTCGCTTCGTAGGCCGTGCACACACGCGACGCGCCGATCGAAGGGTGTGAAGCCCAGCCGTTGGTACAGCCGAACGGCCGGCGTGTTGTCCGTGTCAACCGCGCACGTGAGCGACCAGCCCGAGCGCATCGCGCCGCGCCGAAGGCGCGCCGAGAGCTGGCCGAGGGCGCGCCGCATGAGCAACTCACCCAACCCCAACCCGCGCAGAGACGGACCAAGGCCGATGTAAACGAGTTCGTAGCAACGCTGCTCGGGCAAACCCGCGAGCAGGACCGCGCCTGCCGGGCGACCCTCGTGCCGGACAAGGGTCCAGATTGCCAGCTCGGGCCGCCCGATGGCCCCGTGGGACGCGATGATGTCGCTGGTACGACGCATTCCGCACAGTTCGGGGCAGTCGAGCGTGTCCATGTATGAGTCGTCCAGCGCGTCGACGAGTACACCGAGTACGGGCGAGCCCGGATCGGGAATGGCGATCGGCTCGAGTTCAACCCCGTCGGGCAGGTCCGGCTCGAACTCGCGACGGCGGAGCAGGCCTTGGTGGGGCGCCTCGTCAGGACTCAAGGGCCGACGCATGTAGGCAAGCTCACCCACGATCCTCCAGTCCGAGGCCAGTAGAGCATCGACAGCCCACCGCTCGTTGGCAGCGGGTAGGGCCTGGGCGATCTCGATAGGCCGGTTGGGCAAGGAAGCCAGGTGCTCGGTGAGAGCAGTTGCACAACCCGCACGCTCGGTCGGGCGATCGCCGGCCGGGCTTGGCCGGCCCAGGAAAACGAGAGCGCTACGTCCCGGCGATGGGATCGCCAGAGCAACCTCACGGACCGCACGACGATCGACATTGATGGTCGCGAAGGCGTGGTCGAAGCCGATCCCGCCGTCGGGACCTCCCTCGACGATTCGGCGGGCAGCCTCACGGGCGGCCGGGCCCGAGGCTTCAACCAAGCGCTCGGCGGCGGCGAGCCGAAGATCCGGCGGCAGCGGCGTGGGCTGGCGTTGGTTTCGGAAACCACTGGCGTCCATGCTCGTATCCATTGGGCGTGTGGACCCCTTGCGACGGCGTGGTAGCCCGGCCAGAGCAAAATCCACGGCGTGAGCACCGTCGCGGGCGGGGAAACGAATATAGTCTTTCTCGGCGTAGCAACGCCTGTGGGGCCGGCTCGGTTCCGATCCGAATTCTCGCTCGCTTGTGCCCAAGATCGGGCATCCACTTCGCCTCGGAGATCCCAATGGCCTCGCTGAATCTGACTTCCCGCGTGCTCGCCGTCCTCCTGGTGGCTGTCGGCGTAGTGGCCGTCACCGTCGCCCGGCCGCCCGAGCCCAACCCGATCCCGGTGCGTTGGCAGCTCGATCTCGATGTAGGCCCACTGCGAGTGGCGAGCGTCGAGACCCCCGATCAGGGGCCCATGTTGTACTTCTACATGACATACACGGTGACCAATAACACCGATCAGGACATTCTCCTGGCTCCGAGCTTCGAGCTCAGCACGGAGACCGGCGCCGATGTGGTGGCCGGCCAGGGTGTCCCCGCGACCGTGACCCGTGAGTTGCTCCGCCGGCTCGACAACCCCTTGCTGAGCGATCAGGTGAACATGATCGGAGTGCTTCGCCGTGGCGAAGCCCACGCCCGTGGCGGCCTAGTCGTCTGGCCCGTCCGAGACGTACGGGCCGACGAGGCACGCGTCTACATGGCCGGCTTCAGCGGCGAGACCGATCGCATTCGCCTGATCGATCGCGAGAGCGGCAACCCCCGCGACGTGGTTCTCCGCAAGACGCTCATGGCGATCCATGAGGTGCCCGGCAACATCGACGGTGTCGGGTCGGACCCGCTCGCACGGTCCACAACCCGCTGGATCATGCGCTAACCATTCGCTACAATCTGGGCCCGGCTCCTCGCATCGGTGAGGCTGCAAAGCCGGGCAGCTTCCAGGAGTACCCCGCCATGGCACATAAGAAGGGCCAGGGATCGTCAAAGAACGGTCGCGACTCGAATCCCCAGTACCGGGGCATCAAGCTGTATGGCGGCGAGCTCGCCAAGCCGGGCAACATCTTGGTCCGCCAGTGCGGCACGAAGTTCCAACCGGGCTTCGGTGTGCAGCGCGGCAAGGACGACACGCTGTTTAGCGTGAGCACCGGCACCGTAGTATTCCAGGGCCGGCGCGTGCACATCGACCCGGTCGAAGAAGACGCGCCCCGGCCACGATGGTTGACGCAGTATCGCGCAGCCCGGGCGGCGAAGGCTGCTGGCTGAGATCACATACAGTGACGCTTCATGAGCCCGGACGAAGGTCCGGGCTTTTCTTTGTGATGAGCACTGACATTACAGAAGAACCCGGGCGTACCCCCGGGCCATGTTCGATTCCGGTGTTGTTCGCTCTATCTAGCGCTTGGTGGCAGGTTCCATGGCTTTACGAGCTTCGTCGCTGAGATAGAGGATGCAGCCCGATTGGGGATCCATAGTTACTCTGCCGTGGCTGAGTAGGCCGCTCACAATCTCGATCGGGACGGCCAACATGCTGGTGCCGCAGACGAACTCGTGGCGCTTCACGTCGACGACCTCGACGGGCGCCATCGCCTCGTCGCCAAGCTGGCCGCGTACGCGCAGGTAGTGGCTGAGCGTGTGCTCGGGCACGTCGGCAGCGATGGTCTCGCGCTCCTTCTTGAGCTCTTCAAGCCTGTCGGCGATCTCGGCGGTCCGCTCGTCGCGTTGCTTCAGAGCCACCGTCCGGACGCCCTCTCGCTCTTCCTTGGCCTTCGTGAGCTCGTCGCCCTCGGCGGTGAGCCCCTCGACGCGGTTGAGCAACTCGAGTGCGACCGACTCTTGCTCGTCCTGCTGGGTCTTGAAGGTGGCGATCTCAGCGAGGAAGGCCTGATACTCCTTGTTGGAGGCGGCCGAGTTCATCTTCTCGCGAAGTTCTGCGATGTGGGCCTCGAGTCGCTTGGCCTCACCCTCGGCGTTGGCCGCGGCAGACTTTGCCTTACGTGTCTCGCTCTGGTTGGCCTCGTGCTTTTCGCTGATGGCCGCGAGTTGGCGTTCCTGCTCTGCGAGGAATCGCTCGGCGGCGCGGAGCCTGCCTTGCAATCCGTCGATGCTGTTATCGACCCTGAAAACCTTGAGCAACCGATCGGTTTCGGTCATCGTCATGTACACTGAACTCCCTGGTCCAAACTCGTCGAGAGTGTAGCGCCTGCGCCGGGAACCGGCGTGGCTATTGAAAAAACCCGAACGCTGGGGTGTCGCGGCCACGACGGCGATTCATCTAGATCCAGATCGCCAGGGTCCAGTAAGCCAGGGGCGCGACCAGGATGGGCGAGTCGATGACGTCGAGGATGCCGCCAAAACCCGGAAGGAGGGTGCTGGAATCCTTGATGCCGGCGTCGCGCTTCATCATGGAGGCCATGAGATCGCCGAGTTGGCCGGCCAAGCCCATGCACGAACCGGCGATGGCCCCGACGAATGCGAGCGAGGCCGGTGATCCACCAGGGTCGAAGATGCCCAGAGAGGTCAGCAGCGCCAACCCCGCACCACCGACGACAGCCGAGCCGATGAGACCGCCGATCAGGCCTTCCCAGGTCTTACCCGGGCTGAGCCAGAGGATGAGTTTGCGTTTGCCGATGGCCTTGCCGGTAAAGTAGGCGAAAATGTCGCAACTCTTGACGGTGGCCAGCACCCAGACGAGCACCCAGGCGCTGTGGTCGAGGCGGATGCGCAGCAGGAAGCCGAAGGTCAGACCCAGATAGACGAACGCGAACAGCACCGCGCCGATGCTGAGCATGGCACCACTGCTGTCCTTGGTTCGGGCGTGGTGCAGGATGCCGACCAGCACCATCGCCGCAGCGACCGAGGCCAGCCCTGCGGCACCGTCGCCCTTGGCCAGCGTGGCAAAGAGGGGGGTGGAGGCCAGCAGCCCGAGCACGGCGGTCACAGCCAGAGTGAACCGGGAAGCGTGGATGCCCTTGGCCTTCAGCATGATGGCCAGTTCGCGCGCGCCGAGGGCGGTGATGATCAGCATGACCGGGAGCACGACGATGCCCGGTGGCGCAGTCTTGCCGAGGCCAAGCATTGGAAGGGCCAGCGGCCAACTCAGGCCCTCGATGGCCTGGTCGAGCCAGAGCCCAGCGAGCAGCAGGGCAATCAAGATGGGCCCGAACAGGATCCTGGTGCGCATGCGAGCGAGTGTAGAGGGTTATCGCGCGGGAAACCGTGAGGACGGAACACCGCAGAAGTAAGGCATGGCTCACGCCTGCGGCTCGCACGAGACTGCAGGAGGCTTAGGTCGAAGGCATCTTGGAACGGAGACAATCGAGACTCTCGAGCACCCCGTCACGGCCCATATCAGCGGCGCAACGCGCATTCACTCGGGAAGATCGTGAGGTTGTTGTCCCGCGGTGGGCGGCGAGTAGGTCGGGACGGTCGGCGCTGTGAAGGTCGGCGGCGGGGATGCCGGTTGGTCCGCTGCGACTCACTGCTTGATGGGAAAGCGCTCGGCATGGTGCAGGCTTGGGGGAGGGACCACTCGGGGAATCCCGCCAGAAACAAGCACGCAAGCGCGTGGTATCGAGGGGCAGCTTCATTCTCTTGCTCCCTCTGAGGCTTCAGTGCGCTCGAAGGCTGCCCATGGTTCAAGGTTCTCTCGCAGCATCGAACACCCTGCCAGAACGAGAACGTGCTGGTTGCGGCTTTGATCAATCCGCAGTCTGGCTTTGGGCAAGATTGGTCCCAACAATGTCCCTCTGGTGGCGACAGAATCGCCGCCGTGCAAGACGGCCCGCTCTTTGGGGGTGTAGCTCAGTTGGTAGAGCATCGGACTTTTAATCCGCAGGTCCAGGGTTCGAGTCCCTGCGCCCCTACTTCTTTGTCCGCATTCGGGGATCGTGTATGGTGACGTCCGTCGTTCGACGCCAGCCCGCGTGCCTGCATGCGGCGTGGTCCGCCGGCCGCTTGTGGCTGTGGGCCGAGGTTGCGCCTGTGCGTGATTCGAAGCCTGCAACCGACCCATCATGGATCGCGGACGAGGCGTTCGTGCGGCGCATCGTCCGGTCACTCGGCGGCGTTGCGGAGCACGGCGAAGCGGGTGAAGTGCAACTCCGTTTGCCGATGGGCGGCCAGGTACCCAGCCCGGCGATGGCGCGGGCGGCGGGTGTGGTCGATCGGCCGGACGGCGAAGATGGTACTGACTTCGAGAAAACCAAGATTCCCGGCATGAGCTTCTCGCCAGAGCATGCGGCCGTGGTGCTCGACGCGATCAACGACATGGCGAGCGGAGCGTCGGATGTTGCCCTCGGCGAGGGCCGCTTCGAGGTCGTGGGCGATGACAGTGCGCCGGCCTCGGGGGTGCTGGTTACGCCGACCGTCCGGCACTTCATCGTGGCGCTCGCGCTGGTGCGGCAACTGATCATCCAGCAGCGGTTCGTGCCGAGTCTGCGGCAGCACCCCGACGGGCGGCTGCTTGGCTGCTGGCAGCCGTGGCTGGCCGACGAGCACACGGCCAAGGCAACGAGTGCGCTGCTCGCGGCAATGCCACTGGCTAGTAGCGCAGGCGTTGACGACCTGGAGCACGACCCGTGGTTGGTGCTCAGCGACTTCCTCACGCTGGTACTCGATGCGCAAGCGCGGGCGGCGTTCGGGCGTGAGAGGCTCGCCGAGGCGGTCGAGAATAAGGATCACGACACGCACGTCGCATGGCTGAGCGGCCTGCTCGATGGGTCGCACGAGTCGGGCATCATGCCAGCCGAGCGGACGGACGCGGCCCGGGGTGTGCGGCGATGGCTGGCTCGGCTTGAGGAGCGCGGTGCGAGCGCGCTCTGGCGACTCTGCCTGAAGCTACACGAGCCGGTGAACACCGAGGAATTGCCCGACTTGCAGCCGCCGCCGAACGACACGCGGTGGGCACTCACCTTCCACCTGCGCGCAGTGGGCACAGAGAATGTCGAAGTCGACGCCGAAGAGGTATGGAGCCTGACAGGTCGGGGCGTAACGGTCGAGGGGCGGCAGCTCGATGACCCCCAACAGCTCCTGCTGAGTGAACTCGGGCGTGCATCGCGACTCTTCGACAAACTCGAGACCGCGTTGCGGCAGAGCGAGCCGACTCAGCTCGAACTGACCACCAAGCAGGCGTACCAATTCCTGCGCGACACAGCTCCGGTGCTAGGCGAACAGGGCATCACGGTGGTCGCCCCGCCGTGGTGGGACTCACCGAGTATTCGCGTCGGTGCCACGCTGCGGCTTGATAGCGACCCCATGGAGAGCATCGTGGGGCCTGGCGCGGTCGATGCCGAGGGCTGGGGCGTCGCTCCCGATGGCGAGAGCGCTCCCGGTGCGCCACACACGCACAAGTCGCAGCTCGGCTTGCAGACGCTGGTGCGGTACTCATGGGAGATCTCGCTGGGCGGTTTGAAGCTGACGCTGGCCGAGTTCGAGAAGCTGGCGAAGGACGGCTCTACGCCGTTGGTGCGTGTGGGCGGGCAGTGGGCGGAGGTTCGTGCGGAAGACGTGAAGGCGGCAGCCAAATTCATCCGCGAGCACCCGGGCGGCGAGATGACCGTGCTCGAGGCCATCCGTATGGCCCACGGCTCGATGGACGAGGAGGGCGCCGCGCTGCCCATCGTGGGCATCGAGACTAGCGGCTGGCTTGGTGCCGTCTTCGGCTCAAGCGACGAGAGCCAGAGCTTGCCCGAGGTGGAAGCGCCGCCGACGTTCAAGGGCGAGTTGCGGCCGTACCAGCTGCGCGGCGTAGCGTGGATGAGCTTCCTGGAACGTTTCGGATTCGGCGCATGCCTTGCCGACGACATGGGCCTTGGCAAGACGATCCAGGTGCTCGCGCTGTTGGCGCGGGAGCGGTACCTGCATCGCCAAGGACCATACGCCGAAGCTCCGGTTCCACCGACGCTGGCGATCGTGCCAATGAGCGTGCTGGGCAACTGGGAGCACGAGGCTCAACGGTTCTGCCCATCCTTGAAAGTGATGGTGCACCACGGGGCCGAGCGGCACCAGGATGATGCTTTTATCGCCAAAGCAGGCGACACCGACGTGGTGCTCACAACGTACGCGTTGGCCCACCGCGATCAGGAACTGCTGGCGCGTATGCCGTGGCGGCGGATCATCCTTGACGAGGCCCAGAACATCAAGAACCCCGCCGCGAAGCAGGCCCAATCGGTCCGGCAGTTGCACGCCGACCATCGTCTGGCGCTCACGGGCACGCCCGTCGAGAATCGACTGAGTGAGCTCTGGTCAATCATCGATTTCTGCAACCCGGGCTATCTCGGCACCATTGGCAGCTTCCGCCGGCGCTTCAGCCTACCCATCGAGCGGTATAGCGACAAGGGCCGGCGAGAACAGCTGCGTAGGCTGGTCCGCCCGTTCATCCTGCGTCGCCTCAAGACCGACGAGGGCGTGGCCGGAGATCTGCCCGAGAAGGTCGAAAGCCGCGAGTATTGCCATCTGACAAGCGAGCAGGCGGCCTTATACGAAGCCACCGTCAACACGATGCTGCGCGACATCGACCGGGTCGAGGGCATGCACCGCCGCGGGATGGTGCTGTCGACACTCATCCGGCTCAAGCAGATCTGCAACCACCCTTCACAGCTCCTGAAAGACCACGATTTCGGCCAGGCCGGCGCGCCTGATGCCGGCCGCAGCGGCAAGTGCGTCCGCCTTGTCGAGATGCTCCAGGAAGTCATGGCGTCGGGCGAGCAAGCGTTGCTCTTTACTCAGTTCCGCCAGATGGGACGACTGCTGGTATCGCTGTTGCAGCAGGAACTTGGCAAGCCCGTGCTCTTCTTGCACGGCGGGACGACGCAGAAGCAGCGGCAGGAGCTGATCAACAAGTTCCAGAAGGCCGATGGCACCGTGCCGCTGCTGATCTTGAGCCTGAAGGCCGGCGGCGTGGGCCTCAACCTGACCGCGGCGACGCACGTGTTCCACTTCGACCGCTGGTGGAACCCGGCCGTCGAAAACCAGGCGACCGACCGTGCGTATCGAATCGGCCAGACCAAACGCGTGCAGGTACACAAATTCGTCGTGCGCGGCACGTTGGAGGAACGCATCGACGCGATGATCGAACAGAAGACCGAGCTGGCCGAGCAGATCGTGGGTGCGGGCGAGCGATGGCTGACCGAGCTTGATACCTCGCAACTGCGCGACCTGCTGACGCTGCGCGGCGATGCCGTCGGCGATGACGAGGCGGCGTAATGGCCGAGCAGCGACCGCCCGAGGACGACGCCAAGAAGCCCGACACGACCGAGAAGGCCGTGCAGGAGTTGCGCGAGAGCCTGGCAAAGCCCAACGCGCCGCTGCGGCCGCACCCTCGTCCGCTACCGACCAAGCCACGGCGTGTTTCCGGTGGTATCCGCTTGAAACGCAAGGAAGGCGATGAACTCGCCAGCGTGCCCGAGCGGCGGCTGATGCGATTGCTCGAACTGAGCGCCGGTCCCAACGCCATCGAGGAGGGCACCGAGTACGCCAGACTCGGTCAGACACGCACGTTGATCGTCGAGCCCGGACTCGTGCGCGCGACGGTGCAAGGGAGGCGAACGCGCAGCTACGACATCCAGCTCAAGGTCGACGCGTTCACGCCCGAGCAGTGGGATGCTGTGGCCGACCAACTCAACGAGCAACCACACATCGCGGCGGAAGTTTTGGGCGGACGCTTGCCCGCAGACGTCGAGCAAGTGTTCGAGCCGCTCGGGCTGAGCTTGCTGCCAACATCACCCGACGCGGTCAAGATCGTCACAACGTGCCCCGACTCGCCCGAGGGTGGCGGCTGGAGCAAGCACGCGTGCTGCGTTGTCATGCTCTTGAGCGAACGCATCGGGGCGGACCCGTCGGTCGCGTTTACACTGCGAGGCCTGCCCGACGGCGAACTCGCCGAGCGCATGAGCCACCGGCGATTGCTCAGCGCGGGCGGCGCAAACCCGAAGCCCATCTACCAGCCACGTGTCGAGGGTGCCAGCGACGCGGCCCTGCCCGACGATGACGCGACGCTCGAACGATTCTGGGAGAGCCCGACGGACTTGGACTCGCTCGATCTGGCGCTCGAGCCGCCGCCCGTCCCGACACCCATGCTGCGTCGCCTCGGCTCGAGCCCTTTTGAGGACGCGAAGTTCCCGCTGGTCGGCTTGCTGGCCACTTGCTACGAGGTCGCACGCGAGCGGCTTCTCAAAGAGGAGAGCGGCGAAGTCGGGCCCCAAGCGGTCGAAGATGACAAGCCGGCGGAAGAACCTCCCGCAGAAGAACCGGCGCGTCGGCCCAAGACCGCCGAGGAGCGCGCGGCGGCGATCCGTGCGAAGATGATGGGGAAGGCGAAGGGACGGAAGTAGGCCGCTCCGCGGGAGGTCAAGAGCGTGAGCGCGGAGGTCGCGAGGGTCTCGAAGAAGATGGCAACGCTGGCAGACACAACAGGTGATCGACCTGCTGTGTCCTGCGTACACCACCTGTAAATTGCCCAACTGGGCTTGCATCGTGCTCCAATTTCTGCGACAATGGCGGCGAACTGCTGTTGACGGGAGACGACCATGCGAGCGAACGTCTGAAAACTGTCGATCGTGGCCGCGGGGCTTGGCCTCGTGGTCGCGCTGGCGGGGTGGATTGACGGCGAGCAGAACCGACCCGACCCGCCGTGGGGGACACAGGTGGAGGTCGTGGTGCATCGGGTGGTGCCGCAAGCTTGGTGGTATCTGGGTGAACAGGATTCGTTCACAGTTTCACGGGATGAACACGCGATGCTCAAGCCGGTGCAGGGGTTGGCGGTACTCGGCCACATGGAGAGCCATCAAGTTCACGTTACGCTGATCAACCACACTGACACGGGATATCTGATCTCGCCGCGCACCTTGGACAACTTGTTCCGTGGGCGCGTGCGATACACGGATGTCGATGATCGCGAATGGAACACGATCGACAACGTTCGCACGAGTCCGACCGCTCACGAGCCATACACCGTGCCGCTGACCCCGAACGGCCGGAGAGAGATGGTCCTCTCCATCGCCTTCGCACGCATCGACCCACCCGAGGACCCGAATCAGCCCGGATCCAAACGGCCCCTCCCCGACAAGCTCAGGTACGCGTTCCAGCGACCGCGCCAATTGCTCGCACTACCCATCCAGGGCAACACACTTGGTGACCCGATCCGACTGAGGGCGAACGGGCGGGGGGCCTGTGAGGTCGGCTTTGATGGGCCGATGTGAGATAGCAAGTCCCTTTCAGTCTCCCTGAATCGCCGGCGTTTCCACCCGAGCCTTCGCCGGCGCTGCCATCAACACGATGCCCACGGCGATGCAGGCGATGGCGATGAGCTTTCGCATCGTCAACGGTTCGCCAAGCATGAGGGCTCCCAGGAACACCGCCGTCACGGGCGCGATGGCGAAGGCGACGGGCTTGACCACCGAGACCTGGCCCAGGCTGAGCGCCGCGTAAAAGAAGACCAGCGCGAGGGCGGCGGCGAGCAGGCCCGAACCGAGTAGCAGCCGGAGCCAATTGGCCGCCGAGAGGTTCACACGCCAGCCGGGGATCTCGCTGTTGAGCAACCCCGAGTGAGCGGCGGCAAGGTAGGCCAGCGCGACAAACGGCAGGGCGACCAGCGTGCGCACCAGCAGGGCGGCGAACGGGCCGATCTCCTTGCTGTGCAGCACCTGGCGGGTGAAGACCTCGCCGACACCCCAACACAGGCCGGCAGCGATGGCGAGGAGGATGGCGGCTGTTCCCGGTTTCATGGGACAAGCGTACGCCGATGCCCCGCCATCACAACAGTGCCAAGTCGCGTGCCGTGATGTCTGCAAGTGACGATGCGCCGAGTTTCACGCGCTGGTCGTGCTCGACTGGTCCTACCCCCACCACCGGCATGCCGGCATTGAACGCCGCCTCGACGCCGGCGGGGGCATCCTCGACAACGACGCAGTGTGCGGCATCAACGTGCAACGACTCGGCAGCCATCAGGAAACACTGAGGATCGGGCTTGGCCCTGGGGGCGTCGTGGCCATCGATGATGGCATCGAGGTGGCTTGTGAGTTCGATGCGGTCGAGGACGACTCGGGCATTGCGGCTAGCGGACGCGGCGGCCAGCTTGACGCCTGCATTCTTGAGTTCGTCCAGCAGCTCGCGTACGCCCGGAAGAACATCGGCCGGGCTCATGACGTTGATAGCTTCTAGAAACGCGGCATTCTTGCACTCCATGAGTGCTATACGTTGTTCGTGCGTATAGCGATCGCACGCATCACCCAAGACCAATTCGAGCGATCGCTCACGGCTGACACCGCGGAGCTTGTTGGGCAGATCGTCTGGGAACGGCAGCTTCTCGCGCTCGGCCAGTGCACGCCAGGATCTCTCGTGCATGGTGTCGGTGCGGACGAGGACACCATCGACGTCGAAGATCACGGCGCGAACACTCATTCGTTCTCGATCATGCCGCGCAGCTCACGAAGGAGATCAAAGGCCTGCATGGGCGTGATGGTCTCGAGCTTGACGTCGGCCAGACGATCAACGGCAGGGTGGGGCGCGCTCCTGGCAAACAAGGGCATCTGGGGCTCGTGTTTCTGCTTGGTTTGCTCACCCGGTCCGTCCTCACGGACTGAGAGGGACGCCAGCACCTCGGCGGCGCGCTTGACGACCTCCGGGGGGATGCCCGCGAGCCGCGCGACCTGGACGCCATACGAGCGATCGGCGCGTCCCGGCTCAACGTGGTGGAGAAAGACGACCTCGTCGCCGACCTCACGCACGCGGATGGCGAGGTTGCGTACTTGGCCGGCGTGTTCTTCTTCCAGGGTGGTTAGCTCGTGGTAGTGCGTGGCGAAGAGCGTGCGCGGGCCAGGGCGCTTCGCGTCGCCCGCGAGCCGCTCGGCGATGGCTCGCGCGAGGCTCAACCCGTCGAGCGTGCTGGTGCCACGGCCGATTTCGTCGAGGACGACCATCGAACGCTCGGTGGCGTTGTTGAGGATCGCCGCCGTCTCGGCCATCTCAACCATGAAGGTGCTCTGTCCATCGTGCAGGGCATCGTCGGCGCCCACGCGGGTAAACACGCGGTCGGTCAGGCCGATGCGGGCGCTCTCGGCTGGCACGAATGAGCCGGCGTGAGCGAGAACAACCAGCAGCGCCGCTGTGCGGATATACGTGCTCTTGCCGGCCATGTTGGGGCCGGTGATGATCGCGAGACGTGCGTACTCGTTCAGGGCGACATCGTTGGGAACCAAACGATCCGCAAGCGTTCGCTCCAGAACGGGATGCCGTGCGGCATCGAGCTCAAGGTTGGCCTCTTCGACCATCTCGGGCCGAATCCAGCGGCGACTGCGCGCCATGGCGGCGAAGCAGGAGAGGGCGTCCAGGGCGGCGATCGCCTCGGCCGCTCCCGCGATGGCTTCGATCTGATTGCGAGCTTTCACGCACAGGCCATCGAAGATGACCTTCTCGCGTTCGAGCGCCCGCGCCTCGGCCGTCTGCACGCGGTGCTCGAAATGCCGAAGCTCGTCGTTGACGTAGCGTTCGGCGTTCTTCAAGGTCTGCTTGCGGCTGAGGCCGGCGGAGATAAGCGTGTCGCCGTGCTCCTTGGCTTGGGCGGCGGTGAGCTCGATGTAATAGCCAAAGACCTTGTTAAAACCAACGCGAATGGTGGGGATGTCCAACTGGCCGGCAAGCCGCTGCTGGAAGTCGGCCAGCCACTGGCCCGCGTCGTGTTGCAAGCCGCGGGCCTGATCGAGCTCGGAGTCGATGCCGTCGTTGATGAGCCCGCCGTCGGTAAGGCGGGCGGGCGGACGCTCGCAGCAGGTTGACGTGATGGCGTCGGCGAGCGGTGTGAGGTTATCGAGGAATTGGTGCAACTCGCCCGCACGAGCAGCGAGAGCAGGCGTGTTGCGAGACGCTTCGACCAGCGTCGGGATGGCGGCGAGTGATTGGCCGAGGCCAACGAGGTCCCGCGGCGCGGCACGGCCCAACGAGAGCCTCGCAGCGATACGGGCGATGTCCTGGATGGGCTCCAAGGCCTTGCAGAGCTCACCAGCCTGCTTCGGGTCTTCGACCAACGCCGCAACGACGGCGTGGCGCTGGTTGATCTCCTCCAACTTCGTGGCGGGCTCTCGCAGCCAGCTCGCGATCTGGCGGCGACCAAGGGCGGTCATGCACTGGCCACCGTTCAGGACCTCGCCCACAAGCGAGCCATCGACGCCGCCCCGGCGGATGGTGCGTTCGATCTCGAGTGCTCGCAGGCTGGTGGCGTCGAGGACGAGGCGATCGCCGGGCGCGACCCGCTTGGGTGGGCGGATGTACGAGAGCGATGGCGCGAGGCCATTCTTGTTCGGCAGCCCCGCTGGCGTCTGTGTCTCACCCGCGTATCGCAGCACCGCACCGGCGGCAATGAGGCCGGGCTCATCGCCATCGAGTCCGAAGCCCTCGACGGACTTGACGCCGAAGTGCTTGAGTACCGCTTCCATCGCCTCGGCCTTGCGGAAGTGCCACGCGGCGCGGTCGGTGATGGCGCAGCCGGCGCGCCCTGCGTCGATTTCGATGCGGCCGCGCAATCCCGCTGGGCAATCGTCGGCGATGAGTAACTCGGCGACAGCCAAGCGCGAGAGACAGTCGAGCAATCCACCCAGCGGCGCCGAGTCGAGAGTGAATGCGCCAGTAGACACGTCCAGCGCAGCGATCGACACACCCTCACCGTCGAGGTACGCCGCCGCGAGCGTGCCACCCGATGGCCGGCTCTCGAGCAAGTCGTCGTCAACGAGCGTCCCCGGCGTCAGCACGCGCGTCACGGCCCGCTCGACGACGCCCTTCGCTTCCTTTGGGTCCTGCACCTGGTCGGCAATGGCCACGCGGAAGCCCTTGTCGATGAGCTTGCGGAGGTAATTGTCGAGTTGGTGGTGTGGCACGCCGGCCATCGGCTGGCCCGGGCTGCGTTCGGTGAGGGTCAGGCCAATGGCCTTGGAGACCTCGACGGCGTCCTCGTAGAACAGCTCGTAGAAGTCGCCCATGCGAAAGAACAGGACGCAACCGGGGTAACGTTCCTTGAATGCATGGAACTGGCGCATCGCGGGCGTCAGCTTGCGAGTCTCGGGCACCGCGCTAGCGATCTTGAGGTCCGGCACGCCCAGAGCGTAGAGCGTTTAGCGGTCGGGAGCGGCCGCCCGGGGCTTGCCCAGCAGCATCCGCTTGATGGCATCGCTCACGTGCCCACCCTCGGCGTCGGTGCCGTGGCCCTGGACGCCCCAGGCGCTGAGCACGCCGAAGCCGAGGCCAACGTCGATCAACAGCCAGGCGATGAGTTCGGGGCTGTACCGGGCGTTGACCTTATGGGCCGCCTGGCCGCTCTCGATTTCCTTGGCCAGGAAGGCGTGGACGGTGTCCATGTGCTCGCGCAGGGCGTCGGCGATGCCAGAATCGCCCACCTCGGTGATGGCTTGCAGGATGACGCGGTAGGCGTTCTGGAACCGCGGATGGACCATCGGGTTGCCGTCGACGAGGGTCGAGAGCCGCTCGGCGGGGGTCTGGGTGGCGTCGAGCTGCTCCTCCCAGAACTCGATGGTCTCCTCGCTGGTCTGCTTCACCAAAGCGATGAACAGGTCGCGCTTCGAGCCGAAGTGGCGGTAGATGATCGGCTCGGTGACACCAGCGGCCTTGGCCAGTTGGCTCGTCGTCGCACGCGCGTAGCCATGCTCGGCGAAGAGCTCGGCGGCGGTCTTGAGGAGTTGGGCGCGACGGGCGGCCGCTGGCAACCTGGGCAAGATCGGCCTCCGTTTTGAGACTGGCCACAAACCGGGCCGGCGTGGCAGGGCCGGCAGGCACTATGTTAGCCCTGACTAGAACCGGCCGCATGTCGACCGGGGGCGTGTGGCTGGGGCGCCGGTGGCACCGGGTCGTATCCGCCCTCGCCAAACGGCTGGCAGCGCAGCAGCCTCCAGACCGTGAGCCACGTGCCCCTGATCGGGCCGTGCGTGTGGTACGCGTCGAGCGCGTAGCAGCTGCACGTAGGCTCGAAGCGGCACTGGCCGCCCAGGAGCGGGCTGAGCGTGAGGCGGTAGGCCCTGATGGGCAGCGTGAAGGGCGCGATGGCCAGCCGGCGGAGGCGGCTCGTGAGCCAGGGGCGGGGGCCATCATGGTCCGGCGTGTGCTTCATTCGGAATGCTCTGACCATCCTTGGGGCCGCTCGCCCCTCGCGAGTCGCCTGGCCCACACGTCGTGGCAGGCGCTGGCCAGTTCGAGTAGCAGCCGCTGGTACTCGGCGGCAGGCAGGGGTTCATGCGCGCGGACCTGAACGATGAAGTCGTAACGCCCCCTCTGCTCGCCTGATTCCCACGCGGGCAACTCATGCTGCACGTGGCGGAACGCCTCGCGCACCGCCCGCTTGGCGGCCACACGGACGTGGGCCTTGCCGACCTTGCGACCCACGCTCAGCCCCAGCCGCGGCTCGGCGAGGAGGGAAGGCATGGCAAACACCGTAAGAGGCCCTTCGCTCTTGCGGCACCGGGCGGCATATATCGCCTGGAACTCTCGCGCGTGAGTGAGGCGATGTCGGGGGCGGAAGGTGAGGGGCACGGGGGAGGGTAGTCGACTCTCGTCGCTTCCTTGTAGTAGGCAAGATGGGATAAACCTCAATCTAGCGAGTTCCGTTGCGCGATGTGTGCACGGATTACGCACTGATTCACATAGCTGGTTATCGACTCAATCGTCCTAAGTCACGATCAAGAAAAAGCACACTCGCAGAGAGTCCAGATCCAATCAAACAACAAGGGGAATCCGATGAGAAGCGAGTCAGTCAACGTTGGTGGTCGCATGGTCCCCCCTTCCGAGGCGGGGACACAGGGGGCGGCCGAAGCTGATCGGATCACCAGGCATCAGCGCAACTACGGCGGAGGCGGCGGGGGTGGATCCGGCGGCTGCTTCCCTCGTGGCACGCGCATCTCAACGCCGTCGGGAAGCATGGATATCGGAGAGGTTCAAGTTGGCGACTACGTCTCGTCTGTCATCCCAACCACCGGCCAGATAGTTGCACATCGGGTTTTGAAAGTTGCAGCTCACCCGTCGCGCAAGATCTGGCACATTCGTTTCGATGATGGTTCAGAGGTTCGCACCACGGCGACCCACTCGTTTCGTGTTGGCAAGAGGTGGGTCACAGCCGCAAGAGTGCGAGCCGGCGACCATATGCAGACCCTCGGGTGTAGTGTTCCTTCGAGTGCCCGGACAGTCGCCGAATCATGCGGCACCGAGGACATGCAGGATGTCTTCAACCTGATCGTCGAAGGCGAGAACAACTTTATCGCCGACGATGTACTCGCCCACAGCTTCACCCATTTCAAGGCCGTGCGCGGCTTTGTATGGAACTGCTTGGCGATGATTCGGCGATCCCGTCGCCACACCAGCTGTGCAACTCTCAGGATGTCCATTGCCCACTAGACGACCCCATCGCATTATCGTTCCCGGCCGCGACGAATGTACTACCGCTTCCCCTGCGGCAACACCCCCACCAGAACCATCAACGCCCCGAGCCCCAGCAGCCACGGCCGCAGGCGGTCGCTGCGGCTGAGGCGAGCCAGCACGCTGTCGGCGGGGCGGACGGCCTGGATCGTCACCGGGGCGGGCTCGAGGGGGGCGTAGATGTCCACCGGGCCGGGGGGCGGGGGCTCGAGCACGGCGGTGCGGCCGGCGGGGACGAGTCTCATCTGGTCGAGGGCGAGCGAGCGGACGAGGGCCTCATCACCACGCTCAAGGGCGGCCAGGTAGCGGGCCCGGCGGCGGATGCGTTCGCGGCCCTGGGCGTCCATGGCCAGCAGTTTGTCACGCTCGAAGCGGGTCTGCTCGAGTTGCTCCCACGCGGGGATGAGCACCACGGCGGCCACAAGGGCGAGGCCGGCCAGCACGAGGGGCCAGCCGGTATCGAAGCGCGAGATGGGTGAGCGTGTAGGCACGAGAGTCGGTATCGGCGAAGCGGCCGCTCGGCGCTGACAGGGGTTCCGGTGCCACGGGTTGTCATACTTGCAAGCCGTGGCACCCGGGCATCTACAGTGGCTCCTGTGGCCAAGCCGATCGCGATTACTGGATTGGGGGTTGTCAGCCCCTTTGGGATGGGTGCGGAGCCGTTCTGGGAGGGCGTCTGCGCGGGGCGGTGCGCGATCGGGCGGCCGACGATGCTCAGCACCAGCCGCTTCTCGTGCCAGTTCGCAGCCGAAGCCCCGACGCTGGCCATGAAAGACCACCTGCCCAAGAGCTATCGGAAGTTCGCCCGGGTGATGGCGCGGGACATCGAGCTGGCGGTCGTCGCGGCGAATGAGGCTGCGGCGGGTGCGAGGCTGGGATCAGAAGAAGGTGCCGAACTGGCCTACCCACCCGCCCGGTTGGGCACGCACGTGGGGGCGGGGCTGATCGCACCTGAGATCCCCGAACTCGCACGGGCAATGAGCGCGGCAGCCGACGAGGACGGCAACTGGGACATGCGCAAGTGGGGCGAGACGGGCATGGGCCAGCTCACGCCGCTATGGATGCTCAAGTACCTGCCCAACATGCTGGCGTGCCATGTGAGCATCCTGCACCAGGCCAAGGGGCCGAGCAACACCATCACGGCGGGCGAGGCGAGCGGGTTGTTGTCGATCGGCGAGGCGATGCGCGTCGTCGAGCGTAGCGACGCCGACGCGAGTTTGGCCGGAAGCGGTGACAGCCGCGTGAATCACCTGGCGATCGAGCGGTTGCGATTGGCGGGTCGGCTGGCCGAGACGGCGGGTATCGATGATCCGGCGGGCATCGTGCGACCGTTCGACATGGGCGCGATCGGCAGCGTGCCGGGCGAGGGGGCGGCGATCTGCTTCCTTGAAACGCCCGAAGCGGCGCGGGATCGCGGCGCGAACGCGATCGCAACGCTGCTCGGCTTCGGCGCGGCGCAGGCGGTGCCGACGAACTGGAAGGACGGCGGGCCAGTGATGGCGGGGCTGGGCGCACAGGCCGGGGGCTCGGCCGGTGGCCTCGATGACGCGCTCTCACAAGCGATCAGGCGGGCGCTCGACGATGCTGGTGTTGGGGTGGATGAGATCGATGCGGTGTTCTGCCACGGCGCTGGAGAGGTGGCGCTCGATGAAGCCGAGGCTCGTGCGTTGCAGATGGCGCTGGGGGATCATGCGCGCGACATCGAACTGTTCTGGCTCGGACCGACGATCGGCGAGACGATGGCGGCGGGCGGCTCGCTGCTGGTCGTGGCAGCGGCGAAGGCACTGGAGCATCAAGCGTTGCCCGCGCGTGTCCAACCCGGCGTGGGTCGGAGTGACTTGAACGCCCAAGCCGCTCCATCGCGCTCGACGGCACTGCGGAGGGTGCTCGTCTGCACGCACGCGCTCGGCGGGCAGTGCGCTGCGCTCGTTCTGGGCGACGCGGACTCAGGCCCTTAGGAGCGAGGGCACGACGCTCCGCATTCGGGGCACACGCTTGTCGTTAGTCCTTCGCGCGGGTAGCCGCATTCCATGCAGTGCTGCGCGGGCGGGGGAACAATCCGCCACGTGCGTTCGATGACGGCGGCGCACAGCGTCCCCGCCAGGCCGACATGCAAGATCGCCACAGCGACGCCATGCGCAGTCACGCCCAGGAGTTCGGGCGGCCCCCAGCCGGTCAGCCACGACGCGAAAGCTGTTGTCAGAAGCACCACAACCGCACCCCATCGCCGGCCCGTGGCCCACCACACGGGCACGATGAACATCGCTCCCGTCAGTGCGAACGGCAGGCACTCCCAGAGTGCCTCGGGCATTCCGGTCGAACGCACGCCTGCCGCATCAAGCAACATCAAGGAACCGAAGAACCACGCTGGCAATGTGGCACCGAGCACAACAAACAGCCCGCCCGGCACCCAACCTCGGCGTGGGTGGACGCACATCGCCAGGACGAATCCGTAGATCGCGACCGCCGGGCCCTGAAGAAGTGGCAGGATCACGGGCCCGCGTGCGAGGTAGCCAAAGAAGGGCGCCTGCGCGATGGCCGCCGCCGTCACGAGCACCGCCACGATCAGCCCCACGACGAGCCGTTCGTCGCGCAGATCGTCGATGATGGAGCGGCCGTGGCCTGGGTGGCGATCGGGCATGCTTCATCCTTGGCCCGAAACGCAGACCGGCCCCACGTCGCCGCGGGGCCGGTCTGGCAAGATCGAGTCAGTTGCGCATTACGGGCAGCCGGCGTCGAACTCGTTCTGGAACGCCAGGAAATCGAAGAGCGTCAGAGCGCCATCGCCGTCAAAGTCGGCGGTCAGGTCGCCGGCATCGAACAGGTTCTGGAACTGGAGGAAGTCGAAGAGGGTCAGCACACCGTCACCGTCGAGATCCGCACGGCACGGGTCGACGCCGCCGTCGCCCTGGATGAACCAGTTATCGGTGCGCATGTTGCCGGCCGAACTGGTAGCGCCGTCGATGGTGAACACGATGCGGGCGTCAGCCACGCCGTCGAGGGCGCTGATGTCGAACGACTGGGTTGCGAAGCTGCTGGGCAGATCGAGCGAACTCTCGACGAGCGCGACGAAGGTATCGCCGTCGAACAGGTCGATCGTGATGATGACAAAGCCCGTGCTGGTGCGGCGACCATCGAACTGAAAGCTGAGGTTGTTCAGGTCGCTGGCGTCGAAGCTCACGACGACCTGCGCGCCATTGTTGAGTTGGTCGGTGCCGCCCTGAATGGCCAGCGAGCCGCCGCTGCCCTCACCGAACTGGGCGCCCAGTTCGGTACCGCTGAAGGACTGGACCCAGCGGAGCACCTCATCGCCGCCACCAGAAATGGTGGTCTCGTCGAGGATGCCACCCACGAGCGAGATCGTGGCCGAGCCGGCCTGATCGCCGAATTCGGCGGGGAACGGGAACTCATCGGCGGTGTAGCCGAAGCCGCCGCCGGGCAGGGCCTGCTGGTTGAAGGACCAGTAGGCGACGTCGCTCTGGGCGGACACAGTGGCGGCGGTGGCGGCCAGGGCCACGAGGCTGAGGGTGTTCTTCATGGGTCATTCTCTCTTTTCTAACAACTTCAAGGCTGACGAGCGTAGAGCCACACCGCCCCACGCGCAATCTTTGCGCAATCATAGAAGTTCCCGACGCCAAAAGCGTCCGCCAGAGGGGGAGTCCGCAAGGCTTCACGATATCTTGACGGTACGTGTCGGTTGTGTTTGGAAGTGACTGGCAAACATGAAGTTATTGGGGCGTAAGACGACCAATCACGCCATCACTCGCCAATCCTTCCCCTGGCGCTCCACCCGCCGGTACAGCGTGTCGCGCTCGACCGGCGTAAAACCGGCCTCGCGGATGGACCGCTGGAGATCGAGCACGGTCGTCTCCTGGTGCGTGCTCGCGCCGCCGACCTTGGTGATGTCGTACCACACGACGGTGCCATCGATGTCGTCCGCACCGGCCTCGAGCATGAGTTGGGCCATGCTCAGGGTCTGCATAATCCAGAACGCCTTGACGTGCGGGAAGTTGTCGAGCATGAGTCGGGCGATGGCGATCGTGCGCAGGTTCTCCAGGCCGGTCGGGCCGTAGAGGTGCTCCATCTCGCTGCCATCAGGAAAGAAGGGCAGCGGCGTGATGGTCTGGAAGTAACCGGCCTTGCCCGCGGCCATCGCCGGTGTTGGGCGAGGCGTTCCCTCGCGGCTGAGCGTGATGACGGGGGCGGTCACGTCTTTGGTAGCAGCGAGATCGGGCTCGACGAAGCCGTCTACGCCCGTGTATCCCAAACGCTCGAGCGCTTGATCCTGCGCGCGACGCAGAATCTCCATGTGCACCAACCGCTCGCGTCGCTGGTCGATGTGGCCGTAGAGAATCGTCGCATTGGTGTTGAGACCGAGTTCGTGCGCGACCAAGTGGACATCAAGCCACTCGTCGCTGCGAATCTTGCCCTTGTAGGCCTCGTCGTGCACGCGATCGTCGAAGACCTCGGCCCCGCCGCCGGGTAACGAGTCAAGACCGGCTTCCTTGAGTTCGCCCAGCACCCAGCGAATGCCGGCCTTGCGGTCGTCTCGCTTGTACTTCTTGGCAATACGCGCCAAGTGAACAATCTCGACGGCCGTCAGCGCCTTGATGTGCAGGTTGGGTGCCGCTTTCTTGATGGTCCGCATCATCTCGGGGTAGTAGTCCCAGGGCAGGTACGGGTGCAGCCCGCCGACGATGTGCATCTCGGTCGCGCCGCTCTCGATGGCCCCGCGGGCCTGATCGGCGATGTAGTCCATGTCGCGCGTATACGCGCCGTCGTCGCCCTTCTTGCGGTAGAACTCGCAGAACTTGCAACTCAGCGCGCACACGTTGGAGTAGTTCATGTGGCGGTTGATGTTGTAGTACGCCGCGTCCCCGTGGATGCGTCTGCGGACAAAGTCGGCCAGCGCGAGAACACCCCAAACATCGTTGGTGCCGTAGAGCACCTCCCCGTCGTCGAGCGAGAGCCGCTGGCCGGCCTCGACCTTGGCGCGGATCGCGTCCAGCCGGGTGTCGGAGCCGGAGAGACGGGCGGGAGCAGGAAGGGTCGCGGTGCTCATACCCACAAGGGTAGCTATAAAGCTGTCAATTTTCAATAATTCTTGAAATCTCGATAGGACAAGCAGCGATAACCACTGACCAGAGCCGGCACCGCAACCCCTGAGCGGCAATTCCGAGTATGGTGTTGCAATGCCGATATGGGCCTGGATCATCCTGGCGTTCGTGGTGGGACTGGCCGTCGCCGGGTTGGCGTGGCCTCGGCTTCGCTCGGTGTTTGCCACGACGCCCCCGCCCGACCTGCCCGAAGAGCTGGCCCCCGGCTGGCATGCCCGCTGCACCCGGTGTGGCCGGACGCGCACGCTCGCCAGCGTCGGCGGCATTCGTCTTGGAGCTAGCCGCTCGGCCACAAAGGCCACTGTCGGCTGGTGCCGGGGGTGCCGGGGCCTGCGGTTGATCCGCATCATCCACCGAGACCATCTGCCATCCACGGGCGAAGCCACGCCGATTCAGGGCCGCTGAGACCAGGGCTCCAACTGACCCACGATGGATCGTGGCGTGCCCGTGTCGATCGCCCGTATCACACCGACTGAGATCTCCGCATCGGTCAACCAGCGGGATGCGCCACTCTCACGCATGAAACCGAGCGTGATCTGGTGGTATCGCAGGCCCTGGATGGCGGTCAGGTCCTCGACCTTTGGAACCAGGAAGCCACCGGAGCTGCCCAGAATGTGGAAATAGGCGACCGAGCGCTCGGCATCCGCAACCAGTTGCGCGAGCTGGAGCGGAGCCTCGGGGGCGGTCGAGTGGATCCACGCTACCACGAGATTGACTGGCAAGACGCCGCGCACAACTGCCCCGAAGGCCGGCGGATCGCGATAGTCCGCCTGATACGCCGTCACGCCCGGAAGCGGGGCGAGCGCATCGAGCCTCGATCGACCACGCGCCAGAACCGAGATCCGCCATCCTCTGGCCGACAGCACCTTGACGACGCCAGCGAGCATGCCGGTGCCACCAACCACCAGCGCGTGCCCCATTGGCTGTGGTGTTGGTCGAGGATCGGCTGCCATGGAATGACAATAAGGAGCGCCAATCCGGTCGATGGCTGGTATGCTGTCCCTCGATCGCAGGCCGATCACCCGGCTTGGGAGCCCTCACCATGGAACAAGAACCACCCCAAACACCCGAGATCCCGCCCCATGCTCCGCCGGTGCGGCCCACCGCCCCAATCTCGCACACCAGGACCAGTTGGCCGATCTGGATCGGCATATTCCTGTGCATCTTCGGCGGCATCGGGCTGTTGCAGCGGCTCTTCGGGACGATCTTCATGGCCATCATGCCGCTATTACCGCTGCCGCCCGAAGCAACGGTGACCGGCACGCTGTGGGTGTTCGGGTTGGCGTTGTCGATCGTTGGCTTGCCGTTGTCGGTCGTGCACCTTCTCGCAGGCATCCAGACGCTGCGCCGCCGTCCATCGGCGCGGTTCTGGGTCGTGTTCTTCTTTATCTACGCGGTGGTCATGCTCGTGCCGAACGCCGTCTACCAGTACGCCAGCATGCAGCATCAGTTTCAACAGACCTCCCAGCAGGGAGGCTCGGCCGCAGGCATGGCCGCGTTCGGCGCAGGAGTCTCGCTGGCCGTGATCGCCATCTCGATCGTGATCGCTCTGATCTGGCCATCATTCCTTATGATTTGGTACTCCAGGGCCGACATCCGGGAGGAGATCAGAGACTGGGGCGCGACCTAATCCATGAAGTGCCCCGGCTGCGAGTACGAACTCTGGAACCTCAAGGCCGGTCCGTGCCCCGAGTGTGGCCGGCCATTCAAGCCCAGCGACTTCGACTTCCTGGCCAACGCTGTCAAGTTCTGCTGCCCCCACTGTTCGCAGACGTACTACGGCGCGGGAACGAAGGGCGAACTTGTGCCGAGCGAGTTCGACTGCGTGTCGTGCGGCCAGCACCTGACCGCCGACGACATGCTGCTCCTGCCCGCCGACGCGCTGGGCAAGCGTGACGCCGTCCGGTTTCCTAACCCCTGGCTCGACCCGCATGCGCGTGGGATGTCGCGATGGTTCTCGACGGTGAGCGCGAGCCTGGGTCAGCCGGCCAAGATGATGGAGGCCACGCCCGCGTTCGGCAGCACCGGCCGATCGCTGACCTTCGCGATGGCGAACATCGTCGTTGCGGGTCTCTTCGGGCTCGTGTGCGCCGGTGTCACGTTGTTCATGCCCGGCGGCGGTGGGAGTGCGGCGTACTTTATCGGGGCCTCGCTCGTGGTGCCCGCGATCTACCTGTTCGTCTGGTCCGCCGCTACACATGGCATGCTCAAGTTGCTCAGGGCCAACACGCCCGACGGCATGGCACGCACCGTCCAGGCCATCAGCTTCGGCAGCGGCGGATGGATCATGGCGATCATCCCGTGCTTCGGCCCACTCGTTGGCTTCCCGGCGTGGGTCGCGTGCGCGACCATCGCCGTGCGCGCGGCCCACCAGGTTGCCGGGTGGCGCGCGTCGATCGCAACCCTGACGCTGCCGGTGTTGACAGTGCTGACCGTGTTCGCGCTGTACCTTGCACTGACGTTCGGTACCATCTTCGCGGCGCACAGGATGTCGACGAACGTGGTAACCCAGCACGCATGGGCGTCGAGCACACAACTCGATTGGGACACGGTCGAGTTGGCCAACGAGTTGCGGTTAGCCGTCCAGGCCAACAACCCGCCGCTGCACGGAGCGAGCCTGCTCGGCCAGAATTCTCCGGTCTTCTTCACTGTGTTCAGCGACCAGCAGCACCATGACGCCCCGATCGGCATGTACACTGCCAGCCACTTAGACAGCATGAGCGACAGTGCTCGTACCAGCTCGCTGAGTGCGATAACGTCGAGTTGGCCACAGGACGTGACCGCCCACCGCATCGGCCGCATTGTCTTCACCCACCACGGTGTCAAGCCCACCGACGACCCACGGCTGTGGCTTCTCATCGAACTTCCCAGGCCGCGCGATCCCTTCGCCGACGCGGTCCACCTGAATGGTGCTTCGATGTTCAACACGCGGACCGCGGCCCAGATCACCATCGACCAGCAGAACCGCCTGCGGATCGCCGCGGGCCTGCCACCCCTGCCCGGCTTCCAAACGCTGACCTCGTCCGATGGCCCATGGACCACCGCCGACGGCGTAGCTCCGCCGCCGCCCTGAGGCTCGGACATCTGCCAGATCGGCAGCACCCCGCCACTACCTGCCTCCAGACACCCCTCTGGCGGCGTTTCTGGGGTGCTCGACCGCCCACAGGCCGCTGGCATCGCCCTTGCAACACCTCCGGATACGGAAGGCCGTGCGGCCAGCCGGTCTTGTAAGGAGGGCCACAGCTATGTCAAAGATCATCGGCA